>Ga0326597_10001364_pt1 | contig 39881 bp, 37 predicted proteins | sample RVTome_12_FD_203789 | JGI IMG/M metagenome (GOLD analysis project Ga0326597, IMG submission 203789) | Soil microbial communities from uranium-contaminated site in the Upper Colorado River Basin, Wyoming, United States - RVT100D185 | ecosystem: Environmental > Terrestrial > Soil > Contaminated >... | reverse complement strand
CAGACTGTCGAAACGATGATCGCCTTCGTAGGTCGCCCACGTCGGATTACGGGCCATGCGGTCTTCCCAGTAATCGGCGTAGAGCAAGTCAAGCTGCTCCATCGGTGGCTCCGTCTTTGCACAGCCGGATAGAAGCGGCGCCAGCAGAAGTGCCGCGCACAATTTCATGCGTCGCAGAGTGGTCATGATTCATCCTGTGGTTTGTATTCGCAGAAGTACAGTTCATTGCCGTCGGGATCGGAGAATGGAGCCAGGCGCACCGGACCGTCATCGATGATCGGACAGTCGAAGTGCACACCGGCTTCGGTCAGTCGCGCCACCATGCCGTCTAATGGTTCCGGCGCATCCAGCCCGATGGAGATTGCCCCGCGACTGCCGGGTTTGGGCATTCCTTCGCCAGTCAGATGCAGTCCAATTACGAATCCCTTGCCCGCGTCAATCGACGCCCACTCGCCGCCGCCGGCGTACATGAGCTTCATGCCGAGCGTCCCGGTGTAGAATTTCAGCGCTCGGTCCATGTCGGAGACAAAGACCGTTGCATTGCCGCCGTAGATCATATCGCTGCCTCGGCTTTCAGTGTCAGCGCCATTGGGTTTGTATCGATGTATTGGCGCGTTTCGTGCAGATCATGTTCGTTGCGGATTACGTGTTCGTAGTAGTTGCGCTGCCAGACCTTAGCGCCGGGTGTGCCGCGTACGACGTTGATTCGTTTGGTCGTCGCACCCTTGAAACCTCGAACGATTGCTCCTAAAGTCTGTGAGGGCGACGCGAGATGAATCGTAGTGGTAGGGGCGTATTGCAATACGCCCCTACCACAATCCATGATGAACAAGATGGCATGGAAGTGGTCGGGCATGACGACGAAAGAGTCCAGTCGCACATTCGGACGAATCGATGGAGTTCGCGCCCATTCGTCCCTTACAACGAGGCCGTGTTCGCTCAGGTGTAGATTGCGGGACTGGAATGCGCCGAAGAGGCCCTGCTTTTCAGCTGTGCAGATTGTGATGAAATACGCCCCCTCAGCGGAATAGTCATATCCACGAAGTCTGATGCTGCGGCGGGACCTGTGTGGCAATTGGACGTTAGACATGACAGTCAATTGTAGGGGTGCATTACGATACGCCGTCATTGCTACGTTATTGTGCTCTTTTTGAGGGCTGAGACAACCGCATTGAGGTTATCGCGCTGTTCTCTCCAGCGAGTTTCCCAGAACGCAATCTCTTGACCCGCGAGTGACTTGTTGAAGTTGTCACGCTGTTTTGCAGCCTGATCGTTGATTCGCTGTTCGGCAGCCTGAGAATGAGCGGAGAAAAACCCTTGAAGTTTGTGCATCTCTTCAAATGTCAACCGGTCATAGAGAACTCCGGAGTTTAATAGCTGGTTGGTGACCGTCGAAAGCATCGTTGTCAAAGAAAACCACTTCAGGAACAGGCTGGGCGAATCAGTCGCAACCGCCTTCCTGTAATCATCAAGCCATGCGAGATTGAGCTCCACGCGATCGATATTCAGTTTCAACTCTCTAATGCAACCTCTAATCAAACGCGCGTCATGTTGTTTGGCCTTCCTCCATTCGACGGCAATATTGATTGCTGTGCCTGCCAAGATACCAATCAGAATGTAAAGAGCGGTCAGAATGGGTTCCATAGTTGATCCGATTTAACTCACTCCTGCTGTGCCCCGTTGCCATTCTCCCCATTCTCGCCTTCTTCTTCGGTGACCACGCGCGCGACATCGATGACCTTGTCGCCTTCGTCCAGATTGATCAGGCGCACGCCTTGTGTGGCGCGTCCCATGACGCGCAGCTTTTCGACACCCATGCGGATGATGATGCCGCGCTGCGAGATGATCATCAACTCGTCCTGATCGATGACTTCCTTGATCGAGATGACCTTGCCGTTGCGGTCGGTCGTCTTGATGTTGATGACGCCCTTGCCGCCGCGCTTGGTCAGTCGATAGTCGGCGATGTCGGAGCGTTTGCCATAGCCGTTCTCGGTCACCGAGATCAGGGTGGAGGCGCGCTTGACCACGACCATGCCGATGACGGCGTCGTCTTTGCCGAGAGAAACGCCGCGGACGCCGTAGGCCGTGCGTCCCATGGAACGGACATCGGTTTCGTGGAAACGCACTGCCTGGCCATCGCTGGTCGCCAGAATGATCTCGTTGGTGCCGTCGGTGATCCCCGCCTCGATTAACTCATCGCCCTCGGGCAGGTCCATGGCATTGATGCCGCCGCGACGTGGATTGGCAAACGCTGAGAGGGTGGTTTTCTTGATGGTCCCCTTGCGGGTCGCCATGACGATGAAATGCTCATCGTCGAATTGTTTGATCGGCGCAAAGGCGGTGATCTTCTCCTCCGGTCCCAATTGCAGCAGGTTGGCGATGTTTTTCCCCTTGGCGAGTTTGCCGCCCTGCGGCACCGTGTGCACTTTCAGCCAATAGCAGCGTCCGGCCGTGGTGAAAAACAGGATGTAATCATGCGTCGAAGCGATAAAGAGGTGCTCGACAAAGTCCTCGTCCTTGGTTCCCATGCCGCGGACGCCACGTCCGCCGCGCCCCTGCCGGCGATACGCGGAAACCGTCAGCCGCTTGATGTAGCCCTCATGCGAGATGGTGAGGACCACGTCTTCTTCGGCGATGAGGTCCTCGACGGAAAAATCGTCCTCGGCATCGATGATTTCGGTACGGCGCGCATCGCCATACTTGTCTTTCATCTCAAGCAATTCATCGCGGATGATGCCCATGCGCAGGTCCTTTGATGCCAGGATGCTGCGGAACTCTTCGATCGCCTTGATCAGCGATTCGTATTCGCTTTCGATCTTCTGACGCTCCAGCCCGGTCAGGCGCTGCAGGCGCATGTCGAGGATCGCCGCCGCCTGCACGTCGGAGAGGCCGAATTGCTCCATCAATCCGGTCTTGGCTTCGGCCGGTGTGGCCGACGCACGGATCAACTTGATGATCGCGTCGATGTGATCGAGCGCGACTTTGAGCCCTTCGAGGATGTGGGCGCGTTCCTCGGCCTTCTTGAGGTCGAATTCGGTGCGGCGGCGGATGATGTCGTGACGGTGCCGCAAAAACTCCGAGAGCATCTCGCGCATCGCCAACGTGCGCGGAATACCGTCGACCAGCGCCAGATTGATGATCCCAAAGGTGATCTGCATCTGGGTATGCTTGAACAGATTGTTCAGCACGATTTCGGGGATGGCGTCGCGTTTGAGCTCGATGACAATGCGCATGCCGTCACGGTCGGACTCGTCGCGCAAATCGGAGATGCCATCGAGCTTCTTGTCGCGCACCAAATCCGCGGTCTTCTCCAGGAGGTTGGACTTGTTGACCTGATAGGGAATCTCCGAGACGATGATGCTCTGCTTGCCGTTGGGCAGCGACTCCACATTGGCGCGCGCGCGGACCGTGATCTGGCCGCGTCCCGTGCGGTAGGCCTGGCCGATGCCGGCGCGGCCGACGATCATCCCGCCGGTCGGGAAGTCCGGACCCTTGACGTAGCGCAGCAGCTTGTCGTCGGCTACGTCCGGATCGGCGATCAGCGCCGTCAAGGCGTCGACGATTTCGCCGAGATTGTGCGGCGGGATGTTGGTCGCCATCCCGACCGCGATTCCCGAAGAGCCGTTGCAGAGTAAGTTCGGAAAACGGCTCGGCAGGACAGTCGGTTCCTCGAGCGTGTTGTCGTAGTTGGGGACACGCGCGACCGTTTCCTTCTCCATGTCGGCGAGCATCTCCACCGCAATCGCCGACATGCGCGCTTCGGTGTACCGCATCGCCGCCGCCGAATCCCCGTCGACCGAGCCGAAGTTTCCCTGACCGTCGATGAGCATGTAGCGCATGTTGAAATCCTGCGCCATGCGCACCAGCGTCGGATAGATGACCTGCTCGCCATGGGGATGGTAGTTTCCCGATGTATCGCCGCAGATTTTGGCGCACTTGCGGTGCCCCGCGCCCGGCGCCAGATTCAGATCGTTCATGGCCACCAGAATCCGGCGGTTCGACGGTTTGAGGCCGTCGGCGACATTCGGCAGCGCGCGCTGGGTGATGACCGACATCGAGTAGTCGAGATACGACGAACGCATCTCCTCTTCGAGGTAGACCGGGATCACACGTTCGCGTTCAAGTGCCATCGGATCCTCCGTTAATCCTGTAAAACCACTGCCCCCGGGCCCGACGCATCTGGGCCAACTTCCTTCAGGCCAGTAATTTACCCGTCACGCAGACGGCGTGCAACCCTTTAATGCAGGGCCGAATTGTTGAAGACATTGCCGGCGTGGCCTGTACCAATCTGAGCGGCGAAAACGATTGAGGAACCTATCGACGCCTGCGTATGTTGAGTTCGGCCGCTCCTCGGAGTGGCCATCGTATTGATTAGCCAGTCCGTCACGTGGAAGGAACGATTGCGGGCCATGGATTTGACTGCTGAAGTCACCAGCCAACAGGGATGGAAGCGAACCCTCAAGGTGACGGTTCCGGCCGCCGAGATCGAGACGGCGTTTGATCAGGCGACCAAGGTCTATCGCCAAAAGGCGAAGATTCCCGGATTTCGTCCCGGCAAAGCGCCCGAGAAGTTAATCAATGAACGCTTCGGCGGCGCCATTCATCAGGATGTGCTGGAGACCGTCGTGCCACGCGCGTTCGAGGGGGCGTTGCGGCAACTGACGCTCAATCCCATCGGCAATCCGGTCTTTTCAGGGCTCGATCTCAAGCGTGGAGTGGATCTGAGTTTCCAGGTCGAACTCGAAGTGCGCCCTGATCTTCCAGTCAACGGTTACAGGGGGCTGAAACTTAAGAGACTGATATACGAGGTCTCCGATGCCGACGTCGATGGCGCGATCGACCGTCTCCGCGATGAGGCGGCGACGCTGGTCGAGGTGGCGCGTCCCGCCCGGGAAGGCGATGTCGTCACTTGCAACCTGCAGAAAATCTACGACCGCAACAACCGCATTAAGAAATCGCAATACGACGGCGTGAAACTCGAGTTGCGTGAGGAGCGCGCCCGTCCCGAATTCCTCAAGGGCATCGTCGGGATGACGGTCGGCGAGGGCAAGGAGATCGAGGTGCAGTATCCTGCCGACGACACCGATCCCGATTTGGCCGGCAACACGGTGTTGTATCGCGCGTGGCTCCAATCGGTCTCGCAAAAGTTCCCGCCCGCAGCCGATGATGAATTCGCCAGGACCGTCACCGGCGGCAAGGCCGAAAATCTCGAGAAGCTTCGAGATGCCCTGCGTGCCGACATCGGGCACCGCGCCGCATCCGCCTCGGCCCGCGATCTGCGCCGTCAGATGCGGCGCGCGGTCGTCGATGCCAATCCGATCCCGGTGCCGGAAGGCTTCTTGGGTCGCTACTTGGACGATGTTACCAAGCGGGTGCAAGAGAGCAACCCGAAAGTATCCCCTGAGCAGGTGCGGCAGCAGTTTGCGCCGATGGCGACCGAGCAGTTTCGCTGGGACTATGCGCTCTACGAGATTGCCAAGACCGAGAAAATCGAAATCGCCGACACCGAGGTGAAAGAGATCATCAAGAGTTGGCCCCCCGGTGCGCCGGAGAAACCCGATCCGGAAAACATCCGCAACACTCTCCTGGAGAATAAAGTCTATGAGATGATACTGGCGGCGGCCGAGGTCGAGCAGGTTCCGTATACGGCGCCGTCGCAGTCACGGATCGTCAAGCCATGATCTCATCACGGATGACGCCGAAACGCGCTCGGCGCCACAGAGGCGCCGCTCAATCTGTTCTGTCAACGGCCGATCTTTACGGCATGGGGGTGGGTCAAACGTTGTCCCGGCCGCAGACAGCGGGCACAGTTCTCAACACCATCGCACACGCAGAGGAGTTATGAGCCAACCACACGACCGATCATCGTACGGACAGTTGATACCCATCGTCGTCGAACAGACCGGCCGCGGCGAACGCGCCTACGACATCTATTCGCGACTGCTCAAAGACCGCATCATCATGCTCGGGACGCCGATTGATGACAACGTCGCCAACGTCGTTGTCGCACAACTGCTGTTTTTAGCAGCCGAGGACGAAGAGCGCGACATCTTCCTGTATATCAATTCGCCGGGGGGATCGGTCTCGGCCGGATTGGCGATCTATGATACGATGCAGTTCATCAAACCGGCGGTGGCGACCACGTGTGTCGGCATGGCGGCGTCGATGGGCGCCGTGCTGCTGGCGGCCGGCGCCGCAGGCAAACGTGCCGCGTTGCCGAACGCCCGTGTGATGATCCACCAGCCATGGGGCGGTGTGCAGGGGCAGGTCTCCGACATCGAGATCCACGCGCGTGAGTTGTTGAAGATCAAGGAGCGGCTCAACCATATATTGGTTAAACACACCGGTCAGGACCTCTCGAAAATCGAGCACGACACCGACCGCAATTTCTTCATGTCGCCCGAAGAGGCGAAGACATACGGCATCATCGACGAAGTCTACGAAAAGAAGATTACGGAGAAGAAATCGAAGTAGTATATTCCGTTACGGCAATCATTGGCCCCTTCGGCGTGGGACATTCGCTATCGCCGTTCGGGGTCTGCGAGTGTGTTTTATTGATGGGCTGCGAATTCGCTGCAGACGTCAAACTATGAGGTGAGATTTGGCCAATCATCGCAACGAGCCCCCCGATCAGACCGGCAAAGCGACGGTCGGCGGCGGCGAGCCGCCGCACGGCAAAGACGAGTTCTGGCGCGGACGTTGCGCGTTCTGCGGCAAGGAACCGGCGCGCGCCCGCAAAGTCTTCTCGGGCTTTAATGCCCTCATCTGCGATGAGTGTGTCCGCACCTGCTATGGGCTGCTCTCCGAGGCGGCCGCCGAAGAGACGGCCGAGGAAGCTCCCGACCGCCAGACGCTGCCGCGTCCGCACGCGATCAAGGAGTTCCTCGATTCGTATATCATCGGACAGGACAAAGCGAAAAAGATCGTCTCGGTGGCCGTCTACAATCACTACAAGCGGGTGTTCTATCCGGAGCTGCAGGAGGAAGTCGAACTCGACAAGACCAACATTCTGCTGTTGGGACCGACCGGAACCGGCAAGACGCTCTTGGCACGCACATTGGCGCGCCGGCTGCAGGTGCCCTTTTGTATTGCCGATGCGACTGTTTTGACCGAAGCCGGATATGTCGGCGAAGATGTCGAGAATATCCTCGTGCGGCTATTGCAGGCGGCCGACTACAGTGTCCGTCGCGCCGAACGCGGGATCATCTACATCGACGAAATCGACAAGATCGCGCGCAAAGACGCCAACCCGTCGATCACGCGCGACGTCTCCGGCGAAGGCGTGCAGCAGGGTCTGCTGAAAATCCTCGAGGGGACAGTCGCCAATGTTCCCCCCAAGGGAGGACGCAAGCATCCGGAGCAGTCGTTCGTCAAGCTCGACACCAGGAACATTTTGTTCATCTGCGGCGGCGCATTCCACGGTCTCGAAGAAATCATCAAACGGCGCATCGGCAAAAAGAATGTCGGTTTTCATTCCGATCCCGAGGCGCTGGCGACTTTGACCGGTTCGGACATTCTGGCGCGCGTCGAGGCCGAAGACTTGCTCGAATACGGCCTGATTCCCGAGCTCATCGGGCGCCTGCCGGTGGCGGCGCCGATGGATGAGCTCGACCGCGAGGCGCTGTTGCGCATCCTGACCGAACCCAGAAACGCGCTCGTGCGTCAGTATCAGGCGCTCTTCGACATGGAGGGAGTCGCGCTGGAAATCCAACGCGACGCGCTCGATGAAGTGGTGGCACGTGCCCTGAAACGCAAGACCGGGGCCCGCGGCTTAAGATCATTCCTCGAAGGCGCGCTGTTGGAACTGATGTTTGAGCTGCCGTCGCTGACGGGGCTCAAGAAAGTCACGATCAACGGCGATGTGATCGCCGGGCGGGCGACGCCGGCATTGGAATTTGCCGAGGCCCGCAAGAAATCGGCCTGATGGTTGCCTCATCGGACATCGTATCTGTCACACCGATTCATCAGCCGACGAACACCCGACAACCCAATATCCGTTGAGCGATTGTTTTGGAAGCGCGCTTCCAACAGAGTGTTTTTGTGTCCGGCGATTTGCCGCAGGACAATCGCATCGAAGTGGCGGTGGCGGGAAAGTCGAACGTCGGCAAATCTTCGCTGCTCAACAAACTCGTCGGCGTGCGTGGTCTGGCTAAGACATCATCGTCGCCAGGGAAAACGCGATGCCTCAACTACTTTCTGATCACACCCGACACGGGGGCGGCGTTTTATCTCGTGGACATGCCGGGGTATGGATACGCCAAGGTCTCGCAGAAGATGCGCGATGACTGGGCGGCACTGATCGAGCGTTATCTGGACGACAGCAAACGCGCCGCGGGAATCATCGCGCTCTTCGATGCGCGGCGCGAACCGACCGAACAGGACACCGATTGGCTGGCATGGCTCGCCGAGGGTAGTCGGCCGTATCTGGTCGTGCTGACCAAAACCGACAAGTTGTCGGGCAATGAACGTGGGCAATCGCTTCGACGTTGGACCAGAGCAGTCGGCAACGCGGACGCCGCGCCGTTGATGACATCGGCGGTGACGGGCGAGGGGAAAGATCAGATCTGGGGATGGATCAATCGCGTGCGTCGTGGCCGTGGGGCTGCGGTCCGCGCGTAAGGAGAATATGGAAATGCCGAATCGCGTAGTACTGGGCGCCCAGTGGGGCGACGAAGGCAAAGGGAAAGTCATCGACGTTTTGGCGGGCGATGCCGACCTGGTGGCGCGGTTTGCCGGCGGAGCCAATGCCGGCCACACGGTCAAGATCGACGGACGCACGATCGCGCTGCACCTGCTGCCGGTCGGCGTGCTCAGCGAGCGGGCGCAGTCGCTGTTGGGCAACGGCGTGGTGATCGATCCCTCGGCGCTTTGCGCCGAGATCGACGAAGTCCGCCATCGCGGATTTGAGACCAAAGGACGTCTGTGGATTTCGGCGTCGGCGCATCTGGTGCTGCCGCATCATCGTTTGATCGAGGCGCACGGAGAATCATCGGCGGGTTGCACGAAGATCGGCACCACTAACCGCGGCATCGGCCCCGCCTATGCCGACAAAGCGGCCCGGCGCGGTGTCCGCACCGGCGATCTGGTCTCCGTCGAGCGGCTGCGCCGCGCAGTGCAAAACTCAGTGGGCTTCTGGGACGGGATCAGCAACGGCCTGCTCGCGCAAAACGGGCTGACTGTCGACGGCATGGTCAACGAGCTGCTCGGATACCGCGAACGCATTATCCCGATGCTGGTCGATGCCTCGCGCATGATCGATGATGCCGACCGTCGGGGCGCGACCATTCTCTTCGAGGGAGCGCAAGGCGCGCTGCTGGATATCGACTTCGGCACTTATCCCTTTGTTACATCCTCGACCACGACTATCGGCGGCGTGATGTCGGGTTTGGGCGTGTCGCCGCGCGTGATCGACCAGGTGGTCGGCGTGGTCAAGGCGTATACGACGCGCGTCGGCTTGGGCCCGTTTCCGACCGAGCAGGAAGGCACAGTCGCCGACCGCTTGCAGGAGCGCGGCCACGAATTCGGCGCGACCACCGGACGCAAGCGCCGCTGCGGCTGGCTCGATCTGCCGGCGCTCAAATACGCGGTTCGCATCAGCGGCATTTCGCATGTCGCGATCACCAAGCTCGATGTCCTCGATGAACTCGCCGAGATTCCGGTGTGTGTCGCCTACGACGACGGCGGCAAGCAGAGCGACGATGTGCCGATCGATATCACGCGGCTGGACTCGGTCAAGCCGGTCTACCGCAGTCTCCCCGGCTGGCAGACTCCGACCGCGGGCTGCACCGACTACGACGATCTGCCGTCCAACGCGCGGTCGTACCTGAAATACATCTGCGAATCGCTCGGCGTCGAAATGCTGATTGTCTCGACCGGCCCCGGCCGTGAAGAGACGATCTGTCTGGATCGAGCGGGGGCGGCGGTGTAGGTGGTGATGCCTCATTGACAGATTTTTCGCATTGATGCTGTCCAAAGCGAATTGCTTGGGGGGCGATAGACGTTAGAGATGGGTCTTGGACGATTGGGCAGAGGACTCTATTTTTCTTGGAGGTACGATGACACAAAGTCGAAAATATCGTAATCCTCCCGTGGTTGAGGCGCTCTGTGAACTGTTCTTCGAAGGCTCCAACTGGGACGAGGCAGTTCCGGGGCAGTTTTACGAACGGGTGAAAAAACGTTTCCCTGAGAAGGCACAGCGCGAGGCACAACAAGCTCACGTCGCTATGTCGTCGACGGGCGAAGCAACAGCCGGAGTACGACGGTTGCCTCCTCGACTCCAGTTTTTGACCCCGGACCGGAACAGAATGATTCAACTCGAGCAGGATCTGCTCGTCGTCAATCAACTTCCGCCCTACCCGCATTTTGAAGACTGGCAGCCGGAGATCAGCTCTGCACTCGAGGCCTATCGCAAACTGACCAGTCCCACAGGAGTAAAGCGACTCGGAATTCGTTACATTAACAGAATTGTGATTCCTCACTCTCCCATCGATCTAGAGGATTATTATACCGTTTACCCCAATCTTCCGAGAGATATGGGAAACGTTCTCGAGGGATTCTTGGTTAGATTTGAAATACCACGACAGAACGAGAATCACACGGTTCTTGTCACTTTGGCGGCGGCTCCCGCCGAGAAGCCTGGAGAGGTTTCCCAGCTTCTAGACTTGTATGACGTTTACCAACCATCGGAACCAATCGCTTTAAGTGACGTAGATCATCACGTTTTAGCGGCCCACAAAAACGTACAAGCCGCTTTCGAGGGAAGCATTACTGAGCAGTTAAGGAAACTGTTCGCGCCAGAGGATTGACATGACCAGTATTACGATTGAAGAGCAAGAAACACCATATCGCCACGTCGTGTCGATCAATGCTGTGCGAGACGCTGTACGTCTCCTGATCGCGCCCACCGAGCCTCGCGGGGAAAACTCCATCTATCTACTACGAGTGACTCGACCAAAGAATCGCAGCATTCTTTCGCTCGAAGGGCTCGGGAGTGAAATCTGGCGCGGGGTCGATCCGGTCAATTACGTGCGCGAGCTCCGCGATGAATGGTAGCCTTGCCAGCAGATTGAAGGGCAAACGACGCGTCCACGTCGATTCAAACGTCCTGATTTACTTTCTTCAGAATAATCCCGATTACGTTTCGCTCGTACGGCCATTATTTGAACTAATCGCAGAGGGTCAGATGGTCGGCATCTCGTCGTATATCACGCTTCTTGAAATCATGGTCCGGCCGCTCCGCGAAGGGAAAACGGCGCTGGCACTGGAATATCGCGACTACCTGGTCAGTTCGCGCAACTTTGAACTATTTCCAGTCGACAGAGTGATCGCTCAAGAGGGTGCGGACATTCGGGCTACACTCAACCTGAAACCACCTGATGCAATACAACTGGCCACTGCTCTCACACAACGCGCCGACGTATTTCTAACAAATGACATCCAACTGCGTCGATTCAACCGCGTGGAAGTTATAGTTCTCGACGAACTACTGGAAGCACCTGCGCAGGATCAGTGAGCGATTCACTGCTTCCAATTCACGCGATGCTTCTCTCCGCGTGAGTGGCCTCGGCGTCAGGTCGTGTACTGCTCGTGGGGCAGGCGAGCGGCGTGTGATGCAGACTCTTGCTTCATCATCCAGTCGATGACTTTGGTGATTCCTGATTTCACATCCACCGTCGGGTTCCAGCCCATCAGGTCGCTGGCACGGGAGTAGTCGCAGCAGAGGCGTTCGACCTCGGACTGTGCGGGACGGATGCGCTGCGGTTCGGTGACGACATCGAGCGGTTTGCCCAGGATCTCCCCGACAATCTTCACGACATCGCCGATTGAAGTCTCCACTCCGGTGCCGATGTGCAGTTCGGTGCCCGGCGGCAGATCTGCTGTCGCCGCGGCGATGAATCCCGACACCGTATCGGCGACATACAGAAAGTCGCGTGTCGGATCGGTCGCGCCCAGACGAATCACGTTCCCGGTCAGCGCCTGACGGATGATTGTCGGGATGACTGCGCGCGGCGACTGGCGCGGGCCATAGGTGTTAAACGGCCTCAGGATCACCGCGGGTAGATCGAAGGCACGAGCGTATGACTCGACCAACGCATCGGCGCCGATCTTCGACGCCGCATACGGCGACTGTCCACGACGAGAATGATCGAGCGTGATCGGCACGAATTGCGCGGTGCCGTAGACCTCCGATGTCGACGTATGCACCAGCCGCCTCACGCCCGCATCGCGACAGGCATTAAGAACATGCAGAGTGCCGACGACGTTGGTCTGCACGTAGTCTGTGGGATTCTGATACGAAAACGGAATCCCGATTAATGCGCCAAGATGGAAAACATACTCGCAACCGTTTACTACGCTTCGAACCGCTTCAGGGTCTTTCAGATCACCGCGGACGATTTCGATCTTGTCAAGGTTGGGCAGTTCTGCGAGATGGCCCAGGCGGTTTTGTGAGTCATAACGCAGCAGGGCGCGAACGCGCGAGCCCAATCCCATCAATCGTTCGGTCAGATGCGAGCCGATGAATCCGGCCGCGCCGGTGACAAGGACACGCTTTGTCGACAGCGGGTTCATATTGTAATCATCGGATGATTCTTCGGCTGACCGTAGGGGCACGGCGCGCCGTGCCCCTACGGCTCATTGAACAACACTGCGGCGATTCAGTATCACGGTTGCCCAGCCGATCGTGGCGAGAGCAAGAATCGCCGCGATCAATACGAGCCGCAACGCGCCGGCGTCATCGCCGATTTGCACGCGCTGGTAGATGGCCGAGGGAATCGTCTGCGTCATTCCCGGAATGTTTCCGGCAACGATCACGGTCGCGCCGAATTCACCCAATGCGCGTCCGAACGCCAGCAACACACCCGAACCGATACCGGCTTTCGTTTGTGGCCAGATCACTGACCGGAGAATCAGGACGCGGCCGGCGCCGAAACCGCGCGCCGTGTCGACCAATCGTTCATCGACTCCGGCAAATGCCGCCGCCGCGCTGCGGGCAAGAAGCGGAAAGGCGACGATTCCCGACGCCAGTATCGCGCCCCACGGTGTGAACGCGGGTGTACCTCCAATCGCATCCCAGACCGATCCGAGCGGCCCGCGCGGCGACGAGAGATAGAGTACGGCAAACCCAGTCACAACCGGCGGCAATACCAACGGCAATGCGACAACGGATTCGATCAGGGCGCGTCCTCGCAGTTTCCTGCGTCCGAGTAGTCCGCCGACTGCGATCCCGGGAATCGTGATCCATGCGGTCGCCCCGAGTGCGATCACCAGCGACAGACGCAGCGCATCCCAATCGGCCTGCGTCACTGTCCACCTGCCGACAAACGCATCTGTTGCGGCAACGGCTGAAATCCCGCCTGTGCAAACACCGATCGCGCGCGTTCGGAAATCAGGAAACCGAGCAGTTCGGCGCGTGACGCATCGTTTGCGGGCATCCGGTCGAGCACGACCAATCCATATACAACAGGAGGATAAAGCGTGTCGGGAACGATGCAACCGATGCGCAAATCCGTGAACGGCCGCAGGTCGGTCTCATAGACGATCGCCGCATCGGCCAATCCGACGCGCAGCGTTCGCGTCGCCGCCGCGGCATTCTCCGCGATGATCATGCGGTCCTGCACCTGCCCAGAGAGGCCGCACTGGCGCAATGCGGCTTCGGCATACCGCCCGACCGGTGCTGACTGTGGATCGGCGATCACGATGTGTGCGATCGCTTCCGCTTTCAAATCAGCCAATGAATCGACGCGGTACGTTGCGTTTTTATGCACCGCGACGACCAGCCGATTGGTCAGCCACGGAGTCCATGCCGCTATGCGGTCGACGTCGCCGTCGAGCAACCGTTCGATCCATGTCGTGTCGGCGGTGAGAAACAGATCGGCCCGCGCGCCGCTGCGGATCTGCTGCGCGAGCATCCCCGATGCGCCGTAGGCGACCCGCACGTCGGTGTCGTTTTCCCGCTCAAACTCCGACAGCAATGAATCCAGAGGATTCTGCAGCGATGCCGCCGCGAGGATCACCAGCGGTTTCTTCTGCTTACCGGGAGAGCACGCTCCCAGGATTGCCAAAAGCAGCATCGTCCAGCCGACGATCCGCGCCATCATCGGTCCCCCGCTCCGCCGGGTGCTGAAGGCGTATCGGCGAAAACCCGCCAACGAGCCAGCAACACGCGCAGATGACGCCGATACAGCGAGATCATCCCCAGCCCGCAGAGGCCGCCGTAGACCCAGCCGCCCAGCAAGTCGAAGGGATAATGAACGCCGACATAGACGCGTGAATACGAAACCAGGACAGACACCCCGATCAACGTCCAGAGCCACCGACGATAAAGCAGACCGAAGAAGAGCGCGGCCGCCATGGTCGATGTCGCATGACCCGATGGAAACGACAAGGTCCGGCCGCAGCGGGTCAGGATGCGCGCCCCCTCGACATCGTGGCAGGGACGGGGCCGTCCCACCAACGGCTTGAGCAGATACGATGCCGTCTGATCGGTGATCGCGACCAGTACGATAGCAATCAGCACGACCGCCCGCCCTTTACCTCCGCCGAAAACAACCAGTGGAATCAATGCCGCCGCAACCGCATAACGGATGTATGTGATCGACGTCACGATCGGCATGAGCCAGTCGAAGAATTCGTTGGCGGAGCCGACGTTGAGTTGCAGAAACAGACGGGTATCGATGGCGATCAGCCAGTCGGGCATCGCGACAGTCCCTCTTCGACGGACAGTCTAACAGGAATGGTCGCGCGAAGCGATGTTTAAGGAGAATCTAACAGACAGTCGCGTTCAGTCGGTACAGGGATCGCAACGCTGGTCGTCGTCGCGGAAAGCGGTGGACACGACGACCACGGCATCAAAGACGTTGATCAGTCCGTCACAGGTGACATCGGCGCGATTCTTGTGCGGACAGTACGGGTCGGCAAGCGGCATTTCACCATTGCGGAAGGCAATGTTCACGAGAATGACCACGTCGAAGACAGTGATGATTCCGTCTTCGTCGAAGTCACCCTGGTAACGGCAGTCGCATGCCACGCCATACCAGAAACCGTCGTCGACTCGGGCATCCGCCGATTGCCGCCGGATGACTGCGGTCTGTCCCGCCGAACCGCCGATCGCGCCGCCGCTGGTCAGGCCGCCCTGGTCGACCGTGGCGGCATCGGCCAGGGAGAGCATCAACAGTCCCAGCAGCCCGATGCACCATGTCCGCCGCAGCGACGGCCACGACGGTTGGCGCCAATGTCGCATTCGTCCCATGTTACGTGTCGCACCCTGCTCCGAGAGTTTTATCGGCAGGCACGGGACATCATCAAGTCGATGTCGGTGCATCCCCGGCGGTGGTAAAAGACCCGTCTGTAAGATACTCATTGTTTGGCTGGAGGCAATGAGGGTAACCGCGAGTCGTATTCCCAATGTTCCCCTTGGCTCGACCCGAACGGGCCAATAACTTTGGGGCATGTCCGCGAAGCGCATGCACAAATCGCATCCCGCCGCCGCCCCGTACGACCTGATCTCTGTCGGAGCACACCCCGATGATGTCGAGGTCGGCACCGGCGGTGTCCTATGCAAGATGGCGCAGCAGGGACGGAAAGTCGGGATCGTTCTTCTCACCGAAGGTGAGATGGGGACCGGGGGCAACCGGGGTGTCCGTCGCAAGGAGGCCGATGAAGCCGCCCGCATCATGGGTGCGACGATCATCAAACGATTCGACTGGGGTGACTCGAAACTGGCCGACAGCTACGAGCACCGCGCGGCGCTGGCGGCGCTCATCCGCAAACACCGTCCCCGAATCATCCTCGCCCCGCATTGGGATGGATTCACGGGACGGCGGCAATCACACCCCGACCATCTGGCGGCTGGGCGCATTGTCATGAACGCCGCCAACCTCGCTTCGTTGGCAAAGCTCGGCGGTCCGCACGACGCACATCGCGTGGCGGCAATCTATCACTACTTTCTCCCTTCGAGCGTCAGCCCGTCGTTTGTCGTCGACATCTCCGCCCAGTTTGACCAGTGGATGGCGGCGCTCTCCGCGCACAAGACGCAGTTTCTCAACCCGAGGAAGACCCGCGACTATATGTGGTCGCTGGACACGATGGCCCGCTCCTTCGGAGCGCGGATCGGTGTTCGATACGGACAGGGGTTTCTCTCGGCGGAACCGTTGCGCATCGACGACCCCATGACCCTCGTACAGGGCGACCAAGTTGTGATCTGACCCCCAGCAATCAGACTCCTGCCTCACCCGAACGAGCTCCATCGGGGTATATCCTTCTGATTGAATGCGTGGCTGAACGGAACGGTTCAAATCAGGACGCCGTGGTTCAGCTTCGAATCTTGTCAAATAGTCGGGTCTGGCAGCCGCATTCGAGGGAGCCACTAACAGCTTGGGTGGTATTATATTCCATGTGCGGTCAGAGAGCTGTCCGAGACAGACTGATTGGACGGTTGCTATCCCACAAGCAGGTACATGCGTCCGGGATGGGTAGTCACACGGGCATTTTAGTCACTGCGAATGCAACGGGCGCGGTCGTAGGATTGGTCGAAAGGGCGGCTGTGGAATGAAGCGGATCATCTGGGGAGTCATCATCGTCGCGTTAGTCGCCGGCGGGTATTGGTGGTACTCGAATCGCGGTGATGACGCGGCCACGGCCCTGTCGTTTGTGCGCGAGGCCGTCGCCGAACGAGGCGATCTGGTCGTATCGATCACCGCTACGGGTCGGATCGATCCGGTCGAGCAGGTCGAGGTCAAATCGAAGGCTTCCGGCGAAATCATCGAATTGCCGATCCAGGAGGGGAGCTTTGTTCATAAGGGAGATCTGATCGCGCGGCTCAACCGGGTCACGGCTGAAAACGACTATGAACAGGCCAAAGCCGATTTGGCGGTTGCCGAAGCGACTGTGCGGCAGCGTCAACGCGAACGCGACCGGGCCCAATCGCTGATGGAACAGGGCCTGGCATCGGCCAATGAACTCGATCAAGTCGTGCTGACCTATGAGCAGGCCAACTCGCAATTTGTGCGTGCACGGGCCGCGCTCTCAACGGCGCAGGAGCGATTGGAGGATACCGAAGTCCGCGCACCGATTGACGGTATCGTATTGACACGGCCCGTCGAGATCGGCCAGGTCATCTCCTCGGGGACCACGACCGTGACCGGCGGCACGTTGTTGTGCACCGTGGCCCGGATGGACAAAGTGTACGTTGTCGCCGACGTCGATGAGACCGACATCGGGCGCGTCGAGCCCGGCTTGGTCGCCAAAATCAGCCCCGATGCCTTCTCCGATCTGAGTCTGGAGGGCATCGTCCAGCGCATCGCGCCGCTGGCCAAAGTCGAGCAGAATGTCACGGTTTTCGAGGTCACCGCGCTCGTCAAAAACGAGGATTTCCTTCTGAAGGCGGGAATGAACGCCACCTGCGAGATTGTGATCGCCGAGTCGCGCAACACGATCATGATACCGGCGCGCGCGGTGCAGATGCGCCCACGCGAGACGCGCCCCGAAAACCGCGACACCACCAATGTTCCACGCCAGTTCTCCGCAAGCGATGCGATTGCCGGCGAGGGACCGCCGCGTCGTGGGGGCCGGATGGGACCGGCCGTCGAAGTACGGAGCAACGGACTGACTCAGTGGCGCCCGGTCACAACCGGCCTGTCCAACTACGAAGACATCGAAATCGTCGAGGGTGTGGCCGAGGGCGATACCGTTCTCTACAATCTGTCTTCCGGCGCCCTGCAGCAACGCGCCGATTTTCGTGACCGCATGCGCGAACGCAGCAGTGTGCCGGGCATGCAGCGCTCCCGCTGAGGCAATCCGGAGCACATGAGCTCATCAGACACAGGCGTACGCGTCGGTTCCGGCATCAGTCTGGGCGAAGCCATGGGTGTGGCGACCACCGCGCTCAGCTCCAACAAGATGCGCTCGGCGCTGACCATGCTGGGGATCATCATCGGAGTGGCCGCGGTCATCACCATGGTGGCGCTCGGCACCGGGGCCCAGCGGGCGGTCACCGATCGCATCACGTCTCTGGGCGCCAATCTGCTCTTTGTTCGACCGGGTGCTTCGATGATGGGGCATGTGCGACTGGCAGCGGGCGCCGTCGAATCGCTCGATCAGGATGACGCGGATGCGTTGGCGAAGGAGTGTCCCTCCATCACCGCCGTCGTACCCGAAGCCAGCGGCTCCTATCAGGTCAAATACGAAAACAAAAACTGGAACACTCGCGTGACAGGCACGACCGCCGACTTCGAATGGGTGCGCAATTCGCCGGTCGCCAACGGCGAGTTCTTCACGGTTTCTGATGACGCGCGACGGCAGCGCGTCTGTGTCATCGGCAAGATCGTCGCCGATAATCTGTTCGGCGAAGATGACCCGATCGGCCGCACGATCAAGATTCGCGGCATCAACTTCGCGGTCAAAGGCGTGCTGCAGGAGAAGGGATCGCAGGGGTGGTTTAATCCCGACGACATGATTTTAGTGCCGTTGCAGACAGCGCTCTATCGTGTGTTGGGACGCGACACGTACGGGTCGGTCACGCTGCGCGTCGCCGATGAGAGTCTGATGGACCTGGCGACGGTCGAAGTTGAGAATGTCCTGCGGCGGCGTCACAATCTCGCTGAAGGCCAGGAGAACGATTTTTCGGTACGCTCCAACAACGACGTCAGCGCCACATTGGGCGAGACCACGCAGACGTTTACCGCGCTGTTGGCGTCGGTGGCGCTCGTATCCCTGCTGGTCGGCGGGATCGGCATCATGAACATCATGCTCGTTTCGGTCACCGAACGCACGCGCGAGATCGGCGTGCGCATGGCATTGGGCGCGCGCCGTCGCGACATCCTGACACAGTTTCTGATCGAATCGACCTCGCTGGCGGTGATCGGTGGGATCGTCGGCATCGCATTGGGGATCGGGCTGACGGTGGCGCTGGCGCGCTTCTACGGCTGGAATACGCTGGTCTCGCCGCAGTCGGTCCTGCTCTCATTCGGGTTCTCCGCGGTGGTCGGCATCTTTTTCGGGATGTACCCGGCGCGCAAAGCCGCGCTATTGGACCCGATCGATGCGCTGCGCTACGAGTAGCGAATTTCCAATCACAGCTTGAAGTCGTAACGATTTGTCCGCTATGATGGCCGTGGCCTGCTGGTGGCGAAGTGTGCGGGTCAGCCTCTGGGGGGCCGGGGGTCGATGACCCGGGCGACTTCGTTCGTCGCGATCTCATCGTTGCGCGATGACCGTCGGCCCCAGGGCCGACTGGCACAGAATGAATCCTGAGTTATCGTGGCCATGCGTGTCATACGAACTGCGCCACTCAGACCGCTAAAAGGGAAACGCATCGCCGTTCTGGGATATGGCGCCCAGGGACGCGCGCAGGCGTTGAACTTGCGCGACGCGGGATTTGCGCCGATTGTCGGGCTACCGCCACGCAGCGGTTCGCGACGTGCCGCCCGTCGCGACCGCTTGGCCGTCGTCACACCAAGAGATGCGGTTCGCAATACGGACATTATCTTCGTCCTTGCCCCCGATCATCTGCACGGGCGTCTGTTCACATACGACATTCGTCCCAATCTCCGAACCGGGCAGATGCTGGTGTTTGCACACGCATCGTCGGTGCATTTCGGCATGGTCAAACCACCGAAGGGCGTCGATGTTGTGCTGATTGCGCCGTTGGGACCGGGCAAACGACTCCGTGAATTGCGCGGACAGCGCGACGGTGTCGGCTGTTTCTTCGCTGTGTATCAGAATGCCAGCCGACGGGCACGTCCCATCGGACTGGCGCTGGCCAGGGCGGTCGGCTGCATTTCCGCCGGCGCCATCGAAACGACATTTGCACTCGAAGCGGTGGGCGATCTGTTCGGTGAGCAGGCGGTTCTCTGCGGCGGATTGGGTGCGCTCTTGCAGGCAGGCGTCGAGACTCTGGTTCGCACCGGGCATCCGCCGCATGCGGCGTACCTCGAATGTGTCTATCAAATTGATCTGATCGTCGATCTGATCAAGCGCGATGGATTGGCCGGGATGTACGACGCCATCTCGCCGACCGCAGCGTATGGCGCAGCCGTTGCCGGGCCGGAGATCATCTCAGAGGGCACGCGTCGCGCGATGCGGCGATTGCTGCGTGAGATCGAATCGGGGCGGTTTTTCCGGCAGTGGGTGGAGAAGCAGTCCCGCAGGCAGAGGCGGCCCACGGTTTCGAAGCAATTTCGACGTGGGGAGAAGACAGTTCTGCAGCAACTGGGAGGTCCGTGACGTGATAGGACCGTTACCCGAGGGCGGGAGACATCACGGCGCAGGCCCTTCTGTATCGGAGATCGTGAACTCTTCGAGTGCGCTGTATAATCCGGTCAGCCGCTCGTAGAGTGTCGCGCGTTCTTCGGTCAACGCTGCCAGCCGCTGCCAGTCGCGGGCGCTGGATTCGTCGGCGAGTTCGGTTTCGATTCTTTCCAAACCCCGTTCGGTCTCGGCGATTTGGCATTCAATCTCTTCTCGCTTGCGCTGAATGCGGCGCTGTTCGGAGCGGGCTTTCTTCTGCTCCTGCCACTGTTGCGCGGCGTCGGATGGTTCCTTTGGCGATTCGGCTGCTGCACGTAACACGGCGTCCTGTTGTTGCCGATGAGACCAGTCGGAGTAGTTTCCCAGCGACATCGCAACGCCGCCATCGGCGACATACAGAATCTTTGTTGTGAAGCGATCGAGGAATCGCCGGTCGTGACTGACGACGATGGCGGTGCCCTCAAACTGCGCCAGTGCCTCTTCGAGCACCTCGCGCGCGTCGACATCGAGATGATTGGTTGGCTCATCGAGCACCAGACAGTTCGCATTCGTAAGCATCAACCGCGCCAGCGCCAGTCGGTTTTTCTCACCGCCGGAGAGGTCGACGACATTCTTGAAGACATCATCGCCCGTGAACAGAAACCGCGCGAGATAGCTGCGCAACGGTCCGGCCTCAAACTGCGGGTGCGCATTCCAGATTTCGTCGATGACAGTGCCGGTGCCGTCGAGTGTCGCGAGATGCTGGTCGAAGTAGGCGATGTTGACCCGTTCGCCGATGCGGATGGTGCCATCGTAATCCACATCGTCGCCGATCAGCATACGCAGGAGCGTCGATTTCCCCGAGCCGTTGGGGCCGATCACGCCGATCTTGTCGCCGCGTTCGCAGGCGAACGATACATTGTCCAACAGTGTCAGTTCGCCGATTGATTTGCTCAGGTCCTCGACAATCAGCACCTCGCGAAACGACCGCCGCTGGGCTTCAAAGCGCAGGCGCATCGTCGCGCCGTCGCCCTTGGGCTGCTCCAGACGCTCGAGCTTGCCGAGCGCTTTACGGCGGGACTGCGCCTGTTTGGTTTTCTGTCCGGCAATGTTTTTGACGATGAACTCTTCGATACGGGCGATCTCGGCCGCCTGCAGATCAAATGCCTTCTGCTGCCGGGCGCGGCGTTCGGGCTTGGCGCGGCGGTAGTAGACGTAGTCGCCATCGTAAAACTCCAATTCCTTGTGCGACAGATCGACGACACTTCCGGCAAAACGCTCGAGGAAGACGCGGTCGTGCGAAATCAGCACGACCGCGGCAGTCGATTCGGTCAGGAATGTCTCCAGCCACTCGACCGCGGGAATGTCGAGATGATTAGTCGGTTCGTCCAACAGCAACAGATCGGCCGGACGCAGGAGCAACCGGGCCAACTCGGCCCGGGTCCGTTCGCCGCCGGAGAGCAGGCCGACCCGACGTCGCCATGCCGAGGTCGGAAAACCCAGGCCGCCTAACGTTACCTCGACCTGTCGATCCAGATCGTACCCGCCGAGATGCTCAAACTCCGTCTGCGCCCCGCCTAGCTTCGTGTGAAGATCTTCGTCGTCGGGAGCCGCCGCCACCGCCCGCGTCAATTCATCCAGACGCGCACGCAACGCGAGGATGTCGGCGCGGGCATCGCGGACATACTCAAACAACGATTGTTCGATCGTGCGGTCGGGAATCTGATCCAGCTCGAGGATGCGCACGCCGCGCCCCAGCGTCCGGATTCCGGCGTCGGGGGTCATGCGTCCCGACAGAATGCCCATCAGCGTCGACTTGCCCGAGCCATTGCGCCCGACCAACGCGATCTTCTCGCCGGACTTGATCTCCCAGTCGATGCCGGAGAGGACCACTCCGGTCGGGTAGCGTTTGCCGATTCCATGGAGCGCGACCAGAATCATGCGAGACAAGAAAGCGGATCGGGGATCGGACATGCACCTGGAATCCCGGTGCTGGGGAAACCGGCGGGCTATTCGGCGGCGATCGCCGCCGCGCGCACGGGTTCACCGATCGCATCCCCGGAGAGCGGCATCTCGCGTTTGCGCGTGCGCGCAACCAGCATTTCGAGGAAAAACAGCGCCGCCACCGCCCAGAGGAAGGCGGGACGGATCTCGGTGCCGTAACGAATCTGATTGACGGCGGCCGTCAATGGTTCCTCGCCGTCAACAAAGACCACGTTATATCCCTCCAGCCGCCGCGTCAGCTCCTCACGGCTGATTTGCGCGGGCGCAGTCTCCAGGGGGTCGAGGTTGACGCTGAAGGCATCGATGGCGGCATCGCCGCCGGAGCCGGCCACCACACGGTAAACTCCCGGATCGGGACGACCGTCGAGCGTGATGCGCACCTGAGTCGCTCCCCGGTCGATACCTGGCATCAGGCGGCTGCCGTCGGGAGCGATCACCTCCAGGACGGCGTCGGCCGAGAGCGCCGACGTCAATTCGCGGCTGATCGGTTCGCCGACCAGGAAATCGCCGCGCCGTTCGCCGACATCGGCGGCGCAGTACTCAGCCAGCCGGTTCATGAACGGTACGAAGATCGAACGCAACGGAAAATTGGTGTACGGCGCATTCATCGGCGTCCACAGGACCAACAGTTTGCCCGCGTCGAGGTGGATTTCCTGCAGCGCCGGGCGTCCGCCGGAAAAGCGGACCAACGTGCGCCCGACGTCATCGCCTTCGGTACGGAAGATCGCATACCAGCGCAGCTCGGGAATCTTCTCGCGGCTGACCTCGGCGTAGACCGACCAGATCGGATGGCTCCAGTCGAAGTCTTCCCAGACAAAGTACCGATCGGGCTCCGGCAATGACGGCGGCTGTCCGAGGCGGCGCGAGAAATACGGCCCGGCCAGCAGCATGTTCCATGACGTGGTGTCGGCATCGAACGATGGCACCGCGAAAACTCCCCCTCCGGCGCGCACATAACGGGTCAGATGATCGACGACCGCGCGCTGCGGCGAACGCCAGTCGGTGATCACTACACAATCAAAATCGAAGAGATTAGTCCCTGGCAGATCATCGACTGTCGCATGCGTGACGTCGATGCGACGCTGCGCCGTCGGATCGGGCGCCAGCGCCAAACCGGCCGCGAGCCGCCCGGACGGAGAATCGGCGGCGAGCAGAACCTTGATCCGATCGGGGACCGTCACGGCAAAATACCGGCGGTTGTTGAGCGTGTTGTCGTCGGCGGAGATCTCGACAAAGCCATCGTGCACCCCCGGCGACTCCACCGCCGCATCGAAGGTGATTGTTGCACTCGCGCCCGGTCCGACGTTGGCGGTGTTTTGGGCAATGCGTCGCCCGTCGATGAACAGACTGACCAGTAGTTTGTCGACGTCGGCATCAGTGTTGTTGCTGACGGTGGCGCTGAGACGAAACGGCGACAACGGCTCGATCAACTGGTTTTCAAGATTCACCCGGCCGACACCCAGGTCGTAAGCACCCGGTTCCGACACGTCGACCGCATAGATCGTCACATTCCCGTCGCCGGGCTGCGGCGGCGCGATCGTCGTGTGGATGAATCCCTCGCGGCGAAAATCGCTGAAGAGATACAACTCGCGGTTGAGATTCTCCGACTGCCGCAAGGCGGCCAGCCCCGCGGTGATGGCCGCGCCGGCATCGGTGCCGGCATTTCCGACCGGTGTTTCCGCGAGACGTTTGGTCAGGGCCGCGATATCGGCGGTCGGCGGCAGCGTCGGCGGCGGGTGGATGTCAAACGGCAGGGCAATCGCCTCATCCCCTTCACCCCAGAGATCGGCCATCGAGGCAATCTTACGTTGCGCGCGGTCGTAGGCCGTGCCGTTGGGAGTTTCCAGCGCCATCGAGGCGGAACGGTCGACGGCGAGCACGGCTGTTGTCCGCGCGCGCGAACCCAATGCGGCGAACAACCCGCCTTTCAGAGCCGGACGCGCAAATGCCAGCACCGCCAGCGCGATCATCAGCGTGCGGATGGTCAACAGCAGCCAGCGTCGCCACTGGAGGCGGCGCATCCGCGTCTTGCGCAAATCGCGCAGGAACATCACCGACGAAAACTCGACCGTGCGGAGCTGTCGCCGATTCAGCAGGTGAATCAGCAGCGGCACGAGCGCGGCGGCCAGTCCCGCGAGGATGGCGGAATTCAAGAAGTTCATCAGTTCAAACGACGCCCGTTATCGGGTTTGTTGATCAAGTCGCGCGCAGCCACTTGTTCGGCGTAGGGTGACGGCATCGCAAAAACCTGATCGTACGCTTCGATTGCCAGCGCGCGCTCACCGCGTCGGTCGTGGCATTGGCCGATCAGGCGCGCGATGTGAGCACGGTCGACCACCGCATCGGCGATGTAGGCGGCTGCTTCCAAGTGCTGGAACGCGACATCGAGACTGTCCAGCTCCATGAGCGCTTCCGCCGCTTGTGCCCAGATACCCGGATCGCCGAAGTTTGTTTCCAATTGCTGATTGACGATCGTCAGCGCCTCGACGAAATACGGCCGTGCCAAATAAGTTTTGGGGTCATCACGCAGGCTCCGGCCGATGCGTAACAGCAGATCGGCGTGAGTGCGCGGCGCGGTTCGAGACACCAGTCCCCGCTGCCAGAGCGTCACGGCCGAGTCCACCCGGCGCCGGTCGTACTGGATGTCCCCCAAGCGCAAGAACGCCAGTCCGTTGATGCTGTCCTGCTCGACCAGCGCGTTGAAGGCCAGCGCCGCATTGACCCAGTCGCCCTGCGCCCAATACGCCTCGCCCAAAAGCGTGTAATACGACAACTCCTGTGGGAAACGCTTGTAGAGCCAGTAGAATGCCGACGATGATTTTTCCCAGGCGCCGATGTGTCCGTAGGCGTATCCCAGATCGCGGCGCACCGTCGGCTCCGGCAACGGCGCGACCGTCACCGCTTCCTCCAGCAGGCGCAGCGAACGCTCCAGCCGATGGTAGTAACGATCCCGTATCGCCTCATTGTAGAGTTCCTCGGAAGAAAACGTTCGCGCGTTCAAGTATTGCGCCCAGTCGGTTTCCAGCTCGCCGAGAGTCTTGCCGTACACCGACCACACGGCGCGGTGCACCGACAGATCGGTGGCGCGGTCGTAGAGGTCCCGGAACTGACCGCGACCATGCGTCGCGATCAGCCAGCGCACGAACGAGGCGGCGTGATGTAAAGCAGCCGTCGGATCGCGCCGCTTAAAACCGATCGTCGTCGCGATCGAGTCTAAGGCAATGCGCCGTCCGGCGGCCCAGTCGCCAAGGATTTCGTGGTCGGACAGATCGGCATACGCCGATGCGCCCAGCGCCAGGAGCGCCGGCGCGTATCCCCACCAGCGATACAGGCCGACCAGCATCGATCCCTGCACATTGACCGTGCTGACATCGGCGTCATAGCGGGACACGACGCGGTTGCGTGACGGATCGACCGACAGGCCGGTGGCGTCGTCGAAGGGAAACTCATCGCAGACGCCATCGATGAAATAGTAGCTGACTTTACCGTGCGCAGTGAGATTGAACGTATCGCGCAGTGTGTTGTACTCGTTCTCAAGAATCGGGCGCAAGCGGTCGGCATGAAAGACCGCCAATGAGAACTGTGTCGCAAAGAACTCGTGATACGTCGCCGGGGCCACCCGCCAGCCGGTCGTGTCGTTCGGTGACAGGGATCGCGACGGGACGAATTCGACGCGCGACGGCAGAATCGAAACGCGGTAAGTCGACTTCCCCTTGCCGGAGACGTGATCGATGAGCAAAGGAACGCCGTACTCGACGTGGACGTCCTCGAACAGCGGCGTCGGGTTGGGGCCGAACCGGTATAGTCCGTAACGTAGACTGACCGCCTCAGAGCCCGCCTCGGTGGCCGTGATATACAGCGTGAAATTCGCCGCATGCAGTGTCGCCTCGCGTCCCAACGGAATGACCACGTCCAGCGAATCGATGCGTTGCGACTCCGGCGGGTCGGCGTCGAGTTGCTCGGTCACCGAGATGAGCAGGCGGGTTCCCGGCTGTGTCCGCTCCGGATTCTGGGCGAGAGCCAAACCGGGCGCAGACACCGCTAGCAAAGCGCACAGTACCAGCGGCCGCAGCGATCGGGGTTTTGGGTGATGCATTGACAGCATGCAAGCGCGTGCGATTATGGTTTCGCGCCCGCCTGCTTGCGCAGGAAGGCGAGGTTCATCTTGTCGAATTTGCCGGCTTCGTCCTTCGGCGTCTCCAGCAGTTTGGGGACACGTTTCAGACGCGGATCGCGCATGAGAAACCCGAACGCATCGGGGCCAATAAAGCCCTTGCCGAGATGTTCGTGACGGTCCTTGCGCGTGCCGAAATCATACTTTGAGTCATTGCAGTGGATCGCATGGAGCCGCTTGAGGCCGATGACCGAATCAAAACTGCTCATCGTGTCCTTATAGCCCTTCTCGGTGCGGATGTCATATCCCGCCGCGAAGATGTGGCAAGTGTCGAGGCAGACGCCGGCGCGTTCACCGCGATCGACCTTGTCAAGAATCGCCTTGAGTTCTTCAAATGTCGCACCCAGATGCGCGCCCGTCCCGGCGGTCGTTTCCAGCAGGATCAGCGTCTGGCCCGTTGGCGTATTCGACAGCACATGGTTGATCGCATTGGCGATGCGTCCCAACCCCTGTTCGGGACCTGTGCCCATATGGGAACCCGGATGGAACACCAGTCCGGCGATCCCCAACTGATCGCAGCGTTCGTATTCGACCAGCAGCGCATCGCGTGATTTCTCCCACAGCGCCGCATCCGGCGACGCGCAATTGAGCAGATACGACGCATGCGCGATCGCCGGATCGATCCCGGTGCGCTTGCGCTCTGCGGAAAACTGCGCGACCTCCTCCTCGGTGAGCGGTTTGGCGCGCCACTGGTTCGACGATTTGACGAAGAGCTGCACGCAATCGCAGCCGGCCGTCTCGGCGTGGAGCACGGCATTAAACACGCCGCCGGCAATGGACATGTGCGCGCCGACCAGCGGACCATCGGCGCCGGCTTTGGATGTCTTGGCCATCAGTCTGGTGCCTTCCGGATCAGTTGAATCGGTTCAGAACAAACGTTGACGCTTGGACAGGTACGAGACCAACGCAAAGTCGTACGGGACCTGAGTGTCGATCGGTACATAGTCGATAAAGGCGCTGCGGCATTCGCGCCGGTAACGGTCGACGTGCGCGCGCAGCGACCGTTGATACTCCGAGCGAATCTGCCAGGGCAGTGTCGAGATTTCTTCCCCGGTTTCGAGATCCTTGAACAATGCCTCTTCGGTGAAAGTGAAATCACGTTCGGCCGGATCGAGGATGTGAAACACCAGCACCTCGTGTTTCCGATGACGGAAGTGCTTCAGCCCGGCCAGCACCCGTGTGGGATCGTCGAACAGATCGGAGAGCACGATGATCAGTCCACGCCGTTTGATGCGCTCGGCCATCTCGTGCAGGGCCGAGGCGGCATTGGTCGCACCCGACGGCTCGACACCGGCCAGCGTGGTCAACAGCGCGTGCAGATGCACGGAGGCCGATTTGGGCGGGACATAGTGACGAATTCGCTCATCGAAAACGACCATGCCCGCGGCATCCCGCTGCTTGAGCATCAGAAATGAAAGCGCGGCCGCGAAACTGGCGGCATAGTCGAACTTGCTGATCTTGCCGGAGGTGTAGTGCATCGAGCGCGAAGCATCCAGCAGGATGTATGACTTCAAGTTTGTTTCTTCCTCGAACTCTTTGACGAAATAGCGGTCGGACTTGGCGAATACTTTCCAGTCGATGTTACGGATCGCATCGCCGGGCATGTATTGCCGATGCTCGGCGAACTCGACGGAGAATCCATGATAGGGTGACTTGTGCAGCCCGGTGATGAACCCCTCGACCACCAGCCGCGCCTTCAGCTCCATCGACTTCAGCCGGGAGATGACATCGGGATCGAGGAATTTTCGGTAGTCGGTGGTGGGCATGGGGCGTATCAGATCGCGGTCAGCAAGCTCACTCCAAGATGCACAGAGACTGGGGCCCTACTCCTTCGCCTTCACGTCATTGAGCAGGCGTTCTACAATGTCGAGCGTGCCGACGCCGTCGGCTTCAGCGTTAAACGATGTCACTATCCGGTGACGCAGGACCGGACGGGCGACTGCCCGGACGTCTTCGACCGACGGGGTCGGGCGGCCATCGAGGATGGCACGGCATTTGGCGCCCAAGGTCAGATATTGGGCTGCACGCGGCCCTGCGCCCCAGGATACCCAGTCTTTGATATAGGGCAACGCTTGCGCGCCATTGGCGCTGGGACGGGTTGCGCGAGCCAGTGAGACGGCATAGGAGATCACATAATCGGAGACCGGGACGCGTCGGACCAACTGCTGCAGCGCCTTGATCTTCTCGGCGGTCATCACCACACGCAGATCGGCAGTCGCCGCCGAGGTCGTCGTGCGGACGATGGTGTTTTCATCGGTCTCGTCGGGATAGTCGACAAAGATATTGAACATGAACCGGTCCAACTGCGCTTCCGGCAGGGGGTAGGTTCCCTCCTGCTCGATGGGGTTTTGCGTTGCCAGCACGAAAAACGGCTCATCGAGACGGAATGTCTCACCGCCGGCGGTGACCTCATGCTCCTGCATCGCTTGCAGGAGAGCCGCCTGGGTTTTCGGGGGAGTCCGGTTGATTTCGTCGGCCAACACGATATTGGCGAAGATCGGCCCTTTGACGAACCGAAACATGCGTTTGCCGGTGGTGTGATCCTCCTCGAGGATGTCGGTGCCGGTGATGTCGGATGGCATCAGGTCGGGGGTGAACTGAACGCGGGAGAACTTCAGGTCCAGCGCCCTTGCCACGGTCGAGACCAACAGCGTCTTGGCCAAACCGGGCACACCGACCAACAGGCAGTGCCCATTGGAGAGCATGGCAATCAGGAATTGTTCGATGACTTCATTCTGGCCGACGATCACCTTGGCGATTTCCGCCTTGAGCGCGGCATACGACGATTTGAGGTCTTCAACGGCGTGCAGATCACTGTCGGACATGGGTGCGTTCGCTCCTTGGCGAGGATGTCGTTGGACCGGATGTCGGGGCCATGCAACCCCGCGTGACACAATCCATTAGTATCGTCGTTTTCAGACAGTCCGGTCAACCGCTTTGCCGCAGCTCCCCTCTTGGGGGCCGTCCGGCCTGCCGCTCCCGTCGCCCCAAGTGAGCATGGGGAGATCATGCGTGACTCTTGGTACAGCATCGCCGCACGGGAGTTCCTCACCGCACGCACGGCGGCGCGGATTACTGCAGAGTGATACCGGTCGTGTCGACGAAAAGCTGGGCGGAAAATTCCTCGTTGGAGTTGTACGGGGGCGACTGCAGCCGTTGAACCTCGACAAACGGCAGCCATTTGCGGAACCGGCCGAGCTGCCGGTACAGACGTGTCGGACCACTTCGGATGTTTGTGTGGTAGGTTGCCGACGTGAGGACTCCGTCTCTGGGTTCCGGATGGAAGCTGACTTCGGTCACCTTGGCAAAATCGTCCAAACCCAGCGATGCCAGGATCGGCGCCCAGTGGATTCGCTCGCCGGCGATCCGGAATGCCGCGTCACGGACCGGCACGATTTCGTAGATCTCGCGGCCATGGCGGTCGATCGAGCTGAACACCAGACGCGGTACGCCGTCGGATTCGTTGATCACTCCGACCATCCCGATGGGCAGGCCGGGTGCGACCGGTGAAAACGCTCTCAATTCGCTGCTGAGCCAAAAGACGAGATTGGCCACGCCGATGACCAGCAGCCCTCCCACAACCGCCGCCGCGCGACGAACATCGGATCGCCAGATCCCGGTCTGGTACTTACGTTCCCGGTCGGTCATGCGGGCACTGCGCAGAATCTGCCAGAGCAGAAAGCCCAATGCCAGGATCCCGACGATGAAGAGTGTCGCGGCAATGACGGGCAGAAAAGCCAGAGAGGTCACACAGACTCCCGGATCATCGATTGTTGGCGGCCACCGGCGTGATCTGGCCGCAGACCGATCCCGGTCCACGAGGCCGCAGGGTCGCTTCGGTGCCGGATTGCTACCGATTACTGCCGTTGCCGATCCCTCGCAACGGCAGACCGCCCTTATCGTGTTTTTTCGGCTGTAAAAGCGGGGGCTTTAGGAGCGGTGCTCACGGGCAGCGAGTCGCTCTTGACGGGCACAGGACGCTCAACACCGGATTGGCCCAAGTTCTGGTTCATCTTGCAATTGCCGTGGAAGACGGCGCCCTGCTCGATGATCAGCGACTTTGTCATCAAATCGCCGATAATATTGGCCTTGGCCTGCAGTTCAATGCGCTCGGAGGCGTGGATATTCCCCTTTACGGTGCCGGAGACAACCGCATTCTTGGTCTTGACATTGGCTTCGACCCGTCCCGTCGGCCCGACAGCAACCGTATCGGACACACTGACTTCGCCCTTGACCACGCCGTCGACACGGAGAGTGCCGGACACTTCCAGATTGCCGGAGAAAGTGGTATCCTTACCGATGATCGTATTCATATTACTCCCCCCGTCTGGGGCGATGCCGGTGTCGTCGTCTTTTCCTTTGAACATTGCCATAACCACTCCTTTGTGTCGGCGGGAGGCGCCCCGGGCTTGACCTGCACCCGCAGGGTGGCTAACGCGAGTCTAATCGCTGCCACGGGCGGCGTCCAGCGATAATTGGTGTTTCGACCGGGCGGCGTACTTCCTCAACCCAGAAACCGATCCCGATTCACGGTGGGTCAGTCGCGGCGGGCTTCTCCCTCATTTCGGCCTTCATTTTCTCCCAACGGCTTAGCCGTTCACCGAGGGCCCTTTCTTCCCCGCGATCGGTGGGACGATAGAATGCCTGTCCCCGGATCGCATCAGGGAGATAATCCTGAGCGACAATCGCCTCGTCGCTGTCATGCGGGTAGAGATACCCCTTCCCGTAGCCGGTGTCCTTCATCAAGCGCGTTACGGCATTACGGATGACCATGGGGACAGGAAGTGACGGGTTCTCGGCAATGACCCGGCGCACTTGTCCTTCGGCGCGGTACACGGCGTTCGATTTCGGCGCGCAGGCCAAATAGATCGTCGCCTCGGCCAGGGCCAGTTCCCCTTCGGGGGTGCCGAGGAAATGGTACGCATCCCTGGCGGCGATGCAGACGGTCAATGCTCTGGGATCGGCGAGACCGATATCCTCCGACGCAAATCGCACCAGTCTGCGTGCAATGTAGAGCGGATCCTCGCCGCCTTCCAGCATCCGATAGAGCCAATACAGCGCCGCCTGCGCATCGGAGCCGCGCAGAGATTTGTGCAGCGCCGAGATCAGGTTGTAATGTTCTTCGCCGGACTTATCATACAACTCGGTCTTGCGCTGCACGATGTCGCGCACCAGGCCCGCCGTGAGCGTCCGATCCGGCTCGGCCCGATGGCGCAGATCATCGGCTGCCGCCTCGAGAATCATCAGCACGCGGCGCGCATCGCCGTTGCCCAGCGCCGCGATCAGCCGCAGCGATTCGTCCGGAGAGTGGATCTTCCACTCGCCCAATCCCTGTTCGGCATCCGCGAGGGCGCGTTTCATGAGCGTGACCAGATCGTCCTCGGAGAGCGCATGCAGCATCCACACCGACAGTCGCGACAACAACGCTGAGTTGACCTCAAACGACGGGTTTTCCGTAGTGGCGCCGATCAGCACGAGCGTACCCGACTCGACATGCGGCAGGAAGGCATCCTGCTGGGCTCTGTTGAACCGGTGAATCTCATCGACGAAGAGGATGGTGCGGCCGCCGTCGAAGGCGCGGCGCTTCTCGGCGCGTTCAACCGCGGCGCGGACCTCCTTGACTCCCGAGAGCACCGCCGAGAAGTTGATGAAGTCCGAGCCGGTCATCTTCGAAATGATCGCCGCGAGCGTTGTCTTTCCGGATCCGGGCGGCCCCCAGAACAGCATCGAGCCGATGCGGTCGGACTCGATCGCGCGGCGCAACGGTTTGCCGGGGCCGATCAGGTGTTCCTGCCCGACAAACTCCGCCAATGTCCGCGGACGCATCCTCGCCGCCAACGGCTCGCGGCTGTCGACTGAATCATTCATGCCGGTATTCAACACAAAGTGATGTGCAATGCGATCACTTTGAGATGGTCAACTCATCCAGCGAGATAAGGCCGTTTTGCTCGTGGGCCGTCAGAGCACCCAGCAGATGCCCGATTGATTCCAAATACAAATCGGAGAGACCTGACCAGTGATCGGGCGCGTAGCAGTTGAATGGAGATTCACTGATTATTCGGAGCAGACGCGCTCCGTGCTCGCTGCCCTCTATCTGCAGATATCCCGCTGTCAGGACAGGCGCCGCCGGAAACAGCAGCCCCTGCCAATCCGCCACCCCGGCCGCCAGATGGATTGGCGTGGCATCGAATCCTGCCGGTTCAATCAGGCGTACGCGTCCGAAGCGATCGACCGCAAAGGCATATAACCCTGACGCGAGCGACCGGACCCTCGTGGAGTCAACCGGATCGGCTCCGAAGGATATGATGTCTTTGGCGTGACGACCGCTCGATGCGAACGCTTCCAGTTGTCGCTGCAGACGGTGTGCGTAACGACTTTCCCACAGCGTGTCCGGCGCATCAGCGGCGAATCGCGCACGCGCGGTACGCGTCGGCGTGAACGACACGAGGTCGTGCAGTCCCCAAGCCTTGATCTCGGTGTTGTCGCCCCGCTGGGCTTCGTTTGTCAGGAGACGGATGTCCGTCGTGTTCGAGGCGTTCAACAAATCCATCCATTCCGGCAGGGTGCGCGATGCTGCGACCGGCGGTTCGGTGTCGGGAACGCCTGCGTCCAGCGAGGCGAGGTATTGCCCGACTGACCGCGCATACCAATCGCGCACTTTGGGCTGGATGCTGTCGTTGTCGAAAGCGGGAAAGTAACGATCCCGGGCCCAGATCAAGAAGCGATTCTGCTGTGGCGTGAGGACGCTGACGCCGAGCAGCTCTTTATCCTCGGTGGCACACCAGACGCCGCGAAAGCCGACCAGGCCCGGCGCATCGGGGTCGCGGTCATAGCGCGTGACTTTCTTGATGGGCAACAGGGGCGCCGCTTGCAGAAGCTTGCCGACCGCCAGATCTAGCGCGCTCAGATCGGGGACAACGATTCGTTCGCACAGAAAAAACTGCTGGGCCTGCTGCGGAGTTTTGGGATGTAATCCCAACGGCTCCTCGATAAACCAGCCATCATGTTCGGGAAAGATGCGCAGCAACGTTTGCATGATCTCCGGCATCCGTTCGGCTGGGTGGGCCGAGGGTGTGAGGCGACAGAGTGCCACCAACGCGCCGAGAAGCGCGCACAGCCAACGGCCCGGTCCGATCCGGTTGCGAATCATCATGGGGCACCCGCCCTGCCGCCGCGAATGTAGTCAATGGCGCGCGTGATGCGGCGCAGGCATTCGTCGCGTCCGAGAATCGCTGCGATCTCGAAGAGTCCCGGACCGCCGGTGCGTCCCGACAGTGCCAGCCGCAGCGGGTGAATCAGGTCGGCCGGTTCGTGTCCCAACTCCTCCGCCAACGCGCGCAACGCCGCCTCGGTTGTTTCGGCGTTGAACCGGTCGGGGCCGATCATTTCCCAACGGTACCGCAGCAAATTCAGATTGCCGTCGACACCGGGGCGCTCGAACTGTTTGCGAACACCCTCCGTATCATATTCAAAGTTCGCATCGAAAAAAAATCGCCCCTGTTCGACGACATCGGTCAGCCGCCGCATGCGTTCCCGTAGCACACGGATAATAGACTGCAATCGTTGGCGATCGTACGCATCGCCGATCAGACCCGCGGACACCAGAAACGGCTGCGCCCGTTGCAGCAGGTCGGCCTCGTCGAGCGCGCGGATGTATTCGGCGTTCATCCATTCGAGCTTCTGCAGATCAAAGACCGGATTGGAAGCGTTGATGCGTTCCAGCGAGAATAATTCAACCATTTCCTCGCGTGCCAGAATCTCACGGTCGTCGCCCGGCGACCACCCCAACAGCGCCAGGAAATTGAGGAGCGCTTCGGGCAGATACCCGGCGTCGCGGTATTCGGTGATCGAGGTCGCCCCTTCGCGTTTGGAGATCTTACGACGGTCGCTGCCCAATCCCAACGGCAAGTGCGCGAACACCGGCCGCACCATCCTCAGCGCATCGTAGAGCAGCACCTGCTTGAAGGTGTTGGTGATGTGGTCGTTGCCGCGAATTACGTGCGAGATGCTCATGTCGGAATCGTCGATGACGCAGGCGAAATTGTAGGTCGGAGTGCCGTCGCCGCGCGCCACCACAAACTCATCGATGTCGGTCCCGGCGCGTTCCTGCGTGCCGTAGACGACATCGTCGAATCGAACCGGTCCGTCCGGAATCGCCAGTCGCCAGGCGGGTTTAATGCCCACGGCGAGGCGGCGCTGTTTCTCCTCGTTGGTGAGCGTCTCGCTGATCGCGCGAAAGCGGGGCGCATGCCCTTGCTTTTGCGCATCCTGTCTCACCGGCTCCAATTCGTCGGCCGTCGCCCAGCATTCATAGACATGGCCGCTGTCGCACAGGCGCGCAACCCAGTCGCGATACAGATCGGTGCGCTGCGATTGAAAATAGGGCCCCTCGTCCCAATCCAGTCCCAGCCAGCGCAGCGAGTTTTGGATCGACCGCGTGTATTCATTGAAGGAGCGTTCGCGGTCGGTGTCTTCGATCCGGAGGATAAATGTCCCCCCGTGCCGTCGGGCGTACAGCCAGTTGTACACGGCTGTGCGCGCGGTGCCGACGTGCAGATGTCCCGACGGCGACGGCGCGATGCGGACACGGACAGGGTCTGACATGACAGGTTGGTTACTCAAAGAGCGGCGGCGTCGACGGCGGTTTTTGCGAAGAAGTTTCCGGATATTTTGGCGCGGGTTTCGGCGGCACTATCGCTCCCAAGGGCAGTGGCGCGGCCGAAGTCGGCTCTGTCTCGCTGGGGGGGCGGCGGGCTGCGGTGGTCTGTCTGGAGGGCGCTTGCCCAGGATCCGTCAATTCGACTTCCAGCCCGCCCCAGAATCGCGCGCCCGTATTGTAGATCGCCGCACCGAGAAAACCGCCGATAATCCCCGCGACCGCACCGCCGAATGCGGTTGTCAGCGGAAAGAACAAGAGCATACCCGCGCTGACAAACTCGAACACCTCGGCGAATGAGTCGGGATCGACCCCCATTTGCGCAATGCTGTCTAATGCCATCAACCCAAACAGCGCGCCCACCAACCCGAGCAAGAATCCGCCGATCGCGCCGATCAGAAACCCGGCCTTGACCGCGGAAAACAGGCCGACTCGTTTGATCTCGTACGGTATCGTCATAATCCTCATGGGTTTCGCCTGGTGACCGCGCTTGTCTTCCCGCAGCCAACGCATTCCGGTACGGCACCATACACCGGATGCCGACTGATTCTCTTCGGCATATCCGGCTGAAGAAAGACGGAACCGCGCCCGGCGGTGGCCGTACAAAATACCCGGTTGCCATGAAGCTCAAAAGCGAAAACCGGGACATGATACAGGAGGATCTGCAATGACGCGGCTGACGAATGTCAAAGCGGGACGTTCCTGGGCGGCGGTTGGAGGCGTGCTGGTCGTTATCGGCCTGGTCGCGGTTCTGACTCTGCATGCTCAGGCGCGCAGCGATGAAGGGTATTTGGGGGTCTACATTCAGGAGATCGACGAGGATCTGGCGGCGGCCAACGATCTGACGTCGACCAAAGGGGTCCTGATTACCCGCGTGGTCGAGGATTCCCCGGCCGAGAAGGCGGGACTCAAACGCGGCGATGTGGTGCTGAAATTCGACGGCAAGGATGCCAGTTCGGTACGGCGTCTGACGCGACTCATCGACTGGTCAGAGCCCGATTCCAACAAGGACATTGTCATCGTTCGCGACGGCAAGAAGCAGACAGTCACAGTCGTCATGGGCGAGGACAAGGGCGGGGACTTCCAATTCTTCGGCGACCCTGACATGAACTTTGACTTCGACTTCGACACGCCCACACCACCCGATGCTCCGACTCCGCCGCGGGTCTATGGTTTCTCGACCGGACAGCTCTCGACCTCGCGTATCGGGGTTTCATTGTATGAGCTTTCCGATCAATTGGCCGAGTCCTACGGCGTTGAAGGCGGCGCCCTCGTCAATCAGGTCGAGAAGGATTCGCCCGCCGCCAAGGCGGGGTTGATGGCCGGGGATGTGATCTACAAGATGAACGGCAAGCAGGTCGACGACATCAACGACATCCGTAAGGCGATCGCCGATAAGGACGACGACGAGACCGTCGCCGTCACGATCAAACGCCAGGGAGCGGACAAGTCCTTCGATGTGAGTGTCGAAACCTACGACACTTGGTCGGGAATTGGCGCGCCGCGCATGCACGTCCAGCCCTTCCAGGCCGACATGCACTGGAACTGGGACGAGGATTCCCGTCGCCGGATGCGGGATGAGATGCGCGCATTACGTCGCAGTTGGAACAGCGAGGAAGGCCAGCAATTGCGCGAGGAGTTGCAAGAGGCCCTCGAAGAGCTGCGGGAAGAACTGCGCGACCTCCGCAAGGAACTCGACGACCTGCGTTGATTCGGCTTTTCATTCGTGTCTCATAAACGAAGCGGGACGGTCCTATTGGGGCCGTCCCGTTTTGCCAGTATGCCGCCCAATCATAACAAGGGGCTTAAGCCCCAGGAGAGTTTTTTGGACAAAAACAGGAATTGGAGTTAGGTATAACTTGAGAAAACGGGAGTACATGGCGAACCGCGTCTGGGTATTCTCGGGCCGCGTATTAGGGACTTTCATTGTCGGCACTTCGTCGATAATCGGGCCATGGTTTTCGTGTGTTCAAGAGAGAGCTTTGCAACCTGCCTCGACTCCAGAGGTGTTTTATTATGGCGCCGGCCGTCCGGAGTCGAAGAAGGAACCGAATGCCAGAATCAACTTTCTCTACACATATGAAAGCGAAACTCTCGCGCTGATCGACTCGATCCCACTGAATGGTCTGCCCTATGAGATGGCGATTTCAGCCAATAGAATGTCGATCTATGTCGCGACTCTCTCCGCGAAGGGGAAAGGCACCGATCTAACGAAGATAAACGCAACAACAAAGTCGATTGAATGGTCACGTCCCAGCGACACCTACAGGGCGATTCTGTTCAGCGATGGTGAGCTTGTCACCGACGGCGATACGGTTTATTCTGCAATCAATGGAACCCCAGTGCTCCCTGTCCCAGACACATTGAAGCTGGGGGAGGCATCTTTGAGGGATGAGTCGATCCCTGGGGTCGTCGTTGGCAATAACTTAGACGTACTCGATGACACGCTTATAATGATCTTCATTCCAACGATGCGCACATGTATCGGACAGTACGTGCCCCGATTGGAATCCGGTCGAGCCGTGTCGATTCAGTCGGCGGTCGTTCAACCGCAGGGACGATACCTCCTCGCCATCGGATTCTACCAAGTCGCGGCCAATTCCTGGTTTTTCATTCTCGACATAGCAACAGGGGTGACAGTATTGAGGCATCGGCTCGTCTATTCCGGCGGAGACATAGCCTTCAGCCGAGAAGCAGACCTAGCTGCGGTTACAGATCCGAGTAGAGCAGGATTCATAGAATCGATTCCTACCCTCGATCTCTTTGACCTAAAGAACATATCTCATCTGAAGCGTGTGACCGGACTTGATGGCCCCCAGCGGCCCGGGCAGGTCCGCTTCATCCGCGACGACAAGTATTTGGTCGTCGGACCTCCGGCCGACGGTGCCAGCGGCGGGCCCGTTTATACTCTGCGGGTTCCGTCCCTCGAGATTGAGCAGTATGTCCTATTGCCCGGCGCGGACTCTACTGGGTTCGGAGTCGTCGCCGGTGCTCTGGGAACGACGCATTGTTGGTGATGCCTTCGGTGCGTGGCCCTGACCGTCCGCCGGAGGCGGACAAGCCTTTGGTCCCCCAAACGGGATCGACAGCAGGGCTTGCCTAAGGAACGCTCGATACTGTGAAGTGCATCAACACGAATGTCCGCAATCTCGCTGGAGTCGACGTGGGCCCATCAAGATTTACGCCGCCGACCCGGACACGACGTTCTGCGATCCGTGTCCGTAGGCGCATGATGGCAGCGGCAACCGCGTCACCCGCGTAATGCTACGCCGTCGCCCGCCGGTTCAGTTCGGTCTGCACGATGAACCAGACGGCCGGCGAGAAGACGATCCACAAGAGAAACGTCAACCACTTGTTCATCTTGTCGGAACTGACCTTCTCATACAGCTCGCAATATCGGTACATCGCGAAGATGTTCGCGATGGGGATGAAGAGCATGACGGTCCATAACGTCGGATTCGCCGATGCGTCGTTGCCGAGCCCCTTCAGCTCGGTGGCTGTCTGATGGAACCAATAGATCGTGTAAATTCCGAACGTGACGATGGCCAGCAGTACCTGTGCGACCAAGTTGCGCTTTTTGACTCTCATGAGCTCCACCTCCATAGGGTCATTGCCCCGATGCGAGAATCAATCCGGTATGCAGTGATTCCGCAAGACCAAGTCGTCGTTGGGCTGAGCCCCCCTACTTTTTGCGCAAAACCGGGATCATCCGGTAGGACGCCTTCTCATTGGTCAATGGGTGGGCGATATCGAGCACGCCCAGCCAGGCAACCGGCTCAAAGACGCCGGAGGCGGCGATCAGAAGCTGAAGCTCCTGATGCGTGAGATGGCGGTTCAATGAGATAAACTCGTACTTCTCGGTGCCGCCACCCTTCACGACATCAAGCCGGACTGTGGTGGTGCAGACCTGTGTGATCGGATCGAAGGGGTCGTCGGGTTTGCCCCAGGAGGAGCGGACAATGGTCTCGCCGCGTTGCGACTCCCACTCGTGCTGCAACGATTGACCGACACGAAAGACATCGCGCGGATGCTCCGCCTCGATGACATACAGGCCGCCGGGTGTCAGATTCCGCGCCACAGTTCGCAGATGTGCGAGGGTGTCTTCGTTGGTTAACAGATAGTGGAACGACGACATCGCGCAGAAGGCCAGATCGACTGGCTGCCGCAGTTTGAAATCGCGCATATCGGCCAGCATGAACTCTGCCGAGGTTTCATTGGTCCTCGCCTTCGCCGAGGCGTAGTCGAGCATTTTGGGATTAAGGTCCAGCCCAACCGTTTGAAGGCCGCGCCTGGCATACTCGATGCAGTGATACCCCGGCCCGCAGGCCACATCCAGAAACGACGCGGGCGCGCCGCCGCGATGCGCGCGGCAGATGGCATCCAGCGCATCGCATTCCGCCGACAAATCACGGAAATCAAAGGCGATGTCGTAGGCCTCGCAGAGATCGTACAGCGGCTGATGCGCGGGCATCTGCGGCTGGATGATCGACGGCCCATCCGCGACATTCATACTTCAATGTACAACCTGTCGCCGGCCAGTGGGACCATCCATCCGCATCAGAGGTAACGGTAATTGATTATTCGATTCACGAACGGTTCATCGAACTGGAGCCGCACGGCGAGCCGTTTCCATTCCCAACCGCTCCGACTGCCATCCCCGTACGTACTGTAAAACGGCCAGTCGAGATGCAGCCGCCAGAGGATGATTCCGCCGGGAGCCGGGTCGGATATCGCAAACCCTATACCTCCCTCGCTGACAGGACCCCGAAGCTCACCTGGGCCGCCGACAATAACGAACGGGTATCCGAAGACCGGCCGCCA
>Ga0326597_10001363_pt1 | contig 39954 bp, 32 predicted proteins | sample RVTome_12_FD_203789 | JGI IMG/M metagenome (GOLD analysis project Ga0326597, IMG submission 203789) | Soil microbial communities from uranium-contaminated site in the Upper Colorado River Basin, Wyoming, United States - RVT100D185 | ecosystem: Environmental > Terrestrial > Soil > Contaminated >... | reverse complement strand
CTCGGCGCGCTGCATGGCAAGCGGCGGCGTGGTTGGTCGGCGAACCCGCTCCCTTACGGTCGCGGCTCTGATCGTCAGGGATGTACGACACTCGGCGCGCTGCATGGCAAGCGGCGGCGTGGTTGGTTGCGGCGTTCCATGGCAAGAAGTGGCGGGGTTGGTTGCGGCGCTGCCTGGCAAGAAGTGGCAGGGTTGGACGGTGGACCCGCTCGCTGGCGCTCGGGGCTGGTGGCGCTCGGGGCTCTGATGGGTCGTGGCGCTGATGGGGCGGGGCGCTGATCGGGGCGGGGCGGTGGTGCGGGGTGCGGCGCTGATGGGGCGGGGCGCTGATCGGGGCGGGGCGGTGGTGCGGGGTGCGGCGCTGATCGGGGCGGGGCGCTGATTGGGTGCGGCGGTGAGGGGTTGCGGCGCGTCAGAGTTCGCGGGGCTGAGCGCGGCGCGTATGATGCGCGGCCGCGGGCAGTTCGACCGGCCGGTCGGCGTTCAGCACGCCAGTCGTGGGGGAAGCAGCAGCTTATGATCCTGGCAGGCGCAGGTCGTCGGCGTTGAGCAGTGATTCAAAGATGAAGCCGGCCGTTGTGACGTTCTCCGAGGCGCCCTGCCCACGGTCCACGACGGCGACGATGCGCTGGATTTCGGCTCCGGCCTGCGTGAGCATCCTGGCGGCCTCGATGACTTGCCCGCCGGTGGTGGCGACGTCCTCGACGAGCAGGATGCGATCGGCGTGCTCCATTGCACCCTCGTAGGGCTTGGCGGTGCCGTAGTCTTTGCGGGCGTTGCGGACGATGAGGAACGGGAGGCCGGTGACGAGTGAGGTGGCGGCTGCGATGGCGACGCCGCCGAGTTCTGCGCCGGCGATTCGACTGGTTTGGTCATCCACTTTTTCGGCCATTCGCCGCGCGATCTCGGCGAGAATCTCCGGCTGGGTCTCGAACAAATACTTGTCAATGTAGAACGACGATTTGCGACCGGACCGCAGGGTGAAGTCGCCTTCGAGGTAGGCGGCGTTGCGAATTCGCTCGGCCAGTTGGGTCCTGGTCATGGTGGTCATACGTCGAACTCCGGTTCGCGGCGCGGCGTGTTCCGATGGCGCCGCTTCGATGGGGTGATCACTTCCTTCAAGAAGGCGTCGACCTGTTGGGGGGCGAGTCCGATCAGCATGTCGGGCTTGAGGAGTTGGTTGATCCGTAGCTTGTCAAATGCCGGATCGGCCTGCAGGCGTTGGAGCAGGTCGTTCGGGCGTCCGTGCTGCTTGACTTCGCGAGCGGCGGCGTGGGAATGGACTCGCAGCCGTTCGTGCAGGTCTTGTCGATTACCGCCGGCGCCGACCGCCTGCATCAGGAGGTCCTCGGTGATCATGAACGGCAACTCGGCCTCGATGCGTGCGCGCATGACCTTGGGATACACGACGAAGTGCCGGCCGAGGTGTGCTACGATTTGCAAGATGCCGTCGGTGGCGAGAAAGGCCTCGGGGATGAGGAGGCGTTTGTTGCTGGAGTCGTCGAGCGTTCGCTCCAGCCATTGTTCCGCGGCGTTGCCAAACCCGGACTGCGCCAGGCTGATGACGAACCGTGCCAACCCCGTGAGCCGCTCGCACAACATGGGGTTGCGTTTGTAGGCCATCGCGGAGCTTCCCACCTGTGATGGGGCCCACGGTTCTTCGATTTCTTTCAGGTTGGCGAGCAGGCGCAGGTCGTTTGCGAACTTGTGTGCGCCGGCGGCGACATTGGCGAGGGCGGCGACGACCTGGGCGTCGATTTTCCGCGAGTAGGTTTGGCCGGTGACGGGCTCGCAGGCTGCAAAGCCGAGCTTCGCGGCGACGCGGATTTCGAGTCGGCGGACCTTGGCGGCGTTTCCGCCGAAGAGCTTGAGAAACCCGGCCTGGGTGCCAGTCGCGCCGCGGAGCCCACGAAATCGAAGGTCGCCAAGTCGTCGATCAATCTCTTCGAGGTCTCTGACAAAGTCCCAGCACCACAGCGCGGCCCGCTTGCCGACGGTGGTGGGTTGGGCCGGTTGGTAGTGGGTGAATCCCAGACAGGGGAGGCTGCGATACTGCCTCGCTCTTTCGGCGAGGGCGTCGATGACCGTGACCAACCACTGTTGGATAATCGCCAGGGCCTCGCGCATGAGCACCAGGTCGGCATTGTCCACGACGTCCATGCTGGTTGCGCCGAGATGCAGGACGCCGCGAGCGGCGGGCGCCTGATCGGCGTAGGCGTGAAGATGTGCCATGACGTCGTGGCGCAGGCGGCGCTCGTATTTTGCGGCAGCCTTGAGATCGACGTCTTGCACGCAGGCGCGCAGGGCTCGAACTTGGCGCTCCGTGATCGGCAGGCCCATTTCACGTTGCACTTCAGCGATGGCCAGCCAGATTCGCCGCCAGGTGACGGCGCGGCGGTGTGCGGAAAACAGCTCCGACATCTCGGCGGAGGCATTGCGGCGGACGAGCGGGCTCTCGTAGGTGTGGGCCGTGGGGGAGATTGAGGTCCGGCGTCTTCGAGGTGGCATGGCGCTCAGAATGTCTTGAGATCGAGAAGTTCGTGGATGAATTTCTTGTAGTCCGCCTCAAACTGCGTGAAATCGTCGGTGACGTAGGCCTGAAAGACAGCTTCGCCCAGGCTGAGTGTGCCGTCGGTGTCGGTGGCCAGATAGGCGTTGGTCTTGCGCTTCATGGCTTCGGTGCCCAACTCGTCCAACAGCTTCCGAAACCCGGCGTGATAGGGATTGTTCATCGGCGAATGGAGGAGGAAGTGGATCAGCGACCATTCCTGTGCGTAGTAGCTGTAGACGTGCTGCGACTTTTCGTGCATGGCGAGGCCGGCGTTGGTGGCCAGGAGGTGGCGCAGGGGAATGAGCGACGCCTCCGCCAGGGCCTTTCTCAGGGCGGGCGCCCGCAGGGTGTTGTTGCGGGGATCGAAGACCGGTCGGCCGTTGACCAGGTCGAAAGACTCGAAGTAGCAGGCGAGACCCTCGTTGATCCAGGCTGGTATTCGGTCGCGTCCCGTGGCCGCGAGAAATTGGTGCAACCCTTCGTGGGCGAGGATGGAGAGGCTGCTGTGCTGGGTGCTGTAGTGCGAGACGGTCACGCCTCGTTCGGTGAAACCGCCGCGGCGGATGCGCATGTAAGTATCCGCCCGTCCTGGGGAAAACTCCCTTGTGAAGCGTTCCCACTCGGCGCGGCGTTGAAAGAAGTAGGTCGGCAGGGGGGCCGCAGCCATGGTGTCGGCCGGGAGCAGCTCGACATAGGCCCGGTGGCAGGTTTCGAGGAAACCGGGCAAGGCCTGGACGAACGGTTTGCGCTTGCAGGTGGTGTAGATCACGTAGTGGTCGGAGGTCAACTTGGACCCGATCGTGCCTTGAAAGGTCCAATCGGCGGTGGTGAAGTGGATTTGTTTCTGGCCGAGTTCGGTGGCGCAGCCCATGAGCGAGATGAGGCACAAGGCCATGGCGGCCGCGGCGCGGCGGTGGGTGAGGCGATGGCGCGTGCGGTCGACCTGGTGACGGCGGAGCATGGGTGCGTATCCTAGGCCGACGGCGAAGACCTCGCAATTCGGCGAGGGAGGCGGTCGGTTGATACGGTGCGAGGCGTGGCGTGATTGGTTGGCGGACCCGCTCGCTTGCGCTCGGGGCTGGTGGGGGTGGCGCTGATTGGGCGGTGCGCTGATCGGGCGCGGGGGTGATCGGTTGCAGCACGGAGGAACAGGAAGAGATTGTCGTTCCGGGATGGGAAAGGATCGTTGTTCCAGGATGATGGCGTATGAAAGACTCCTGCCATTGTCTGCCCCAACGGGGCTGCGCCATTCAGCCCAGGGTTGCGACGAAGTCGCTACCCTGGGACCGCGGACACCCACGCAACATTCAACCCCAACGGGGTTGTGGCACGCTCGACGGCAAATGACGCAACCCTTTCAGGGTTGAATTGTTCGATTAATCCGTTGTCCCAGGGTAGCCGCTGCGCGGCAACCCTGGGCTGGAGGGCGTAACGCCGTTGGCGTAGGGAAGTACGACACTCGGCGCGGTGCGGCGTTCCATGGCGAGAAGTGGCAGGGTTGGTTGCGGCGTTCCATGGCGAGAAGTGGCAGGGTTGGACGGTGGCCCCGCTCGCTTGCGCTCGGGGCTGGTGGTGGGTGGCGCTGATTGGGGGCGGCGCTGAACAGTTGCGGGGATGATTGGGGCCGTTTTTTCTTGCTTGGCGCAGGTCTATCGTGGCTGTCGGACCAGGATGCCGGTTTCTCGGCGGCTTGCGGTGCGCGGTTCGTTTCGGATGAGCGGGCTCGTCGACTGGTCGGTGACGGTGATGGTTGCCTGACTGGAGAACACGACGTTGGGCGCGGCGTTGAGGTAGGATTCCATGGCCGAGCCTGAGATCACGGTTCGACTTTCGCCTACCGAGAAACCGGAGAATGACAGTTCGTTGGTGATGGTTGTGTCGAGCCTGTAATGGATCGTTGTGGTGTCTCCCGACCGGATGATGGTGCGGACCGCGCGCTGCCGAATCGTTTCTTCGTCCAGTCCGATGATTGCTGCATCGGCGACGAGGCGTTGCAAGGGTCCGGCGGTCTCAATGGGGAAACCTTCGTCATCGATGGTGACGCGGAGCGTTGAGTTCTGCGTGGTGCGCGTCGCGCCAGTTTGGGTGATGGAGATGGAGCCGTTGTAGTTGCCGCTGGGCAGTCCGGTGACATTGAACAACCCGAGCCCGTCGCAGCCTGAGATCAGGAGCGCGGCGGCCGACGTCATGATGCAGGTCATGAATCGCATGATGCTTCTCCCTGTGCGCCGGAGGTGCCGGCCGACGCTACACGTTTCGCGTTTGTGGTCGCCCCCCTTGGCGGCCCCCCGCTGAAGGGTTCATTCTAACCGGCGGCGCGAGGTCGTTACAAGACTTTTGTCAACAATCACGGAGTCGATTGCGTCAGGAAGGATGCGGGGAGGTTGTGGGCGTCCGATAGTGATGGTGGGCCGAGAAGTCTGCTTCGGATTTGCCGGGAATTGGATTCCGGGTACGGCTGTTCGGATTATCGGAGCGTTATGCGCGAGTGCGGGGTATTAACCAGCGCTGGACACATTGGCCTGGGTGGAGGAACCCGGCGCTTGCGCTTGGGGCTGGTGTGGTGAGGGGCGTCGGTCAAAAGAACCCGGCGCTTGACACTGCGTTGGTCGCCGTATCGAATCCGGGGTTTCCATGGACGATGAACCTTCCCTGATGCGGCCGAAGGTGGGCTTGCAGCCGGTGATTCTGGCTGTGGTTGCGGTCATCGTCTACCTCGGTTTGCCGATCTTGGGTGGTGAACCGCCGCGACCGCAGGGCCATTTTCCCAAGCTGGCTCGGGCATTCCTTCACGGCGAGTTGTCCGTCTCATTTGCGCCGGGTTCGGTTTCGCCTCAAGGTGAACTGATTCCGGCAGGGGAGCCGGGGCGGTTCTACTGCCCGTATCCACCCTTGCCGGCGGTGCTGTTGATGCCGTTTGCCTGGATCGGATCGGGAGGGCTTCGCGTGGAGGTCGCTTGCCGATGGGTGAGCACCATCAACGTCTTACTGTTCTACTTTTGCCTCTCGGGGCTTCCACGGAAGCTCGACCGACCGCCGCTGTCGGGGCTCGCCCGCTGGGCGCTGACCGTTCTTTTCGCGTTCGGTATGGCGACGTGGCCGAGCGCCGCGATGGGGGGAGATTGGCACCTCGCCCATGCGTTGGCGCTGGGGGCGATGCTGCTGGCGCTGTTGGAGTTTCTGGGGCGAAATCGCCCGGTGGTCGTCGGCGCGTTTGCGGCGATGGCCATTCTGTCTCGTCCGACGACGGCGCTGACGTGTCTGTTCTTTGTGTTTCCGCTGCTGGGGCGCAGGCATCTCAAGGCGTTGCGGCGATTGTCGATCTGTCCGGTCATCGCCATATTGCTGTTGGCTCTCTACAACGTCGCGCGATTCGGATCTCCGGTGGACTTCGGCTACAGCGACATGCTGCTGACCGGCGAGGGCGGGCGGTTGATGGAGACCTACGGTCAGTTTCACGCGGCCTTTGTTCCACGCAATTTGTTCTGGTACTTCATCGCTCCGCCTGTGGTTCGGCCGGACCACGCCTTTCCGTGGCTGGGTTTTGACCCGCGCGGGTTGAGCCTGTTCATTGCGACGCCCGCGCTGATTTACTGTTTCGTTGGCGCCTGGCGACAATGGCGTCGGCCGATCGTGCGACACGCGGCGTTTGCGATCGGCCTTTGTCTGGTGCCGCTGTTGCTCTACTTCAACACGGGCTACTGGCAGTTCGGGCACCGATTCAGCATGGATTACCTGCCGATGTTGCTGGTGCTGGTCGTATCGGGGATGGGCCCTCGTCCTGGACGGGCGGTGCTTGCATTGATAGGAGTTTCGGTGGCGGTTCAGGCTTGGGGGGTGTTGATGGACAGTGTCGCCGGAATGCCGGCGTCGTGGGTTCCGGGGGTGTAGGCGGCGCTGACGTGCGGCGCGGCGCTGATTGGGCGCGGCGCTGATCGGTTGCAGCACGGAGGAACGAGAAGGGATTGCCGTTCCGGCATGGTGGCGTATGAAAGACTCCTGCCCCAACGGGGCTGCGCCTTTCAGCCCAGGGCTGCGACGACGTCGCTACCCTGGGTTCACGTCAACCAAACACCACCAACCCCAACGGGGTTGCGGCACGTTCGATGGCAAATGACGCAACCCTTTCAGGGTTGAATTGTTCGATTGATCCGTTATCCCAGGGTAGCCGCTGCGCGGCAACCCTGGGCTGGAGGGCGTAACGCCGTTGGCGTAGGGAAGTACGACACTCGGCCGCTACATGGCAGACAGCAGCGGGGTTGGTTGCGGCGCGCCATGGCGAGAAGCGGCGTGGTTGGCCCGCTCCCTGACGGTCGCGGCTCGGATCGGTTGCGGCGCTGATTGCGGCGCGGCTCGGATCTGTCGCGGCGCTGACGTGCGGCGCGGCTTGTGAGCCGATGAACGGAGGGGAAGCAGGTCAGGCTTTGAACGTTTTCGCCTTTTCCACCGCCTCATCGACTGCGCCGACGTACATGAAGGCCTGCTCTGGCAGGTTATCGTGTTTGCCGTCGCAGAGTTCTTCAAAACTGCGGATGGTGTCGTCGAGGCTGGTGTAGTTGCCGGGGAAGCCGGTGAACTGTTCGGCGACGTAGAAGGGCTGGCTCAGGAAACGCTCGATCTTTCGGGCGCGGGACACGGTCAGTTTGTCCTCTTCGCTGAGTTCTTCGACGCCGAGGATGGCGATGATGTCCTGTAGGTCGCGATAGCGCTGGAGGTTTTCCTGGACGCGCTGGGCGACGGCATAGTGCCGGTCGCCGACGTATTGCGGGTCGAGGATGCGGCTGGAAGAGGCCAGCGGGTCGATCGCGGGATAGATGCCCTTCTCGGAAATGCTGCGGGCCAGGACGATGAAGGCATCGAGGTGAGTAAAGGCCGTGGCCGGTGCGGGGTCGGTGAGGTCGTCGGCCGGGACGTAGACGGCCTGGACACTGGTGACGGCGCCCTTGGAGGTGGAGGTGATGCGCTCCTGTAGTTCGCCCATCTCGGTGCCGAGGGTCGGCTGATAACCGACGGCGCTGGGCATTCGGCCGAGCAAGGCGGAGACCTCGGAGCCGGCCTGGCTGAATCGGAAGATGTTGTCGATGAAGAGCATGGTGTCGGCACCGGACTCGTCGCGGAAGTACTCGGCCATGGTGAGGCCGCTGAGGGCGACGCGCAATCTGGCACCGGGCGGCTCGTTCATCTGGCCGAAAACCATGGCCGTGTGTTCGATGACTTTCTTGGTCTTGCCGGCGGCGTCTTTGAACTCGGCCTCCTGCATTTCCAACCAGAGATCGTTGCCCTCGCGCGTCCGCTCACCGACGCCGGCGAAGACGGAGTAGCCGCTGTGCTCGCGGGCGATGCGGGCGATCATTTCCTGGATGATGACGGTCTTGCCCAGGCCGGCACCGCCGAAGAGGCCGGTCTTTCCGCCGCGAACGAATGGGGCGAGAAGATCGACGACCTTGATGCCGGTGATGAGTTGCTCCGTCTTCGGCGTGAGGTCTGCGAAGGCGGGTGGCGCTCGATGGATGGAGCGTGAACTCATGGTGGCCACGGGGCCGAGGCCGTCGATGGGTTCGCCCAGGAGGTTGAAGACTCGGCCGAGGACTTCCATGCCGACCGGGACGGTGACGGAGTCACCGGTATCGACGATCTCCACGCCGCGTCGGACGCCATCGGTGCTGCCGAGGGCGATGGCGCGGATGCGGTCACCGCCGAGGTGGCTGGCGACCTCGCAGGTCAGGGTGTGGGTTTCCGTCCTGGTGCCGACGACCTGCTGGACATCGACCGTCAGCGCGTTGTAGAGCGCCGGCAGTTGGCCCTTGGGAAATACGGCATCGAGCGTGGAGCCAATGACCTGCGAAACCTTGCCGACGTTCTTTGCGTTTGACACCATCTTCGATTCTCCGCACTGGTTCTCGATCGAGGTTGTGGGACTCGCTCCCGGTTGGGTCGCGTCTAAACGGCGACTGCTATTTCGAGCCAACCGCTCCCTTATGGTCGCGGCTCTGATCAGGTCTGCACGGGCGTCATATTGGTATTTCCGCGCAAGCTGCGCACTACTTCAGGGCTTCGGCGCCTCCGACGATATCCAACAGCTCCATGGTGATTTGCGACTGTCTGGCGCGATTGTATTGGCGCGACAGCAGCTTGATCATGTCTGCCCCGGCGTCCGTGGCGGCCTTCATCGCCACCATGCGAGCGACCTGCTCGCTGACGGCCATGTCCGTGAAACATTGAAAGAGACGGACCTTGACCGTTTGCGGCAACAGCAACTTGAGCAGCTCCTCCGGCGGCGGTGAAAACTCGTATTGCACCGCGGCGTGGCTTGCCGGCCTGGTGGACCGCCCGCCGGTGTCTTCCGCGCTGCGAGTCAAAGGCAACAGCCGCAGGACCTCCGGCGCCTGGCGACCGGTCGAGATGAACTTCATGTATACCACGGAGACAGCGCCGATCAGGCCCTTTTCGTATTGCTCGATGAAGGCGGTGGCGAGGGGCTCGACCTGTTCGTAGCGCGGTTTTTCGTCTATCTCGGTGATGGCCTTCTCGATCGGGCGGCCGAAGAACTTGAAGTAGCTGATTCCCTTCTTGCCCACGACGTGAAGCTCTTGTTCGCGTTCGGGGTGGACCTTCAGGTGGGCCATGGCGGTGCGGAGGATGCCGGCGTTGTATCCGCCGCAGAACCCACGGTTGGAGGAGAGGACGAGGAGGACGTCCCTGGGGGCGTCCGGGTTTTCGTGCAGGAGTTTGTGGTCGATCTGCCCTTCGGCGGCGTCGGAGAGCTGCTCGACGAGGTGAGTGATCTTCTGCGTATAGGGCTTGGTCGCGGTGGCGCGTTGGAAGGCCTGCTGGAACCGTGCAGTGGCGATCAACTGCATGGTCTTGGTGATCTTGTGAATGTTTCCCACCGCTTTGCGGCGTTTCACAATTTGTCGGGGGTTGGCCATTCTCGTCGTTCTCTGTTGGACGTTTTCGTTATTCGGGCTGGTTGCTTACGGTTGCCCTCCGGCAGCGCCGGGGGCTGAGGGAGTCAGCCGTCGGCAGTGAAGCGGCCTTTGAAGTCCTTCATCGCGGAGAGGATTTTTGCCTCCAGGTCTTTGTCTATTTCCTGCTTCTGAATTATTTCGTTGCGGAGTTCAGGAACCTCGTCGCGAAAATACTTGATGAGTTCCTCTTCGAACCCGGCCACTTTCGTGACGGGGAGGTCGTCGAGGAATCCCTTGGCTCCGGCGAAGATGCTCAGAATCTGATCCGCGACGTGATAGGGCTTGTACTGGCCCTGCTTGAGCACCTCGACCATGCGAGCCCCGCGATCCAACTGCTGCTGCGTTGCGGCATCGAGGTCGGTTCCAAGCTGGGCGAAGGCCTCCAACTCGCGATAGGAAGCCAGGTCCAGGCGCAGGGACCCGGCGATCTTCTTCATCGCCTTGATCTGCGCATTACCCCCGACACGGCTGACGCTGATGCCGACGTTGATCGCGGGCCGAACGCCGGCGAAGAACAGATCGGGTTCCAGGTAGATTTGCCCGTCGGTGATGGAAATCACGTTGGTCGGGATGTAGGCGGAGACCTCGCCCTCAAGGGTCTCGATGACGGGCAGTGCCGTGAGTGAGCCGCCGGAGTTGGGGTCGGTGGCGACAGTGTGGCCGGGATGGTCCTTGAGGTTCGCAGCGGCCTCATGTTTTCCGGGGACGCCGACGTATGTCTTCCGGTTCACGCCGCCTTCTTTGTAGGGTTGTCCCTCGGGGACGATGGCATATCGTTCAGCCAGCTTGGCGGACCGTTCCAGGAGCCGGCTGTGCAGATAGAACACGTCGCCGGGATACGCCTCGCGGCCGGGCGGGCGGCGCAACAATAGCGACAATTGTCGATAGGACTGTGCCTGTTTGGATAAATCATCATAAACACAGAGGGTGTGTTTGCCCTGGGTGTACATAAAGTACTCGGCCATTGCGCAGCCGGCGTATGGCGCGATGTATTGCAGCGGGGCGGGGTCGCTGCTGCCGGCGGTGACCACGATGGTGTAGTCCATCGCTCCGTGATCACGCAGGTTTTCAACCACGCCGGCGACGGTCGATTCCTTTTGGCCGATGGCGACGTAAATGCAAATCACGCCGGTTTCCCGCTGGTTGATGATGGTGTCGAGGGCGATGGCGGTCTTGCCGGTCTTCCGGTCGCCGATGATCAGCTCGCGCTGGCCGCGGCCGATCGGAATCATGCTGTCGATCGGCTTGATGCCGGTCTGGAGAGGCTGGTTGACGGGTTGTCGTCCCGCGATTCCCGGCGCCTTGTATTCCAGGGGCCAACGCTGGTCGGTGGTGATGGCGCCCTTGCCGTCGAGGGGTCGCCCCAATGGGTCGACCACGCGACCGATGACCGCCTCGCCGACGGGAACACTCAGGAGATTGCCCGTGGCCCGGACCGTGTCGCCTTCCTTGATGCCGAGATAGTCGCCGAGAACGACGGCCCCGACGGAATTCTCTTCGAGATTCATCACCTGTCCGATGGCGCCGTTTTCGAACTCGATCATCTCGCCGGCGCCGCAGTTTCCCAGGCCGTAGATCTGCGTGACGCCGTCACTGACCGCGATGACGCGGCCGACGTCGGAGGCTTCAAACTTTTCCTGATAGTTGGCGATCTCTTCTTTGATCACCGACGTTATTTCATCAACCTGAATTCTCATGGTGTTATCCTTCCGTCACGAAACGAGCCACGCCATCGCGGAGGTGACTTCCTGATGAGGCGAGCAGGCCGGCTCGCATGTTCTTGAGGCGGTGCAGGATGGTCATGTCATAGAGTTTGTCGGCGACGAGTACGGTCATCCCGCCGAGCATTTCGGGGACTATCTTCTCCACCAGGATGCCCTGGTGGCTGGTGAGGCGCCGGACCTCGGCGAGGAGCCTTTCCCGCTGGCCGTCGGAGAGCGGGGTGGCGGTGGTGACGTGGACCTGTTCACGGCCGAGCTGGGCATCGAGCTTCCGTCGAAAGGCGTCGCAGACCAATGGGAAGATCATTGTCCGGCGCTTCGCATTGAGCACGAGCAGCAAATGGAGAATCAACTTGTCGATCCGGCCTTCGCCGAAGACCTTGTCGATGCTGCGGCGGCGGGCCTCCCGATCAATCGCCTCGGAACTCATGAGCGATGCGAAGGCCGACTCCCGCCCCCATAGGGCTTTGGCATCACTGAGTTGCGACGCGATGTCCTCCGCCCGCCCGGCTTCGTTGGCCAATTGGAGCAGGCTCTCGGCATAGACCGCCGCGGCTGCCTGAGAGATGTCGAAGTCAGAGGCCATGTCTAGTCCTCATGCGGCAATGAATGCCGGCCGGAGCGATCGGTGCCCGAAGCGGCGGCCGCGGGTCTTTCGTTGCACATCGTAAGAACCCGGCGCTTGCGCTTCGGGCTGGTAGCGCTTCGGGCTGGTGGCGCTTCGGGCTGTGATGAAGAGGGTTTCAGTCAATTGTTCATCCGTCCCATCTCCGCAAGGGACTCATCCAAGAGTGCCTGGTGATCGGCTGCGCTGAGTTCGCGCCGAATCATCTTTCCGGCGATCGTTGTCGCCAGGACGATGGTTTCTTCGTGCAGTTGCCGAACTGCCTCATCGCGGGCGAGGCCGATGTCGCGTTTTGCCCGTTCAACGATGGCGTGCGCTTCCGCGCCGGCCTCCGCCTGGATGCGCCGCCGGGTCTCTTCGCCGTCGCGCCGGCCTTCCTCGACAATCTCGCCGGCTTGTTCCCTGGCACTGGCGAGCTTTGCCGTGTAGTCGGCCAGGAGCCGTTCGGCTGCCTCTCGCTCATTCCTGGCGTCGGCGAGGGACTTGCGGATGAACTCCTCCCTCTGATTCAGCCCGGCGAGGATCGGTTTCCAGGCGGTGATACGCAGGACGACGAGCAGGATGACGAATACGCCGATCGTCCACAATGCCGCTCCGAAGTCCCAATCGAGCAGTTCGGGCTTGGCGTGTGGGTCGTCGCCGCCGTGGCCGGAGGCAACCTCACGGGTGGTGTCGCCACCAGCTTCGTCGAAGGCAAGCGCCGGCGAACAGAAGAAGGCGGACGTCAGGATCAGGATTGCCGCAGGAAAGTAGGGCTGTCTATGCACTCTGAGTTCTCCTCAACGTCTCGGTTCGGAATGACTCGATTCGGCGTCGGTCGTAGGGGCTGAGTTGCTCGCTCTCGAGCGAGTGGCGGCCTACTGGCCGGCCACTTGCTTCACCAGGTCCGCCAGCGATGATGCCATGCCGTTGCAGATAACGAGGGCAAAGAAGGTAAAGCCCTCGATCAGCGCGGCGGCGATGATCAAGGAGGTAAAGATTCGGCCGCCGGCCTCGGGCTGGCGTGCGATGCCGCTGGTGGCTTCACCGGCCAAGTGGCCGATTCCCTTGGCGGCGCCAATGGTGATGAGGCCGGCACCGAGTCCGGCTCCCAGTGCCACGAGTCCCTTGTCTCCGATCAATGTGGTTCCTTGTGCGAGCAAATCAAACATGACACGACTCCTCTTGGTTTGCGGCCTTAGCGCCGCGTGTGTTGATACGACTGCCGGGGCTTAAGAGTAATGGCCAAGGCGCCGGCGACCCCAACCGCGTCTATGTGCGAGCGCCGATTTCCTGGCGGAACCGGCGAGTGCATTCAAGCATGAGCTTTGGGAAAAACCTCCTAATGTTCCGGTGCAACGGACGCACCGATGAACAATGTCGTCAGGAACACAAAAATATACGCCTGTAGGAAGGCGACAAACAATTCGAGACAACTGAGCGCGGCGCACCCGGCGGCAACCATGAGCCCACCGCCGGCCTGCATGGCGAAGCCGCGAAACGCCAGAATCAGGCCGACAATCGTGGCCAGCACAATATGCCCCGCGACCATGTTGGCGAACAGTCGGATGGCCAAGGCAAACGGTTTGATCAGGGCACCGATGAACTCCAAGAGCAGAAGGATGATCCACATCAACGCATCTTGAATGTCGCTCAGCCGCAAGCCATTTGCGTTTAGTCCCGCCACAAGTCCAGCTACCGCTCCGATCCAGAATCCGGCTTCTGCGGCCGCTTCGCCAAAGAGCATGAACAGATAATGCAACCAATATGCGAGGATGACACCGTATAGGGGTATCATCACGAATCTCAGGACGAGCGATGGCTTTGCTCCCGAAGTCTTTTTCTGAAAGACATGCGGGGCGAAGTTCCAAAGATAAAGAAAAGTGCACAGTATCGCCGCAAGAGGCGGCGACATCTTTTCCCGGTGATGAGCGTGTTCTTCGGCGGCGTGCCCCTGGTCGGACTCATCGTCGTGATCGTGGTGGCCGTAGGTTCCGGCGACGAGGTCACGATAGACCTGTGTTGCGCCGGACCCATGGATCATGAGGAAAGAACAGATGGCCAGGCCGGTCGTGACCATGATGTTGCCGGTGGCCGTGCCGCCGATGTGTTCAAGCCGACCTCCGGTGACGAGGCCGATGATCTGGGCCAGAGGAACCAAGCCCAGGAGGTTGCAGGTGAGGATGAAGAAGAACATGGTCCAGAGAAAGGGCATGAAGCGATCGGTCTTGTCGCCGAGGACGGGCCTGACAACCCCTTCGCGGATGAACTGGAGCATGGATTCCAACAGATTCGTGAAACCGGAGGGCACGTGCTGGTCGGGCGAGCCGCTCAGGGCGGCGGCGTATCGCCGCCCCAGCCTTGGGAATATGAGCAGCATGACGACGGCCGCGACGATGGTCATCAGGAGATGATTGGTGAAGTAGGTATCGTGCGGCGAGAAGGTCACGATATTGAGTGGAGAGGTCCAGTTGACGTTCCAATGAAACAGGCGATCGCCAAAATGGTGCGGCAGGACGTGTTCCATTGGATCGGCGCTGGCGAGAATGAGGGTCTTCACGATGCAGGCCCTTCCCTGGGTCTCGGCGTCGCGCAATAGAATCGCCGGACGGCCAGCACGGCGAACGGCGTTTCGATCGCCAACAGAAGCAGATAGAGCACCGTGGCCCAGTACATGAACGACTCCACCTGCGGCCGGGCGAAGACCTGATAGGCGATCAGCAGCGGCATGGCGAGCAGGAGCCGGATCATGGTTCCGGCAAAGGCGGCCTGGCCGATATGGACCGGGCGCTGTGCCGCGATGACCGCCATGAGCAAGGCAGGCAACAGGGCGACGCTCAGACAAATCGCGGCGGCCGCGAACATGCTGGCGATGCCCTCGTCGCCCCAACGGTGAAGCGTCGGGCCGTAGCCGATTGAAACGGCCGCAGCGACCGCAAGAACCAGGGCAACGTGACAGTAGAGGAATATCTTCAAGGGTTGACTACCGAGTAGATTTCGACAGGCGTCTTGTCCAGCGCAAGCGGCGTATCGGATTCGCCGTTGACCGCTTGTCCTGGGAGGCCGCCAAACGGCAAGCCGTGTACCGAGGTTCGCATGAGTCGTTGCAATCGCCGGACCGCGCCCTAGCGATTGATCTTTTCCAATTGTTTGATCATCAGGAATAGGCCGAAGCCCATTCCGATCAGGAGTCCGCCGAGCAAGCCCCACGGCTCCGAATTACACTTCACGTCCACCTTGTTGCCGAGGTATCCCAGGACAAGGATCATCCCCACGAACTCGAAGACCATGCCCGCATACCGCAATCCCTGGACATAGAACTTGGAGTCATCCTGCTTCGGGGGTCTTGTCGGATCCTCCATCTGAGCTTGTGAGAACCGTATGCAGCAGCGAAGCAGCCACTCAACCGGAGGCGGCGGCCACCGCCGATCCTCACCCAACGCCGCTCCCCAGCGCCGGGTCGCGAAGTCTAGCAATTCGGCCGTCGGGGTGTCAATAGCTCCGGAATCAGCACGGCTCGCGGGTTTGGCGTGGCTCCGATCCGGCTCGGCGGAATTGGGGGCGATTCGCGCGTCGAATTGCGGCGAAAGGCATCTCAAGGTGGGTAGAATGTTCTCATTGTGTAGAATGTTCGCATGAGAACACCGCTGCAACAATTGAGCCACGACCTCGCTCGGCTGGCCACGCACTATGACATCAGTGGCGAGTGGCCGGAGCGGTCGCTGGCACGCCTGACCGAGGCCGGAGCGTGGGCCTGGATGGTGCCGGCGGCTTTCGGCGGGACGGAATTGGCGCTGGTGCCGCAGCTTCAGGCGTATGAGGCCGTGGCGGCCGGCTGCATGTCGAGCCTGCTGATCCTCTCCCAGCGCGATGGGGCGTGTGAATTGATCGCCGGCGGCCGGAATGACCGGCTCAAGCGCGAATTGCTGCCCCGACTGGCCGCCAACGAGATGATGGCCTCGGTGGGGATCAGCCAAATCACGACCAGCCACCAGGGCGGCAAGCCGGTGCTGACGGCCGAACCGGCCGGCGATGGGTACTGCCTGCGGGGTTTCATGCCCTGGGTGACGTCGGCGGAGAAGTGCGACGTGATCGTGGCCGGGGCGGTGCTCCCCGACGGTCGGCAGGTGCTGCTGGTGGTGCGGACCGATCTTCGGGGTGTGCAGATCGACCGCGCGATGAACCTCATGGCGTTGGAATGCACCCGAACTGCGGAGGTGCACTGCCGCGACGTGGTGGTCGAATCAGCGTGGGTGATTGCCCCGCCCGCCGAGAAGGCCCTGAGCAGGACGTCGCCGGTGAAGATTTGGACGGTCGTCGCCTCCGGGATCGGGCTGGCCGGCACGATGATTGAATTGATCGGTAGTCATGCGGAGCGCGGCAATGGGGCTCTTCGGGAACAGGCGGAGGACCTGTTCCTGAGATACCGGGCCATTCGCGAGCGGATGTACAAAAGCGCCGAAGAACTGGCCGAATCGGAGGAGAATCCGCCGATCACCGGTGTGCGGGTGGCAGTGAACGACCTGCTGGTTCGTCTGGCGGTGGCGACGTTGGTTTTTGCCAAGGGATCGGGATTCATCCGCCAGCGAGATGCCCAGCGGTTGGTCCGGGAGGCGATGTTCTTTTTGGTGTGGTCGGCCCCGGAGGACGTTCGCTCCCAGACGCTGGCCGGATTCCTGGACCCGCCGCTGCCGGAGTCGAAGTCGCTGGCGACCTAATGGGTGGGGGTTGGCTGTGGCTCGACGGCGGCTTCCGGGGGACGTTCCAGTCCCAGCCAGGGCACAATGACACCGGGCAGAGACCAGGCGACCTGCACCAATCTGGCGCCCAGGGTGAGCGCGAGCATCTGGGAAGCGTTGGACCACTGGCCGTCGATGAGGACTTTCCAAAAGACGGCCTCGAGTAAGCCGAATCCCTGGATACTGATCGGGATTGCGGCGAAGAGGTATCCGACGACCGTCGAAATAAGAATGGCCAGGTAGAGGGCCGAAGCATCACGGCCGAGGTTCGGCGCAATGCCGAGGCTGCGGGCGAGAAAATAGATCGACGTCACGAGCACGAAATGGGCGGCCACCGTGACGATGAGCGAGGCCGCCGCACGGACGTAGTGATAGCGAAAGCTGAACGCCGTCTCGTCGATTCGTTTGAGCCTGTCGGCAAACGGCAGTTTTTCGAGCCAGTCGTCGTATCGAATCAGCCGGCGCAGGCGTTTGGAAAAAAACAACACGCCCGCGGCGATGAGTGCGCACAGCAAGTAACCCACCCATTGCCCAAACTCGCCGACGACGTCGGTCCCAGTGGCGACGAGGATGGCTCCGGCGGCGATCAGAAGGAAGCTGATCAGGCCGACGACGCGATCCAGGATGACCACGGTGACGCCCTCGGTGCGCTTGTGGGTGCGCTTGGCAATGTGATAGGCCTTGTAGATGTCTCCGCCGGTGGTTCCGGGCATGGCGAAGTTGAAGAAATTTCCGGCGACGGTGAGGAGCAGCGCGTCGCGATAGGTGATATGAATGTCCTGCGTCTGGAGGAGGGTGCGAAGTCGCCAGGCCATGACGGCGGGAATGGGCGCGAAGACCAGAAGGGCCCAACTCGCCCAAGACCAATCCGCGCTCCGCAGGACGGTCTTGAGGCCCAGTTCGATGGGGCGCTGGTCCTTCTTGAGATCGATTTGCTCAGCGAGATCGCCGGAGGAGACTTTTCGCTCGGCGCCGGTATCCGCGTCGTGGATGAGCAGCGACGCGCCAGGGTGGATGACCTCCGTCTTGGAGATCAGGAGGTGTTTCTTCTGCGGGGACTCGGCGAGGCGAACGTAATCGTCGAGCGTGACCTTGGTGCTGAGATAGAGCAGCGCGCCTGCACAGACGGCGAACTTGATCAATTTCCTGAGCCACTTTTTCGTTGACGACGTCACAGGCACTCCCGCGGGTTTGGGGCAGTACCGTAGCGTGGGGGCAGGGCCGGAGCAATCGGGCGCGGTGCTCGGCGATCAGGCCGCAGGGTTCATTGCGGTTTTCGCAGGAACAGTGTGGCCGTCGGATCCTGATGGAGCGTGGACCAATGAGGGCTGCTGGTCAGGTATCGGGTCATCGGCGATCGGCTTTGCACCAGGGCCAACTGAGGCGCATCGCTGCCGGTCAGGCCCTCGATCCGCTCGGGATGCTCGCGCAGTTCGAGGTAGCGGCTGAGGCCGACGTCGCGATAGAGTTCGCAACGATCGTCGATGTAGACGCGTGCCTCCGGCGCGTTGTAGATCAGGTATCCGCCAAAGAGCATGTCGTTGAAGACGCGCCGGTCCTTCGGCTGTGCCGCGAGATGTTCGCGGAGCGCTTCGGTGGCCTCGACGGGCCAATAGGTTGGATCCAGCCGACACCAGCCGGCACCGATTAGCGGAACGCGAACGCCCGTGGCCTGAACCCCGAAGATCAGAGTGACCATCAGGGCCGGGATGGCGGCGCCGCGGAGGCCCGTAGCCTTGGCTGCAAGCACCGGATTCAGAAGCGCGCCGCCGCTCCGGGCGAAGATTGCCGGGAGCGTCGAATGGGGAAGCATATCGGCGATGGCGACCGCCGCGGTGACAGCGAAGAGCGGTCCGTGTCGCACACGAGAGCAGGCCAGGACCAACCAGATCATGGGCACGAACCAAGTCACGCGAAGCCCGCGCCGCCATGAGGTCGCGAGCAGGGCGAGATAGACCGCAGCGAGGGTCAGGATCATGACGCTCTCGGTGCTGAGGAACTTCAGCGGTGCATGTTCGATCATGATTCTGGGCAGGAGTTCCGAATGCATCAGGCTCAACCAGACCCGGGGCAGGGCTGTGCCGTAGGGATTGAGCAGGACGGCGACGAAGGTGAGCGAGAGCGACGTTGCGATCAGCATGGGCCGAACCCGGGGATCGCCGGCGATGCTGAGTTTCTCGGGCACGCCGCGCAGGAGCCAGGCCATCTGCACGACGAAGACCGTCGCGATGCCGCCCAAGGCTCCTCCATGCACGTTGGTCCACAGCACGAAGAGCGGCGGCAGCCAGAGGAGCCGGCGTGCAGAGGTGCGGCCGGCTTCGACGTCGCAGAGCCAGGCCATCGCCAGGGGCAACAAGAAGATGGAGATGAGGTGCGGCCGGGGGATGAAATGGTAGCTGCCGGCGGCGATGACAAGTCCGAGCAGAATGATCGTCGCGGGCCATTGGAGACCGGCTCGCATGAACCGCCCGGCCAGGAATGCAAAGGCGCCTGCCAGAATCGCTGCCGCCAACAGGACCAACCCATCGAGCCCGGCGACGCGGTGGACGAGGGCCATCACGCATTCCCCGAGCCACTGTTGGGCGATCCAGGTCTGGCCTTGCTGGGTGAAGCTGAACGAGTCGGTCTGAATGAGGCGGCCGGTGATGCAGATGCGTTGGCCGACGACGGTGTGCCACATCGTGCCGGGGTCGCGCAGCATCTTCGAGCGGCCGGCCCACAACAGTCCGATCAACAGGACGATGAAGAAGCCGGCGGAAGGGGTCCACCAATTTCGGAACCTGGATCGGCGGGGTTTGCTCTGTGGTGCGGTTGCGGTGGTCATACGGGTCTACTATCGACCGGCCGCGTGGGGCGTTAGCATATCGCGGCCATGAAAATGAAACGGATTACCGGGATTCGCGGGGCGCGTCTGCGTGGCCGGCGTGATCTGTGCGACATTCGCATTGACAAGACGGGGCAGATCGAAAAGGTTGGTCCGAAATTGCGCCTGTCCAGCGGCCCGAGTGTGCTGGAGGCGAAGGGCCAGCTCGTATTGCCGAGTTTTATCGACCCGCATCTCCACCTGGACCTGGCGTACTCACTGGACCTGGTGAAGCCCAATAAGAGCGGCACATTGATCGAGGCGATCGCTCACTGGAGCACCGCCAAGCGGATGTTGACGGCCGCGAATGTGTGTGAGCGGGCCATCCGGGCGATCCATGCGGAGGTGGGCTTCGGCACCGGCCATATTCGGACGCACGTGGACGTGGCGACGGGGTCGGGCCTGCGTTTGGCGGAGGGCGTGCTGGCGGCGCGCGAGAGTCGCAAGGACATCGTCGACATTCAGGTGGCGGTCTTTCCGCAGGACGGCATCCTGCGCGACCCCGGCGCCGAGGACCTGATGCGCCGGGCCCTGTCGATGGGCTGCGATCTGGTTGGGGGGATCGCGCACAATGAGCGCACGGCGGACGATTCCAAACGGCACATCGAGATTCTCTTTGCCCTGGCCGCGGAGTTCGACGTGGACATCGATTGTCACATCGACGAGACGGACGATCCCGATTCGCGCTGCACGGAGCACCTCGCGGCCAAGACGATCGAGCACGGCTGGCAGGGCCGCGTGACGGCGAGCCACGTCTGCGCCCTGGCCAGTTACGACAACGTGCACGCCCGCAAGGTGATCGACCTGCTGAAGGAGGCACGGGTCCACGTGGTGACGAATCCGGGCGTGAATCTTCATCTTCAGGGGCGGCACGACCGTTACCCGAAACGGCGGGGGCTGACACGGGTCAGCGAGCTGTTGGATGCCGGGGTGAACGTGGCCGCAGGTCAGGACTGTATCCGCGATCCGTTCTATCCGTTCGGGACGGGCCAGATGCTGGACGTGGCGCACACGCTGTGCCATGCCGACCACATGACCACGCCGAAACGCCTCGATGAGGCACTGGACACGGTGACGTGCAATGCGGCCGCGGCGATGCGTCTGAAAGGCTACGGGGTGAAGGCAGGGTGTCAGGCCGATCTGGTGGTGTTGCCGGCCTGCGACGAGCACGAAGCGATCCGAACGCGCCCGCGGCCGACCTGGGTGTTGAAGAAGGGTCGGTTGGTGGATTCGGCGTAGGCGGCGTCGCTTGGGCTTCCGTTTTGTTTGCACGGCTTCCCTGGCAGACTCGCGCCGTGTCCTGCGGGCGGGGCGAATTCGGTCCAACCGGCATTTACCACCTGTGATGCAAAAAAAGAAAGTGGTATTTTCCGGTAAAATCCGGTAATCCCCTGCCCACCGGCGGCGAGTGCGACGGTTACGACGCACTTTGGGCACTCAATACATATAGACGTGCTCAGTGTTCCGGCCGGGGTAGAGTCGCACGATGCTTGGGCGGATGATTCCGTCCCCCACCCCTGGAAGGGGCGGGGCACCCGCGCCCTGATGGATAACTTGCAGCCTCGTTGGTTGACGCTCGTGATGCCGGCGCCGATCATGGCCATCATGAAGAAACGAGTCCACGAAGTCTTGGCGGTGGCGGCGCCCGGCGACAAGCTGAGCCGAGCATTCGATGTGTTCCTTGTCGCCTTGATCGCCTTGAACATCCTTGCGATGGTCCTGGAGACCGTCGAACCCTGCTACAAGCTGGCTCCACGCTTCTTCGCTTGGTTCGAAACCGTTTCGGTTTTGGTGTTCACCGTCGAGTACATTCTCCGCGTGTGGTCCTCGACCGTCTCAGAATCGTGCCGGTCGCCCGTGACTGGCCGCCTCCGCTACATGCTGACCCCGCTTGCAGTTATTGATCTGCTGGCAATCCTCCCGTTCTACCTGCCGTTTCTGGGAGTTGACCTCCGATCATTCCGGGCCCTACGGCTCTTCCGAATAGTCCGAATCTTCAAGCTGGGCCGTTACTCCACCGCGATGCAGCTCACCGGGCGCGTTATTGCCTCTCGTGGCCCGGAGCTTATCATGACTCTCTCGATCCTGCTCGTACTAATGCTGCTGTCCGCATCGCTGATGTACTACGCGGAGCGCGACGCACAGCCCGATGCGTTCTCCAGTATTCCCGCCGCGATGTGGTGGGCCATTGCCACGCTCAGTACGGTCGGCTACGGCGACGTCTATCCGCTGACCCCGATGGGAAAACTGCTGGCTTCGGTGATCGCGCTCCTGGGGATTGGGATGTTCGCGCTGCCAACCGGGATTCTCGGCGCCGCGTTCGTCGAGGAGATTCAGGGGACGAAGGCCACGCTGCAAAAATGCCCGCACTGCGGGGGCGACTTAAACAGCAAGGCAAACACAGACTAGACGTGCCTACCGCGGGGTCTTCTTGGACCGCTGCGAGCGCCATGCACCTCTATTCGGGTGAATGTCGGTGGTCATCTAGGTCTTCCGGCTGCGTTGTTCCGTTCGGTCGTGCTCGATCGTAGTTCTCGACAGTCTTACGCAACTGGTTCGAATAACGGTACAGGTCGCTGACGTCGCTGATAGTCTCGCGGGTCTCAGCCTTGTTTTCGTCGAACATCCCGAGGTACTTTACGGAGCCGTTAAACCAAAGCCTGCAAATCGGCTTGCGGTTTGTGTCGTCGAGAAGTATTCCACAGTAACTCCGCGTGTCACGCATGAAGACGCGTCGCGGGTCGATCGACTCGCTCAGGATGGCCTTGACGACGTAATAGCCTTCCATCTCCTCCTCTGTTGTTACTACTTTGCTTCTTGCCTCCGATCCGTTGGTGGCCGCGTCGTCGGAGTCAGTCCCAGCCTCCGTGTCCCGCGCCGCCGATCCCTCGCTGGTCTCGAGGGCTGACTTCAGGCGCTCATTGACTCGCCCATTGATAAACTCGTGGAGCGCGCGCTTGGCGATTTGAGTGAACTGGTCTTTGATCGCCTGCGTGAGGCGGCCGCTATAGACTCTTCCGGCGAACAGGCGGACGAACTCTTCGCTCGGATTCACCCACTCTTCGTACAAGATGCGCTTTATGCCGTCCGTATACTTAAGCTCACTCGCGGTTGAAATGATGCTCTCCAGATCAAACGAGGACTTGCTGAATTTCTTCAACTCTTCGATCATCCGCTCGTCGAGACTCTGAAGATCGAGCACCAGGAACGGCCGGGAGTCCATCTTATTCGGCGCTTCCAGATCAGAGAAGAACCGGTACTGAACGCCGTTAGTCAGGACGCCGAAGCGGGCGGGAGTCGTGGCAAAGTAGCGATAAAGCTGCGATGCGTGGGCCTCGTCCAGATTGCAGCCGCTCCGTTTGCATTCAAAGAGAATAATCGGCTTCCCATCACGCAAGATCGCGTAATCAACCTTCTCCCCCTTTTTCGTGCCTACGTCCGCCGTGAACTCCGGCACAACTTCCGTCGGGTCAAACACGCTGTAGCCAAGGGCACTGATAAACGGCATAACCAGCGCCGTCTTCGTTGCTTCTTCGGTCGAAAGGTGGGGGAGTTGCTTCGGGATGCAGAGGGCAAGTTCTCGCAGTCTGTCAATAAAATCCATCGGTCTACTCCATCGGATCCGGGGCTGGCCCCCACGAACACGGCGAATTCACGCCCCGACCGTTGCGCTGGCCGTCTCGCTCCACGGCCCCTTTGCGCCGGTCGTGCTGACCCAGCGGATCATGTAATAGGCCCTCTTGCCGGCGTCGGTGAACTAACCCGGGATTCCGTGGGCATCGACGGCTCATTCGCGGACCGGCCCCGCATGCCGGGGCATTATCCGGCGCGCGTGGGGATTTGTCCACCTCTACCGGGGGCTTCTGCCAGGCGAGGGTCCGTGACACTTTCGGCGGCAAAGCATACCGCCCCAGCGGGGCGGAGGACTGTAGCCACGGGTGGAGTTCGCCAAAGGCGAACGAAACCCGTGGTTGTCGTCGAATGAGCAGACCCGCCCCGACGGGGCGGAGGAAACACGGGATCACAGGCATTCCTCCGCCCCGCTGGGGCGGTAAGGAAGAACGCAATCGTCACCACGGGTTTCGCTGGGTCCGCCTTGCGGCGGACGCGCTCCACCCGTGGCTACAGTCCGCGACCCCTCCGGGGTCCATTGACCAATCGCCGCAAGTGTCACGCACCCGGCGGGCGAGCGGGGGATTCTTCGGGCCATTGCGATGCGTGATGCTCGGTGGCAGGTTCGTGTTGGGACGAATTGGGCGTCAAACGGGCGCGGCGCGTCGGGGCTGCTGGATTCCGGCTTTCGCCGGAATGACGATCTTCGCCGGCATTACGATCCATTGGGGTGGCGGGGGGTCGCGAAGCGGCGAAGCGTTGGGGGGCGCCGGCGCCGTTCGAAGCACCGCCGGCCTTGGGCTTCTTCTTGGTCGTATCGCGTCAACGGCATCCATGCAAACCGTGAGCGGCCCAGAGTGAGCGTCCCCTGACACGGCTCGGCCGACCTGGGTGTTGAAGAAGGGTCGGTTGGTGGAATTGGCGTAGGCGGCGTCGCGCGGAGACCACATCGTTCTTGAGCAGCCGTGCAAGCGTACGCGCGCAAGGCGTGATGCTCGGTGGCAGGTTCGTGTTGGCACGAATTGGGCGTCAAACGGGCGCGGCGCGTCGGGGCTGCTGGATTCCGGCTCTCGCCGGAATGACGGAATGCGCCGGCATGACGGTCTCTTCGACAAGCGCGGCGCGTTCAGTCAACGTGGCGCGGCGCGTCGGGGCATTACTGGATTCCGGCTTTCGCCGGAATGACGGTCTTCGCCGGAAGGACGGTCCATTGGGGTGGCAGGGGGTCGCGAAGCGGCGAAGCGTTGGGGGGCGCCGGCGCCCTTCGAAGCACCGCCGGCCTTGGGGCGCCGGCGGGTGTTCGGGGCCGGGAAGGAGCAAGCGATCTCGCGGCGGGGTGCTTATCGGGCTGCGCTCCGTGCGTGGGGCCGGGAAGGGGCAAGCGATCTCGCGGCGGGGTGCTTATCGGGCTGGGCTCCGTGCGTGGGGCCAGCCGTCGTAGGGCGTGATGAACGGCCACGACTGCGCCGCGAGTCCCTCCTTTGCGGGGTTCTGTTCGATGTACGCTACGACTCGGCGGACATCGTCGGTGCTTTTCAGAAACACCTTGTACGGGCGGTTCGACCACACGGGATGATCGTCGGGACATTCCGCGAAGCGGCGAAGCGGATTCGATGATACATCGACGGCGCCGCGCAAGGCGCTCGCCGATGCATCCGCGAAGGCGCGCCAGATCGTCACCGGGTCGTCGCGGTGCCGCCGCACACACAGATGCGCGTGATTCTTCAGCACGGCGCACGCCCAGAGCGTGTACCTGCGCGACGCTACGACTCGCGCGAAGGATTCGCCGATCGCTTGCCGCTTCGCGTCGTCGAACCAGACGAGGGGGAAATCGAGGCGCGGCTCCGCCGCGCGGTAGAACTCCCGCAGTTCCGACCGGGGGGGCTGCACGCGCTTTCGCCCGTGGTGAATTGGTCCCAGGTCGGTGAGTTTTTCTTCGCGCAGTTCGTGCGACCCGCTGCCGCGCGGGTCGTTGGGCAGCCAGTGCCCGTAGCCGTGTAGAATCAAGTGACTGCCGATGACGGAGCGTTCGTGGCGGCGCGCGGGGGAGAGTGGAATCGGGGCGGTGGGTGGCTCGCCGCGATGCGGCAAGCGAGTGTCGGCGTTTTCCGTCGGGTGGGGGTCAGGCGCGCTCATGCGGCGAACATCCTCTCTTTGGTCTCGCGCAGCACGTCAGACGGTTTCCCGACAGATTTGAGCGCCGCCAAGCCCCCGGCCCAGACGACTTCGGGCGTTTGGAACACCTGTGGATTCTGAAGGCCATCGGCCGGGTCGTAGCAAAGAGAGGAGGAAGCAGAAAGGAGACCGCGGGAGAGGGCCAATTCACGGTGTTGGCGTTCCGTCGTGGGGAAAGCGTGACCGCCTGTTCTACTTTCTCCTTTCTCCCCTCTCCTGCTCTATTCGCCTTCGGCGAATCGGGGCGAGAAGATTTGAACTTCCGACCTCTGCGTCCCGAACGCAGCGCTCTAAACCAGGCTGAGCTACGCCCCGATGACGGGCATCTTAGTCGATGAGCGGCGTGAGGCAAGCGGCCGGCTTGCTCTCCGGGGGTGGTGGGGGCAGGACTTGCACGGGGGGGGGCGGTCTGGATTCCGGCTTTCGCCGGAATGACGGTCTGTTCGACGAGTGCGGTGCTGGGTTGACAGCGCAAGGCTGCGCCGCCGGCCGAGCCGCTCACTTGCGCTCAGGGCTGCGATTCATCCATTCGGGGCTCTGGTTCATCAATCGGCACGGAGGTTCGATCTGCGCCGGAGCGGTTTCGGTCGGTGAGTCGCTCCTTGCGGATGGCGGCTTGAACTTGCGGGTCGATGGCGGGGTGGAACAGGCATTTGTCGGCGAGTTCCCGGTTGCCGTATCGTTCCGCCAAACGACCGAGCAGGTAGTAGAGTGACGGGTCTTCCCGCTGGGTCAGGTCTCGCTCAATCTTCCGCAACAGCAACGCGTGATAGATGGCCAGCCGGTCGTCGCCGTTCCGGAGGGCCTCGCACACCGCGCGTCGGGCCTGCTTGATCTCCGGCGCTGCCGTCAGGGCTGGAATATAGACGGTGATGGGCACGGCGGCACAAACCATGAAAGCAACCACGGCACGGGCCCACCATCGCGGTGGTGCGCCGGGGGCATCGTCGGTTCGAGAGGCTGATCCGCCGCTCCAGGCTTGAATCACCGTCGCCGGCGGGATGCCGACGAGAATGAGCCAGAAGATGATCGGTGCGATGATCAGTTGGCTGTTGGTGAGGATGCTGCTGATGACCGTCCGCATGGAAGCGGGCCCGAGATAGGGCGAGGACATGGACACGACGTCCATCATGTCGATAAACCATAACATGCAGATGCCGACGAGGAGGGCCAGGCATCGGCGGCTCCACGCGAGCCATGAGGCGGCAAGGGTCAGGCCGACGAAGAATTGCACAGGTGGGGCGAGCCACCAATAGTCGAGCACTTCCAGGATCAGGAACGGGGCCGGCGCGCCGACGAGCCAATGGAGGGCTTTGGCCCCCTCGATGGTCAGTGCCGCCGTTGCCGATCGCGTCAACCACCAGAGGATGGTGGCGCCGACGGTGTAAGCCAATACGCGTGCGGCGAATCGACCCATGGCATCAGGTTCCCTTGAGGTTCGGCGCGGGCCTCTCAACCGACGTGTTACGAGCCGATCGGTCCGTGGTCCGTTCCGGTCTCTGACGGCGGACGACGAATGCCAGCCACACCAACCAGAGCGGCAGCACCGCAAAGAGCGGAAACAGATGGGTCAGGGCATCGTGGGTCGGGCCGAACCAGTTCGGCATCCAACCGGCCACGATTGTCAGCGCCGAGACACGCATGACGTTCAGCAGGCCGACGCCGACGAAGCCGAGCGCGATCCCGATGGAGGTGTTTCGTCTGCCGCATGGAAAGGCCAGGACGCCGGCGAGGAAAACACCCATGGCTTCGATTCCGCTGCATTCCGGCGTGACTTCCAGAGCCCGGCCGGCCACGGTGATCGTCGAGCCGTTGGCATGGGACTGGACGCCGATGAGCCGCGGCAACCAGTTACCCGTTGATGCAACCAGGGCTCGATAGCCCTGGGCGGCATCGTTGGCCATGAGATAGTATTCGAAGGCGATGCCCGCGGCGCTGACGGCGACGAAGATCAGGGCGAATTGAAACACTGCGCGGTTTGAACGCCGGCCCATCGCAGGCTGAGCGGGTTTGGCTGGGGGGCGATGGAGCGAAGGTCGCCGAGACATCAGAGCCGGTCTCCGGGGGTGTTCGAGAGCCGATGCGAGCCCGCAGCGCGCCGGTGATCCGAGTGGTTGGAAGCGTTCATTGTACCGGCTCCGGCGGGTCTGTGTCGAGCGGTCGGTTCGACGAGCACTGCGCGGCGGGGATGGTCTGGATTCCGGCTTTCGCCGGCATGACGGTGTTCGCCGGCATGACGGCCTGTTTGACGGCGGATACGTTCTGTCAACGTGGCGCGGCGGGGACGACGCGCTTTTCAGCGATTGCCGGATCGGTGGCGGCCGATCTATAATCACGCTTGGAGTCTTGGGCGGCTCTGCGCCCTCACGAGGAGTCAAGTGCATATGGTTTCCAGCAACAAGATCGTTTTTTGCATCGCTCGTCAGGACAAGCCCGGCAGCGCCCGTTATTGGCAGAGTTTTGCCGTGGACTATGTGCCGGGCATGAACGTGATATCCGTGCTCCAGGCGATTGCCAAGCAGCCGGTGCCGCTTGGCGGCACCGAGGCGGTAACGCCGGTGGTTTGGGATTGCAATTGTCTGGAAGAGGTCTGCGGTGCTTGCACGATGCTCGTGAATGGTCGGGTGCGCCAGGCCTGCACCGCGCTGATTGATGATCTGGATCGCGACAGCGGCGGGGAGATCGTGCTCGAACCGATGACCAAGTTTCCGGTGGTTCGTGACTTGATGGTGGACCGCCGGCGGATGTTCCACGGGCTGACGCGCGTCAAGGCGTGGATTCCCGTCGATGGGTATCACGATGCGGGCCCCGGTCCCCTGCAAAGTCCCGAGGCGCAGGAGGAATCCTACCCTCTGTCGGAGTGCATGACTTGCGGCTGTTGCATGGAGGCCTGCCCGCAGTACACGAAGATCGAATTGGATCGTGAGGCGGGGGAGAGCGAAGAGGCGTTTGCGTCTCGCAGGACGGCCGAATACGACCAGGCGTTCATCGGCCCGGCGGTGATCTCTCAAGCGGTCCTGTTCAATGGTCATCCCACGGGCAAGATGAGCCAGGAACCGCGGATGGAAGGGTTGATGGGCGTGGGCGGCATCACCGACTGCGGCAATGCCCAGAACTGCGTCAAGGTCTGCCCGAAAGATATCCCGTTGACTCGGTCGATTGCTCGTGCGGGCCGGGCCACGTCGATTTACGCGATCAAGCGGTGGCTGTCGAAGTAGTGCACCGCGCAGCTCGCCTGGGCCTCCAGCCAGCACAGCCTTTGCTCGGAGGGGATGACTGCATGACCGACGGATCTCGACTTATCGCCGGTGGGAAGTCGCCGGGCGCCAGGGCCGTCAGAAAATATCTGGTGGGGGCGATTCCAATCGTCGTTCTGGTTTTGTTCCTCTCCTACCTCTGGTTTGTGAGCGGTGTGCTGCCCGTCGTTGAACGGTATCCTGGTCGGGAAATAAAGACAGAAGGCTATGTCAAGCGCGCCGGGTTCGCGGAATACCGCCGGCAGGGACACTGGGTTACGTACCACGCCAACGGGCAGAAGGCTTCTGAGGGATTCTACGAGGCGGGCGAGAAGCTGCGTCCGTGGAGGTACTGGGACGAGGACGGCCGCGAACTGCCCGCCGAGCCGGAAGGCCATGATCCGGTTGAACCGTAGCCCCGGTCGGCGCGCCGTGGGTACTGGTAAAGTTTGAACCTAGAACATACGGCCGAGACGGCCGTACCACCCAAACTTTACCAGTACCGGGCCGCGGTTGTCACTTCCGCGGAGCCGCCTATCATGCCGACATGTCGCCGCTGCTGCTGAATGTTCTCTACGTTCTTGCCGCGCTGCTCTATCTGCCGTTCCTCGTCTATCAGATGGTTTTTCTGAAGAAGAACCGGCGAGGTTGGCGGCAGCGATTCGGGGGCCTGCCTCGGCGCGAGGGCGCCGGGCCGTGCATTTGGATTCACGCGGTGTCTCTGGGCGAAGTGAACGCGACGCAGAGCCTCGTTGTGGAGATCAACAAGCGGCTTCCCGGCTATGACGTCGTCATCTCGGCCACCACGGACACGGGTTATGCCGCGGCTCGGCGCCACTATCCACAGCGGCATGTTGTGCGATATCCGTTGGACTTCTCTTTTGCGGTGAACCGGGCTTTTGATCGCATCCGGCCTGATGCCGTGATCCTGCTCGAACTCGAGGCATGGCCGAACTTTGTCACGATTGCCGCTCGGCGCAACATCCCGGTTGGGATCGCCAACGGCCGACTGACCGAGGAGAAGTCGATGCGGCGTTTTGGCCTTCCGGTGGTCCGATCCTTGGCGCGGCAAATGTTTTCGCGCATCACCTGGACCGCGGCCCAGAACGAGGAATACGCGGCCCGTTTCAGAAAGCTCGGCGCGCGGGCCGAGAACGTGACAGTCACCGGAACGATGAAGTATGACACGGCATTGATTGCGGAGCGCGTTTCAGGTGATTGGGAGCTGGGCGGCGCCATGGGAATCGAACCGGAAGCGCCCCTGTTCGTCGCCGGTTCGACGGGGCCGGGTGAAGAGGGGATGCTCCTGGATGCATATTCTGAATTGCGGGCCGATTTTCCGACGCTGCGTCTGGCGATCATTCCGCGCAAACCGGAAAGGTTTGCGGAGGTCGCGAGACTGATCGAGGCGCGCGGACATGTTTGCCTGTGCCGTAGCATCCGGCCGGATGATGCGCCGACGACCGACGTCGCCGCGACGCCGCAACCGGCCGGTGCGCCGGTGATCCTCGGTGACACGATGGGGGAGCTGCGGAAGTTCTATGCGCTCGCCGATCTGGTGTTTGTCGGGCGGAGCCTTGTGCCGATGGGTGGGTCGGACATGATCGAGGTCGCGGCCCTGGCCCGGCCGATGTGTTTCGGCCCTTATACGCAGAACTTTGCCGACGTGGCCGAGACGCTTCTTGCTGCAAAGGCCGCGGTTCGAGTCGGCGACCGAGCAGACCTGGCGCGCGTCGTGCGCGAGTTCCTGCGGGACCGGGACGCGGCGTCGGAGATGGGCCGACGGGCGCAGGACGTCGTGCGCAAGAACCGTGGCGCGACGCAGCGAACCGTCGATCTGCTCTGCGCGTCGTTGGGCGACGGTGCGACTGCGGACAACCGATAACCACGATTCGATCATTCCCATAAAACGCACGATACCGGCGCCGAGCACGGGCCACCGGGCTTTGCAGGGTTTCGAGGGGTCTTCTCACGCTCCGGTTTCAGGCGGTTGGGCGAACCCAATCGTATTTTTTTCTCAGAGAGCAGCGCGATCTGACGCACGTGAGTCTCGTAGGGTGGGTCATTGACCCACCTCTTCGCTTTGGCGCACCGGCGCGTGTTAGGTGGGTTGATAACCCACCCTACGGCACTGCCGCGATGGCGACGACGTGGGCGATAGCAGCATGACAAGTGTGATGAACATCGCGTTGTCCGGCCTTCAGCGGAACGCCCGTGGCGTGCAAGTCACGGCTGAGAACGTCGCCAACGTGAACACCGACGGGTATCACGCTCGCCGGTATGATCCGGGGTCGGATTCAGTGACCCTGAGCAACGAGGCGCCGTTTTCCGCGGACGACCTGGATCATACGGGCACCCAGGTTTCCGACGTCGATCTGGCGACGGAGTTTGTGAATCTCAAGAAGTTCGAGATCGGCTACCGCGCCAGCGGGGCCGTATTCTCCGCAGCCGACCGGATGACGGGGGAGCTTCTGGATTTGCTTGCGTAGCACCTGCCGGCAGCGCTTATCATGCCGGCCTCGCCTCACGCGCCGTATTTGAGGACCGAGTGGATCGGATAGTCGTTCAGCATCTTGCGGCCGTGCAGAAAGCACAGCTCGATCAGGAAGGCCACCCCCACGATCTCACAATCAAACTCTGCGACGAGCCGGCAGCAGGCGGACATCGTGCCGCCGGTCGCCAGCAGGTCGTCGATCATCAAGACCCTTCCGCCCGGTCGAATCGCGTCTTCGATGATTTCCAGCGAGTCGCGGCCATACTCCAACTCGTATTCCACCTTCATGGTCCTGCCGGGCAGCTTGCCGGGCTTTCTGATGGGGACGAACCCCGCCGAGAGATTTCGAGCCACCGCGGTTCCAAAAATGAACCCACGGCTCTCGGCGCCGACGACGAGGTCGACGGCGTGGTGGCGGTAAGGCTGAGTCAGGTATTCCACGGCCATCGACAAGCCCACGGGGGAGGCCAACAACGGCGTGATGTCCTTGAAGACGATGCCTGGCTTGGGGAAGTCGGGCACGTCTCGGATCAGCTTGGACAGGCTTTCCACGTCCGGGATCGGCAGGCTGTCAGGATTCTGCATCGGGGATTCTCCATCGTCCGGCGGCATGATAGTCGTGCGGCACGCAGATGCAATGCAGACGGCCGCACCGGTACTGGTAAAGTTTGATCCTGGAACATACGGCCGAGACGGCCGTACCACCCGAACTTTACCAGTAACGCCGCACCCTGACGCGCGACGCTCCACGCCGGCCCTACTCGGCTCTGGTCAGGACGCTGCGTCCGCTGGCCAGCCCGAACAGCAGGTCGCCGTCGCTGGCGGCGATTTTCGCGGGTGATTGATCAGAAAGCGGATCGCCTTGGACGCGAACGATGATGTCGCCGGGCGTCAGGCCCGCACGGCTGGCCGGGGTGTTGTTCCTCACGCGCAGGACCAGGAGGGCGTGCTCGGGCAGGTTCGCCGCGGCACGCATGGCGGCTCCCACTTCACCGAGGTCCGCCCCGCGAAAAGAGAGAGCCGCCTCGGGAAGGGGCTCGACGTGGTTCGATGGCCGCTGAACGAGTGTGACCTTGAGAACCTTTCGTTCGGCGTCGCGCGAGACGCTGAGTTCGGCGCTGCGTCCGGGCCCGATTGCGCCGATGGTGCGTACGAACTGTTCGGCGGAAGTCATGGCCTGACCATCCACCGCGACGACGACGTCGCCGCTGCGCAATCCGGCTGCGTCGGCGGGGCCTCCCGTGAAGACCGAATCGATCAGGACGCCCTGACCGAAGGCCAGTCTTGCCGCGCGCCGCTGTTGCTCGGAGACATTGTCGACCTGCACGCCCAAATAACCGTATTCGATGCTCTGGCCGAGCAGGAGCTTGTCGATGATGGCTTTGGTGTGCGTGTTGATCGGCACCGCGAAACCGATGCCCTCGTGCGCGCCGGTCTGGGTGCTGATTGCGGCAACGATGCCGACCACACGTCCGTGGATATCGATCAGCGGCCCGCCGGAGTTGCCGGGATGGATCGGGACCGTGGTTTGAATCATGTCGCCGTAGTAGCGGTCTTCCTCTCGGCCGAATCTTTCGGGTAGCGGTCGGCCCATCGCGCTGATGAGCCCGTGACTCACCGCTGCTTGCCCGTCGCTGGAGAGTCCCAGGGGGTTTCCCAGGGCGAAGACCAGATGTCCCCGGCGCAGCTCCGATGCGTCGGCAAAGTCCGCAGCCGGCATATCGTCGAGATCGATTCGGATGATGGCCAGGTCCGATCGGCGGTCGGCGGCGATCCGGCGCGCGATGATTTGACGGCCGTCGTGGAGGGTGACGAACAGGGAGGTCGCTCCTTCGATGACGTGTTGGCTGGTCAGGATCATGCCGTTGCTGCGAATGATGACGCCTGATCCGGCGCTGGCCCACGAATCGGGCTCCCAATTGCGGTCCTCACCCAGGCTCGTGGTATGGCGATCGGCCTGGATGGCGACGACTGTCGGGCCGACGCGATCGACCAGTCCCTCAAATGCGCGCTGTATGCGCACGAGTAGACGTGGGCCGTCTTCCTGGGGCGCGTTCGCCGGGGCCGTTGACGGCGGGGGGGCGGCAAGGACTGGAGCCGAGTGGGCGACGATGATCGCGAGCAGCAGTGCCGCGGTCACGGGCCATGGCGTTAGGCGCAGACTGAAGCAACCAGTGGGTGAGCCATCTGAGTTGCACCGGCATGTGTGACTTCGGCGGGGCATGTGGTTGATCGGGTTAGGCCGGGGCCTGGATGTTCAGGGCCTGAGATCCGGTTCGACCCGCGTGAAAGCTGACGATATTGACGCCGGGGTCGACGAGGAAGAGATACCCGAACTTCGTCTTGTCTCTGCCGCCGCTGGTCAGGACTTGGTGGGTGACGCGCTTTGGTTTTTGCAGACATCGCTCTGGGACTTCGGCGTCCGGATAGTATTGGATTTCGAAGACCTGTTTTCCCTCCACCTGCGCCGCAGCATATTGACCAATGGCATAGTAGGCTTGCCCATTGGAGTCGCGTATGGTGATCTGTGCGGCGACACGAGAGGCGAAGTTCAGTGCCCTGCCGTACATGCTTTCGGCCTTGAGGACACTGGCGCCGATTTGGATCATCCGCTTGTCGGCGGGAACCTGGAAGGCATTCACCTGCCGGTCGGCCGGAACCTCTGCTTGCGGAACATCCACGAAAAAGTGACAGTTATCACCACCCCGCAGACGTTCTCCGATCGCGTTGCGGGCCACGAGGGGCTCGTTGCGATCGAGGATGACGGGCAACAGGTCTGTCGCTCCGGTTCGATCCTCAATGGCGTTGGCGACGTTCGTCCGCCCGCCGGGGGGCTTGCCCACCATCGGTTCTTCGTGGCCGGCCTGCCTGGCGACGCTGGTCGCATTGCCTCCGCCGCTGCCCAGTGCCCGCGAACCCCAGGCCGGCAGCTCGGATAGCTTCAGGTTGTCGGTCAGTTCGGCTCGTGCCCCGCGTTTGAACTCGACGTACCAGGGCACAAAGTCCTCGGGCACTTCAAAAGCGACATCAAACTTCCATGTCTCGCAAACTTCCGCCTCGCCTCGCTTGACCAGCTTGGCAAACGGGCTCGTTTGCGGCAAACCCAGGATGAAGTTGGTCTGCGGTCCGAAACGGACGAGGCGCGTCGGCTGCTGCGGCGTGAGCAGCTTCGGGCCGTGTACGCGATGGGTGTAGAGGTCACTCATCCCACAGGCCAGAAAGACGCGCGGGGCGACGGATGACTTGCCTTCGGCATCGGGCCTGGGGCCGACGATGCGGAACTGTGGAAGCCGAAAGCGGATTTCCGATGATCTCTCCGGCGTTGCGGAGGCATCGACATTTACGTAACAGACGATGAACTTGTTGCCGACTTCGATCGGTTCCTGTGTCTCGAACTGCCGCACCAGCGCGTTGCCGTCCAATGACTGGCGGACCGAATCGATCTGCCGCGTTTCCCAATAATTCTTCACTTGCAGTGCCTTGGTCGGCAGGAAGACACGGGCCTCGGACTGCGGGGCGGCTCGTCCGGAGTAGAGGTCGAGCACGAGATCGGGCTTTGCTCGGAAGAAGGGGTTGTCGCCGCCGAATCGGCCATCGGAGAGCATCGAGACCATGCCGGCGGTGAAGCGGTCCGGGCTGAGCATGAAGTTGTGCTCCTCGACATGGCCCTCATCGTCGGTCATGAACCGTTCGAAGCCGAAGACGCTGGAGCCGATCGGCAACATTTGGATGCCGATCAGGGCCGTGCCGATGAGAATCATGCCGGTGAAGAATCCGTAGACGCCGCCGACGGCGCGGTTGACGTAGAGCGGCATCCTGACTTCACCCGGGATGAACTTGTCGGTGAGCGTCCGCAGTCCGAGGAGCAGGGCCAGGAACAGGCCCATGAGCGCCAGGGGAAGGCCGATGCCGGGTGGGATGCTCCCTACCCACAGATCGTTCAGTTCTTCGTAATAGGTGAAAGCGATGATGCAGGCGACGACGGTCTCAACAAACATGATCACGCTGCTGAAGAGCCCCTGGTAGGCCCAGAATGCCGTCACCAGGACGACCATCAGCAACACGGCGATTGACACTAAGACCGACATGACTATGCGACTCCGCCCCGACGGATGGACTCTTCTGTTACGCCTTTGATCTGCTCTTGCTCGCGACGGCATCCCGCGTGACGCGAAGCACTTCGTTGATACTCGTCTCGCCCTCATAGACTTTGTGCAGGGCGACCTCTTGCAGGTATAGCATCCCCTTTTTCCGGGCTTCGACCTTAAATGTCGTCAGCGGGGTTCCCTTGGCGATGTGCTCTCGCAGACCGTCGTCAAGGAGCAGGACTTCAAATACCCCCGTGCGCCCAAGATAACCCGCGCCTTGACAGATCGAACAGAGGATGGGATTGCCTTGTTTGTCGACTTCGAGTTCCTCCTGATTGGGGGGTCGATAGAACGGGCGGTTCTGGTCCATGGGGAGGTTGGCCTTTTTGAGCAGGCTGGGATCGGGCTTGTAGGCCCTGCGGCACTCGGTGCAGACGACCCGAGCCAGGCGTTGGCAAGTGACGCCCAGGAGGCTCGATGCGGCCAGTGCATTGTCATCGACGCCCTGGAGGTACCGTCTTAGCGCCGTGAAAGTATCTTTCGCCGTCATGCCCAGGTATATCTTCTTGCCTTGCCGGCCCGCGGCGGCAGCCAGGGCCGCGGTCTCGGTGTCGGGCGTGTCACCCGCCATCACGACGTCCGGTTCGGTTCTGAGAATGGATCGAAACCGCTTGCCGAAGCTCACGGTGCCGTCCTGGCTGTCGTAGACGTGCTGGGTGATGTTCTCGAGGTCGAGCGACTTGCTGACTTCGAGTGAGTGAATGTTCTGCATGAACGCGTCATGATGGCGGATGATCGCGTAGAGTGTGCTGGTCACTCCGCTGCCGTGGGGGCCACTGACGATGAGGACGCCCTTCGGCTCCCGAACCAACTTCTCCATCGCATCGAGTTGTGGCTTTGTACCGCCCAAATCCTGTATCCTGAACTTGGCTTCCTCGGAAAAGAGTTTGAGCATGAGGCGCTGCCCGGCGGTGCTGCCTGAAGTTTTCACGTCAATTTCGACGGACTTGTCCGCGGATCCACCGGCGCCGATCGTGGCCTCGAAGCGTCCTGATTGCGGCCGGCGGTGTTCGTCGGGGTCCATTCCGCCGATTTGTTTCAACTGTGCAAGAAGATGCGCCCCCATGTGGGCGTCGATCGGCTCCCGGGCGCGGTCGACGCCATCGACCCTGTAGATGATCTTGATGGGTTGTTCCGTCAGGACGTCCAGCCGCACGTCGCTGCTGCGCCGCCAGATCGCATCGAACAGCAGGTCCTGCAATGCCTGGTGGGCGGCGTGCTCTTCAGGGTCTTTCGGCCAGGGCGGCGCCTTGCCGCCTGAGTCTTTGATGCGGACCCGATCCTTGCGATGGGCTGATTCCTCGGCGGAGCCGCCGCCACCGCCGCCGGTCAGACGTTTCAGGTGGGCGGGCGTCAGGATGGTTTGCGACGGGGCCACGCGCCGATTTCGGGAAATGGCATAGCTGATGAAGGCCGTGCCGAAGACGACCAGGAAGAGGATCAGGCTGACGGCATACACCGGCACCAGCAGCCAAACGGCCAGGCAGAACATGCCTGCGCCCAGAATGAGCCAGGTCCAGATGCCCTTGCGAAGCCTGTGCTTCCTGATATCCGCCTCGGTCCAAGCGGCGGCATAGGCCCAGAGCAGAGCCGCGAGAAGAAATACGATGATTTTTGCGATGCTGAAGTAACCGCCCTGCTCCGGCAACGCGCCGAGCAGGGTGGCTGGAAGGGAGTCGGCGAGGATGGTTGTAAGCATCAGGTCGATCATGCGTGGGTCAACTCGGGCGCCATGCCGGCAATTCGACGATTCTATGACCTGGGAAGGGCCAGGGGAAGTCTTAGGTGCGGCTTTCCCGTTTGGCCGTCACACCGCGGTGGGACAGCACGGTAACGCATTTCACCGGCCGCGCTCAACCCATGCTCGCAACGCGGTTGACCTCTTCGAAGGTGGTCTTGCCATCGACCACGAGGCGGAAACCACACTCGGTCAGGGTCTCGAACATCCATTCTCCGGCGGCTTTGCGAATGTCCGCGATCGTGGGTTTCGTCAGGATCACGTCACGGAGCTGGGCATTGAACGACAGCATCTCGAACAGGGCCATTCGCCCTCGATACCCCGCGTTCATGCAGCGCTTGCAGCCGACCGCGTCGTAGAGCACGTCCATTGCCCTGCCTTCCATGCGCATCTGTCGGACCATCCGCGCGTCGGGCTTGAAGGGGCGTTTGCAATTGGGGCACAACACGCGGACCAGTCGCTGGGAAATGCACATGGTCAGCGCATTGGAAATCAGGAACGGCTCAACGCCCAGGTCGAGCAGCCGGAAGATCGTGCCCACCGAATCGCGTGCGTGAAGGGTGGTCAGGACCAGATGGCCCGTGGTGGCCGCCTGCATCGCCATCCTGGCGGTTTCACGGTCGCGAATCTCGCCGACGAGGATCACGTCGGGGTCCTGTCGCAGGACGGAGGACAGGACCGAGGCGAACGTCAGGTCGTGACGTCGATCGATCGAAATCTGTGTCGTGTTCGCCAGTTCATACTCCACGGGGTCCTCGATCGTCATGATGTTTCGCGTTTCGGCATCGATCGACTTGAGGGTGGTGTAGAGCGTGGTCGTCTTGCCGCTGCCCGTCGGCCCGGCCAGGATCACCATGCCGGAATCCTGCTCGCAGACTCTGGACATCTCCATCACGGAGTTCTCCGGCATCCCGAGGCCCTCAAAACGCTCGGGGACGGTGCCCTTGTCCAGGAAGCGCAGGGCGAGCTTCTGGCCGTGAACGGTCGGCGTCATGTTCACGCGGAAGTCCACGCGCCGAGTGGGGAGTTCGACGGCGAAGTTGCCTTCCTGCACGATGCTGCGTTTGGAGATGTCGGCTTCGCAGAGAATCTTGATGACGTTCAAAACGGCGGCGCCCATTTTTGTGGTGATTTGCCCCACGTTCTGCATCTGCCCGTCGATACGGAATCGAATCGTGTAGATGTCCGACTTCGGCTCGATGTGAATATCCGTCGCCCGTGTGCGAAATGCGACGAAGAGCAGTTGCCGGAGGGCTTCGATCGCTTCGCCCGTTCTTCCGACGGTGCCTTCGTCGGGCGCCAGTTCCACCGACTTTCGGGTGTAGAGTCGGACCTGCCGGCTGTTTTCAGGGGCCCCTGCCACCGGCGGCACGCTCGCACAGGCCTGCAACAGCGGCCCCAAATGCTTGGACAGGGGTCCGGCAGCCATCGCCCGTGCGGCGAGCGTGGCTGGAACGGAGCCTGTGTCCGATGGCAACGGCGCCACCTCGTCCTCTTCATCCTCCTCCTCCTCCACGACGACGACGGCATCTTCTTCGACGGATTCGTTGCTGGTTTCTCCCTCATCCGGTTGAATCGTGATAAACGTGGCGCCGATTCGGATCGTGTCGCCGATCTCGATCTCTGCCACGCGGACGCGGGTTTCGCCCAGCCACGTGCCGTTGTGACTGGTCAGGTCCTTGAGCCGAAACTTCTCGCCGCGGCGCTCGATGACGCAATGCTTCCGTGAGGCGACGCTCTCCGTAATGACGACGTCGTTCTCGGGTTGCCGTCCTATGGTGACCCGGGATCCTGTGAATGGGACGTGGTGGATCTGGCCCTTCGATTTGATCTCAAGTCTTGGCATGCAGCTCTTAGCCTGTCGACAAGAGCCTCCTTACGTGGGGAACTCTCTGTCAGTTGCGTTGCGAACACCGCTTCAGGCGTTCCATTTTGTCCGATCAGGACGCGCATCGCAAGGACTGGCATTCATTGTCCGGGCTTTGATGATGCAGGCCGAGAAGCCGGATGACTGCGCCAGGCTCCAGTGCTTCGACACCGCTCAACTGATGGTTAAGCACTCTGTATTAGGGTCGGATCGGTCGCCTGCCCGCACCCATCAAAACACGCGTGTCGGAACACTCGGGTTGCGACGAGGACTCCCCATTGTCTGCCCCAACGGGGCTGCGCCCTTCAGCCCAGGGTTGCGACGAAGTCGCTACCCTGGGACCGTGGATGCCCACGCAACATTCAACCCCAACGGGGTTGCGGCACTCGATGGTACACGACGCAACCCTTTCAGGGTTGAATTGTTCGACTGATCCGTTATCCCAGGGTAGCCGCTGCGCGGCAACCCTGGGCTGGAGGGCGTAACGCCGTTGGCGTAGGGATGTTATCCCTCGAGGGCGTAACGCCGTTGGCGTAGGGATGTTATCCCTCGAGGGCGTAACGCCGTTGGCGTAGGGATGTTATCCCTCGAGGGCGTAACGCCGTTGGCGTAGGGATGTTATCCCTCGAGGGCGTGACGCCGTTGGCGTAGGGATGTTATCCCTCGAGGGCGTAACGCCGTTGGCGTAGGGAAGTCTTCGATTGAATCCATCGCCCCAGGGTAGTGCTTCGACACCGCTCAACTGATGGGTAAGCACTCTGTATTAGGGTCGGATCGGTCGCCTGCCCGCACCCATCAAAACACGCGTGTCGGAACACTAGGCCCGCCGTTCTGGGTCCGTGACACTTTCGGCGGCAAAGTCTCCGCACCGAAGGGTTGCGGGAACTCGGCCGCGCGTGTTCGCCCCGAAGGGGCGCAGGAATGTAGTGCTCCGTCACAGTTGATCTTTCGGGTGGTACGGGCGTCTCGCCCGTCCGGAACGGGCAAGATGCCCGTACCACCCAACCCGAAGAATTGATTGTGACGAAGCAGTAGCCACGGGTGGAGTCCCGGCCTGCCGGGACGGAACCCGTGGTCATTTTGTGAGAATGCACTCCCGCCCCGGATGGGACGGAGGCAGTTCAATTGCTGCACACGCGATCCAGCGGTGGAGCATTCCTCGGCCCCCGACGGGGCCGGCAGTTCCTTGGGGATTGGCGCCCACGGGTTCCGCTCGGGCCTGCCGGCCCTCGCTTCAC
>Ga0326597_10001362_pt1 | contig 39959 bp, 36 predicted proteins | sample RVTome_12_FD_203789 | JGI IMG/M metagenome (GOLD analysis project Ga0326597, IMG submission 203789) | Soil microbial communities from uranium-contaminated site in the Upper Colorado River Basin, Wyoming, United States - RVT100D185 | ecosystem: Environmental > Terrestrial > Soil > Contaminated >... | reverse complement strand
CCGGCAGCGCTCCGTGACGATCCCGATGAGACAGGCGGACCTGGTGGTTGAGCGGGCCGCGATCGTCCGTTTGCTCGCGCAAAAGGCCCTCCAGGCGGGTGTTGAGATTTGCGGTGGATGCAAGTTTGTCAATCTCGATCCCGGCGAGGGAGGGGTCAGGGTTACCATCCATGATACCCATCGAGATCGCGTGGAGAAATTCAAAACCACGACCCTGATCGGCGCCGATGGCACGTTTAGCCGCGTGGCGAGGATTGCCGATCGGAACGGCCACGAAACGACGCCGATCCTGCAAGCGATCGTCAAGCTTCCCAGTGGCGCCCGGCCGAAAACCACCCAGGTGTGGTTCGAGCCGGAAGATACGCCCTACTTCTACTGGTTGATTCCCGAGTCGCAAAAGCAGGCGGCGGTGGGCTTCATCGCTGAGGAAGGCAACAAAGCCAAGAGCAAGCTCGCGCAGTTTCTTTCGCGCCGGGGATTGGAGCCCGTGGAAATGCAGGCTGCCCGAATACCCGCGTACACGCATACGACCCGCCCGTGGCGCAGGATGTCCGGAGCCGATGTCTATTTGGTCGGTGACGCCGCATCGCAGGTCAAGGTGACCACAGTGGGCGGATTGGTAACCGGTCTTCGAGGGGCTAAGGCCGCCTCCGACGCGATTCTTCACCGTCGCGACTACTTAAAGGAATTGCGGCCCCTGCGAGGCGAGCTTAGCCTTCACCTGCTGATCAGAACCATCTTGAATCGCTTTCACAGCGCCGACTACGACCGGCTGCTCGATCTGTTGAACGAAAAGACAATCCGACTATTAGGGTTCTATAACCGCGATCAGGCAGCCAGAATGCTTTTCCGAGTTCTTTTAGCCCAGCCTCGTTTGTTGAAGTTCGCCGCATCCTTGTTTCGCGGAATCTGGCAAAAATAAAGCCACTCTACTGGAATCGGGATAAGGGGACTGGCACCTTTTCAGTTTTTTGAAAAGTTGCCAGTCCTCTTTTTTTTTGGGTCTTCAGGCTTTTGTGTGAAGCAGGGCTGCGAGTTTGCACCGCCGAGGCCCGCCTGCCTGGCGGCGGGCAGGCGCCGAGGGCGTAGAGAACCATTTCGAAATTCGAATTTCGAAATTCGAATTTTCCCAACTTTGGGTCTCCGTGGTGGATACTCCTTAAGCATTTCGGTGTCATTTCGGTGTCAGGCTTCATTTTATTGAATTTATTCTGAGTAAACCCCGCCTCTTGAGGCGGGCACAATTAAATGGGGTTTCCAAAGGGGGGGCGAGCATCCCCTTTGGTCGCGAGCGGGGTTCAAACCCCGCTCGCGAATTCACTTGATTACTCAATAGCGCGTCTCGTGCTAGTTTTTCTTTTTAAACGTAAGACTCTATGAGTCTCTCCCTCAGTGATTCGTGGTTGCCGGTTGATAATTACTCGGTAGGTGTAATAATCGGCGCAATCATGGGCGCTAATTTTGTCGAAGGTGAACTGGAGCGGCTCAAGGAGGCCGGGCTCTATCGCAAGTTGCGACGGGTCGAGGGCGATCAGGGGCCGACGCTCGTGCTCGGCGGCCGGGAAGTGATCAACTTCTCATCCAACAACTATCTCGGCCTCGCCAACCACCCGGCGTTGGGCGCGGCGGCCAAGGCGGCCATCGACCGGTACGGCTGCGGCTCAGGAGCTTCCCGGCTTATTTCCGGCAACATGACGCTGCACGAAGAGCTGGAAAGCAAGATCGCCGAGTTCAAAGGAACGGAGGCGGCGTTGGTGTTCAATTCCGGATTTCAGGTGAATACCGGGGTTATCTCGACGTTGGTCGGCGAAGGCGACGCAGTTTTCAGCGACGCGCTCAATCACGCGAGCATCGTCGACGGTTGCCGGCTGTCGCGGGCCAAGGTGGCGGTCTACGCCCACCTCGACATGAATCATCTCGAAGGTGAATTGAAGCGCTCCTCCTCGGCCCGCCGCAAACTCATCGTTACCGAATCCCTTTTCAGCATGGACGGCGACGAAGCGCCGCTCGCCGATATCGTCGGGCTCGCCGAACGGCACGGCGCGATGGTCATGGTCGATGAGGCGCACGCCACCGGAGTGTATGAACCCAATGGCGCGGGATTGGTAGCAAAGCTAGGACTGGGTGAGGGAGTGTTCGTGCAGATGGGCACCTTAGGCAAGGCATTGGGTGGATTCGGTGCATACATCGCAGGAAGCAAAGCACTGCGCGATTTGTTGATCAATCGCTGCCGAAGTTTTATTTTTACGACTTCGCTGCCCCCGGCGGTGATGGCGATGGCCATCGCGGCGATCGATTTAGTTGGGAAGGAGCCGGGACGTCGGAAGGCTTTGGCGGATAACTCTGAGCGGCTACGCGCGGGATTGCGCGGTCTCGGCTACTTGCTTGGGGATAGCAACCGTCAGATTCTGCCACTCATGGTTGGTGACGCAAACCGATGCATGGATTTGTCTCAACGGTTACTAGAACGGGGAGTTTTCGCGCATGGGATCCGTCCGCCGACCGTGCCGCCGGGAACCTCGCGCTTGCGCATCACCTTGATGGCGACGCATACTCAACACCAGCTCATTCAAGCATTGAGGACCTTCAAAGCGATCAAGCAAGATCTCCCCAACTAAAACAACAACACGGTGGTGTCAGGCTTCATTTTATTGAATTTATTGCTCTGGGGATCGCCTCATGATAGTTATTCTTCATGCCTCGCCCGCCCCGCTTAGAGTACACTGGTGCTTTCTATCACGTGATCGCGCGAGGCAACCGGCAGCAACCCATCTTCCACGGTGAAGAAGAGTACCAGAAATTTCTCGACTCGCTGGGAGACAATGTTAGCCGTTACCACTTTCATCTATATGCCTATGTGTTGATGCCTAACCATTTCCATCTCTTGCTTGAGCAAGAAGCATTTCCTCTTTCTCGCCTGATGCAAGTTCTTCTCACGGGCTACGCGCACTGGCACAACCGGCGCTACCGACAGATCGGGCATCTTTTTCAGGGCAGATATCGAGCGCTTCTCTGCGCCAAGGAAAGTTATCTCTTAGAGTTGACGCGCTACATTCATCTCAACCCGGTCAGGGCGAAGATCGTCAAGAGTCCTGAGCTCTATCCCTGGAGCAGCTATCAAGCTTACTTGGGCAAAGCCTCACCGTGTTCGGTCGAGAGCGGGGTTGTGTTAGGGTTGCTTGCTCAGAAGGAATCGGAGGCTCGACGAGCCTATGAGGAATTTGTGTTTGATGCCTTAGGAGAGGGCAGAAAGCCGGAGCTTTACGCAGCCACTGAACAGAGATTTTTAGGCGATGATCGATTTGTAGAAACAAGTAAGAACCGCTATCGGAAGATTGCTGGAATCCAGGCCGCCACTGCCGTGAAACCACCGATTCGTAAGATCGTTGAGATCATTTCAGAGCAAACCGGATGCGCTGTTCCTTTGGTCGTGGGGAGAACGGAGGGGGAAGCGGAAAAAAAGGCGCGCGAATTGGTGGCGGGTATTGCCCGAGGCTATTATAGTTTTTCCCTTGCCGAAGTAGCTGGGTCGCTAAACCGCAGGCCCAACACTATCTCGGTACTCGCGCGGCAACTGGCGGATCGTGTTCAAAGAGACGAAACCGTGCGGACGCTTGTGGAAAAACTGATTAAATCAATAAAATGAAGCCTGACACCTAGTTATGGCGATTTACCACGATAAGCTCAAACAGCTCGATCATGCCTATCTTTGGCATCCGTTCACGCAGATGCAGGAATGGATGGCCGAGGACCCCTGCATTATCAGTCAGGGCGACGGCCATTTTCTTGTCGATGTCCACGGGCGCAAGTTCCTCGACGGCGTGTCGTCTCTCTGGTGCAACGTCCACGGCCATCGCAAGAAAGAAATCAACGACGCTATCAAGGCGCAGCTCGACCGCATCGCCCATTCGACGTTTCTTGGCTTGAGCCACGTGCCCGGCATTCAGCTCGCCCACAAGCTGATTGACATCGCTCCCAAGGGACTGCGCCGGGTCTTTTATTCCGACGACGGCGCTACGGCAGTGGAGGTCGCGCTCAAGATGGCGGTGCAGTATTGGCAGCTCAAAGGCGAAACCCGGCGCACGCGAATTGCGACTCTCGCGGAGTCTTACCATGGCGACACGGTGGGCTCCATGAGCATGGGCTATTCGGAAACGTTCCATCGCTTTTACGCAAGCCTGCTATTTCCGGTCTTGCGCCTTACCCCGCCGCATGTGTTTCACTATTACCAGGGCTTGAGCGAAGCGGATGCTCTGAGCGCTGCGGTCAGGGAAGCCGAAGAGAAGATTAACGCCGAGAGAGATACTTTGGCGGCGCTGGTCATGGAGCCGCTGATGCAAGGCGCAGCTGGCATGTGGGCGCAGCCGGCGGAATATGTCGCAGCGCTACACGAGATTTGCCGGCGCAACGGGATTCTTTTCGTGCTCGATGAAGTCGCCACCGGCTTCGGGCGCACGGGGAAAATGTTCGCCTGCGAGCATGCCGGCGTGGCGCCGGATATTCTTTGTCTGGCGAAAGGGATCACCGGCGGCTATCTGCCGCTGGCGGCGACGCTTGCCACCGAAGAGATATTTTCCGCGTTTCTCGGGGAGTACAATGAATACAAAACCTTCTTCCACGGTCACACTTACACTGGGAATCCCCTCGGCTGCGCCGCGGCGCTGGCGAGTCTCGAGCTCTTCGAACACGAGAACATCGTCGAGAAAATGCAGCCGCGGATCGCGTATCTCCAGAAGCGGCTAAACGAAGAATTTGTTTCCCTGGCTCACGTGAGCGATGTGCGGCAGTGGGGTTTCATGGTCGGCATCGAATTGGCGGAGGATCAAGCGAGCCGGAGGAAGTATCCGCCCGAGAAACGGATTGGGCACAGGGTGATTCTCGAAGCTCGCAAGCGCGCCGTGATGATCCGGCCGCTGGGAGACATCATCATTCTCATGCCACCGCTGAGCATCACGGATGACGAGCTGAGGACGCTTTTGGATGTGGTTTACGATTGCGTTCGCGCGGTGACGGAGGAGTGATGGGTCTTGAGCGGTTTTACACTTTCGAGGATCGAAGATTGAGGATGGAGGATCGATCTTCAATCCTCGATCCTCGATCCTCGAAGTCGGGGTAACGATGGGCGGGGGAGTCTTAATTACCGGCACGGATACCGGCGTCGGCAAGACATTCGTCGCCTGCGGTCTTGCCGCGCTTCTGCGGGACTTCGGCTATCGCGTGGGGGTGATGAAGCCTGCGGAAACCGGATGCGCGGAACGAGACGGCGAACTCTTTCCCGAAGACGCCTTTCGCCTGAAAGAGGCGTCAGGCTGCGACGCGCCGTTGGATAAGATATGTCCCTATCGACTGCGCCAACCGTTAGCTCCCAGCATCGCCGCCGAAAGAACGGGGATGAAGATCGACATCGATCGGCTGATGGACGTCTATCACGAGATCAACTCGGGCCACGATATCACTCTGGTCGAAGGCGCCGGCGGTCTGATGGTGCCGCTGTTGCCGAGCTATACCTATGCTGATTTCGCGAAAGTTCTCAAACTTCCATTGATCGTTGTCGCGGCGAACCGGCTCGGTGCGATCAACCACCTGCTTCTCACTCTAGAGCACGCGAGTTGCAAGGGGCTGCGAGTGCTGGGCTATGTGCTGAATCAAATCGACAGTCCACTGTCACTGGCGGCGGAAACTAACCGCGAGGTTTTAGCAAACCTGAGCGCTGCTCCTTGTCTGGCGGAACTGCCGTTTCTCGAAAACATGGAAGCAAAGAAGATCTTGCCGCCGGATTGGTTTAAAGAGCGATTCGCGTTCAGTTTCATCGAATCGGCATTGAACCGGCGCTAAGACCCATTTCATGATGAACGCGAGGCACTCAACGGGGTCGTTCAATCGGCGCAGGATCGAGACTCGACTTTGTTGAGGGACGGGCAAAAAAATTGCGGCTTCCCTAAATGGCGGCGCGCTGCGCAGTCGTTTACTCGAATCTTACGCGGCCGGACAATCGAAGGAAGTGTAGTCTTATGAGACGACTCTTGATGCGATTGCGGCGGACGATGGGCACCACAAAGATCGCGCGCCGGCTTCATCGCCGGCTCCCCTCGACCCAAAGGTGCAAGGAATGTCTAGTGCCGTTCCTGGGGCTGTTTGCCGTTCCGTTCAGACTGGTGCAGATTCGTCCCTCGCGCAAGAATCCTAACCTCTGCACTCTCTGATACGAATTGGCTCCTCCGGGCGGGGAGGTCTGCGATATCTCGGTTCTGTTCGTCGACGTGCGCGGCTTTACGGCGCTGGCGGAGCGCCTGGCGCCGGCGGAAGTCGCGCAGCGTCTCAATCGTTTCTACGCCCTGGCGTCCGAGGCGATTTTCAAGTATGACGGCACGCTGGATAAATTCGTCGGCGATCAGGTCATGGCGTTTTTCGGCGCGCCGCTCCACGCTAAGGACCACCCTCAGCGAGCCGTTCGAGTCGCTCTACGGATTCTCAGAGGCATGAATAGGCTGGCCATCGGTGAGCACCTTCATCTTGGCGCGGGAATCGCTTCGGGGCCGGCCTTTGTCGGCAACGTGGGCGGAGGGGCAGTCACGGATTACACAGTGCTGGGAGACACTGTCAACGTCGCGGCGCGGCTGCAAGGGGCCGCGGCGTCGGGAGAAATTTTCGTTACTGAAGAGACTTACAGACATGTAGAATCTGAGTTTCCCAATGCTCCCGGACGCGAGCTTGAACTCAAGGGCAAAAGCAATTCCGTCCACGCCAGAGTGATCGCGCTACAGAGGACGTAGCCCATTCATTTGCCCAGATCGCGCATCACTTGGTCGTGAACGACTTTGAGCGGGAGATTCTTGGCGGCGGCGATGCGTTTTAGATGGTCATACTCCGGCGACGCTCTTTTCGTTCCATCCGGCTCCTCAATCAGTTTGACGGTAACTTCACCGAAGCGGGTCCGCACTTTTCTCAACTCGCGCCTGAGGACCATGCGGCTCACGGGATAGTACCGGACGCCGATGGTGGAGGTTTCCCGCAGAATAATTTCGGCGAGCGCCGCACGGCAGGTGGGCTCGCAAATGACGGTCAAGAGCGTCGCGGGACGGTTTTTCTTCATTTGAATGGGCGCGAGAAACACGTCGCGGGCGCCGGCCGCGAAAAGCTGGTCCATGACGTAATCGTAAAACTGCGGATTCATGTCGTCGATGTTGGTTTCCAGCACCAACATTTCTTCGTTGCGCTCGCCGGCGTTGTCCTCGCCCAGAACTAGCCGAAACAGGTTGGGCCGGTCCGGCCATTCTTTCTGTCCTGCTCCGTAGCCGATTTTCTCGACGGTCATGCGCGGCTCTGCGCCGAAGCTCTTTCCGAGCGTGGCAAGGATCGCCGCGCCGGTCGGCGTGACGGTTTCACCTTCCAATTGCGTCCATTGCACCGGAATATTCTTGAGTAGCTCCAGGGTCGCCGGTCCCGGAACCGGCAAGGAACCATGGCCGCCGCGCGTAATTCCGCGGCCCAGCGGGACCCGAGAAAAATGAAACGCGCGAATTTCCAAATGATGGCAGCCGATGGCCGCCGCCATGATGTCGACGATGGAATCCGTCGCGCCGACTTCATGAAAATGAACTCGATCGACGGCGATGCCGTGAACCTTCGATTCGGCTTCGGCCAGGCGGCGAAAAATCTCGATGCCGGTCTCTTTGACGGCCGCCGAAAGCCGGCTGCGCTGGAGAATCTGGCGAATCTCTCTCCATGCGCGCGGCGGCTCTTGCTTTGGGCAGATCACGTGGAACTGCAATGCTCGAATCGACGAAACAGTCTTCTTTGAGACTTTGAGGTCGAACTTGAGGGTCGGGATTTTCCTGAGATCCGCTTTGAGCGTTGCGAGGGGCAAGCCGAGATCGAGCAAGGCGGCGACGAACATGTCGCCGCTCACGCCGCCGATCAGGTCGCCGTAGGCTATCCTCATTTTAGTTGAACAGTCAGTGCTGTTTTGGTCGGTGCTCGGTCATTTCGTGACGAGTGGTCGGTTATCAGTAGCCAGTCGTCAGAAGATATGTCCGGAGACTTCGACTGATAACTGGTCACTGATTACTGATAACTGACTACCATTCCCGATGGATTTCCTTGCCACTGGTTTCGACGCGGACGATTTCCGATGTAAACGGTTTTCCGGCTAGTCGGTCCGCGAGCCAGTTGATCATCTTTGGCCGGGAGTTTGGATTGCGAATCGAATGGCGCTCCCCTTCGTAGACGACCAACAGCTTGGGGGCGGGAATCTCGCCCATCATCTCGTAGACGAACTTCATGTCGCAGTGCTCGTCGTCTTCGCCGGCGACGACCATGTAAGGGCAGGCGATCTTCGAGGTGACGCCTTTCAGCGTTAGCGTTTTGGCAAATTCGTCGAAGGCGGCTTCGTCGTCGTAGCCGGCCATGTACATGTAATTGAGCTTGAAGGTCGGCGAGGACATGTTGAAGATGGCGTACTGGCCCGGCTCCATGCAGACGGCGCTCACGGCGCAGGCTTTGAAGCGCGGCTCGGCGGCGACCACCCGCGGCGCCCAGTAGGAACCCATGCTCGAACCCATGACCGCAAGGCGATCGGCGTCGATCTCGGCGCGTTTGACGAGATAGTCGCATACCAGTTTGCCGACGTCGGCATAGTTCGAGGCCGTGCAGGTGATGCCTCGCTCCCGGGTTTCGCCCTGGCCCGGCCCGTCCACCGAGAGCACCGCGATGCCCCGGTCGAGCAGCGGATCGTTGGACATTGGATTGTCTTCTTTGACGCCATCCATGCCGGGAATGTACATGACGCAGGGAACCTTCTCGCCCGCTCTAATGCTTGGAGGCAGGTGCAAAAGCGCCTGCACCAGCTTGCCCTGGTAGGGCAGTTCGACGCGCTCGATGGGCCGGCCGGCGAACTGGATGAACTTGTCGTAGCAAGCGCGCTTGCTTTCCTGCCAGGCGATGCGCTCGGGGTTGCCGTCTTCGTAGATCGCCCACATGGCGTTGGTATACAGGCAGGCGGCGATGTAGTAGTGCTCCCGCGCTTCAATCGAGTGGCCGGCTTTCTCGGTTTCTTTGGCCTGGGCTTCGCGGCGCGCGGCGACGCGGGCGAACTCGCGCGGGATGTCGACGAACTTTTGAATCCGCCGGGTGATTTCCTGCAGATCGGCCTGCACGCCGGGACCGCAGTTGCGCAGAATTTTTCCGCTGCGCCCCTGATCCCAGTCGATGCCGCGGGTCTGGATGATCTGGTCCAACAGCCAGCGTTGTTCGCGCCAGCGTCTTACTTTACGTTCGGTTTCTATCCGCATGAGACCTCCGTTACTCGACTAAAAGCGTGAAGCCGGAGTCGAGGATGGAGGATAGAGGATCGCAATCCTCGACCGGCCATCTTCCATCTTCGATCCTCCATCCTCGACCCTCTTAACTGCTTCATCTTATTTCACCTTGACAAATCGGTCGTCGACGAATTTTCTCAAGTCCGCCTGCTTGAGCTGCGGCGTCGCCTCGACGAGACTTTCGCGCAGCGGCTCCAAACCCTTGAGCGAAGGGTAGGGCGGACTGGAAATCGCCGCGTCGTATTCCCGATAACCCCCTTCGAGAATTCGGTCTTCGCCGCCGATGTATTTTCGCAAGACCCTCAGCGCCGCGCGGCTGTCTTCCTTATAAATTTTCGCGCCGTCCGTTAGCGCGGCCATGAATGCCTTGGCCACCTCCGGCTGGCTTTGAATGAAAGAACGCTTTGCGGCGATGCTGGAGAAGGCGAACTCTCTGCCGAGATCCGGGATATGGAGCAGCGGCCGGTAGCCGAGCTCGCGGGCCAGGGTGGAAGTGGGCGGGGAAAGCACGCCGCCTTGGACCGAGCCGGCCCGCATGCCGGCGAGAATGTCCGGTATGCCGCCCATGGAGATCATCGTTACATCCTTCGAATTCAAGCCGAAATGCTCCAAAGCCGCGCGCAGGGCGAGATCGCTCGCCGAACCGATACGCGTAACGCCGATTTTCTTGCCCTTCAAATCCGCACCCTTCGCGATGCTGCCATCCGTGATCACCGTGAACACCATTTGGTGAACCGTGGTGCCGATCAAGGCGACGTCCGCTCCTTGAATCCACGCGGCCATCATCGGCGCGGGAGAAATATGGGCGAATTGGATCTCGCCCGCCAGGAGCGCCTGCGCCGCCGTGGTGCCGCTGCGCATGTAAATCAGATTCGAGTCGAGGCCGTGTTTTTTAAAAATCCCCTGCTCGTGGGTGATCCAGAGGGTGCCGATCCCGGCTGATAAAGCGCTATAGGCGACACGGACCAGCGGTGGACGGGTCTGCGCCGGCGAATGCGACGGGCTCGCCGTCAAGCAAAGAGCCAAGAGCAAAACCCGGAGGCCGCACCGAGTAGCCAATTTCATGGGACCCATCCTATTAATTATTTGCAGAGAATAAAAGCGGAAACCCGGCACTGCGGTTCGTGTGATTATTCTTATTGCGCTACGCGCGCCAGCTCCTCGTCGATCACGCGCGCGAAGGCTTCGAAAGGCTGGGCGCCGGTAAAAAGCCGGCCATTGATGAAGAAGGCCGGCGTGCCGGTCACCCCTAAACGCCGCCCTTCCTCGATGTCTTTCTTGATCACCCCCTGGTGCTTGCCGCTACTCAGGCAGGTTTCAAAGGCGGCAGCTTCCAGCCCCACCTCCTTGGCAAATCTATTGAGAAGTTCCGGGCTCGAATTGGCTGGCCCGGCAAACAGTTTGTCGTGATACGCCCAGAATTTCCCCTGCTCGTCGGCGCAGCGCGCCGCCTCATGAGCTTTACTGACGCTTGGGTGCAAACTTTCGATCGGGAAATCGCGAAAAACGAGCTTTATTTTCTCGCCGTACTTTGACTCGAGTTGGGCAAGCGTCGGAACCACGCGCTTGCAAAAGGGGCAGTGAAAATCGGAAAATTCGACGATGGTCACCGGCGCCTTCTCGCCACCCTTGACCGGCGCTCCTTGGACGGACACCTCGATTCGCTGGATCGGTGGCGGCTTGAGATTGACCACCACCCTCGCTTGCCCGCGCAGCGAACTGAGAAACTCTTCGCGCTTCGCCGTGAGCTTTTGGTTTTGCAGGTAGCTTCTGATCTTCTCTCGGGCTTCTGTCTGTTCTACTTTGATCTGGGCTTTATTTTCCTGGTAGAACTTTTCGATTTCTTGCTCGGTGACCAGGCCAACTTTTGAGGTGACCTCGCTATCAAGTAGCGCCGGTACCGAGACCCCGCGTTTCGCCGCTTCCTTTGCCAAAAGCTTCTCGTTGATCAGCGCGTCGAGCTTCTGGCGCTTCAAATTGTAGATCTGCTCTTCGAGCTTGGTTAATTGTCCCGCGAGACTCCTTTCGACCTCCTCGGCGCCGATCGCCACCCCGTCGACTACGGCCAGTGGTTCGTCGGCCGCATCAGCGGTGAAAGGGAATCCGAGTCCTGCCAACAACAGTAAGATCCAAAGAGCCGTCATGGGAGAAAATCCTCTCTTACCAGTGTTTTTATCCGCTGACTTTTACACGCCGGGTTTGAATCCGCAAGACAAGAACGGCAGAGCAGGATAGCCCCGCTCTGCCGTTGAAGCGCATCGCCAACTTTCACCTTCTGCTATAACAGCAGGCCGTCAGGAGAGCAGCCTTCGAGGAGAAAAGGCTCCTGACCTTTCCCCCACTTCACGCGCTTTTGGCGCGCACGACCAGATCGATATCGCAATCTAGCACTTGCAGCAAAGAAACGAGCTGATCGACGGATTTCTCGTAGTTCGTTTGATCTAATAAGCGATAGAGTTGCGTCGCAGACGTCCCCAGTCGGCGAATTATCTCGCGCTTGGCCAGCGGGCTGTCAGCAACACGCTTTTGCACTTCGAGTGTCAATTTATAGAGCAAAAGATCTCTTAAGTAATTGGGGTCTTGGTTGTAATCCAGAACCTGCTCCATGTGAACCGTTCCCGTCTTTCCCGACGCCAGTTCGTAGGTCATGCCTTCGCGGCTGAGCTCTATGTCCACATACACACGCGTGATCGGGTCTTCCGACGTAGGCGCGGGCTTCGCTTTGACGTATGGGAAAGAATACTTCTTGGTCGATGCTCTGACCTCGAAAATCTTCTTTTTGTTATTAAGTTTCACCGACCGGATCTTCATAGCAATCCCTCTGCAGCCAGCTCCTTGATGAGTTCAACAACTCGCCTCGGCGCATTCCCCTTCATGGCCTTCTTATTATCGAGATCCCACTTCACGACCAGCCTTCCGTCCGTGTACACATGCACATGTCTCGGCGAGTGATCGCCTTTCCACCAGACAAAGATGTACCCGCCACGCCGGAACTTGCCCATTCGGATTTAATGTTACCCGTCAAGGTAACGCCTGTCAAACTGCAAATCTATGTGCCCCGAACCCGCGCGCCAATCCTCCGGGACCCACAAAAACATCACCCTAAACGCATCACCGGCAGATCCTCAACACGAGGAGACATAAGTCACGGAGTAGCGCTATTAGGGGAGTGACTGGTGCTGAAGAGGGAGTTGCGAAAAGGGGTTGGTTGTTTGAAAACGCAATAGGTGCTGGCCGAAAACAAAGAATCGCAAAAAGCAACCCCGACCCTCTTGCCAAGCTCCAAGAGATCAAAAAGGCATGCCTGACACCATGTCTTTGGTGGCCTCGTCCAGCGACTCATTAAAATCACGGATGCCGATTCGCGATTTCCTAACCTTCAATGTCTTCCATTCCTTACCTTAGAAACATCGGCCTTAAAGTCCGCGATCAAACGGTCAATTCCTCGATAGGCGTACGGACCTTTACCCCAACACATGACGATGGTGTCCTTTCGGCCAGTGATTATCATATCCTACGACCCGGCTCGCCGACGAATTGGCAAAGGACCCGGAGCTGCGTCGAGTAGTCGAGAGACTCTGTGACACCTTGAGAAAAGGGAGGCGGCCCAAAAGGTCAATAAGGCATGCCTGACAACATTTTTGATTCCTTATCGTATTCGATCCTCATGGCTAGACGCAGGTCAACAAGGCTCGCCTGATCCCGTATCCATTCCACGGATTACTCATGCCGCTTTGCCGATTTCTTTCGCCTCATACTCAGGAAACATGATAATCGCAGGATGAACGTCGAAGGCCTTGGCGAGCTGCTCTGCTCGCCGTTTTCCGATCTCTACTTTGTCATGCTCCAAGAGACTCAGATTGCTTACGCTAATGCCAGAGCGTCCGGCCAGCTCTAGCTGGGTCCACTCTTTGAGCTCTCGCAGCATACGAATAACCTCGCCCGTCGACAACTTGGCATGAGCCTTGGCCGGTCGAAATTTCGCTGATTTGCTAACCTTCATAGGGCCTCCTAATACTCGTGCGGGTTGATTTCAAGAACAAAAACGGCGACGGACTGTCTTTCAACCTTGTAGATAACCCGGTACTTCAAGCTTAGACGGGAAGAGCGCTGGCCGACGCGCTTTCCAGCTAGTTTTTCATCGTGAAAACCTGGAAACTCTCGCAACTTATCTGGGCCGTGGCGGAAAATGAGATTTTTCCAAAGTTCATATTTTTTTGACGAACGCTGGCGGCAGTTTCCGGCACACCTTCTCAATGTCGTGAAGCTCTTTGATTCGCCACATTGAAGGACAGCGTAATTTACTAACGTTAATAAGTCAAAATAAGATTGAAATTTGCGGCAGTACGCGGTCCTCGTTGCGGCGAGCACCGACGCGGGTCAATAAAAAGCGCATCCCGCTTACCCCGAAACCAAGCATCAAAGGAGAGCTGAGTGTCCGACCGAAGAACTAACCGGCGCTAGGATTTGTTTCGGATTTCAATTTTGCTTCGTCGGTTCCCCGGCGTGGGAAATATCCCTGATGGTATTCTGTCTAAGGTTCGATAGGTAAAACTCTCCCGGCTATTTTCGCATCAGCTCGTCGTCGATGACGTGGATAATGTTTTCCAGTGGCTGCGCTTCGACGAGCATTCTCCCATTGATGAATAACGCCGGCGTGCTTTCGGCGGGATAACGGTTTGGAAACTTCTTTTTGATTTCCTGGGAAAGCTCTTCGATCTCGTCGGCAGCGATGCCCTTTTTAAAGTCGCGTAGGTCAATAAGGCACGCCGACACCTAAATAAGATTGCCTGCCCCGGATTACCGCGATACATGACATGATAGAGCGCGCCGGTGAAATGCACCCGCGGGTTTTCTTGCCATAGGGATGGGAAGTTACGTAAGGAGAGAATTAGGCATGTGACACCATGTCCTGACCCTATTTCAATCCACTAGCTCGGCAACAATTCGAATACTTCGAGCTTGCCAGTTTTGCCTTTCACTTCGGTCGGCGGCAACTCACGCCACTCCAAGCTCCTATCCAAGCAATTCAAAGTTTCTCGAGTCATGAGAATTTGCCCCGGCTTTGCCAGCCCGGAAAATCTCGAGGCGACGTTAACGGTGTCGCCGATGACGGTAAACTCCATGCGCTCCGGTGAACCGATATTGCCAAGGAAGACCTCTCCAGTACTAAGTCCGATGCCGAATTCCATTTTCAAGCCGTACTTTTCTAGCCAGCGCTCATTTAGCTCCGGCAGACGCTGCATCATCTTGAGCGCTGCCTGAGCCGCGTGCCGCGCTGAATTGTCAAGTTCGATAAGACTCCCGAACACGGCGACGATCGCATCGCCTATATACTTGTCCAGCGATCCGCTGTGTTCGAAGATGATACCGGCCATTTCGGTAAAATATTCGTTGAGCTGGTGCACCAGCTCATCCGGCTTACGCGACTCCGTTATAGTGGTGAAGTTACGAATGTCGGAAAACAGCACGGTCACGACCTTCTTTTCCCCACCCAGATTGACCTGCACGTCGTTCTTGACGATTTGGTCGACGATCTGCGGCGAGAGATACCGCGAAAGATTCGTGCGCACACCCTCTTCCTTTTTCATCTGTTCGGCAAGCTTGGCGTTTTCGACGGCCACGGCTGCCTGATCGGCCATGGTATCCAAAAGATCGATGTCTTCCCGAGTGTAGAAATGGGCAGACTTCTTATAATCCAACGCCAGAACCCCGGTGACTTCGCCCTTATAAATCAGACAAGAAAAGGGGACTCGAACCTTGTTCTCTTCTATCTCAGGTTGACCCAATACTTCGCCAGCTAAGCCAACGCCGGTCAAATACAAAGAGATGCGCCATCAATACACCAAGGGTAAGTGTCGGGAAATCTATCACAACGAGAAGGCCCAAATGCATGCCGACCATACCTACCCAGGCCAGAAAGCGCGTCGAACGCCAAAGGCACAAAGGGGCAAATGCCGTTTCCAGCGCGAGAAGACTCCATGTTAACAGCTGCCCCAGCAATGGAGGCTGTGCCAATAACCATTCACAAACAAACGAGTCGTGGGCAAGCGGGCTGTGTAGGATATGATTGAGCGCAGAGCCGTTTACCCAGCTTGGACTATTCAGCAACTTGTGAATTCCGCTCAAGCTGTAGCCCAAAGCCAAAATGAGCCAAGCTCCGTACCATAGGACAGGCGGCATTTCCCAGGCTGGGTCTGCGGGGATTCGCTGCAACGAATGCCCTTCGCCACGCGGCACCAATGCACACGCCAGTAGCAACCAGCCCACCATTGGAACACTCGGATCATCAATCACGTTGTTCCGATGATACAGACAAGCCCAACCATACCAAAGCGCTACAGCGACAGGTCAAATGCGAGCTTGATCACACTAGGATCGGCGCCAGGAGCGACGACCAAGTCGTATTCCAGTTGTCCCTGATTACCGTAATAGACGACGTCGACACCGGGATAGACTCCCTCGTATTTAACTTTGGCATAGGCGGGGATGTTGGTGCGCCATTTTGAGCTGTGGTTGCCAATGAAGTAGTTGACTTTTCCGGGCAGCTCCTCTACCCCTGCCACTTGCGGCTGAGGATTGGCGCCGGCGAGCTTCATACGAACAACAGACGAAAGTTCTGAGTGCTGAGGACTGAGTGCTGGGCCATCCTTTTCTATCGCCTCTTGCCTTTTGCCTTCTACCTTCCTCAGCACCAGCACCGCTTCGCTAGGAGTCAAAAACAGGCTGTAACCTCTGCCGCGAGAAAGGAACTTTACGTGTGCATCCGTCTGCCCGTGGTTCGCCTCAAAGCTCAGAGGCAGCCTTCCATAGGCCGCGAGGAGCTGATTCTTCGCCGTCTCCGAACTCAATGTCTGGGCCTGGGCAGAAAGGGCTGAGAGTAGAATCAGCTGAACGACCAGCGCGAGGTTGGCGAGGAGAAGAATAGGACGCTTGCCTACTTGTGGAGCCATGGCTCCTTTTTTCGTGCTACGCATTATCTCCTCCAATGCATTCATAGTCGGCATTTTGTTTTTGACTGCTTGACATATTTTTCCAATGAGAATAAAAGCAGGACACATAATGTATGGATGTTGTCCGGGGTAGGAGTCAATGGAATCAGTGTACGCATTTTGACGTACGTTATTGACCTGCTCGAATCCAAATGAAGCCCCGAACCGAGATGAAATTTCCCAGCGTCAGAGTTCGAAAGCACGTCCGCGGATTTGCGCCGCACAATCAATTCAGTGAGGCGTCAAAGAGTAACGGAACCCCTCGGAGCGCCGAACAGGTTACGACGATCGATCCGCATCTCAGCCCTCTCTGTAAGGCCGTTGACGCACTTGGCAAGGGCGTCATGGTCGTAGCAAAGGACGGGCAAGTTCTTCTGGCCACCAATCGCGCTAAGCAGTGGGCAAAAATCTATTTCGGACGTCTATCGCTGCGGTTGCCCAAGGCAATGGAAGAGTGGGTTAGAAACCAAGAAACCCCCATTCGCGGGAAGCGCGACGTTCCTCAATCATGTGAGCCGCTGGTGGTGAGGCAGGGAACGAAACGTCTCGTGGTGCGCCTGCTCCCGGATTTGCATCATACCGTGTTATTGCTTGAAGAGCAGGGCACGAGTTTCCCGCCCGAGTGTCTCGAGTGTTTGGGGCTCACACGGCGCGAGGCTGAGGTGCTCGACTGGGTCAGCAAGGGCAAGACTAGCGGTGAGATCGGAACGATATTAGGTAGAAGCGGCCGGACTGTAAGCAAGCACCTTGAGCGTATTTACCGCAAGCTTGGCGTCGAGAATCGTACGGCGGCCGCAACGCGCTGTCTGGACATTATTTCCCTACAGCGGCCGCAAGAAACTCCACAGTAGCTTTTGCCCAACAAATCCTCTTTCTCTCCTTACGAATTGCATCCCATGCATTCTGCGCTTTTGCTCTTTTCAGGGTACTGATTTGCCTGCAAAACTTTGTCGATTCACGAGAGAGAAGGCAGCCGCGCTAACTAAACAACCGTCGTAAGTTGAATTTCAAGATGGTAAAAGCCTTTTGGCTCTTCTGAGGTGAACGAGACTCTATGAAATGGAGTCAGAAGGTTATGACCTTGGCGCCTTCGCGAGCGAGGGTTTGAACCAAACGGGCATCCAGAGAACGCGGCCACTTATCCGGGTTTTCGGGGATGTTGAGTTGCTCGGCGGATTCTTTGTCGATGGCTGACGACCGTCAAGAGGGGCAACCGCCGCCGACCCGTGCTGGTTGATTCTCAATACTATTTATGTTTATAAAGAATCAGGGCTTTTCTTCGAGTATTAGCACGGAAATTCAATATGTTATTTGATTTCGCCAATGTCTTGGTGTTTACCGTACTGGGCCTCGGCTTCGTCGGCGTAAATCTTTTTATCGGTCGGCTCTTGCGCCCTTCCAATCCGCAGGTACGCAAGCTTTCGACCTACGAATGCGGCGAGCCGGCGATGGGCAGCGCGTGGGTCAATTTCAATATTCGCTTCTATATCGTCGCGCTGATTTTCATCATCTTCGAAGTCGAGATCGCGTTCATATTCCCCGTGGCCTCCGTGTTTCGCCGCTGGCTTGAGGGCGGGCAAGGAGTCTTCGCGTTTTTCGAGATTCTGATCTTTGTCGGCATTCTTTTCCTGGGCCTCGTGTACGCTTGGGTCAAGGGCGATTTGGAGTGGGTGAAGAAGGTCAGGGCTTGATCCTCTGCTCATTCGGGGGCGTTTCATGAAACCATTACTGAACTCTTTGCCGGAAACGGTTTTCACGACCAAAATTGACGACATACTCAATTGGGGGCGGGCTTCGTCGCAGTGGTACATGTTGTTCGGGCTGGCTTGCTGCGCCATAGAACTCATGCAGACCGGCGGGCCGCGGGCGGATCTGGACCGTTTCGGCGCGGTGCCGCGAGCCACGCCGCGTCAGTCCGATCTGATGATCGTGGCGGGCACGCTGACTTACAAAATGGCCAAGCGCACCAAGCTGCTCTACGATCAGATGCCCGATCCGAAGTACGTGATCTCGATGGGCAGTTGTTCGAACTGCGGCGGGCTATTTCAATTGGCCTATTCCGTCTGTAAGGGCGTGGACAAGATCATTCCCGTCGACGTTTACGTTCCCGGCTGCCCGCCGCGCCCCGAAGCGCTCACCGAAGGGCTCTTACGGATTCAAGACAAGATGATGCACGAGCGCTGGCTGGTGAAAGCACCGCAGCCGGCAGGGGACACGGCAGTCGCTTAGGCATGGACGCGAAGGATATTTACGCCCGGCTCGAGCGGCAATTTCCCGGAAAAGTCCGCGACTTCAAGGAAGAGGTCAAGGAGCCGTATTTGACGGTGGACGCGCCGTCCATCGTCGATGTCTGCCGGTTCCTGCGCGACGATGCCGGCGTGAAATTCGCAGTGCTTTCGGACCTGACGGCGCTCGATTGGCCGAAAGAAGAAAAGCTCCAGGTCGTCTATCACCTTTTTTCTTACAGCGAGAATCATCAGATCGTGCTCAAGGTCGATCTGCCGCGCGATAATCCCAAAATCGCCACCGTGGAAGGTGTGTGGAAAGTGGCCAACTGGCTTGAGCGCGAAGTCTACGATCTGTTCGGCGTGATCTTCGAAGGACATAGCGATCTGCGCCGGATCATGCTGCCTGAAGATTGGGTCGGCTATCCGCTACGCAAAGACTACGTCGAGCAGGAAGAATACGACGGCATCAGCACGCAGCGCGCGCCGCTGGTAGAAAAACTGCTGCGCTAGGAAAGCGATGAACGAAACCGCTCCGGCTCAAACGGGCCTTTATACCGAGGAAATGACGATCAGCGTCGGGCCCCAGCATCCGAGCACCCATGGGGTGTTGCGCTTCGTGGTCAAGACCGATGGGGAGGTAATCAACGAAGCGATCCCGGACGTCGGCTACCTGCACCGCTCCATCGAGAAAATCGGCGAGAAGGTTACCTGGCATGGCTACGTGCCTTACACCGACCGGGCCGACTACCTCGCGGCGATGTTCGCCAACCAGGGCTTTTGCCTGGCGGCGGAAATCCTCGGCGGCATCGAAGTCACTCGGCGCGGCGAGTTCTGCCGCGCGATCGCTTGCGAGCTCAACCGCATCGCCAGCCATTTGATCTCAGTCGGCACCTTCGGCCAGGACATCGGCGCCATGACGCCGTTCGTGCACGCCCTGCGCGAGCGGGAAACGATCAACAATCTAATGGAAGAGATCTGCGGCGCGCGGCTTACCTATAATTACATCCGTATCGGCGGGGTCGGCTACGACATTCTGCCGGAAACTTGCGCTCGCGTCCTCGAGTTTCTCGACCACTTCGGGCCTATCGTCGATGAGTTCAATCGCTTGCTTTCGGGTAACAAAATTTTTATCGAGCGGCTGGCCGGGGTCGCCGTGATCACGAAAGAGGACGCCCTTTCTTACAACCTGGTCGGACCCAACCTGCGCGGCTCGGGCATCAAGTGGGATATCCGGCGCGACATCCCTTACTCGATCTATCCGGAGTTGGAGTTCGAAGTGCCGGTAGGAACCGGCCACATCGGCAAGCTGGGCGACAGTTTCGACCGTTTCTGGGTGCGCATTATCGAAATGCAGGAGAGCGTCAAGATTCTGCGCCAGTGTCTCAAGATGCTGCCCAAGGGGCCGGCCATCGCCAAGGTGCCGCGCAAATTCAAGCCGGCGGCGGGCGAGTGTTACGCTCGAGTCGAGGCGCCGCGCGGCGACATGGGGTTTTACGTCGTCGCCGACGGCAGCGAGTATCCCTACCGGGTGCGCATTCGCACGGGCTCCTACACCGCCATGAGCATTATCGATAAACTGAGCAAGGGCATTATGGTCGCCGACTTGATCGCGCTCATCGGCAGCCTCGACGTGGACGCGCCGGAGATCGACCGGTGAAGCTAAGAAACATTTCGCAATTCGAATTTCGAAATTCGAAATTGATTCTTTGCGCTCTTGGCGAGGGAAAATCCGAAATTCATATCTCACGCAAAGGCGCCAAGGTAAACTTATAGAGTCCCTCATGCAAGCCTACGTTGACCAATTGATTCGAGACGGTGCCTTTGCCGGTGTACCCAAGGAGGTGGTATACGCTATCGCGATGGTGGCGGTCGCCTTGGTGGTGCTCTCGGTCTTCGTCGCGCCGCTCGCCGGCGTGACGAGCTGGCTCGAGCGGCGCGTTTGGGCGCGCATGCAATCCCGCGTCGGCCCGAACCGCGTCGGCCCGCAGGGGATTCTCCAGTGGCTCGCCGATGGCATCAAAAATTTGCTCAAAGAAGATTTGATCCCCACCGCCGCCGACGCGAAGCTCTTCTCGCTGGCGCCTTACATCGTCTTCATGGGTTTCCTTTGTACTTTCGTCGTCATCCCTTTTGGCGGCAATCTGATCGTCGCCGATCTCAATATCGGCATTCTCTACATTTTAGCCGTCACATCGTTGGTGGTTGTCGGCATTCTCATGGCCGGCTGGGCTTCGAACAACAAGTGGTCGCTGCTCGGCGGCATGCGCTCGGCGGCGCAGATCGTCAGCTACGAAATTCCCGCCGGTCTGTCGATTCTGACCATCATTTTCTTGGCCGGCACGCTCAGCATGCAGGGCATTATCAAGGCTCAGGGGTGGGGGCCTTGGGATTGGTTTCTCTTCCATAATCCGTTCACCTTCGGCGCTTTTTTTCTTTACTTTACCGCGGCGCTGGCCGAAGGCAACCGCACGCCTTTCGACATTCCCGAAGCCGAATCGGAATTGGTCGCCGGTTACGTCACCGAGTACAGCGGTATGCGCTTTTTGTTTTTTTTCTTCGCCGAGTGGGGCAACCTCTACGTGATCGGCGCGGTGGCCACGACCTTGTTCCTGGGCGGGTGGCAGGTGCCGCCACTGGGGATATTCGACAACAATCCATTACTGCTGGGCATTGCCCAGTTCATCACGTTTTTTCTCAAAGCTTACATGTGGGTGTTCGTCGCCATGTGGATCAGAGCGACGCTACCGCGCGTGCGTGTCGATCAACTCATGGCGCTTTGCTGGAAGTACATGGTGCCGCTGTCCTTCATATGTCTCCTGGGCACCGTCGGCTTCATGTTTGTGCCGGCGAATCTACAGAGGATTACAAGCGCGGCGATGGCCGGACTTGGGCTCGCCTTGGTGATCGTTTTCTTTATCCGAGTAACTTTTCAAATTAAGCAGGCGAAGCCGGAACTTTATTTCAAACCGTATATTTAGATTGACGAGGACTTATGAGCGTTACCAGTTACGTAAAGGATATCACCGATGCGGTGAGTTCGACTTTCGAGGGGATGTCGATCACTTTCTCGCATCTGGTCCGCCGGCCGATGACGATCCAGTATCCGGACAAGATTCCGGTGCCGATCCAGGAAACCCTGCCGCACCGGTACCGCGGCATTCTCGAAGTCGACCTCGATATCTGCACCGGTTGCCTGGCTTGCGAACGGGACTGTCCGATCACCTGCATCACCATCGGCATCGAAATGGACAAGGAGACCAAGCAGCGTAAGTTTTCCCATTTCGACATCGACGTTTGCAAATGCATGTATTGCGGGCTTTGCTCGGAGGCGTGTCCCACCGGCGCGATCCGGCATTCCCAGGAATTCGAAGGCGCGAGTTACAACCCCGCCGGCCTGGTGCGTCACTTCGCGCCGCAACCGTCGCCGCTTTACAAGCCCAAGAAAGGTGGGGAGACTGAAACCAAATTGATCGCCAAGGTCGATATCGGACAAAAGTATCTGGATGAGTTCGCCACGCCGGATGGAGGGGCGGCCGCAGAGGGGGAATAGGCAAGCGGGACGGCGCGGCGCGCGCCCCTTGATCCGAAACGGATCTTCCGGTAATTGAGCCAGAAAGTCTTCTGGCTTTCTGCGATCCCAAAAACTAGCCAAAGATATTTGAAATTTTGGTGCGATGAAAACGGCATCGGAAAAACCGTGACTCGCGCAAAGGCGCCAAGAACAATAAATTCGAAGCACGAAAGAGGCCCCGCGGACCGAAATTCGAAACAATTCCAAATGACCAAAATTGGTAAAATTCCAAACAAGCTTCCTTCGGATTCACTGTTTTGGATTTTCCCGATTTGAGATTTATTTGTCTCTGGGTTTGTTTCGGATTTCGATATTCGGATTTCGGATTTTGTTTTGCTGGCGTCTTGGCGGGATAAGTTTTCCTGGAGTCGTTCTGTTCAATATTTCGAAAGTAAGCGCCTAAAAAAACCATGACTGTTTCGACGGCAGTTTTCTATCTGGTGGTGGTGGTCACCCTAGGTTCCGCGGCGATTGTGGCGTTCTCGCGCAACATCATCTACTCGGCGTTTTCGCTGCTGGGGACCTTTGCGGGGGTCGCGGGTATTTATATTTTTCTCGGCGCCGATTTCGTCGCCGCCGTGCAGGTCCTGATTTATGTCGGCGGCATTCTCGTACTGGTGCTCTTCGCCGTGATGCTCACCCATCGCATCACCGATGTCGAGATCACCAACCGCACGGCGGGGCGTATCCCGGCGCTGATCGTGGTCGGAGTATTGGTTTATCTTTTGGTTCAGACCGTGCGTGAGACGCCCTGGGCGAAAGCCAAAGAAGTAGTTTACACGGCGACGACGAGCAAAATCGGCGATCTCTTTCTCGACACCTATTTGCTGCCCTTCGAGCTCGCTTCGCTGGTCCTGCTCGCCGCCCTGATCGGCGCCGTGGTCATTGCGCGCAAGGAGATCAAAGAGTAGTCATGGCGCCGGGTTTTTCTCCCAACGAGCTTTCTTCGTACCTGGCGATCGGCGCGATCCTGTTTTCTCTGGGCGTGTTTACGGTGCTCACGCGCCGCAACGCCATCAGCGTGCTGATGGGCGTGGAATTGATCTTAAACAGCGCCAACATCAATTACGTCGCTTTTTCCCACTTCGGCAGCGGCAACGCCGACGGCCAGATCTACGCGATCTTCGTCATCATGCTGGCGGCGGCGGAGGCGGCGGTGGGGCTGGCCATCGTGCTGGCGATCTTCCAACTGTTTCACACCATCGAAGTGGAAGCGGTGGAGACGCTCAAGGAATAAGATTTTGGATTGCCGATTTTGGATTTTGGATTAGGGGATAGAACCGATGAAAAATTTGGCTTTAACCGCTGTTTTTTCTTTCCGTCAATCTAAAATCCAAAAGCGGCCCCGCGGACTAAAATCTAAAATGGGGCCGGGGAAAAGGATGAGGGGCTAGGTGGAACAGCCGATACAAACCGATTTCCTCCGCTGGATCGTTTTTCTGCCGTTGCTCGGGGCGATCGTCAACGGCCTTTTGGGCGCGAAGATCCAGAAAAGCCTGGGCAAGGGCGCTATCAGTCTCCTTGCCTGCGGGCCGGTGGTCGTCGCCTTTGGTCTTTCGGTCCAGGCTCTTTTAACACTTCAAGGACTCGATCCCGAACAACGCTTTTTGATCGATCGGCTCTACACCTGGATCGATCTCGGCTCGCTGAAGGTGGAGATGGCCTTTTGGGTCGATCCGCTCTCGGCGGTGATGATCCTGGTCGTCACCGGCGTCGGCGGCCTGATCCATATTTACGCCACCGGCTACATGCACGACGACAAGGCCTTCTGGCGCTTTTTCGCCTACCTCAATCTATTCACCGCGGCGATGCTTACGCTGGTCCTGGGGGACAGTTTGCTGCTGCTGTTCGTCGGTTGGGAGGGCGTGGGGCTGTGCTCCTACGCGCTCATCGGATTCTGGTACCAGGACCATAACAATGCGCGCGCCGGCAATAAAGCTTTCATTGTCAACCGCGTCGGCGACTTCGGTTTCGTCCTCGGCATGTTCCTGCTCTTCTGGTCGCTCGATGCGCAGGGACATGGAACCTTGACGGTGCGCGAAATGATCAAATGGGCGCCGACGATTCAAAATCAAATGCTCTGGGGCATCCCGGTCATCACTCTCGCGACGTTTTTTCTTTTCATCGGCGCCGCCGGCAAGTCGGCGCAGTTTCCGCTTTACGTCTGGCTGCCCGACGCCATGGCCGGGCCGACGCCGGTGAGCGCGCTGATCCACGCCGCCACCATGGTCACCGCCGGCGTTTATATGACCGCGCGGATGAACGTTTTCTTCTCCCTCGCGCCCGAGACCTTGAACCTGATCGCCTGGATCGGCGTGGCCACCGCCCTGATGGCCGCGACCATCGCGCTCACGCAGAACGACATCAAAAAAGTTCTCGCCTATTCCACCGTCAGCCAGTTGGGCTACATGTTTATCGGGGTGGGTGTCGGCGGCTATGCCGCGGCGATTTTCCATCTGATGACCCATGCGTTTTTCAAAGCCTGCCTCTTCCTCGGCGCCGGCAGCGTGATCCACGCGATGCACCATGAGCAGGATATGCGCAAGATGGGCGGGCTGAAGGCTTACATGCCGTTGACCTTCGTTACTTTTTTCATCTCTGTGCTGGCGATCGCCGGCTTTCCGCCGTTCGCCGGTTTTTTCTCCAAGGACGAGATTCTCTGGCTGGCGTATACCAATCCTCATGTTTCCAAGTTCGTCTGGCTGCTCGCGCTGGTGGGCGCGGGCCTGACCGCGTTCTACATGTTTCGCCAACTCTTCATGGTTTTCTTTGGCGCGCGCCGCGCCGATCATCACACCCAGGAGCACCTCCACGAGTCGCCTTCGGTGATGACTTATCCGCTTATCGTGCTGGCGCTGGGGGCGCTCTTTGCCGGATTCCTCGGTTTGCCGGGAGTGCTCGGCGGCAGCCAATTCGCTCACTGGCTCGAGCCGGTGATCCACGCCCACGCCGAGGAACATGGCTCCCATGCCCTGGAGTGGGGCTTGATGGGATTTTCCGTCCTGGTTGCCACGTTCGGTTTCTTTATTGCGTATCTGATGTACTACCGCGGCGCGCTCTCCCCGGAGCGGCTTTGCAATCTAGCGGGCGGCTTCTTCTATCGTTTGTTCGACCGCAAATATTATCTCGACGAGATTTACCAAGTGGTCTTTGTCAACGGGACTCTGCTGTTGGCGCGTATCGGCGCGCTGTTCGATCAATACGTCATCGACGGCATCGTCAATGGCAGCGCGAGCCTGACCCGGTTCACCTCATGGCTCAACGGTCTCTTCGATAATTACATCATCGACGGCATCGTCAACGCCATCGCCAATTTGACTTTTTGGACGGGAAACAAATTCCGCGGGGTGCAAACGGGCAACATCAACGGTTATCTCTATGGGATTTTGATCGCGGTGGTGCTCGCGATCATCGTCAAGTTGCGTTACTGGAGCTAGTTATTCGTGGCTCGTGCTCGTGGCTCGTGCTCGGCGTGGGAGGGGAACGAACACGAACACGAGTGACGAACGCGACACCGAACGAGCACGAGCACGAAAAACGATTAGGAGACTTTCAAAGATGACAGAAAACCTGCTGACGTACATGACCTTTATACCGCTGGCCGGCGCGGTGGTGGTGCTGCTCTTGCCGGGCAAGGCGCACAACCTGATTCGTTGGGTGTCCGCCGCGGCCACGGTGCCGCCGCTCTTGATGGCGATCTGGCTGTTTCAGAATTTCGACGGCTCCAAGCCCGGTTTGCAATTCATCGAGAAGTACCAGTGGATTCCGGCCTACAACATCAGCTACACCATGGGCGTCGACGGCCTGAGCATCTCCATGGTGCTCTTGACGGCGCTGCTGAGCTTCCTTTGCATCTTCGCCTCCTTCGGCATCGAGAAGGCGGTCAAGGGCTACTTCGCGCTCTTCCTGCTGCTCGATACCGGCATGGTGGGCGTGTTCGTCGCCGTCGACTTTTTTCTCTTCTATATTTTTTGGGAGGTCATGCTGCTTCCCATGTACTTTCTCATCGGCATCTGGGGCGGGCCGCGCCGGGAATACGCCGCCATCAAGTTTTTTCTCTACACCCTGTTCGGCAGCGTGCTCATGCTGCTCGCTATATTGGCCCTCTATTTCGCCAGCGAGCCGCACACCTTCGACATGACCGTTCTGATCGCGCAGGCCGACAGGTACGGCACGCAACCGCTGGCGATGTGGCCGTTCAACCGGTGGGGATGGGGCTTCCAGCATGTGATCTGGATGGCGCTCTTTATTGGTTTCGCGATCAAGATCCCGGCCTTTCCGTTCCACACCTGGCTTCCCGACGCTCATGTCGAGGCGCCCACGGCGGTCTCCGTGATCCTCGCCGGCGTGCTGCTCAAGATGGGCACCTACGGGATTCTGCGGATCAATTACCCGATGCTGCCCGCGGCTACCGCCGACCTGGCGTACTGGTTCCTGGGCGTGCTCGGAGCGTGGAACATCATCTACGGCGCGCTCTGCGCCATGGCGCAAAGCGATCTTAAAAAACTGGTCGCCTACTCTAGCGTCAGCCACATGGGTTACGTCATGCTCGGCATGGCGAGCTTCACGACTCAGGGGATCAACGGCGCAGTCTTACAAATGTTCAATCACGGCACGATCACCGGCATGCTCTTCCTCCTGGTCGGCGTCATCTATGACCGCGCGCATCACCGCGAGATCGACGGCTTCGGCGGCTTGGCGGCGATCATGCCGGTCTACACCGGTGTCACGGCACTGGCGTTCTTCGCGTCGATGGGTTTGCCGGGACTCTCCGGGTTCATCTCTGAGGTGTTGGTCCTGCTCGGCACTTGGCAGAAATATCCCGGACTGACGATCCTGGGCGCCAGTGGCGTGGTGCTGACCGCTGGCTACCTGCTCTGGACGATCCAGCGGGTTTACCTGGGTCCGCCCAACGAAAAGTATCTCAAGCTGCCGGAGATCAACGGGCGCGAATTGTTCACGCTGGTGCCGTTGGGAGTGATCGTGATCATCGTCGGCGTTTATCCGAGCGTGGTGCTCGATCTTTTGCGCTCTTCCCTCGATCAGATCAACCAGATCGTCCTGCCCCATCTGCACAATTAAACCATGGACCTGAAGAACATCGCCAGCCTGAGTTTCTTTCTGCCGGAGATCGTTCTCTCGGCGACGATCCTGCTGCTCATCGTCCTGGATCTCCTGGCGCGCAGCAAAGATGTCCTGGGGCCGATCGCGGCGCTCGGCTGCGTGGTCGCGCTGATCGTGACCTTCGATCTTTACAGCGCCCAGCCCGGGCTGCTGTTCCACCGCATGATCGTCCTGGACGGCTTCAGCCTGTTTTTTAAGATTTTCGCTCTGGCGGCGACGATCCTGACGATCTGGATGTCGCTCGGCAACAACGAAATCAAGCAGGTTCATCAGGGAGAGTTCTACACGCTGCTGCTGACCTGCGCCCTGGGCATGTTCTTTATGGCCTCGGCGAGCAATTTGCTGATGGCCTATCTGTCCCTGGAGCTGGTGAGCTTGACCTCCTACGTCCTCACCGGCTTCTTGCCGCATAACCGCCGCTCCAGTGAAGCGGCGCTGAAATATTTGATTTACGGCGGCGTCGCGTCCGGGACGATGATCTACGGCATGAGCTGGATCTTCGGCATGGCCGGCAGCCTCGACTACGCGGCGATCCAGACCGCCCTGGCGCAGGAAGGAATCAATAAAGCGGCGCTCTTCATCGCCTTTATCTTCATCATGGCGGGCTTTGGGTACAAAATCGTGTTCGTGCCGTTTCACATGTGGTCGCCGGACGTCTACCAGGGCGCGCCGACGCCCTTCACGGCGTTTCTCTCGGTGGCCTCCAACGCTTCCGGCATCGCGATCATGATCCGTTTTTTCTTTCCCGGAGTGTCGCGCGCGGTGCCCGGCGGCGACTGGGCTTTCGTCTCCGGCGTCGAGTGGCCGCACGTGCTGTTGTTCGTGAGCATGATCACCATGACCCTGGGCAACCTCTGCGCCTTGAACCAGAAAAATCTCAAGCGCATGCTCGCCTACTCCGGCATCGCCCACGCCGGCTATATGCTCATGGGTCTCGCCGTGCTCACCAACGATGGGTTGAGCGCGATTCTTTTTTACGTGGTGGTCTACCTCATCATGAACCTCGGTGCGTTCCTGGTGGTCGGGATGGTCGCCAACGTGACCGGCGATGAAGAGATCGAAAGTTACCGCGGCCTGGCGTGGCGTGGCGCCGCGCTGCCGGCCGCCTGCCTGGCGATTTTTCTTTTTTCTTTGACCGGGCTGCCGCCCTTCGCCGGATTCATCGGCAAGTTTTTCTTGTTCGCCGCCGTGCTGAAGCAGGGCGGCGCCTTTATCATGCTTGCCGTCGTCGCCATCCTAAACAGCGTCATCTCGCTTTACTACTACGCCAAAGTCGTGAAAACGATGTTCCTCGATACTCCCGAGCCGACCGACAAGACCGTGTCGGTTGCTGCGAATAATTTTGCGCTGCTAATTCCGCTGACGGTCCTGACCGTCGTCCTGGGCGTTTACTTTTCTCCGCTCGCTCAATTCACCAGCCGTTCGCTCCGCTTTTTTGTCAAGTAAACCGGCCAAGTTTCACTCGCGCCGTTCATTTTTCTCCTAATCCGCCGACTATTGCTTACGGCGTAGCGCCTTATTTTCCCCTTTGACGGTTTCAATGGCGGCGAAATACCAGCGATGCCGCCGAGCCGAGTAATCCCGGTGGGCCTAGGGTTTGGCCCTGCGATTGCGTTTGGGAGGTCCATGGGGGGAGTAACTTATGATCGATTCAATCAAGCGGCTATTGCTAAGCGTCGCAGTCAATCTCTGTTTGGCACAGGGGGCAGTTTACGCCGACACACCGATGGAGCAACTTCAGGAGACGATTCAGCAGGTGATGGTGGCCATGAACAGCGCGGGCAAAGGGAACAACCCGGAGCTGCGCGAAAAGCTGCGCGACACCTTGATGCCGCGCTTCGATTGGTTCGAAATGGCGAAACAGACTCTGGGCAAGCATTGGAGCGTCATTCCTAGCCGCCAGCATGAGTTTGTCGCGGTTTTCGCCGAATTCCTCGGCAACTCCTACATCGGCAAGATCGGCTCCTACAAGGATGAGAAGATTGTCTTTGTCCACGAGTCGGTAGATAAAAATCTTGCCCAGGTCGATACCAAAATCATTCCCAGCAAAGGCGAATCCACATCGGTCAACTACCGGCTGCACCGCGTGCAAGAGGAGTGGAAAATCTACGACGTCGTGGTCGAGGACATCAGCGTCGTAGCCAACTACCGCTCGCAGTTCAACCGCATCCTCGCCCACGGTTCCTTCGACGAGCTAATCAAGCGGTTGAAGGAAAAAGACTCGAATCATAAAGACTAAGAAAGTTATCGCCTGCTTTCTCAAGGCGATACTCCACCGGGTAGTGGTTCAGTTTCGCCAAAATTTGTAGGGGCAACCCTATGTGGTTGCCCGTTCGGAGGGCAGGCATCCTTCGACTGACTCAGGACAGGCTCCGGCCTGCCCCTACACCTTCAAGGCAAGTTGAGCGAGACGGGATAGCTTTATCCGCGCCGTCTGGTATAATCGAATACACAGTAACCACTGACAGCCCAACGTCCAAATAGATCACACTCGGGCGATTGTTTCCGAGTTTTGCAGAGGCGGTCCCCAGGGTAACCGCCCTTTTGCATTTATGGGCCGGAAAATAGCGGAAAAACGGCTATAGTGACCGCCGGAGATTTGTCTCATGGATCAGAGCGCGAACCGTTCACCGATCAAACGCATTGCTTTTATCGGTAACTACCTGCCGCGCCAGTGCGGCATTGCCACGTTCACGACCGACTTATGTGAGGCCATCGCTGCCGAACATAGCGGAACAACGTGCATCGCCGTGCCCGTCAACGACATCGAGGCCGGTTACGCCTATCCGGCTCGCGTTCGCTTCGAACTGACGGAGAAAGATCTTGAGTCTTATCGGCGCGCCGCCGACTTCTTGAATATCAACAGCGTGGATCTCGTCTGCTTGCAATTCGAATATGGCATCTTCGGCGGGCGGGCCGGTAGTCACATCCTGGCTCTCCTCCGTGATCTGCGCGTGCCCATCGTCACGACCCTGCACACGATTCTGCGCGAACCCGACGCGCATCAACGAAGGGTGTTGATGGAGGTCGCGGGCTTGTCGGATCGCTTGGTTGTCATGAGCAAGCGCGGCGCGGAATTCCTGCAAGAGATCTATCAGGTATCGTCGGAGAAGATCGATCTAATCCCGCATGGCATCCCGGATCTGCCTTTTGTCGATCCGAGTTTTCATAAAGACCTGTTTGGCGTCGAGGGCAAAATCGTCTTGCTCAGTTTTGGCTTACTGTCGGCGAACAAGGGAATCGAAAACGTCATCTCCGCCCTTCCCGCCATTCTGGCCAAGCATCCCAATGTCGTCTACTTCATCGTGGGTGCGACCCATCCGCATGTTATGCGGCACGATGGCGAAACCTACCGGTTCTCGCTGCAATGGTTGGCACAAGAGAAAGGCGTCGAAGGTCAGGTGATCTTCTACAATCGCTTTGTCAGTTTGGAGGAACTCGTCGAGTTCATCGGCGCGGCGGATATTTACATCACGCCCTATCTCAACCCGGCGCAGATCGTCTCGGGCACGCTGGCATATACCCTAGGAGCGGGCAAGGCGGTAATTTCGACGCCCTATTGGTACGCCGAAGAGATGCTGGCGGACGAGCGTGGCGTGCTGGTACCGTTCCGCGACCCGGCGGCGTTGGCCGAGCAAGTGATCGATTTGTTGGACAACGAGACCAAGCGCCACGGCATGCGCAAGCGCGCCTATCTCTATGGGCGGGAGATGGTCTGGCCACAGGTTGCGCGCCGCTACATGAAGAGTTTCGATCGCGCCCGAGCCGAACGGCGGCACTTCAGTGCTCCTGGCTTTGTCGTCAAAGCACTCGACAAACGTCCGGCCGAACTGCCAGCTCTCAAACTCGATCACTTCCGCTGCATGACGGACGGGACCGGCATGTTTCAACATGCCATTTTCACGGTGCCCAACTATCGCGAGGGCTACACTATCGACGACAACGCGCGCGCGCTGACGGTGAGCGCTCTCCTGGAAGAACTCGGAAGTGAAGAAACCTCGGATCTCACGTCACGTTATTTCGCTTTTGTTTGGTATGCCTTCAATACCGAGACCGGACGCTTTCGCAACTTCATGAACTACCAGCGCAACTGGCTGGAGGAGAACGGGTCTGACGACAGCCACGGTCGCGCGTTGTGGGCCCTGGGTACCGTATTGGGCCGTTCAAATACGCCGGCTCTCCAGAGTATGGCCGGCTGGGTATTCGAGAAGGCGTTGCCGGCCATTCTCGATACGACCAGCCCGCGGGCGTGGGCCTTTGCGCTTATCGGCATCCACGAATATCTTCGCCGCTTCGCCGGTGACCGCAGAGTTAGTCAGGTCCGTGAGCAACTGGCCGGGCGGTTGCGGCAGTTGTATCAAAGTAATCGTGCGGATGAATGGCGCTGGTACGAAAACTCGCTGAGCTACTGCAACGCTGCGCTGCCGCACGCCTTGCTCATGTGCGGCCAAGGCATACCCAATAACGACATGACCGAAGCTGGATTGGAGTCGCTCAATTGGCTGGCCGACTTGCAGCGCGCAGAAGAGGCTGGGGGCCATTTTGTGCCGATCGGCTCCAACGGTTTTTATCAACGCAGCGGTGCCCGTGCTCGCTTCGATCAGCAACCGGTTGAGGCCCAGGCGATGGTATCGGCTTGCCTCGAAGCGCATCGAATCACGGGAGACAAGAGCTGGTACAAAGAAGCTCGACGCGCTTTCGACTGGTTCCTCGGCCGCAATGACCTGGACCTGCCGATCTATGATCCGACCACCGGCGGTTGTCGAGACGGTTTGCATCCCGATCGCCCGAACGAAAATCAGGGCGCAGAATCTACGCTGGCTTTTCTCCAGGCTTCGCTGGAACTGCGCTTGGCTGAGACAACATTGGCATCCGTAGAAACAGGAGCGTGATGAACAATCAACACATCGAACTTTTTCGCCGTCACAAACTCAATCCCATCTTGAGCGCCGCTGATTGGCCCTATCCGGTCAATAGCGTTTTCAACGCTGGCGCTGCGTTGCTGCCCGATGGCACTACCCTATTATTGTGCCGCGTCGAGGATCGCAGGGGGCATTCTCACTTTACCGCCGCTCGTTCGGATAACGGCTTCGATAACTGGCGGATTGAAACCCAGCCAACCCTGCTGGCCAACCCAGAAAACTTCCCGGAAGAACTGTGGGGTATCGAAGATCCGCGGATTACCTACGTCCCCGAGTTGAGCAAGTATGCGGTTGTCTATACCGCGTTCTCGCGCGATGGCCCGGGCGTGTCTCTGGCGCTGACTGAAGATTTTCACAACTTCGAGCGCTACGGTGTCATCATGGCGCCGGAAGATAAGGATGCGGCGTTACTTCCCCGTCGTATCGGCGGGCAGTGGGCTTTGATTCATCGGCCCGTCAGCGCTCCGCGCGCGCATATGTGGATATCTTTTTCACCGGACTTGCGCCACTGGGGCAATCACAAGCTGATGCTGGAAGCGCGCAAAGGCGCGTGGTGGGACGCGAATAAAATCGGCCTCTCGCCGCCGCCTATCGAAACGCCGCGTGGCTGGCTGGTGATTTACCACGGCGTGCGCCAGACCGCGGCCGGAGCCATTTATCGATTAGGACTGGCTCTGTTTGAATTGCAAGCGCCGGAGCACTGCATAAAACGGGGCGATGAGTGGATCTTCGGCCCGCAAGAAGTCTACGAGCAACGCGGAGACGTGGACAACGTGGTTTTCCCTTGCGGCTACACTCTTGCGCCGGACGGCGACACCATCAATGTTTATTATGGCGCGGCGGATACCAGCATCGCGATGGCCACCGGCAGTCTGCGCGCCATTCTCGAGTGGCTCGATGACGACAAAAAGAATACTGCGGGAGTAAAGTCGCGGGATTGGCCGGACAAAAAAGGCGGCACGACGGACAACTCGATGTTCGTGTGAGGCATTCGTGCCGTTGTCGGTTCATGGGAATGTAAGTTTTGAGGTTGATTTAAGAATGGCAAGGAAAGTGCTCATCGTCGAAGACCACTTCGATCTTCGCGAGTTGCTCCATAGTCTCCCGGGATTACTGTGAAAAAGTATTCACCACAGAGACGCAGAGTTCGCATGGTTCGACTAGGCTCCCATGAGCGGAGGAAAGCCGCTCACCCTGAGAAGGGATCCGTGCCATCAGCGCCCCGGCGGTGAGCCGCACGGAAGCCTGAAGAACCAAAAACAATAGACGCGCTATGATCCGGCGTCTTAACAGGAAAGGAGATCCAAAATGAATCTGACCGTTGGGAACAAGGTCAACTATCCGCATCAAGGCCCATGCGTTATTGACGAGGTCGTCGATAGAGTCGTCGATGGCCGGTCGATGAGCTTCTATCATTTAGCTATCCTGGACGACAGCGGTGGAAGGTTGTTGGTGCCGACGGACAAAGTCCACGCCCTGGGTATCCGGCGATTGCTCGAAAGGTCTCAGATTCCGAAGCTGTTCGGACAGCTAAAAAAAGCCGCCGCGCCGTCCACAAACTGGAAGCAGCGCGCCATCGAGCATTCGAAGCTATTGACCTCCGGGTCGCCATTCGACTTGGCGGCGGTTGTTGAGTCGCTGACTGAGTTGAACGATACCAAGGCGCTGTCGCCGCGCGAACGGCAGACCCTAGATCGAGCGAAAAAGCTTTTGATTTGCGAGATCTCCGAAGTAAGGGGAGAGACAAGGAGCGCCGCCGAAGAATACATCGACCAGACTCTCAAAGCGCGAAGAAAGCAGTGAAGCGATCGGCAGGCGTAGCGGCAAATTCGGCCTTAGCCGGGGGCGCCTCAGAATGATTCTGAGTAAACCCCGCCTCTTGAGGCGGGCACAATTAAATGGGGTTTTCAAAGGGGGCGAGCATCCCCTTTGGTCGCGAGCGGGGTTTGAACCCCGCTCGCGAATTCACTTGATTCTCGCGCTTTGTTTGATGGCGCGGGATTTTCACGGACACAGAAAGGGACACTAATCAGTTAAAAGGAGCGTTTATGGCGAGTGAAACATTTAAGAAACGGCAGAAAGAAATGGCCCGGAAAGAGAAGAAGCAGAAAAAAGCAGCGCGCCGAATGGAGCGCAAGGACGAGAAGGCGAGGACCGAGAACGAGGTTCAGGGAGATAATCCTCCCAACCCGGAAGAGATGGCTCTTCAACGCGGGCCGACGATTTTATAGCCCTTGGATTGATAACCGCTTGCCTCGTGCCTCTATGGATTTGGCGCCTCCACCGGCAGCTCATTAATAACTCCAACGACCGGAACGGGTCGACGGGCTGATTTCGCATCCTTCATATCCTTATAAAAAGCACGGCTGGTTTCTCGTATCATCGATAATTTCGTGGCGAAGGCTACCGAGGCAAGTAAGCAAACGATGCCACCGATCATCAACGTGTCCGGCGTGCCGAATCGATGTGCCACTACGCCGGCCGCTAGACTGCCGAACGATTCGACGCCGCGGCGCGCCATCACAAACAGGCTGATCACCCGACCGCGTTTCCGGTCATCGACGATCGTCTGCAGGATCGTGTTGCTGGACGCCATCTGCATCATTAAGGAAAAACCAACCCCCACGGCAATGACCAAAGACAAAACCAGATGATGCGACAACGACAAGGCAACAAGTCCGATGCCGTACAATATACCCCCGACCACAATCGCTTTTCCTAAACCCAAGATATTCCTTCGCGAGGCCAGAAATACGGCCCCAGCCAGAGCACCAACGCCGGTCGCCGACATGAGGTAGCCGAAGGCTCGTGGACCGCCGTGCAAAACATCTTCCGCTAATACCGGCATGAGCAGCATGTAAGAAACCCCCATAGAACTCACCAGGGCAACCAGCAATAGAATGGATCTGATAGGCACCGAACGAAATGCGTAGGTTGCGCCTTCCAGGATGCCGCGCCCTAATTCAATATTTCCTGAAGCTGTTTTTCGCTCTGGAATCTTCATAAGAAGGAGCGCGCCTATAAGGGCAAGGTAACTTACGCCGTTGAGAATTAAGCAGAGTCCTTCGCCGAAAAAGGCGATCAGAACTCCCGCTATGACGGGGCCGATCAGCAGTGCGCCATTGAAGATGAACGAGTTCAGTGCGATGGCGTTGCCTAAATCCTCCTTGTTCTCGACCACCTCCACCAAGAAGGCCTGGCGGGCGGGGATATCGAAGGCGTTGATGACGCCCAAGAACGCGCCGAGCGCCACGACATGCCAAACCGCTGCTTGGTCCGTTATGACCAAAACCGCCAGGATAAATGCTTGCAGCGCCGCCAGCCCCTGCGTTATCGCCAAGATGCGCCGGCGCTTGAATTTATCGGCAAGCACGCCGGCAAAGGGCACCAGAAAAAATACCGGGATATCGCTGGCGAATCCCACTATGCCCAACAATAACTCGGACTTGGTCAAGCGATACACCAGCCATCTCATGGCTATTTGTTGCATCCAAGTGCCGATCAAGGACACTGCCTGTCCAAAGAAATATAGGCGGTAATTTCTTGAACCCAGTGCGCGGAGGAGTAAACTGAGACCTTTTTTTCTGTTAGACACGGACCTGCTTTCTATTTTCAAGACTCTTACACATAGTACCCAACCCGATCCTGGTGGATCTTCTGCGCGACCACTCGGCTATGGGGTCGAGAAAAACCGGGACATACCGTCGGGCTGGAAGCGAAAATCGCTCAAACCCTCGGGCAACGCTCTTTAGGTGCGGCCCATTTTCAAACTAGCAAGCACCCTAGGATTGTCGGCGCTTCGCTGCGGCGATCGGCCAAAGGGCGAGATAGTTGCTTGGAGGCTTAGAGTGAGACTACCGCTGCGGGTCCAGTCGTGGTACCAGGTTGATGAGAGAACCGTCGGAAACCGGGGAGAGATGGCGTGAATCTGCAGTTGCTGTTGCCTTTTCTTGGTTAATCATAGACTGAATATTAACACATCGTGGTGGTCCAAGGAAGCGACCCGATTAAACTCTGCTGAGCCGACTTTGAATCGTGCTCCGAGCGTGAGCGCATGACTTCATTGAAATGTGCGCGAATAGCAGCAGTTAATAAATTTGCGCCCATGAAATTCGCGTAAGATTCCGATCGGCGCTGAGTTGCGCTAAGGCATAACGCCTAGTTCCCGATGGAAAGATTCTTTGCGACCTGCCCGCGCGGCCTGGAGTTGATTCTGGCGGGAGAGCTGCGTTTACTTGGCGCGGAAAAGATTCATGCGGTCGGCGGCGGGGTCCAGTTCCACGGAGATTTCTTTCTCTGCTCCCGGGCTAATCTGGAAAGCCGCGTTGCGAGCCGGATTCTGTGGCAGGTGGCGACGGATCGCTACCGCGACGAAGAAGATATTTATCGCAGTACGTACGCACTGCCGTGGACCGATTGGTTCGATGCGGCGCGCACCATCCGGGTCGATGTCTCCGCGACCAAGAGTCCTGTCACCAGTCTCAACTTCGTTACGCTCAAAATAAAAGATGCCTTGTGCGATAAGATCCTCCGGCTCACCGGTCGCCGCCCAAGCGTCGATACCCACCAGCCCGATATCCCAATCCAGGCCCATCTGACGGATCGCGACTTTACCCTTTACCTAGACACCACGGGGGAACCTCTGTTCAAGCGCGGCAAACGCCTCGCCGCCGGTGAGGCGCCGCTGCGGGAAAATCTCGCCGCCGGCATCCTGCGCTTGGCCGGTTGGGAGCCGGGCATGCCGCTGCTCGATCCCATGTGCGGCAGCGGCACGTTTTTGCTGGAAGCGGCGTTAATGGCCCTCGATATCGCGCCTGGCATTGGACGCCATTTCGCCTTCGAGAAGTTTAAAAATTTCGATGGGCATCGTTGGCGCGAACTGTTGCAACGAAGCCAAGCCCGGCAAAGGCCCAAAACGCCGCTGGCGATTTACGGCAGCGATCTTTCCGGCGATGCGCTCAAAGCGGCGCGCACCAACTTGGCAGCGGCCGGCTTTGGGAAAATGGTGAGCCTGAAGCAAGCGAACCTATTGGAAATCGCCGCGCCGGCGAAGGAGGGGATCATCGTCACCAACCCGCCCTACGGTGTGCGCCTCGGCGAGCAGCGGGAGCTCGCGGAGTTCTACCCGAAGCTCGGCGACGCGCTAAAGAATAACTTCGCCGGCTGGCGGGCGTACATTCTCAGCGCCGATATGCGCTTGCCGAAGCTTATCCGGCTCGCCACATCCAAGCGTACCCCGCTCTTCAACGGCGCCCTCGAATGCCGGCTGTTCGAGTACAAGATGGTGGCCGGGGGAATGAGAAAGCAAAAAGCGGCAGAGTGATTGGTTGCTTGCCTCGCGGAAGATGCTACGCTCCGGTCACAACGATTTGAACGGCTGGAACGACTTGAACGATTGGAACCGGCCCCGCAAGGTTAGATGATTGTCCCGTCGGGAATGGTTGCGTTCTTGATAACGACGACAATCCCGCTTTGGATGACAAAGCCCAACTCTTCCCGGCTCGACTCCCGCACGTTGTCTTGATTGGCGATCCGTACGTTGCGGCCGATGCGCGCGTTTTTGTCGACAATCGCCCTGCGGATCGTCGTGTTCGCGCCCACTCCCAGGGGAACTTTGCCGCTCTCTAAGTTTTTCAAGCGTTCCATCGGCGATTCGTAGTAGTCCGATCCCATCAACAACGCGTTATCGATGACGCAGCCGGTCTCGATGCGCGAGCGAACTCCTATCACGGATTGCTTGACCGTACATTCCCTGAGAATACATCCCTCGCCGACCATCGACTCGATCACTTTGCAGTCGAGCATCTTCGAGGGAGGCAGGTAGCGCGGCCGGGTATAGATGGGCGCCTTTTCATCGTAGAAGCTGAACGGCGGACTGGGTTGCCGGGTGAGCGCTAGATTGGCGTTGTAGAACGCCTCGATGGTCCCAATGTCTTCCCAGTAATCGTCGAACAGATAGGCCTGAACATTATGATGCTTTGTCGAAGCGGGGAGAATTTCTTTGCCGAAATCGGTTCGCTTCGGCTCTGCCATCAATAGATCGAGTAAGACCTGCCTTTCAAACACATAGATTCCCATGGACGCGATGTAGGGCGATTCCGTCGCTTTCTCCGCCGGCAGGCCAAGGACGGTCGTGTCCACCCGCATCGCCTTGAGCGCATCCCCTTTGGGCTTTTCGCTGAAAGAAGTCACACGCCCGTTCTTGTCGATCGTTATCAAGCCGAAGTCGGAGGCGCGGCGCTCATTAACCGGCACGACTGAAAGTGTGATGTCCGCCTTGGTTTGCCGATGGCGATTGATAAAATCCGCGTAGTTCATCCGGTACAAGTGATCGCCGGACAATATGAGGTACTGATCGACATCCCACTCCGCGAATAACCAGAGATATTTGCGCACGGCGTCAGCGGTTCCTTCAAACCAACTCGGGCTGTCCGGCGTCTGCTGGGCTGCCAGCACCTCGACGAATCCCTGAGAGAAACCGGCCATGCCGTAGGTGCGCGCAATATGGCGGTTGAGAGAGGCCGAGTTAAACTGCGTCAAGACGTAAATCCGTTGGATCTCGGAGTTGATGCAATTGCTGATCGGAATATCGATCAAGCGATACTTGGCACCGAGGGGAACCGCCGGCTTCGCGCGTAGTTTGGTCAACGGATAGAGCCGGCTGCCGGCGCCTCCGCCCAAAATAATGGCCAATACCCGTTTCACAAAGCGAGCCGTTCCCAGTCTGGAGTCCGCGCAGAGAATACAAAACCCGGCGACTCGATGTCAACCGGACCACGAGGAATCGCCTACCGGCTTGTTGAAACCCTGGTCACCAAGCGGACGCCGCTTTTCAACGGCGCTCTCGAATGCCGGCTGTTCGAGTACAAGATGCGGCCGGGGAAATGCGGAAAATAGAACCCGAAGCGTGATCTCCTATCTGCCGGCAGGAAGGATCGGCGGAGATCAATGAAATCCAGATGGAGAAGTCGTATATTCTCGCTCGTGCAATGCCATCAAGTCCGTTGGGAGACCGCTTTAAATTTCCTCCCACTCGCTAGAACCTTGCTGGCGATCGTTGAAAAATCCCCGTCGGCCGGCATCGGGAATTCGGAGCTCTGAGTGAGCCGAGCCGCCCGATTGTTCCCAATCCCGTTGTCGTTGACGTTGCCCGCGAGTGATTACGCTTTCGTCGCAAGCTGCTTGGCGCAGGCGTCGGCAACCTTACTGTCGGGTTTATCCTCACCCGGCATGATCGCCCAACTCTGCTTTTCTATATAGCGGCCTTTGTCCCAAGAATCTTTTTCCTTCATTTCTTGGAGCTTCTGGCCCTTGTCCGCGTCCCGGTTTAACTGTGCGACACAGATCGAACCCAAGCGCTCGGCGACGGCATCTGCAGCAATTTCCTTAGCCATTGCCGCAGCACCACCGCCAGTAATCCATCCACCCCAGTTGAATCCAACGTACACGGCGAAGATCGCGCCGCCGACGGCACTCCACGAACCTAGCTTAATTTTCTCCCAATCCATAAGACACCTCCCTTAAATTTAAGTTTGGAACACGCTGGTTTAATTCCCCGCAGCAGTGACAAATCCAGTAGTCCGAGGATTGTTTTGCGACGGAGCATTCTTCACAAACGCCGCAATGACAATGGCGGCAGCGATCGCATTCGGTGCCGCCAATCGCTGTCGATGAGCGACTGGCCTTGGCCCATGCCTGTTTCGCCGAGCCGGCTTCGATCAGAAAAAAACGCGCGTTGTCCGCTCCGTTGTATTCCCGAGCCACTCGTTGGATCACTCGGTCTCGCACATCGACCGCATAGAAAG
>Ga0326597_10001361_pt1 | contig 39960 bp, 30 predicted proteins | sample RVTome_12_FD_203789 | JGI IMG/M metagenome (GOLD analysis project Ga0326597, IMG submission 203789) | Soil microbial communities from uranium-contaminated site in the Upper Colorado River Basin, Wyoming, United States - RVT100D185 | ecosystem: Environmental > Terrestrial > Soil > Contaminated >... | reverse complement strand
CGGCATCGGGGGATCGGGGGATAGGGAAAGGGACTCACCGCAGAGATCGCGGAGAGCGCAGAGAGGGCATCGGGGCATCGGGGCAACATGACTTGATTGAGGCATCGGGGCATTGAGGCACTGAGGCACTGAGGGAGGCAAGGCCTGGGGCTTGCACTCCCTTGCTTGTGGACTGCTCACCTTTCGGCGGTCCACTCTCTCGGCTCATCACCGACATACACTGCGACGCGATGGCGAAGAGCAAGAGCGACGCTCCAGCACGAGATCCCCTCCCGCCCGAAGTCGGCCAACTCGTGGAGCGCTTCACCTCGAATCGCGAGGCGTATCGTCGCGGAACCTACAACGAAGCGCAACTCCGCCGCGAGTTCATCGATCCGCTCTTCAAGGCGCTGGGGTGGGACATCGACAACACCGCCGGCTACGCCGAAGCCTACAAGGATGTCATCCACGAAGATTCAATCCGCATCGGCGGGGCGGTCAAGGCGCCGGACTACTGCTTCCGCATCGGCGGGGCGCGGAAGTTTTTCCTCGAAGCCAAGAAGCCCTCGGTGGACATCAAGGGCGATCCCACGCCGGCGTATCAACTCCGCCGCTATGCCTGGTCGGGCAAACTGCCGCTGTCGATTCTGACCGACTTCGAGGAGTTCGCGGTCTACGACTGCCGCGTCAAGCCGGACAAGAGCGACAAGTCTTCGACGGCCCGGATCGTCTACTACACCTTCGACCAGTTTACCGATCCGAAGGTGTGGGGCGAGATCGCATCGGTCTTCTCGCGCGAGGCGATTCTCAAAGGCTCGTTCGACAAGTACGCGCAGTCCACGCGGCGCAAGAAGGGCACGGCGGAGGTCGATGAGGCCTTCCTCGCCGAAATCGAATCGTGGCGCGATGAACTGGCGCGCAACCTCGCCCTGCGCAACGCCGACATCTCCTCGCGGCAACTCAATGCCGCCGTGCAACTCACCGTCGATCGCATCATCTTCCTGCGCATCTGCGAGGACCGGGGGATCGAGGACTACGGCCGACTCCAGGCGCTGCTCAACGGCGAGCGCATCTACCAACGCCTCTTCGAGATCTTCGAGCAGGCGGACCGGCGCTACAACTCGGGCCTCTTCTACTTCAAGGTCGAGAAAGGCCGCGGCGAGCCGGACACGCTCACGCCCGGCCTCACCATCGACGACAAAGTTCTCAAGGCCATCATCAAGGGCCTCTACTACCCCGACAGCCCCTACGAGTTCTCCGTTCTTTCGGCCGACATCCTCGGACACGTCTACGAGCAGTTCCTCGGCAAGGTGATCCGCCTCACCAAGGGGCACCGGGCGCAGATCGAGGAGAAGCCCGAGGTCCGCAAGGCCGGCGGCGTCTACTACACGCCGACCTACATCGTCGATTACATCGTCACGCACACCGTGGGCAAACTGCTTGAAGATGCGAGCGTGAAGTGGATCGGCACGGAGCGCGGCAAGGCTATCGACCGGCCGCGACTCGACCGCTCGCTGCGGATTCTCGATCCCGCGTGCGGCTCGGGGTCGTTTCTCATCGGGGCGTACCAGCACCTGCTGGACTGGCACCTGAAGTGGTATCTCGGTCATGAGCCGGAGAAGTGGGCGAAGAAGAAGAAGCCGCCGATCGCGGCCAATCAGCGCGGCGAGCACCGCCTCACCACGCCCGAGCGCAAACGCATTCTGCTCGAACACATCTACGGCGTGGACATCGACGCCCAGGCGGTGGAAGTGACGAAACTCTCCCTGCTGCTCAAGGTGCTCGAAGGGGAGACGGCCCACTCGCTGGGCACACACCTGTGGTACGAGAAGGAGCGGGCGCTGCCGGACCTGTCAAGCAACATCAAGTGCGGCAACTCGCTCATCGGGCCGGACTTCTACGACAATCAGCAATTGCCGATGTTCGATGATGAGGAGCGGTACCGGATCAACGCGTTCGACTGGAAGGCGGAGTTCCCAGAGGTGTTTGGAGGATCGTCGGCTCCAACGAGCCGCGCCCGTGAGGAAGCGGTGTCGGATGACCGATTCACCACAAAGGCACAAAGACACGAAGAGGGCATCGAGGCATCGCCAACGAGTCGCGCCCGTGAGGAAGCGGATGCCTCTGCCGATGAGGCGAAGCCGCCGCATGCTCACACACGCGGCCCGTCAGGCGAAGGCGGGTTCGATGCGGTGATTGGGAATCCGCCGTACATCGACATCATTGGCATCCCCAAGATTCAGCGGGAGTACTTCAGTGAACACTACAACACGTTCGCGTATCGAAGCGACATTCTCTGCGTCTTTTTTCATCGGGGCATCGATCTTCTGACATGCAGCGGCTACGTCGGATATATCACGTCGAATGTGTACATGACATCGTCAAGCTCCGAGCGACTCAGACGACACATCCTTGAACGAGTATCGATGGACGTGCTCATTGATATTGGCGGTGGCGTATTTTCACAAGCCAACGTTGATACCGCCATTTTCATTGGCCGCCGTGAGTCGCCGAGCGACTCCCACGAGGTCGCTGTTGCGGCTTGCGGGAGCACGGAAAGACTCAAAGACGCATTGTCGGGCGGAAGGACGGGTGGTTATGGTATGCTACAGCAGCACTTCGCCATACGGCCGGCCGCGACGCTGGAGATTAGCTCGAGTGCTGCGGGCCACGACATCATTGCGCGGATTCATGCGGAGCGGTCGTCGGTAGCTGGCGACTGGCTTGAGTTCTCACGAGGCTATACCGCGTATGACGCTCACCGAGGACATACCAAAGAGATGATTCGCAAGCGCGTGTTCCACGCGGACACGAGGCAGTCAAACAAGCATAGAAAGGAGCTTGTGGGTTCCGACATCGGAAGGTATCTACTCAATGTGCGAAGCCCGCTATGGGTCGAGTTTGGAGACAACCTGGCCGCTCCGCGGCACGAGCGGTTTCACGGCGGTCCGCGAGTCTGGATTCAGCGCATCCGTAATCCGAAGTTGAAGCAACGGCTTGTGTGCTACTTTACTGCCGGTGACGACGATCTCGCTGCATCGGGGGGACTGACCATTGGACGAGCCACTCAGCCTGGCGCTGATGTTGCGGCGTTCTGCGGCCTCATGAACAGCAGATTGATTAACTGGTGGTTTCGGCAGCACTTCAACGATGTCAACATCAAGCCCCGCGATCTGGTGAAAATCCCGCTTCCAGCATCGTGGGCTGAGGCGCAGTCCCGTCTAGCGGATGACGTTCAGAGGATCCAAGGGCTGCACAAGGGTCTGGCGGGGGCGAAGACGGGGCATGAGCGGACGGTCATTGAGCGCGACATCGAGACGACAGACCGCCAGATCGACCGGCTCGTCTACGACCTTTATGGGTTGACGGCGGAGGAGATTGCAGTTGTGGAGGAGGCTGCGGCTGCGCCGAGAGAGTAGAGAGGAGAGAGGTGAGAGGAGACGAATGCGCCCCCACCCTGCCCTCCTCCGCAGAGCCGGGGGATGGAGTGCGGACTGCCTGGTTGCGCGTGCGGGTCGATCGAAAGGGCGGGATCGAGGGGCATGGTCAGACGGCGACCTTGAACTGAACGCTGTCGAGGTCGGTCATGCGCGTCGAGGCGTCGAGAATCTCGACGCCCACGAGGTTGCCCTGCGCATCATAGTCGAGGATGACCCCGGGCTTGTCTTCATCGCTCTCGCTGACGGGCCCGGCGGTGAACTGAACGCGCAAGGTGTCGCTGCGCTGGTCGTAGGTGACTTTCATGGGCGGCTCCGATACTTGCGAATCTGACTGGTGCGGTAGACGGTGACCAGTTCGGGCGGATCGCGATCAATGTCCACAAAGACCCGGAAGAGATACTCCCTGGGCGGACTTCCAAGTTGAATGATACGCTGGGCGACGATGCGGCCGGGCCGCACCGGGAGCACCTGCTCGGGCGCGGCGAGCACGAAGCGCACCTGCTCCTCGCTGATCTCGCGCAGGAGCATCTGCTCGCGGGCATGATCGCGTATGACTGTTGTCGTGAGGTCGGGGGGAGAGGTCACGCCTTCACCTCCACGACCTTTGTCGTGTCGTTGCCGAAGATGTCGATCACGTTCACCGCGATCTTGTACGTGCCCTTCCTCGGGTACTCGTGAGCGGCGCTGGCCATCTCCAGCCTGCGATCCTTGCGGGTGCGGAAGGACTGCCATTCATTCTCGAAGACGTAGTTGCCGGTCCAGACTTCGCGTTCGCCGCCGGCCCCCGGCGATTCGCCGGAGGCTAAGTGATCGGTGATGCGGATGATGTCCTTGCGGTTCTCGAAGTCGAAATCCACCGCCCAGTAGTCGATCCAGTCGGTCCACTTCCTGGTGAGGACTTCGCGCTTGACCTTGCCCTGCCAGATGAGTTCCACCTCCGGCGCATCGGCGAAGAGCATGAGCCGGTACTTCGGCGGCAGAGGTTCGTTGGCGTCGAGGTGCTCCCTGATGATCTCCTTGTCGCGGTCGGTGAGGTGGAGTTGGGGCATGGCGAGGCAGTGTATGTCGGTTCGGCCGATCGGTCAGGTTGCAGCCTTCGGCACTGAGCGCTGGCCGTGGGGAGCCGACCTCCAGACCACGGCGCCAGGGCGGATAGAATCGAGGGCATGTCGGACGCTTCTCGAATCCACGATGCTGGTGGGGAACTGTCTCGCAGGGCGGGCGGTCCGGGTCTTCCGGCCCGGCTGCCGCACGCGGCACAGGGGGAGGAGCGCGAGACGGCGGGCGGCGAAGAGATACTGCCGTATCGGCGCGCCGACTACCTTCTGACGCAGGCCGAGCGTGTCTTCTATGACGTGCTGTGCCGGGTGGTGGACGCACAGCGCCACCGCGCTTTCTGCAAGGTGCGGCTCGGCGACCTGTTGTGGGTTCCGAAGGGCGCGGACAAAAGGCTGTCGTACCGGAACCGCGTTCGGACCAGGCACGTGGACTTCGTCGTGTGCTCGACCGATGCGCTGCGGCCGCTGCTGGTCATCGAACTTGATGATCGCAGTCACGGGCCGAGCGAGCAGGAGGAGCCCGACTCGTTCTTCCATCGAGCGCTGGCGGCGGCGGGTCTGCCGATCCTGCATGTTGCGGCGCGGGCGAAGTTTGACGCGGCGGAGATCGCGGCCGAGATTCGCCGAGCGATGGGAGGATGATGCGGGCGGGATGAGTTCGCGCGGCTGTGGGTGCGGGTCGGGGCGGCGCCGCCGAATGGGACGTCGTGCGCCGCTTGCTCACCATTGCACATTGCTCATGGCCTGTCGGCGGGCGCGGCTGGAGGATCGGCGCGCTCCGCTTTGAGGACATCGCGTCGCGGCTGACCAATGCCGTGATGCTGTGATGCCTCTAGAGCAATTGCAGTTCATGTATAGCGTGGGTGCCGTGGTCTGAAGGTCGGCTCTGCGACCGGAGGGCCACGCGAGCGCGCGGTCGGCGCCCAACCTGATTCGATTGTCGAGCGCGCGCGTGGCCCGCGCTCCCAAAGCCTCGCTTAGACCACGGCACCCGCTACACATGAGGTGGGAACGCTCTAGACCTCTTCGTGCCCCCTTCGAGTTCCGTGGTGACTTCGTGGAGAAGGGTCTGGGCCTACCATGTTTCGCTCTTGCGGGAGTGGGCGCATCATGGTACACATACGTCTGGCGACGGCGGGTGATGTGGCGGCGATCGTGGACATTGCCAACTGGTATGCGTTGAACTCGCCGGCGAACTTTGCCGTCGAGCCCGAGCCTCTGGAGATGTGGCAGGCGGCGTGGCGCGAGCAGCAGCAGCGCTATCCGTGGCTGGTCGCGGAGGCGACGGCGGGCGATGCCACGGCGGAGGATGGGGCGATCGTTGGTTTCGCCAAGGCCTCGCCTTTCCGCACGCGCTGCGCCTATCGCTGGACGGTGGAGACCTCGGTCTATCTCCGCGCGGGGTGGCAGGGGCGGGGGATCGGGCGCGGGCTCTATGAGCGGGTGCTTTCGATGGTGCGGCGTCAGGGATACCTCAAGGTGATCGGGGGGATCACGCTGCCCAACGCGGCGAGCGTGCGGCTGCACGAACACTTCGGCTTTCGGCACATCGGGACGATGTTCCGGGTGGGGTGGAAGTTCGGCCGGTGGCACGATGTGGGATTCTGGGAGCTCGAGTTCGACGGAGGGGACACGTCGCAAGCGCCTGGGGCGACTCAACTTGTGTGCGACATCGAGGGCAATGGCGGAAAGCGCGGATCTTGAACGACACGTTGTGGTAGAATCATGCCGCGGACGATTCCGGCCTGGCGCGGCCCCGGCGACGCCGAGTTGCCCGGTGGCTTGCTCCCGCCTTGCGGGCGCTGACCGCGAACGAATGACTCGAAACCTTATAAGGAGAACGTCATGAGAAGTGCATTGGCGACGACGGGCGTGCTGTTGGCGGCGGCTTCGATGTGCCTGGCGCAGGAGGGCAAGGAGGTCAAGAAGGGCGACGACGTGGTCGCGATCGTCCGCAAAGTGGATGAGGCGACGCTGAAGGTGAAGAACGTGACGTATGACTTTCGTTACATGCCCGCCGAGGGCGGTCCGGGGCCGTTCGAGATGTTCAGCGGGCAGGCGAAGTTAAGTTTCGCCACTGACATGTCGGACAGCCGGTTTCACGTGCTGATCGACGATCCGAATACGGACGGCCTGCCAGGGTCGAACCCGATACTCGCGGTCAGTTTCGACGGCAAGATCGCCTACCATGTGGACTATCGCAAGTCGACGCACCAGTGGACGGTGATCGAGGATATGAGCATGGAGTTGTGGGAGCATCCATTGCTTACTCCGGTTCAGAGCGGATTGATGATTGAATATAATCATCCCACGCCGTTCTCGGACGAGTTGAATGCGGCCTCGCTGAAACTCGAGGGGTCGAAGGAGGTGGGCGGGGTCGATTGCCACGTGGTTCACGTGGTCTACGCCGGAGCCATCGCGGAGGCGCGGTGGTACTTCGGCAAGAAGGATTTTCTGCCGCATCGCGTGGAGCGGATCAACGGCGGATTTGCGCTGGAACTGCATAACGTGAATCCGAAGGCGGAATTGAAGGCGGCGGAGTTTACACTCAAGGCGCCGGAGGGATTTGAATCGAAGGAATATGTGCGTCCGGCCGCGCTGGGGGCGGCGCCGTTGCTCGCCGTGGGAACGGAGGCGCCGGACTTTGAGTTGCAGTCCGGCGAGGGTAAGACGGTGCATCTCAAGGATCTGCGAGGCCACGTGGTGCTGATCGACTTCTGGGCGACGTGGCACGGGCCGTGCAAGAGGGCGATGCCCGGCATCCAGGAACTTCACGAACACTTCAAGGATCAGAAGGTCAAGATCTTCGGCGTGAGCACCCGGGAGCGCACCGACAGGATCGAAGGCCCCATCAAGTACATGAAGGAACAGAAGTTCACCTACGGCCTGCTCGTCGAGGGCGATGACGTGGCGACCGCGTATAAGGTGCGCAGCGTTCCGACCTTCTACCTCATCGATAAGAAGGGAAAGATCGCCCACGTCGCCGTCGGGTTCGACCCCGAGGGCGAGAGGAAGTTGACGAAGTTGATTGAGGAACTGCTCGCGCAGGGCGAGATCTGATCGCGGGCGGCGTTAACTCGCTATCGACACTCGGACAAGGCCCGGGGACGGCGTTCCCGGGTCTTGACTTGTTAATATCACGGCTGATATCGGGGGCGCGACGCCCGATCACTTGCCGATGCAGAACCCGGCGAAGATGCGGCCGAGCACGTCGTCGGGAGTGACGGCTCCGGCCAGCGACCCGAGTGCATCGAGGGCGCTGCGCATCGACGCGGCGATGAGTTCGGGGTGGTGGAGCATTCGCGCCGCCGCCGGCGCCTTGACTATGTTGTAGACATCGACTCGCGCTGCCGCTTCAGGCTTCGCGATCTCCTGCGCCGCGGCCAGATGATGATGCGCCTCGCGCAGCAACTGCTCATGGCGCGGCAGAAGGGCCAGCGTCTCCGCCCCGGGCGAACAGAGTCGATCGCCCAGCGCTTCGGCGATGCGGCGACGCAGGAGCGCCAACCCCTCGCCCGTGACGGCGCTGACTCGGAGCGCCCCGCCGCCGCCACGTTCCCCCGTCGGCCCTGCCAGATCGCCCTTCGATTGCACCACCAGCACGGGCGCGCGGGAGCGGCTGATGTAATACTCCGCCGCACGCGATGTCGTTGCCGCCGCGTCCTCCACAAGCGGATCCAGCGCCACGAGCAGGTCCGCTCGATCAATGGCTTCGGCGGCAGCCCGCTGCATCTGGGGATTGAAGCCCAGGGGCGAATCATCCAGGCCCGCGACATCGATGAGTAAGACTTCCGGAGAGAGCGGGTCGCCGAGGTCGAGGTGCATCGGCTCGGCCAGTGCATCGCGCGTCGTGCCGGGTTGCTCGCTGATCACCGCGCGACTTCGCCCGAGCAATACATTATAAAGCGTGGACTTGCCTGCGTTCGGCGGGCCCACGAGCACCACGCGCGGCAGGGCGCTGAGCGCTTCGCTTCCGATGGCGCGATCGAGCGTCGCATCGATTGATTGCAACATAACGTCAAGGCGGCTGGCGAGTTCGGCCGGCGCGATGGCGACGACGTCTTCCTCCTCGGTGAAGTCGATGCCCGCTTCGACGAGCGCCAGGGCCGCGGCGAGTTGCTCGCACAGGTCGGCGGCGACGCGGCCGAGGCGGTTGCCGCTCAGCGAGCGCGCCGCGCGGAGTTGCGCATCCGACGCCGCGGCGATCGTCGCCGCCACCCCCTCCGCCTGCGTCAGCGTCATGCGGCCGTTGAACCACGCCCGCGCCGTGAACTCCCCCGCCTCCGCCTGCCGCGCGCCGCGCTCGATCGCCAGCGAGACGACGCGCGCAAGCAACGTTATATTACCCGGCAGCGCGATCTCGATGACATCCTGCCCGGTGTAACTGCGCGGACCGGGAAATGTAAGAAGCAGGCACGGCCAGCCGTTGACGAGACGATGCGCCCGCACCCCGCGCTCGCGCGGCAGCGGCCGATGCAAGGCGTCGCTCATCGCCTCGACGATCGCCCACGCCCCCTCGCCCGACAACCGGATCAGCCCGCGCGCCGACGCCCCCGGCGGCGAAGCGCAGGCGATGATGGTGTCGGCGAGGTTCATGCAGAAGTCTATCGCGCGCCGGTAGGCGGAGAATGGCCGCAAAGAGGCACAAAGGGCGCAAGGAGGAGCCAACGGGACGGGAGTGGGCGGAGGACAGCGGCCGCAAAGAGCCAGAAGGTTCGCAAGTGGATTCGATGAGGCGGGGTCGGGGCGCAGGACACTGGCCGCAAAGACGCACACAAGGCGCAAGGAACCTGATCGCGCGGCAATCCGCCGCGCGATGGCAACGCCACCCCTTCCCCCGGCTCTGCGGGGGAAGGCCGGGATGGATGTGCTCGGCTCCCAAGGGCGCGGCAGGGTGAGGCCGGCCAGTGAAGGAAACGGTGTCTGACACCTTTCCGCTCTCTTATTCCTCTCCACGCCTGGTCACCCGAAAGGCGAAAGAGCCCGCGCGCCGAAGCCCCCGGTGGCGAATCGCAGGCGATGATGGTGTCGGTGAGGTTCATGCCCAACCGTATCGCGCGCGATCCCCGGCCCGGCTGGAAGATCCGCGCGTCGTCGTGCGATCAAACATCTCGAGTGAAAATGTCAGAAATCGTGTCGGATTTCAGTCGCGAGACCACTTGCAATCGGTTACACTATCTGTATTCGGTGGGTCTGGGGGGCGGAGACAGGTGAGCCTGGACTCGGTGTGATCTTGCCAGTGAAGGAGACATGCGATGAAGATGCGCAGCATGGATCGTCCGCTGGTCCACGCGATGACCACTGTGTGGACCGCTTTTCTGTTCCTTCCCTCCTTGCCGGCCGGCGCTCAGGATTGCGGAACCTGGTCGCAAGTGGCGTCAGATGGACCCACGCCGCGAAGTTATGCCCGGATGGTCTTCGACTCCCGGCGTGACGTCACGGTGCTGTTCGGAGGATCGAGGTCGCTGAGAGGGCTGGGAGACACCTGGGAGTGGGACGGGGCAACTTGGAGACTCGTTGCGACAACAGGTCCCGCGCCGCGCGAAAAGCACGCAATGGTCTACGACAGCGTGCGCGGCGTGACGCTGCTCTTCGGCGGGACAGAACCGTATTCAACAAAGTACAACGATACATGGGAATGGGACGGGGTGGAATGGCGGCGGGTCGCGATCGGCGGACCCACCCCCAGATTCCTGCACGCAATGGCGTTTGACAGCGCCAGAGGCGTTGCAGTCCTCTTCGGCGGTACGGGTGAGCGAGGCAACCTTCGCGACACGTGGGAATGGGATGGATCGATCTGGAATCAAGTCGCGGACGGTGGACCCACCGGGCGATACAACCATTCCATGGCGCATGATGCCGCGCGCGGTGTGACCCTGCTTTTCGGTGGATTGCGACAAGGAACGGACCGCTCCAGAACCTGGAAGTGGGATGGTGCAACCTGGTCCATCGCGGCTACGACCGGGCCGCCCCCACGAGTAGGTACGGCGATGGCATATGACAGTGCTCGTCAGGCGACGATTCTCTTCGGCGGTTCGGACACGGCGTTCGAGCGGTTGGGTGATACTTGGGAATGGGATGGCGGGACATGGACTCGAGTGGCCGACTCAGGTCCGTCGCCTCGAACGGCCCATGATCTGGCCTACGACGCCACGCGCGAAGTGGTACTGGCCTTCGGAGGATCAAGCAATGCTGACACCTGGACGTTCGGTGGGTCGGCCGGGTCCATCCACATGACCCCCCTCTATTCCGCCTGTCCCGGAACTGGTCCGGGCGCGGTCTCATGGGCGTGCGGGTCGCCCAATGGCGAGGTGGCGTTGCTCTTTGCACAATACACGGGCCAGTTCCGAATCCCGATCGGCCCCTGCGCTGGTGTGAGGCTCGGTCTTGGGTGGCAGCAACTCCGGGTCGTCAAGACCGGTCTTTCCGACGCGCGCGGACGGGGCCGCATCGAGGTTGAGCACGGACCACAAGCATGCGGCGGACATGTCCAGATCCTGGACGTGAGCACATGCGCAACGAGCAACGTGGTGCTTGTGGAGTGAAGTCGCGTCGGCCCGATCGGAGTCGCGGCTCACCTGGCAGGCATGAGCGGCACCGAGCACAACCACGTCCCGTCGCCTGCGTGTCAGTCAATCAACGGAATTACGCCACTCGCACTACGGCTGACCCGGCCGGCGGGGGGGTCGGACGGGCGCCGCTTCTTCCTTCTTCTCTTCCGCCGCCGCGAAGGGGCGCGGCTCTGTCTCCGCCCTGTTGCTCACCTTCCACACGGCGTCGTTGCGAAGGAAAAGGCGCTGCATCTCTTCGAGGTTGAGCGGGCGCGAGCCGAGGCGGCCGAAGACGGCGACCTGGTGGCCGGACTCATCGACGGCGCGGTCGCGGTCCAGGCCCTTGCTCACCGCCAGCGCGGGGCCATGCGTGTGATAGGTGGCGATGAGGCGCGGATGCAGCGGCGGCGAGAAGCCGCGGAACTGCGGCGTCGTGTGCGGACCCATGAGTTCAATCACGCGCAGTCCGTTGCGGCCGTCGGCGACGTAGGCGAAGAGCGAGGCGTTGGTCATGCCGACCTTGACGTCGCGGGCATCATCGATCGCCCCGTCGGCGGTGAACAATTGATCGAGCGCGGGCTGCTCCGGGTTTGTTACATCAATGATCGCCAGCCCCTGCGACCCGGCGGCGACAAAGACGTTGGTCCGCGCGACGTAGACGCGATGGGCGTCACCAAGTTCGATCAAGGCGGCATCAATGAGGCGCGGCGCGGCGGGATCGGTGATGTCGGCCACGTGCAGGCCGCGCTCATCGGTGATGAAGGCGTAGCGGAACTGCACCGCCACGCTGCGCGGATTGATGAGGGCGTCGCTGCCGGCCACGGACTCGATGCGCGGTTCGAGTGGGTTGTTGATGTTGATGACGACGAGGCCGGCGGGGGATGTAGCATAAATGTAATGCCCGGCAAGGGTGAGGTGCGTCATGCCCGTGAGGAGCCCGTCGGGGTTGTAGGCCGTCGAGCCGTCGGCCAGCGTCGCTCGCTCCATGAAGTTGTTCGTCGGATCGCCGTCGAGCAGTGTGCCCGCGAAGGTGAGGATCAAGCCCTCCTCGCGATCACCGATGTAGAGGTAGGCGTAGAGCGGGTGGATGGGCTGTTCTTCGTTGATGTAATGAGGTTGGTCGGGCGCGGCAATCGGATCAGCATCTTCGGCGCCATTTGAAGCAGGGATCGGGGAAGGAGAGTCGCCGGTCAGCGGCGACGCGGAGGCTCTGCGCAGCGGAGCGCTGGCGTGCGATGGCGATGAACCACCCCCACCCCGGCCCTCCCCCACAGAGCCGGGGGAGGGAGATGCGGTCATCCGCGACCGGGCGGGATCAACCGCGAGCGTGCTCGGGCTGGCGACGGCGACGGCGTAACTCGTGTCGAAGCCGAGCTTCTGTCCCAGAGGCGAGACGGGGGCGGTGACGATTCGCTCGCTGAAACCCTTGTTATCAATGTTGGCGACGTCGTAGGCGAAGAAACCGCCGGCGCCGCGCGCGGTATAAAGATATTCACCGCGCAGTTGCACGTCGAGTATTTCATTTCCTCCGCCGGCACTGTGATGATGCGCCTTGCGCAGGGTGCGCTGCTCCTCTTCGACGAAGCGGGCGTGCTCATCGGGATAGGCGAGGTGGTGCAGATTGGAGCCGATCACCGCCTGCGGATCATCATGTTCGGTGACAATCACCGCTTCGATGCCTTCGCGGCCCGCGGCGACGTAGGCGTAGCGCCCGATGAAGTTGACGAAGTTGGTCCCCTGAAGGAAGAGTTGCGCCATCCAGGCGTTGTTGTCATCGTCCTTGGAGAGGTGGCAGTCGATGCACATCTTGGTCGTGCCGCGCCCGCCGGTCGCGTGCGGGAAATGTGGATTGAAGGCTTGGCCGCTGTACCCTTCGGCGCTGACCGTCTGCTGCTGGTGGTAGATCCATTCGCGGTTGGCGTTCTGGCTCGAAACGAGCACGGCGCTGCTGGAGCGCACGGGCACGACACGCCCGCCTTTGACGGTCGAGTCCTTGCCGAGCATGAAGACATCATCGCGGAGCACCTGAAAGTTATAGCGCGTGTAGTTGCGGGTGAAGAGGCTTTCGTTGTGGAGCATGGGCGCCCGCTGGTTGGCCTCCATCGGCAGGTGGCAGCCGAAGCAGGAGGTCATCCACGAGGTGTGGCAGGTGTAACATTCCATGTTTTCCGCGGAGTGGGCGAACTCGAGGTCGCGCCCTTCTTCGACTTTCATGTCGCCCCAGGTCGCGCCGTCGCGGCGCATGGTCTTGGCGCGGCGGCTGAGTGCGGCGGCCTCGGGATTGGCCTGCGCCCACTCCGAGTCGGGGTTGATGGTGTCAACCGTCTGGGGGATGGTCCATTGCTTGCCGCGCTCGACGGCTGATCGCTGAATGATAATGTCGCCGCGGCGCTCGAATTGCGGGCCGTTGAGCGCGGTCAGCGTGGCGAGATTCGTCCCGCCGTTCAGGGCGGCGGGTCCGCTGGTTTTGAGCGTGGCGCGCTGCGTGTAGGTGCCGTGGCAGTCGATGCAGGTGATTTCGATGGCGTTGCGCACTTCGCCGTAGAGGCGGCCGTCTCCATGCACATCCTGAGAGAAGTGGCAGTCGACGCAGTGCATCCCGCGCGCGAGGTGGACGTCTTGAAGATGCACGGCCTTGGCCCACTTGTCGGGATCGTCAAACGCCACAATGTTGCCCGCGGCATCGAGGAGATTCCCGGTGCGGTCCTTCTTATGCACGGCGCGGAAGACCCACCCGTGGCCGTGGAAGTCGGCGATCTGATTATGTTTCAATCGATCGTTAAGGGTGGTCCCATCTCCGCGGCGCAGCGCCCCGCTGCGCTCGAGAAAGTCGGGGCCACTGCGCTCGCCGGCGTGCGAGACCGCGTCGGGGTAGAGGTTCCCCCACAGGCCCTTGAGCGCAGCGCTCTCGGGATTGCGCCGCAGGTGTTGCGCCTCCTGCTCGGCCGTCGGCGTGTGCGAGCGGTTCGGATAGAAGAACTCGCCATCAGACTCGTTGTCCCACCACATGTAACCCAGATAGGTATTGGCGTAACTCGTGCCGGGGTGAATATGGCATGTAATGCACTGACTGTTCGGAACGGCGCTGGTGAGTACGTGGCGCACGGGGTGGCCGGACTCATCCTTGGGAATGTTAGGATCGGTCTGATCGCCGGCGAAACCCATGTGGCCGAACTTCGCCAGCATCTCGCCGCTGTGAGAAGGGTCGCGGTCATTGGCATAGGGAACGTGGCAGGCGGTGCAGCCGGAGGAGCGGTAATCGCCGGGGTGGTCGTTGGTGCCGAGGACGTTAAGAGTGGGGTCGAGGAGGCGCGTCTTCTGAAGGCCGATGAAGACGGGGTCGGTGCGATTGAGCGTGCCGAGGCCTCGCGGCGAGAGGGCCTTGTCGGGGCGGCCGCCTTCGACGAGCGCGTTCGGGTTGCCGATCTCGGCGGGATTGGCGTTGGGGGTGGCGCCGCCGGGGATGGGAAGTTTGGTCCCGCGCTCGAAGATGCGCAGGATGTTGCCGGGCTGGCTGATGTTCCACACGGGCAGGGGCGTAAGGTAAGGCACGACGCCGCGGGCCGCCTCGTCGGAAGTGACGGCGCGGACGAGGGATTCCCGGTTGCGCCCATCAGGGATCTCGACGACGCCCTGAAGCATCTGCGGCAGGCCGAAGGGGGAGTAACTTTCGCCGTAAATGGGAATCTTGTTAGGAATCGAACCGTTGTTATAAAGGGCCGCAGCCCAGAGTTGTGCGCCGTGCGCCATCATCGAGTGCTTGACGCGTTGAGTGGTGGCGTAATGGCAGGAGCCGCAGGTGTAGTCAACGATGCGCAGGTCGCCGGGGTTGATGAACCGGACGAACTCGGGTGATTCCTGATTGAGCAGCGCCGCGGTGATTTCGGGGTTGCGCGAGCCGTGGAGGAGAGCGGGATCACGCGCGGCGTGATGCGAGCCGAAGTCGGCGTCGTCGTGGCGGCCGTACCAGGCCTGGGGATTGCGGGGCTGGACGTGGGCGCTCTGCATGGCGGCGAGGTACGATTCATCGGTAATGGAAGTGCCGGTCGCGCCGGGCCGACCGGGGGCGTCGAGGGGTGATGTAATGGAAGCGTCGCCACCGTGGCAGCCGACGCAACCGACCGCAGCGGTGATGGAGCCGCCGTGCATCGTGCGGCCGGCCTTGTCGTAAAGTCCGTGGCAGGTCATGCAGCCCGACGACTGCTGGAGGCTCCACTCGTCGGCGCTGATCCGGCCACTGCCATCAGGTTTCTTTGGGAGTTTCTGGAGGTGGGGCGTCTGCGTCATGCGGCCGTCAAGTTCGCGCTTCGCTTCATAAGGATCGGCCATGCGCGCGATGAAGGCGCGGTCATAAGGTTCTCCGCCGCGCCAGTATTTCGCATGTTCGCACGCCGCAAGAACAAGAAGTCCCATCAAACCATAGAGGTACAGAGGGTATAGAGAAGAGCGGCCACGAAAAGGCACAAGAATCACAAGAAACGAAGCGACGCGGAAGGGTGCCGATGACGCGCCTGCCCCTCCGTTTGCGCCTTCTGTGCCTCTTTGCGGCCACTGTCTTTGTTCAGGGACCATAGAACCCCCGTCAATAGGAAAGCGTGACGCCGGCGAAGACCTGCCAGAGGGTTTCGTCGGTGTCGAAGATGTCGGTGAAGCCGTCGCCGGGGAAGAAGAGCGACCCGCCGAGGGTGAGGATGACGTTATTATTCAGGGCCGGCCGGTACTGCGTGCTCAAGTTAACTTCATAGCCGAGGTGGGAATCGATGCCGTTCTGATTGAGGAAGAGTTCGAGCGTCTCGGTCTGGGCGAACCAGAGGCTGTTGGCGTTGACGCTGGCGCGGAGTTTGGGGGTGATCTCCGCGTCCAGGCCGGCGTTGAGCAGCAGCAGCCCCGGGTTGACGTAGTTCGACTGACCCTCGGCCTTGGTGCCCGCAAGGTCGTTATAGAAACTGCGGGCGCTGGTGAGATCGACGCCGAAGAGACGGACGGCCTGGCTCTGGTAGAAACTGCCCGGCCCGCCGGCGAAGAAGGGGTTGTCAAAGATGCCGTCGAAACCTTCACCCTGGCCGTCTTCCGGATCGCCGTCGCCGCTGGCGTAGAGCAACGAGACCTTCGGCCGCAGCCAGTCGATGTCATACGAGAGTTCAATCGCGGCGAGATAGGCGCCGATGTCCACGTCGCGCCCGGCGATGGGGTTGCGCCGATCCTGACCGAAAACATAATACAGCGCGTGATTGACATTGACACGCCCGATGTGCCCATCGCCCGCCCAGCCGAGGTAGAAGGCGTCGATGTCCTGGAGGGTCACGCTGCCGGCGAGGCTCGGCCTCACGAGAAAGCCGTTCTCATCATATCGCAGGTCCGACTGATCGTGGTTCCAGTGGAAACTGAACTGGGTCGTGTAGCCATCCCAGATGAAGTCCTGAATGTAGAGGTTGGCGATGAGCACCTGCTGGTCGCGCCACTCGAGTTCGTTCAACTGGTTGTTGGTGTCCTTCTCGGTCTGGTTGAAGAGGGCGATATTATATTGGATGCGATTCGAGTCAAAGTTGCCCAGCAGGCGCAGGCCGTCGGAATTGTCATTGAAGATGAAGCCTCGGAAGTCGGAGTTGAACTGCTGGCGGCCGGCGCGCAGGGCGGCGATGTCGAACCTGGGGCTGGCGTCGCCGAGGTGCAGTTCGAGAAAGGCCTCCGCCAGGGCGACATGGTGGTCGCTGCGGATTTCTCCCTGGCGCGTGTCGATGAGCGCGGCGTTGTGCTCCTTGAGTTCGAGGTGGTTGAAGTTGATGACGGGCGTGAGGCGCAGCAGCCAGTCCACCGGCCGAAAGGCGGTGTAGCCCTGGAAGAGTTCGAACGTGAAGATGAAATTCTGGTTGAAGAAGAACTGCTCGCCGTCGCCGAAGAAGTCGAAGCGGCCCGCGTCGCCAGCACTCACCCCCGAAGGCGTGGGCAACTTCCGCGCCGTCAGAAACGTGTCGGAAACGGCGGAGAAGTTGAAGAAGAGATCGTCGCCGGCGATGGGGTAGTCGCCCTTGAGGATGTTGCGGTCGTAGGGGTTGAGGGCGTGGCCTCGGGTGTAGGGCGAGTCGCCGCCGACGGCGTTCATAAGGAGGTCGTCATGCGGCCCGCGCCGGCCGTAACGGTCCCAGTCAAACCACCCGAGGCGCCAGCGGTCGGGCACGGGGACGGCGCTCTCGCGCCGCAGCCAGTCGCCGCCGGTTCCCGGGCCGGAGTGGCCGAGAGGGTCGAGGGGAATGGCGGGGAGGAGGTCCGACTCTGTGGCTTTCGTCGGGTCCGTCGCCTCGGTCGGATCCGCGGGTGGAGCATCGGGCGTAACGGAGTCGGCGGGCGATTCATCGGGCGGCTTGGGGGGACGCGGCTGATCGCGTCGCGGCGGCTGAGGCTCGATCTCGCTGCCGGCGGCGTGCGCCGGTGAACCGCAGCCCAGGCCCAGGCACGCGAGCAGCGCGGCGCCGATCACCCCGGCACGCCGGCAAGAGCACGAACTGTCACGCCCGGGGAGATGCGCCACGGCCCAGCAAGATAGTCGCGGCAAGGCATCGCAGCAAGGGGGCGCGGATCGGGAAGAAGTGTTCACCGCAGAGAGCGCCCAGGGCGCGGAGAGGAGGTGAACCACAGCGGTACGGAAAACGCGAAGGGATCGAGGCCCCGCGTGATCCGGGGATCGATGGATCCCATTCGACTCACAAAGCCTCGCTCATGGCGGGAAGGCATTGAGGCATCGATCGTGCAGGTCGGGGTCGAGATCTGACAGGGGCGTGCGGCCCGGTCAGGTGATGATCTGACCTGCGGACTGAGTCGCCTGAGAGAGTCTCGCGATTCGCTCGGCAAATGGCGTGAACCCGTCCGGACAGCGCTCGCAAACGGTGTCGAGGTCCATGCATTCGGCGAGTCGGCGATAGAGTTCGGAGAGGCTGGAGGTGTCGCTTTCCTGGATCAACCGCTGACACGCCTGCTTTGGATGAGCATGGCGCTCCGGGTCGGGCTGCCGTTGAATGGTCCGTTCCAGCACAGCCGAGAGTGCCACCTGATCGGCCAGGAACCAGGCATCGAACGACCGGATAGCGATGCCGCACGCGCGGGGAAACTGAGTCGCGATTGACTCTTGAGCCTCATCGATCGCGCGACGGCGATCGTGATCGCCGTCTTCATCGATCAGCAGCACAATGCCGTCGAAGCCTCGCTTGGCGGCTTGGAAGAACCATCCCAACGCGCGCTTGAGAATCCTGTTGCCCCTGCCATGCACCGGCCGCGGGATGTTCTTGAACCGGTCGAACTCGGTGGCGCCGATCCTCGCGTTGATTTGCCGCACCAGGATCGGCAGCGCCGCTTCCTCGTGCGGGCCGTCTCCCACGATCAGCACGCGCATCAGGGCGACCCCGTTGCAAGCGGTGGTTCGCCGGCCAGAGCCTCATCGCCTTCACCGGTCCAGATCTCGCCGAGGCGGAAGAGATCGAGTTGTTGCTGAACGCGCGGAATGTCGGAGAGTCGGCGCGTGTTGACGGCGCCGTCGCGACCCTTGCAGCACAACGTCACTTCCTCGGGCTTGAGCAGATCGACCATGTAGGGGGAATGGGTCGTCATAACGATCTGCGTGTGCCGCCTGCGATCGATCACTTCGCGGAGCACTGCGATGATCTTCTCGAGTCGCTCAGGATGGATGCCGTTCTCCGGCTCCTCAACCAGCAGCAGGCGCGGCGGCTCGGGGAGGTGCAGGATCGTCAGGTAGGCGAGCACGAGCAGAACACCGTCAGAGACCTGGGCGGCCGGCAGCGGCTCGCCGCCCTTTGCAAGGTGAAACGCAAGGCCCTTTCCGTCTCGCTCCTCCAGCCGAGGCAGACCGATCGTCGGGATGTCATTCGAGAGATAGGCCTTCTGCGGTTGAAGGATGATCCCCCGGAACTCGGGGAAGAGTTGGATGAAGCGCTGCTCAAGTTCGGCGAAGAGACTGCGGTCGTATCCCAGAATGTCATCAAGGCATCGCACGAGTCCGAAACCAGTTGGTTCAAGTCGATAGCGCCATCGCGTATCGAGCGCGTTGGGGAGTGCGAGGAAGCGAGGATCCCAGCGATGCCAGTGAACGCCTCGCAATGCGAGGCGCAGTCCTTGAGCGATCTCGCTTCCAACTTCCGTCGGAACTTCCGGGGCCTGAGATTCACCCAGGCGGAACAGAAGTGACTGGATGGCATGAGGCGAAAGAGCCGCCGCTGTCCCGTTGCGGGTGACACCTTCGTGAACCAGCCGCATGTCTCGTCCGGTCGCAGGAAAGCCGCATCGGATCGAATAGCAAACGTCTTCAGTGGCCAAACCGACGGTAACGCTTATCTCGATCTCTCGGTCGGTCGCCTCATTCCAGACGAGATCGCGACCATTCCACAAGCCCGGGAAACTATCGTGAATGTTGTGATCGACGCTCTGGCAGATCGCATACAGCGCCTGAAGAATGCTCGTCTTGCCGGCATCGTTGGGGCCGATGAGCGCATGGATCGGCGTCAGTTCGACGGTGACATCGCGCAGCGCCTTGTAGTTCTTGATGTGCAGCCGCTTGATCACGGACTGTGTCCTCTGTGGTGGCCGGGAGGCCGTCCCACCGGATCATACCGACCTACCTGGGCTCTCGCACCCCATCCACTCCGCTCAATGCGCCACGATCGGCCTGGGGAAACGCTCAACCGAACAACCCGGCGGTCTCCGCACGGGACACGCTCCGACCCAATTCCGGCCAGCGATCGACGAACGGCGCTGCGGAGATGCGGCCGAGTTCGCTCGGCTCGATCTTGTGCAACCCTCCGCCATAGACGCGGCCCTCGCCGCGTAGCTCGTGGCCGGTAACTTGGCGCAGGAGTTCATGCACGTGCGCACCACGCTTGCGGTGCTTGCGGAGCATGGCTGCGAGGCCCTTGAGCGAGTAGAGCATGAGGTACAGGTTCGTCCCAATAGCGGCTGAGCGGTTCCAGATGAAGCGGAATGGCCGCTTGTCGTCCGAGCCGCGACCCATGTACGTGCATAGGAACGGGGCCGGCTCACGCTGTTCCTGCTTGTACCACGGCGTGCGCTTGCCGACGAGATAGCCGTCTTTGACGCCAAGGACTTCGGCGGTTTGCAGGTATTGCCACAGGGCCGGGTAACGCTGCTCGACAACATGCTCCGGCAGGTCGCAGTCGATGACGCAGAGTTGGCGGTCGATGAGCGGGTACCCATCATCGTCTGCCTCGATCACAGTGGTCTTGAGATGGCGCGGACTTGGCAGAATCGGGCGCAAGTACTTCACGGGAAGCCTGCGGCGCTCCGCGTCGATTCGGTTGAGAATGAAGAACTTGTTGTCGCCGGTGGCGATGCCGCGCTGGATTCGGAAAAAATCAGCCAGAGTCGGGCCGGTTCCGTTGCTGAGTGTGTGTCGATCATTGCTGGCATGGTTCGGGTAAGCGGTCCACTTGCGCGATTCGCGCAGACGATCCCGCGGAATACGGCCGACAGCATCAGGGCGGGCCATTGTGCCGCCGAAAGTGAACTCGGCCGCGTGATCGGCCGGCGGCGGCGCCTTACGGAATACCACGGCGACCGACGACACAAGTGCGTCTCCGAACTGAACATCGTCCGGGTCGAACCGATGCATGCGGATGAGCGTTACGCGATCCGAAAGGAAGCGCTTGAGCGCCGCGCCGTAGTTGACATCCATGAATTCAGAGGGGATCAGCCACGCGGCGTAGCCACCGTCTTCCATCCACGCCGTGGCGAGCAGGAGGAAGTAAACGTAGAGGCCCGCGAGACCGTTGACCTCGACGCCGGTAAGGTCAAGCGTCAGGCGTTGCAGGCGCTGTTTTTCCGCGCGGCTCATGTGGTGGTGACGAACATAAGGAGGGTTGGCGAGCAGGAGGTTCGGCGCGGGCAAGCCTGGGCCATTCGCGACGATGCGCGTGAAGTCGCCCTGTACGACTTCCAGACCTGCCTCAGACCACAGATCACGGGCTGCATTGGCAAACGCCCCGTCGAGTTCGACACCGAGGGCGCTCTTGATGCGCTGGCGGCCGAAGACAGCGAGTGCGGCGGAGAAGAAACTCCCTGAACCAACGGCGGGGTCCGCGAAGCGGATGCCGCTTTGGCGCTGACCCGCGAGTGTTGCGACGTAGCGGACGATTTCGACGGCGAGGGCGTTGGGTGTGGCGAACTGGCCGAGCCGGTTCCGCTCGGCTACCGACTTCGTCGCGTCGAGCGCCGCCTGGATTGCTTGGCGGCGCACTTCAATCGAGTTGTCATGTCGAGCGATCATGCCGTTCACTGTCCCAGTTTCGTAAGATCGTCGATGCGGTGCTCCCACACCCAGTCGATGCCCTCGGTGGCCTCGTAGCCCAAGTAGTCTCCCCCGAAGTATCCGCACAGGAAGAGCATGAATCGCACACCCTCACCGTAGGTGGCCCGGAGTTGGTGGACTTTCATCGCCTCTTCCTTGCGGCGCTTGTTCGTGTTCGTGAAGTCGCCCGCTGACTTCGCTTCGATCAGGACAGGCAGGTGATCCCTCCGAGGCTCCTTCGGCTGGATCGCCACATCAATCGGGATGTTGACCTTGCGAACCTTCCCGACTCGCAGGTTCATGTGAATTGCAAATGTGCCCGCTTCCATCTCCCTCAACGGCTTCCCCGCCAGGTGGGCTTGCTTCCGATAGTCCCGAGCGTTCAGCCATTTGCTGATAGCATCAAGTTGGCGTTGCTCCTGGGCGTTTCGGACGATGGGGTTGGACACGGCGCTGCACAAACGATCGGCGACGATTGTGGCGGCGCGCTCGCGTTCCTGGTCGGTCGGGTCTTTCGCCGCATCGAGCCACGGGAAGATGTCGCGGTCAAGGAGTTTGACAAGAATGCGGCAGAGTTTGGACAACTCCGCGTTGAGGTCTTGGTCCTTCAACTTCGTCGGGAGTTTGCCGTCCTCCATGCGGCCCACGAGGTTCTTGCTGGCGCCCGCCAAACCGATCAAGCGGTCTACGGCGAGCGGCGGGGCCGTACACATGCGGAGCGTCGCGAGCGCACTTGGGTTCGATTTCAGCGTGGCCGCGTCAAGGCTGCGGAGATCGCGGGTCGCGAGGAGGGCGACCTTGACGTGCTCGGTCGTCTTGACGCGGGTGGACCGGAACGCCTGCGGCGCGAAGCGCATGAACCACTGGTTGAACTGATCCACCGAGGCCGCGATGTCGGCCTTCCAGCGGTGCGGCTTGTCAGCGTTGATTCGCTTCACTGGCATGCGATGACTTCAGATCGACCGATTCTCACACGTTCCCACCGGCGACAGAATACGGCAGATGTTCGGGTCAGTCAATGCCGACCTGTCGGTGTCAATGCCAGCGCTGCCCACGCCCTCAAAACGCCTCGATGATCTTCCCGTGCTGGCGCAAGACCACGCGCTCTTCGCCGATGCTGAGGATCACGATCACGTACAACTCCTCGTTGACGTGGCCGTCGGGGTAAACGTCCTCGCCGCGGATGGCGAACTCGATCGACTCGTTGTGGCGCAGCGTCATTTCCTGTCGGCCCCCGCCCATCCCGGTGTCGGGATTCACGAGCGAGAGGCGCTTGGCCACCACGCCCTCCTTATCGCGCGAGAAGGAGTAGAAGACGCGCTCGACCTTCATCGTGCGGTCCTTGCGATCGGAGGCGGTGTTCTGCGCCTTGAAGTTGAGCACGAGGTGGCGGATGTTGGTGTCCGGCGGCATGCGGTTGTGCCAGGCGCCGACTTCGACGAAGTCGAAGCGGCCGGCCGTGTTCGCCTCTTTGTTGGGAACGGCGCCGGCGCGCGGGAACGGGATCACCTCGACTTCATCGACGCGGATCACGTCATCGAGTATGACACCCTTGACCCAGGCGCGCCGGCCGGGCTGGAGGCGCGCGGCGATCGCGCCGGCGTCGGCCACGTTCTCGGCAAGAAGGATGGCGCGCATGCCCATCGCCGCACCCTTCTCATCGGGGTCCGGCTCGAAGCCGCCGCCGGTGAGCGTGCCCGCGGGCCAATCGGGCTGGCGCTCGGGCAGGACGAAGAGTGTCGTGAGGGTTCCGAAGCCTTCGAACGAATCGCCGGCGCCGGCGCCAGCATTCGTGGCGGCGCATCCCGAGCAGAGCGCGGCGGACAACGCCAGGCACAAAAGCAGATGAGTCGTCATGTCCATCCTCCCGGCGGCGCCGGGTTGGCAACCGGCGCGCCTGCGCGGGATCATACTCGACGCGCGGCGGCGAGGCGTTGAATCGGCGCCGCAGCCCGACGCGCTCCCCTGCGCAAAGCCTCCGGGTCGCGGCTAAACGAATGCCTCGATCCTCGATCCCTCAATGCCTTGGTCTACGCCTGCCGCCCCAGGAACTGCTTCGCCACTTTCCACACCGGGCCGGCCCCCATGACCACGAGCAGGTCGCCGGGGCGGCAGACGTTTTCGAGTTGCTCGACGATCGCCTCGAAGGGGTAGAGGTGCATCGCCTGCACGCCGCGCTGGCGCAGGCGATCGACGAGGTCGGCGGCGCTGACGCGCTGCTTCTCCGCCTCGCTGTCGCGCACGAAGTAGATGTGCGGCACGATCACGACATCCGCCGAACTGAAACTCGTGGCGAACTGTTCGAGCAGGAAGCGCGTGCGGCTGTGCTGGTGCGGCTGAAAGACGCACACGAGTCGCCTGGGATTCTCATGGGAGCGCAGGGCGCGGAGGGTGGCATCGATCTCGGTGGGGTGGTGGCCGTAGTCGTCATAGACGAGCACCTCGCCGCCGGGAATGGCGCGTGAGCCGAGGCGCTGGAGCCGCCGATCGACGCCGGCAAAGGACTCGACGGCGGTGGTGATGCGACTCCACTCGCAGCCGAGGCGATGGGCGAGGACGCAGGCGACGGCCGAGTTGTAGGCATTGTGCTCGCCGGGCATCGGCGTCGTCCAGGAAGCCACATCACCGCCGCCTTGTGAGAGCGTCACGCGGTGCGACGCGGGCTCGAAGTGGATGACCCAGTCCGCCTGCGTCGAGAAGCCGATGGTCTCGACGGCGCATTCGAGGCCCGCGACCACGGTGCCGCGATGGGCGCCCTCATGCGCGATGAGCAGATACCCGCCCTGATCGCGCGGCGGCAGCAGCGCAGCAAACTCGTGAAACGCTTCGATGATCGCATCGAGCGAGCCGTAGATGTCCAGGTGATCCTCCTCGATGTTGAGGATGGCGCCGATGGCGGGACGGTGGTGGTGGAAGGAACGGTTGAACTCACACGCCTCGCCGAGGAGGATGCCGGGACGATCGGAGCCGGGGATGGTGGCCGAGCCGGTGCGCGCGCCGCCGCCGATCTGGCGGCATGTGGCGCCGACGACAAAGGAGGGATCGAAGCCGCACTGGATGAGGATGTGCGCGAGGGTGGCGGTGGTGGTGCTCTTGCCGTGCGTGCCGGCGATGGAGACGCCGGTGCGGCCGAGCATGAGGCGGCCGAGCGCTTCGGCGTAGTGCATGACGGTCAGGCCGCGGCGCTGCGCTTCGAGCAATTGTGGATGATCGGGGCGGATCGCGGCCGAGGCGATGACGAGGTCGCACTCGTCAGGCAGCGTCCCGCTTTCCTGATCGAAGCCGACGGCGACGCCGTCGCGCTTCAGCGCTTCGGTCAGTTCGCTCGCGGTCTGATCGGAGCCGGAGCATTCGGCCCCGCGCGCGAGGAGCATTCGTGCCAGGCCGCTCATTCCGCATCCGCCGATGCCGACGAAGTAAAGATTCTTGCCGCGCACCTCCCACGCCGCGCGGTCTGAGTCGCACGCCGCCGCGCCCGCTTGTTTCGTCGGTTTGGTTCGGCCCGAGTTCACCACGGCATGATCCGCCTTCATCCCACTCTCCATCTGTTTCCTTCGATGATACCCGCTGCGCTATCGACCAATCGGCGGGGGCGGATTGAGTCTTGCGGAATCGGGTCGTGTGGCGAAGCATGAGGCAGGGCGATACATTCCCCGACATGACCGAAGCGCTGCCCTACCGAATCGCCGTTCTGTGCTACCTCTTCGATGAGCAGGGGCGGGTGCTGCTGCTCCATCGCGCCAAGCCTCCCAACCTCGACCTCTACTCGCCCATCGGGGGCAAACTCGAGCAGCACCTCGGCGAAAGCCCCACCCAGTGCGCCATCCGCGAAATCAGGGAAGAGGCGGACATTGAAGTAACCGCCGCCGATCTCCACCTTGCCGGCATCGTCAGCGAATGCTCCTACGAGGGACGCGGGCATTGGCTCATCTTCTGCTATGAGGTCACTCGACCCGTGCGCGTCGTCCGCACTCACCTGAGCGAGGGCCGACTGGAATGGCACCCGCTGGATCAGGTGATGGACCTGAGCATCCCCGAGACGGATCGCCGCATCATCTGGCCGGCGTTCATCGAGCACCGCGGCGGGTTTTTCATGGTCCACATCGATTGCTCCGGGGACGAGTTGCGGTGGCGAGTCGAACAGGCAAACGGCCCTGATACCCGAATAGGGTGATATCGCACAAGTCGATTACATGCATGGAGTTACATGATTTCGCCGCGTGTTCGGCGCAGAAAATGCGCCTCATGTTGCCATTGGTTTGCTGGTTTGTAAACTGGCTCGGACCTATCCTCACGGATGTCCTCACCTTGATGTGGGGATGGTAATCGGCCCGGCCGGCCTCAACTCCTTTTCCGAGCAAGGCTCTCGGAGGAACCCGTTGACCATGAATGTGCTCACCGCACTCGCGGCGCCGCCCAACCTCAAAGGCAGGAGCAGCCGCATGAATGCCGCAAAGACGCGCCAGCACTCCGGATGGATCGAGGCCGTCCGCGACCTGACCTCCGCTCTCGGGAAGGGCTTGGGTTGCGACCGGCTGCTCATCGGCATCATCGCGCCGCAGCGACCGCGCAGCGATGAACTGATCCTCTGCGATCGATTCCCCCCGACCCTGGTGCAGTCGTGGCTCCAGTCGGGCTTCCACAATGACGTGCTGCTCCGGGGGTCGCTGCGTGCGGGCGCCGCCTCCGGCACGGCGGGCGAAGCGCACTGGGCCGACGACACGCTCGATGCGGACACGCCGATGGCGTGCCTCACCCTCCCCGAAGGGTACCCCGATCGGCGGCACTGGCTCGTCATCGCGACCCGCGACAAGGAGGCCTTCACCGACGCCGACCTGCACGTGATGGGCTTGATAGTCCGGCAGTGGATCGCCCGTTTCAACCGGCCGCGCGAGGTGAATCTCTCCCGCCTTCTGGTGGGCAACAACGACCGCATCATCCACGCGGACCCGGCGGGCGAAGCGTGGCTCGACGCCGCCCGGATCGACCTCAAGCCCATCATGGCTCAGCTGCGCGAAGTCGTGCATCAGCGCTGGCCCGACTTTGAAGACGGGCAACAGCACGATGTCGTCTTCACCCTCGGCGGGCGACCCGTGTGGATCTGTTTCGAGCGGCGACGCGCTGTGCCGACCGACGCCGCCGAGCAGTGGTACCTCGAACTGCGCCCGATCGAGCGCGGCGAGATGCTTCCCGTGGGCGTGCTGGAAGATGATCGCATCGCGCAGGCGGTGGGGCACATGCACGATCAGTTCAGCCGCTCTCCGAGCCTCAACACCGTGGCGGACCTGGTGGGCATCAGCCCCTTCCATTTCCATCGCCTGTTTTCCAAGCAGGTGGGCATGACGCCCAAGCAGTACGTGCTGCTCAAGCAGATTCAGATGGCCAAGTGGATGCTTCGCAGCCGCCGCATGCCCATCAGCCGCATCGCGACGCAGACGGGCTTCGCGAGCCACGGCCACTTCACCTCCACCTTCCGGCGCATGCAGGGCCAAAGCCCGACCGAGTACCGCGAACAGGTGGAAGACTGAACCGGGGCTTTACACCTCCACCCCGTTGATGCTCAATAAAGCAGGGGCGTCGGCGTCGCCCAGGCGAGCGTTGCGCCGGCGCTTGCGGTCTTCGCGGATGACCTGCCCGCTGTGGTCGATGTCGAAGGCGGCGCTGCCTCCGGCCTTGAGTTGGGCGACGAAGTGCGCGAGTTCCTCGGGCCAGTGCCCGTCGAGACGCACGTTGAAACCCGCATCGACGATCATGGCGATGGTCTCGCGCGTGGCGGAGCCGCGCGTCAGGAGATAGCCATCCACGAAGAGACTGTTGGCCGGGTGCAGCGCCAGCGCCTGCATCGAGCGCAGGTGGCCTTCGCGCCCGGCGCCGATGCGGATCTCCGCGCGCGGGTTGACGAGTCGGAACAGACACAGGACGCGCAGGGCCATCTGCGGCGTGATCGGCCGCCCCGCCAGCAACGCCTCGCGCACCCGGTTGCCGGGAATCGGCACGAGGAAGTTCACGGGGATCGAAGGCACCTCAAACTCGCGCAGGCGATACGCCACGTCGATGAGATCATCAAACGCCTCGCCCATGCCGACGATCAACCCGCTGCACAGGTCCAGCCCGGCGGCCCGCGCCGCGGCGAGGGTGTTGACACGATCGCCGAAGGTGTGGGTCGTGCAGACTTCGCCGTAGTGCCGCTCGCTGGTGTTCAGGTTGTGATTGAGGCGGTCGAGGCCGGCGTCGGCGAGGCGCCGCGCCTTGGCTTCATCGAGCAGACCGGCGGAGAGGCAGGTGCGCAGGCCGAAACGCGACTTGACTTCGCGGATGCACTCGGCCATGTGGTCGATCTCTTCATCGCTGGGCCCGCGTCCCGAGAGGACCATGCAGTAGCGGTAGGCGCCGTTGTCTTTGGCTCGCTGGGCCTGAGCGATGATCTCCTCGCGGCTCACCAGGCGGTAGGGCTGGATGGGAGCGTCGCTCGACTGGCTCTGCCCGCAGTAGCCGCAATCCTCCGGGCACGCCCCGCTCTGCACGTTGTGGAGTTGGTGAATGAGCACGTCGCGGCCGAAGTGGTTCTCGCGCACGCGACCGGCGGCGTGGACAAGAGGGAGCAGGGGGATCGATTCGTCGGCGAGGATCGACAGCGCCTCGTGGCGCGTGATCGATTCGCCGCGGAGGCCGGCTGCGGCCCATCGTTCAAGTCGGTCGTCGGCGTGGGCGCGTGTCGAAGTCATGGCTACAGGATAGCGACGCGCCGCGACGCGGACGCCCGGTCTGGTGTGGCGGACGCCGCACCTGGCGAGTCTCGCTGCGACGAGTTCATACTCCTTCCCCCGGCTCTGCGGGCGAAGGCCGGGATAGGGGCGGCCTTTCCGTCAATCCCGCGCGGGTGGGAATCCACGCATCGGCGCACCGCCGCGCTCCGCCGCGCAAAGCCTCCGCGTCGCGGCTAACCGAAAGCGCCGCGCCTTCATCCTCCGGCCCCGGCTCCGCGCTCACCGCACTTTCAACTTCACCGGCACCTCTTCCGTTACCGGCAGGAGGCACTCGTGCTCGTTGCAGGCCTGGTAGGTGACCATCAATCGCGGCTCGCCTGTCACCGCGCCGACGCGTCGAATGAGAATGGGCACCGTGACGGACTGTTCATGGACGCGGATCGTCTCGCCCGCCACGCCGAACTCCGTGCCCGGCGGGTACGCCGGGGCGAAGGCGAGTCCGGCGCCATCGACGAGATCGAACGAGAGGGCGACGACTTCATCGCTGCCGGGATCGTGCGCGTTGATGTGGTAGCCCCGCCGCGCGATGAGCGTCACGGCGAGTTCGAACGAGGAGTTCTCGACCAGGTCGATCTCGGCTGCGGAGGGGGCGAGGTCGATGAGGCGATCGGGGTCGTCGCCGCCCGCCCGGCCGATGCGATGCACGCGCTGCGGTGCGAGATCGAGCAGGCGGAGCATGGCGCGCGTCGAGTTCGCCGTGGCGATCGGGTTGTCATGCACCTCGTAGGAGATGGAGGCAAGCGCGAGGACGGCGTCATCGAGCCACTTCTCCTCGCCGGTAGGTTCATAGAGGTCGATGAGGTTGAGGAGCATGACGCTCGCGGCGCTGGGCACCGCGCCGTCGTGCGTTGAGCGGGCGCGGAAGAAGAGGTCGTCTCGATCGGCGAGGGTGTCGAACCATCCGCCGCGGGTTTCGTCCCAGAAGCGCCGCCGCGCTTCATCGACAAGCGCTGCGGCGGCGTCTCGGTACTCGTCGCCGGCGCCGCTGCGGTGCAGTGCGAGCAGGCCATGCGCGAGGAAGGCGTAATCCTCGCAGAAGGCGGGGATCGCCGCGCGGCCGGCGCGATGGGTGCGCAGTAGTCCGCCCGAATCATCGCGCATGTTCGCATCGATGAAAGTCCAGGCGCGGATCGCGGCGTCGCGGTATTCCGGCTTGTCGAGCGCCTGCGATGCCTGCGCCAGGCCCGCGATCATCAGGCCGTTCCAGCCCGCGATCACCTTGTCGTCGAGGCCCGGCTGCTCGCGCGCGTCGCGCACCTTGAGCAGCGCCCGTTTCACGCGCGCGAGGCGGTCATCGAGTTGCTCGGAGGTGAGTTTGAGCGATTCGGCCAGGGGCGTCGGATGCGCCGTGAGGACGAGGATGTGCCGCGGCGGCTCATCGGGATGATGCGGATCGCGGAAGTTGGGAGGCGCGTTCAGCCCGAATGCCTGACGCGCCAAGCCGATGAGCGATTCCTCCCCGGCTTGCTGGAGGACCAATTCCACTTCTTCCGGCGTCCAGAGATAGTTCAGCCCTTCGCGGCCGTTCACTTCGGCATCCTGCGCCGAGTAGAACGCGCCGGTCTGCGGGTCGGTCATCTCGCGCAGTACGTACGCGCAGATCTCATCGGCGATGCGCTTGTAATACGCGCTGCCGGTGCGGTCGGCGGCGCCGGCGTAGACCTCGGCGAGTTGCCCGTTGTCGTAGAGCATCTTCTCGAAGTGCGGCACGATCCACTGCGCATCGGTGCTGTAGCGGTGAAAGCCCCCGCCCGCCTGGTCGTACATCCCGCCCATCGCCATGCGATCGAGGGTAAGGCTCAGCGCTTCATCGACGCGGCGCTGCGTCTCTTCGCTGCCGAGGGAGTCGCGGCTGTCCATGAGGAGGGTGAGGAAGACGGGCTGGGGGAACTTGGGCGCCGGCCCGAATCCGCCGTGGCTCCGGTCCGCGATGCGCAGCAGCGTGATGACCGCCGAGGAAATTTCGCCCTGCCCGATCGGAGACTCGCTGCTGCCGATGGAGAGTCGATCGCGGACGGCGTCGGCGAGGCGGGCCGACTGGGCGACGACCTCCTCGCGCTGGGTCTGCCAGGCGCTGCTGAGCGCTTCGACGACGCGCGGCCAACTGGGCCGGCCGTGGTTCTCCTGCGGCGGGAAGTACGTCCCGCCCCAGAAAGGCGCCAGCGCCCTCCAGCCCTGCGGCGCATCATCCGGCGGCGGGGGCACGAGAAAGACATTCAGCGGCCAACCGCCCTGCCCCGTCAGCGCCACCACCGCCGACATGTAGAGATCATCCACATCCGGCCGCTCCTCGCGATCGACCTTGATGCACACGAGGTGCTCGTTCATCAGGTTCGCCGTCTCTTCATTCTCGAAGGATTCGCGCTCCATGACGTGGCACCAGTAGCAGGTCGAGTAGCCGATGGAGACGAGGATGGGCACCTGCCGTCGCTTCGCCTCGGCAAAGGCCTCTTCGCCCCAGGGGAACCAGTCCACGGGATTGTGCGCGTGCTGGAGGAGATAGGGACTGGTCTCCTTCGCGAGGCGATTGGTGTGCTTGTGCTGCGGTTGCGATTGGGCGGGCATGGAGGTCTCGCCTTCGGGTGGATCGGTGGTGGTGAGTGCGGGAGGCGGGGGCGGGGGCGGGGAAGGCGCTTGCGGCACCGCGTCACTCGCCCCCGAGCGGGCGAAGCCGCACCCGAGCGCCACCACACCGATGCACCTCGCTGGCCCGATCATCTCAACCCCCGTACATTCGTGGGCATGGCAACGGACGCTCCACTCGATGATTGGTCTCCTCTGGACCCTACGCAACGTCAGGCCCAGGTTCTCGGCCTGCGGCAATGGCTTGCGGGCCGGACGCACGCGGAAAACGGCTCCGTCCGCGTGCTCGATCTCGGCTGCGGCGACGGTTCCGTGATCGAATCCCTGCTCGAAAGACGCCGTGCCTTCACCGGACTCGATCGCGATCCCCGGGCTCGCAAGGCGGCGCGAAAGCGCCTGCGCGACCGGCGCCGTGTCGAGATCATCGACGCCGACTTCACCGACCCCGAGCACGCCAACCGCTGGACGGGGCCTTTCGATCTGGCGCTGTGCCTCGGACACACCATGATGCTCGTGCTCGATGACGGCGTCGCGCAGGAACTGTTCCGCCGCCTCGCCGAGCGCCTCCCGCCGGGCGGCGCGCTCGTCATCGACAACTTCCCCGATGAACTCTCGGCGCTCATCGACTCGGGCGACTGGCAGACGGGCCTGAACGAAGACGGCTCATGCCAGATGATCCTCGACGCGGCGAAGAGACTCATCGCGCTGCGCTTCGATGACGAGGTTGATGAAGAATGCGAAGCGTTCAAGGCTGAGGACCGCCTGCACCGCCTGTGGACGATGGCTGAACTGCGGGCGCTCGCCGCGTCAACTGGATTCAAGTCGCCGCGCCTCGACGCTTCGCATCACCTGATCTGGTTCGATCGATCATGAAGGCGAGACGCAGGGTGCCGTGGTCTAGAGCGTTCCCACCTCATGTGTAGCGGGTGCCGTGGTCTAAGCGAGGCTTTGGGAGCGCGGGCCACGCGAGCGCGCGTTCGACAATCGAATCAGGTTGGGCGCCGACCGCGCGCTCGCGTGGCCTTCCGGTCGCAGAGCCGACCTTCAGACCACGGCACCCACGCTATACATGAACTGCAATTGCTTTAGGCGACGCTCTGAGAGCACAGGCCACGCGAGCGAGCGAATGGTGATCGAACGACCGTGAGCGCCTGCCGTGCCACCGCGTGGCCCTCTGGTCGCAAAGCCTCCCTCCGGACCACGGCACCCGCTTTCTTACACACGTTCTGTGGGCGAAGCGCTCGGCGGCATGCCGTACATGAACTCTTCCTGGATGATCTTGCCGTCCTTGATGGTGTAGACGCCGACTTCATCCATGACGGTGCGCTGGCCGGTGGCCTTGTCTTCGACTTCGAGGTGGAACTTGACGGAGAAGCCCGTGGCGCCGACGTAGGGGCCTTCGGCGAGGCCGCTGATCATCTGATTCGTCTGCGCCCACCAGGCATTCTTGCCTTCGACGGCGGGCCGGCCATCCCACGCCTGCCCGATGCCTTCGATCGAGGTGATCTTCGGGGACCACCACATCGCCTCGATCTCGTGGAGCAGTCCGCGATTGAACAGGTCCACGAGCGAAGCGCCGATCTCGCCGGGCGTCGAGCCTGTGCCGGTCTTGACATCGCGCGGCGCGAGCGGGTCGCGCCGGGAACCGGCATTCTTGCCGGTCTTCTTCGCCGCCGGCTTCTTCTTCGCGCTCTTCCTGGGCGCCGCCTTCTTCTTCGTGCTCTTCTTCGGTGCAGCGGCCTTCCTCTTCGCGCTTCGCGTTGACTTCCTGCGGCTTGCCATCGTTCACGTTCGCTTTCCGGGTAACATGGTTGGATTGGGGTGGATCAGACGACCGGCCGTCATTGTACCAGCGGCGGCGGTCGCAGGACCAACGCCGTGATGAGCGGGAGATCAAGGCCATGCCGGCGCTCAGACTTGACACTGCGACCACCTGCCTGCTGCTCATCGACGTGCAGGAGCGGCTGATCGGCGAGATGGAGCGCGCCGAGCGGCTCGTGGATCGATGCTGCTTCCTGGTCGCAATGGCGGGAGTGCTCGGGCTGCCGATCGCGGTCACGGAGCAGTACGCGAAGGGGCTTGGCCACACCGTCGAGCCGGTTCGCCGCGCGCTGCCGCCGGGCACGCCGGTCTTCGAAAAGACCCGTTTCAGCGGCTGTGTGGCCCCGGTCATGGAGTGGCTGGGTGATCATGGCCGGCCCAACGTCCTGATCGGGGGAATCGAGGCGCACGTCTGCATTCTGCAATCCGGCCTCGATCTGCTGGCGTCGGGAAAGAACGTTTTTCCGGTTTTTGACGCGATTTCAGGGGGTGAGCCGGACCAGATCACCCCGGCGCTGCGGCGTCTGGAGAGGGCGGGAGCAATCGTAACAGGCTGTGTTTCAGCGACTTACGAACTCATGCGCGACGCCGCTCACCCGCGTTTCAGGGAATGCCTTTCGCTCGTCAAAGCCCTCCGGGCCGCTCCTGATGGCAAAAAGGCGCTATGACCTCTTGTCCGCAGCGCCCGAGGGGGTGCTATATTCTCTGCGAAGGGGAAACTCCCGGTTCACCCGATGACCGTTGAAGATGGGTAAGGAGCACCATGGAAGCGTACGAGAATCTCAAGAGACTGGTCGCCGCGGCAGAAGATGACATCCGCAAGGCCGAGGGCGGAAACAAGGCCGCCGGCACCCGGGCGCGAAAGACCATGCAGGAGGTCAAGACCGCCTGCCAGGAGGTCCGCAATGGCATCCTTGGAATGCGCGACGAGGGCGAGTCGGCCGGTGACTCCGCCGGCGACTCCTCCGGCGACTCGTCCGGGGGCTGACCGGCGGCTTACAATGGGACGCCCGTTTGGCGCCGCCTGCGATGGCGCGGCGGAGGGACAGGGGGGCGCAGACGATTCCCGTGGCTGAGGACTGAACGCATGTCCCCTTCGTCGGGTCGACTCGAAATCCGGCGGCGCATTGCAAAGCGAGGCGATCGTGAATGAAACGGCAACGCTCAAGCGGCCGATAGGTGTATTCGTGGGGTCGGAGAGCACCATCAAGTTCGGCGCCCGGCGGCCCCCGGCGCCGCCCCTGATTTTTGACATCAGCGGCATCGATCTCGACGCCACCGTCGTCGATTCCGAAGGCATTCAGAAGTACAACAAGCATCGAGGCGAAGCCCAGCAGATCGACCGCATCGCCTGGCTTGGCGAGAACTGCGAGCAGGGCATCGCCATCCGCAAGATCCGCGATGACGAGTGGTGGTGCAAGGGCCACATCCCCGGCCGGCCGATCCTCCCCGCCGTCATGATGGTCGAGGCCGCCGCACAACTCTCCTGCTGGATGTTTCTGGCGCGCGGCATCGTCTCCTACGACTTCGTCGGCTTCACCCGCATCGAAGACACCAAGTTCCGCAACAAGGTCGAGCCGGGCGACACCCTCGTCATACTCAGCCAGCAGGTCAAGTTCCACATCCGCCGATTCATCTGCGACACGATGGGGCTGGTCAACGGCAACGTCGCCTTCGAGTCGCGCGTCACGGGAATGCCCATTCTGTAGACCGCTGCACGCGCCGCGAGCGTGGCGATGCTGCGCCCGAGACCGCTTGCGCCCCCGCATCCATCCCAAATGCTTCAGTGCGCGAAACGCCCCGCGCGGATCAACTTCACAATCGACTCGATGTCCGTCGTCATCGGCCGGTCCGCGGTGAGTCGCGGCACGCTCTTGCGCACCACCTCGTGCGCCGCCTCGACCGCATCGCCGCTGCGCAGGGGGCGGTGGTATTCCAGCGCCTCGGCGGCGCAGAGCAGTTCGATCGCGACGACGTTCGTGGCCAGTTCGACGGCGCGGCGGAGTTGGAAGCCCGCGTTGGGGCCGAAGGAGTTGTAATCCTCCTGACCCGCCGAGGTCGGGATGTTCGCCACGCTCGCCGGGGCGCAGAGCGTCTGAATCTCGTTGCAGCACGCCGCCGCGGTGTATTGCACGATCATCAATCCCGAGTGCAGGCCCGGCTGGGGCGACAGATAAGGATTGAGCGGATTCTCGCTGTCGCTCGCGGCGAGGAGATAGTAGATGCGCCGCTCGCTCACCCCGGCGAGGTGCGCCACCGCGATGGTCGCGGCATCCATCGCCAGCGCCAGGGGCAGGCCGTGGAAATTGCCCCCGCTGATGATCGCGTCGCCCTGCTCGCCGGCGCCGGCGAAGACGAGCGGGTTGTCCGACACGCCCCCCAGTTCGCGCTCCACGACGGCCCGCGCGTGCTCCATCATGTCCACCGCCGCGCCGAGAATCTGCGGCGAGCAGCGCAGCGAGTAGGGATCCTGCACGCGCGGATCATCGACCTTGTGCGAAGGAATGATCGTGCTGCCCGCGAGACAGTCGCGCAGCCGCCGGGCGATGGCGCACTGGCCGACCTGGTTGCGAGCCTCGTGGAGGCGATCGTCGAGAAACGAATCGGTCGCGAGGCAGGCGTCGATCATCATCGCGTTGGCGTGTACGGCGGCGTCGATGAGGCGCCCCAGATCGTGCAGCGCCAGCGCCGCCAGCGCCGCCATGAGATGGGTGCCGTTGATGAGGGCCAAGCCCTCTTTGGCTTCGAGTGCAATGGGTTGGAGCCCGACGTCGGCGAGAGCCTTGCCCGCGGGCTTGTAGGCGCTCTCGTGCATCACGTGCCCTTCGCCGATGAGCACGAGAGCGCAGTGCGAGAGGGGCGCGAGATCGCCCGAAGCGCCCACCGAGCCGCGCGAAGGAACGACCGGCACCACGCGATGATTGAGCAGGTCGATCAATCGCTCGACGACCACCGGCCGCACGCCCGAGCAGCCCCGGCACAGACTCGCCGCCAGCAGCAGCAGCATCGAACGCACCACGCTCTCGCTGAGCGGCTCGCCGATGCCCGCCGCGTGCGAGCGGATGAGATTGCGCTGCACCTCGCGGACCTGCTCGGGTGCGATGCGTGTGCGGGCGAGACTGCCGAAGCCGGTGTTGACCCCGTAGATCGCCTCGCCGGTCTGGAGCGAGCGCTCGACGACTTCACGGCTGCGCAGCAGCGCCTCGCGCCCGCGCTGGCCCAGGCGCACCGCCCGTTCCCCGCGCGCCACCGACGCGACGTCCTCAATCGAAAGCCCCTGCCCGTCCAGCACCAATGGCTGTGTCATGCGCCATTCTCCCCCTTGCCGATCACGTCAGCATAGGCGTCCAGCCAAGGGATCGGACTCGTCGCCGAGGGCTTGGATGGAAGGTGTTTCACGGGCCGCGCGGGATGCAAATCCCCGCGCCGCGGTGGAACCTCCCCTGTGTTTCCGCTACCGTTGACTACCGGATCGGGAAACGAGAGAATGACCACTGCGATGATCACGTCACGCGCCATGTCAGCGTCAATCAGAGTGCGGCTCACTGGTGGGAACATCCGCAACGGCCACGTCTACTTGCGCGATCACCTGTCCTTCTTTCCCAAGTCGGCCATCCGCGGCAAATTGACCAATGGATCATCCGTCGATCCATGCGTTCTGATCTTGCCGTCCGGGAGCGTCGTGGAGACGGAGATTGATGCAGACAAGGCGATGTTCCGCTGGCGCGGATGGAGAAAGGTGTTTCGGGAACAAGGTGCGGCGGAGGGCGACTCGGTTGTGTTCACTCGTCAGGCCAAAGGTCGTTACTCAGTCGCGATTCAACACGCGGTTTTGGATGGCATGGCGGCCCCCGGTGCCTCGGACGAATCGCCGACCAGAGCGGAACGACCTCGCCGCAAGGTGCGGCGCTGCAACGACCTGTCGGGCGACGAGTGGCTCCGGTGCTCGATCAGCATCTGGTCGGACGTTCGCAAGACTGCCGAGGAGGCCGCGCTCAATCATCCTGCGATGTTTCCGAGCATGCTGTGCGAACGGCTGATGTCGATGTTCCTTCGCCGTCGAGGAAAGCACCGCGTTCTCGACCCGTTCATGGGATCAGGCTCGACCCTCGTGGCTGCGCGAAACCTCGGCAAGGTTGGAGTAGGCTTTGAGATCAGTGGAGAGTACGTGCAACTCGCTAAGCGCCGGCTGTCGGATCGCGGACTCTTCAACGAAGGCGGACCATCGTTCGACATCCATGAAACCGACGCCCGCAACCTCGGTCAACACCTCAAGCCGTCGTCCGTTGATCTGTGCATTACCAGTCCGCCGTATTGGGACATTCTCAACCAGCGTCGCACGGCCGATTATAAGTCTGTCCGGCACTATGGCAATTTGGACGCCGATCTCGGAGTAATCGCGGACTACAACGAGTTTCTCACGCAACTTCAGACGATCTTTCGTGGAGTCCTAGACACTCTCAGACCCGGCGCGTACTGCGCTGTTGTTGTGATGGACCTTCGCAAGAAACACCGCCTTTTTGCTCTCCACAGTGACCTGGCGCGACGGCTTGTAGACATCGGGTTCCTCTACGACGATGTCATCATCTGGGATCGTGGCCATGAATACAACAATCTCCGGCCGCTCGGCTATCCCGCCGTGTTTCGGATCAACAAGATCCACGAGTACATACTGATCCTCCAGCGCCCGCAGTCTCCCGCATGACGGCATCGCAGTCGTACATCACGGCTGAAGACTATATGGACAACGACGTAGCATACCTCCTTGGAATGCTCTTCGGGCGCGGCCAACTCATCGAAGACGGAGATGGTCGTCGTGCCGTCATTGCGCTCGATATTCGGCGCAAACTTCCGAAGCTTCCGCCGGGAACGAAAGTCCAAATGGACCTGGACGTGGAGAACGAACGATCGCTTGGACTTGTGCGGGGACGGGTTAATGAGCTGCTGGACGCGAACGTCGATATCAGACCGGTCAAAGCGGGGAAACAGGAACTGACCGCGATATTCGTAAAGCGTACTATTGCATGGCGCGACTTGAAGCTGTTGTGTTCGAACGGAACAGCGAGAACCAATTTCCGACTTCCAAAGGTGTTCTTCGAGTTCAATGAGGATATTCATCGCGAATTCCTTCGCGGGTTTGCCGATGTGGCGGTCATGCCGAGTTGGGCTGACAACGCGTGGGGAACAAGAGCGCGTATCGCATTCCCGGTAGTACACCCGAACATCTACTTCGCTCGCCAACTTCGGAGGCTGCTCAGGTCTGTTGGTGCGCCGGCGGAATTGCTCGAAGGCACTGCCAAGAAGCGCGGATCAAGGAAGGAGCACCGGATTCGGCTCGACGCGGACAAGTACGAGCCGATCGGATTCCACTTCCCGCACAAGCAGCGACTGCTTGAATTGCTGTCCGAGTTCAATCGCCAAGGTCGTTCCCGATGAGAAATGGTCCTGAGAGCGCGCTGCTCCAACCATGCCGAGCATGGCTGGAGCGGTACTTGCGACAGGCCCACCGCGGCGCGATGGTCACCATCCTGCCCGATACGGAGCGCAGACAACTTCGAGCGGTGCTAAGCGAAGCGGATTTCGCGCCGCACTTTCCGGAGTCAAGCGCTTGGGAAGTCCGAGTCGATGTCGTCGGTGTGGTGGAGCGCAAGAGCGAGGTTCTACTCGCATTCGTCGAACTGAAGGCCACTCCGATCACGCTCGTCAATGTCGGCCAACTGCTCGCCTACTGCCGCGTGTGCCGGCCTTCTGAGGCATTCCTGCTTTCTTCCAAGGGCTTGTCGGGCGACCTGGATCGGCTGTTGACCACCTATGGACGTTTGGATGTGCTCGAGTTCGGTCAGACGACGATGCAGGTTGGGCGATGGCATTGCGGCCGCAAGGAACCGGATTGGTCGTCCATGATCCCGGGCGGGGCGTTTCCCTCGATTGGTTGATGAGCGTGAGCGCGTCGCGGCAGGCGCAAGTGCGAAACGGGCGTCTCTCGACTCCGTATAAGGCTCGGCGGAGTCGTCCGGGATCGGTGCGCGCGAAGTGCTGGGTGATGAGTGGGCCGGACCTCGGACCACGCCGGGTCGGTTGGATGGGCGGGGCGTGCTACGATCCGGGGAATGCGCCCGCGTCGGGCGGCGTCCTGCGCCCGGCCGAGCGGCCGGCCACGGATGACGGCCTCGCCTCACTTTGAGACCTCGGCAGATCCAACTTCAGCAGGCCGTCCGATCACACGATCTCAACAGACCACAGACCACTCAACCTGACCAAACGGAGTCACCCATGAATCTGGCACGAGTTTCCTCCATCGCCGCGGCGAGCGTTTTCGTCATTGCCGGTATTACCCTCACCACGCCACTTGCGCTGGCTCAGGGGCAGGAAGTCCTCTCCGTCGCGCCCAAGGACGCCAAGATCTTCGTCGGCACGACGCGGCTGAGCGATCTGGACAAGAACTGGGGCGCGCTCATGACGGCCATCGAGATGGACGTGCTGATGCCCGCCCCCACCGACCTCTTCGGCGAGATGGGCATTGACGCATCCGCGCTCGATCAGACTCGCTCGATCGGCGTGGCGGTGATGAGCCTGGATCGCGACGCGATGGGGCCGCCCTGGCTGATGCTCCTGCCGGTGACGGATTACGGCAAGTGGCTGAGTTCCGTCGGATCGGAGGCGAGCGCCGCCGGGGTGGCGGAGATCGAGATGCCGATGGGGCAGGCGTTCGTGCGCTCCGTGGGCCAGTACGCGGTGATGAGCCCGAACAAGGCGCTGGTCGAGGCCTATGCACCGCAGGAGAACGCGGCCGGCCACTTCAAGCAGCGCATCGGTGCGGTGGGCGGCGGGGTGATCGAACGTTCGCAGGTCTTCGCCGTCGTCGATTTCGACGCCCTGGCGCCGATGAAGCAGCAGATCATCGAGGGCCTGACGGCTGCGATGTCCGATCAGATGGCCATGGCCGGCGCGATGGGCATGGGGCTGCCCAATGCCGAACAGGTTGTCAAGATGAATGAGGCGCTCGTCTCCATGCTGCTCGACGAGTGCAGCGGCGTGGTCGCGGGCCTTCGCTTCGGGGAGCGGGGCGTAGCCTTGGACTTCGCCATCCAGACGCGCGAGGGAAGCGAGATCAGCGCGCTGCTGCCCGGCACGGAGAAGGCCCGCAATCTGCTGACGGGAATGGAGGATGCGCCCTTCATGCTGGCCATGTCGCTGGACTACGGCGGGGTGAAGATCGGCCCGCTCATGGATGCCATCAGCAAGCGGCTCGGTCTTGAAGGCGCCGCGGAGGCGCCGGCCGCTCCGCAGGCGGGGATGATGCCGATGGCTGATCTCTGGCGGCACACGGACGGCGTAGCGATGGCGATCTACCCCTCGCCCACGGGCGTCTTTGCCAGCGCCCTGAGCCGCTCCATCTTCATGATGAGCGGCGACAGCCAGAAGATCATGTCGATGTTCCGCGACGCGATG
>Ga0326597_10001360_pt1 | contig 39960 bp, 36 predicted proteins | sample RVTome_12_FD_203789 | JGI IMG/M metagenome (GOLD analysis project Ga0326597, IMG submission 203789) | Soil microbial communities from uranium-contaminated site in the Upper Colorado River Basin, Wyoming, United States - RVT100D185 | ecosystem: Environmental > Terrestrial > Soil > Contaminated >... | reverse complement strand
GGCCCGGGTCGCCGAGATCACCTCCCGATAAACGAGCCCGCTCACTTCGATGGCTTCCGGCTGTCGAGTGTGGAGAGCAGCCAGGAATTCTCCGGCCTTGGAGATAGCGTTCTCTCCCAGCCAGGGCCGGGCCGAGTGGGCCGACTGTCCACGAAAAACGGCGCGGGCATTGATGATCCCATTGCATCCGATCTGGATTTCGCCGTCGGACGGTTCCAGGACCACTGCCAACTCAGCCTCCTGGAGCCAGGCGGCAGAATTCAGGATGGTTTCGAGCTCGTTCGCAGACGAAGGTCCCTCCTCGCCGGCGTAAAAGATCCCGACCAGGTCGTAGGAACCCATAACGACCTCGGGATCTTCCAGCAGATGTAGCATCACTGCCAAACCTGCCTTCATGTCGGCCGCCCCCAAGCCGTACAGCCTTCCCTGCTCTATACGGGCAGGACCCTGCCCCTGGGAGGGGACCGTGTCAACATGACCGGCCAGAACCACCAGAGGCCGGCCGGTGCGGCGACCGGTAATCAGGGAGTTTCCGAACCTGTCAACTCCGTCTAGCCCCAAGGCCGGATAGAGCCGGGCAGCGATCTCGGTGGCAATCCGCCCCTCGGCCGTAGTAACCGATGGAATGTCGACCAACCACGCCAAAGTGTCCGAGAGTGAACTCAAAGTTGCACGCCCAACTCGCGCAGGTATTCGTTGAGGGCGGTCTTCTCATCGGTTCGCTCGGTGCGGTGACCGATGATCAAGGCGCACGAGAGTTGATATGAACCCGCGGGGAAGGCCTTGGGCCGGGTGCCAGGGACCACGACCGATCCGGCCGGCACCCGGCCCCGATGTTCGATGGGCTCGGAACCGGTGACGTCGATGATGGGCGTGTTGGCGGCAATCACAGTGTTGGCGCCCAGCACCGCTCGTTCCCCGATCACCACCCCCTCCACCACGATCGAGCGGCTGCCGATGAACGCTCCGTCCTCGATGATTACGGGCCGGGCACCGGGCGGCTCCAACACTCCCCCGATGCCGACTCCTCCCGAAAGATGCACGTTGCGTCCGATCTGCGCACACGATCCCACCGTTGCCCAGGTGTCGACCATCGATCCCGCCCCTACTCGCGCCCCGATATTGACATATCCCGGCATGACTATGACCCCCGGCTCGCAGAAGGCTCCATAGCGAACCGTCCCGGGTGGAACCACCCTCACCTGCTGGGAAGCGAGGTTGTGCTTGAGCGGGATCTTGTCGCGAAACTCGAACGGCCCCACCTCGAACGTTGACATCTCCCGCAGCCGAAAGTACAGAAGGATCGCCTCTTTGAGCCACGTGTTGACCTGCCAGGATCCATCCACCTTCTCGGCCACCCGCAGAGTGCCGTCATCAAGCCCCGCAATCGCATCATCGACCGCTGAACGCGCCTGCTCGAGAGGCACGTTGCCTGCAAACGCCGCTTCAATCAGCTCTCGAGACATCGCCTTATCGCCTCGGCGGCGGCGTCGCACTCTTCCAGCGTCGGCACCAGGGCTAGACGAATGTAACCCTCGCCGCCCTGACCGAACACTCGACCCGAAGTCACCAGGATGTGGTCGCTGGCCAGCTTCTCGGTGATGGCGAGGTCATCACCCGCGTGGATCCACAGGTAGATTCCAGCAGTAGAGCCTATGACTGGATGCCCGAGCGAGTCGAAGGTTTTGGCGAGCAGTATTCGTTTCTGACGGAAGATCTCTCTTCGGATTGCGACGTGCTCGTCATCGGACCAGGCCGCTACCGCGGCCGCTTGCACGAACTCGGGCGAGGCAGTTCCCGTTGATGATCGCAACGCTTTGAGGAGCTTGATCGCCGCCGCGTCTCCGACCACGGCTCCCGACCGGTAACCGGTCATGCCCGACCTTTTCGAGAGGGAGAAAAACGAAAGACATCCGAGGGCTCCGTGGCCGGCCACTTGCAATATCGAGGCTGGCTGCTCATCGTCGTACAGATCGGCGTAACACTCGTCGGAGAACAACAGCGCTTCGTTCTCGCGGGCCTTCTCCAAGAGTCGGGCCAGGTCGTCAAAAGGGGTTATCGAGCCGGCAGGGTTGTGAGGGGTACAGGTCCAAACGAGACTGGCCCGCTTCCACACCTCGCTCGGGATCTGATCCGCCCGGAGCACAAAGTCATCCCCCAAAGCGACCGGGTACGGCTCCGCTCCGGACAGGACCGCCCCCCTCTCGTAAATCGGATATCCAGGAGTCGGATAGACAACGGCGTCCCGGCGGACCCTATCAACGAAGGCGAGATGGGATGAGAAGATGGCTTCCTTAGAGCCCGAGGTCGGCATTACCTGCGTGTCAGGATCGATCGCAACACCGAAGCGGCGCGCCACGTAACCGGCCACCGCCGACCTCAGCTCCGCCAGCCCTGACGTGGTCGGGTACTGGGAAACACGGGGCACGGACGCCTTTAATGCCGCCGGGATGAAATCCGCGGTCGGCTCCCGCGGATCACCGATCGAGAAGTCGTAGACCTGCTCCCCTGCAGCTCGAAGCTGCCTTGCCTTTTCCTGCAATCGACCGATCGGATATTCACCCAGGCTGGCCACGGCCGGGTTCGTCTTCATCGAGCGTGACCATACACTCGCATCGATGCCGTACCGGTACGTCTACATCGGCCTGGCGTGCCTTGTGGTAGCCGCCATCGCCCTTGGGATCGCTTTTGGCCGGTCGGGGGAACCGGCCCCTCTGCCCCCTCCGATCGAAGCGATTTCTCCGGAACCCAACGCGACCGTTCTTCGCCAGGCATACGTAGAAGTCGACCTGGAACCCGGCTACCGAGCCCAGGTATACATCAACGGGTTCCTGGTTCCTGACCAGGAACTGACCTTCATCGAGTCCACCGGGGTGCACCGTTGGCAGCCGTCGGCAACCAGCCTCATCCTCGACCAGTGGCTCCCCGGTCAGCATGAGGTCAGGGTCGTATGGGACACCATCATCGGTCTTCCCGCTCCCGGCGAATTCACCTGGATCTTCCGGGTCCAATAGGACCCTCAGGCCTGGTCTACCTCGACGGGGCACCTGACTCCCGACTCGGGACCTCGTTGGGCGTACTCCGCCCAAAAGGACCGGACCTCCTCAACCTCGAGTGACGGCCGTGCGGCCAGTTGACCCCAGGCAACAAGTGCGACCGGCGTGGGCATCTCCGCAAACGGCGCCACGATGATGTGGGTCGCCATGGTCCTGGCCAACTGCTCGACCTCCCCCAAAACCGCCCCGTCGACTTGGTCGGGCTGGTAGTTGACGATGACGGCACCGTGCTCCAGGGTGTGGACGGTGAAGATCTCAGGTATCTCTTCTCGATAGATGCCACACGGTGCCGGCACGGGTGCATGGGTGCCCGATGTGGTCGGCACCGAGCTGTAGTCGGGTGGTTCGGCCTCGCCGTTGAGAATCGCCTCAACCTCCTCCGGCGAGAGATGGGCAACGCCTCCGTCTTCCGGCCTCTCCACTCCGAAACCCAGACCCCCGTTAGCGCCGCTGTCTCCGTCCGATCCGGCGCAGGCCGTGATCACGATCAGCACCACCGCCAACGCTCTCCTCATTCCGGTCCATTCTCAAGCAATTTGAGGAACGCCAACTCGTCCAGTATCGGAATACTCAGTTCCTCGGCTCTGGTGACTTTGCTGGTCCCAGGCGACTCGCCGGCAATCAGGAACGAGGTCTTCTTGGATACACCGCTGGTGGCCTTGCCGCCCCGCTCGACCACCGCCGTCTCTGCCTGTTCCCGGCTCATCGAAGCCAGGGTTCCGGTGACGACCACGTTGACCCCCCGGAGGATGTCGCTGGCAGGCGTGGCTTCTTGCGCCCTGTCCTCGAGGTTCACGCCAGCGGACCCAAGCTTGGCGACCAAGGCGCAGTTGTCCGGGTCGATCGACCACTCCCGCACCGAAGCGGCAATCACCGGCCCAACCCCTTCGATGCCGGCGATTTCCTCCTCAGAGGCGTCCATCAGGCCGGGCAGGCTGAAGTAATTGCGGGCGAGCACCCGGGCGACGGTCCCGCCCACATGGCGAATCCCCAGTGCCATAAGCAGGCGAGCAACGGGCCGATCACGGGCGGCATCGATCCCCTTCATCAGTTTGTTGACAGAGACCTCGCCCCAGCCTTCGTAGCCGAGAAGCTGCTCAGGCTTCAGCACGAAGATGTCGGCGGGATCTCTGATCAGGTTCTCCTTGAGAAGCAGATCGATGGTCTTATAGCCGAGGCCCTCAATGTCGAGACCTCCTCTCGAGGCAAAGTGGAAGAGCCACTCCCTGATCCGTGACGGACACGCGTAACCACCGGTGCAACGGGCGACCTTCTCCCCCGCCGCCCGGACGATCGGATTGCCACAGAACGGGCAACTGGCCGGCATGAACCACTCTTGCTCCTCCCCCGTACGGACCGACACCACGGGCCCCACCACTTCGGGAATCACATCGCCGGCCCTGCGAACGATGACCTGGTCGCCGATCCGGACATCCTTACGGCGCAGTTCATCCTCGTTGTGGAGGGTGGCGAACGAGACTTTGGCACCACCTACAAAAACCGGCTCCAATACCGCAAACGGCGTGGCCGCGCCGGTCCGGCCCACGTTGATCTGGATGTTGTTGAGCCTGGTGACCTGTTCTTCGGCAGGGAACTTGAAAGCCACCGCCCACCTCGGAGCATGGGAGGTGTAGCCAAGCTCTCCCTGATCGGCCAGTGAGTCGACCTTCACCACCACGCCGTCGGTCTGATAATCGCGATCGTGGCGGTCCTTCTCTGCCTGGTCGATGTTCATCTTCACTTCATCAAGGTCTCTGACCGAGGCCGAAGCAGGGTTGACCCTGAGCCCGAGACCGCTCAGGTACTCCATTTGTTCGGAGTGTCGCCTGAGCTCCCGCCCGCCCTCGAGTAGACCCACCTGGTACACCCAGACCCCGAGGTCACGAGTAGCCGTGATGCCGGGGTCTTTCTGTCGCACCGAGCCGGCCGCCGCGTTTCGAGGATTGGAGAAGATGCGAAGCCCGGCCTCGGTCTGGCGGCGGTTGAGTTCTTCAAATGCCGCAAACGGCATGTAGACCTCGCCCCGCACCTCCAACAAGGACGGAGCCTCGCCGATCAACCGAAGCGGGACCGATTTGATCGTGCGGAGGTTGGCGGTGATGTCCTCGCCGGTGGTTCCGTCGCCGCGGGTCGCACCACGGGTGAGAAGACCTTTCTCGTAAGTGATGACGACAGCCAAACCGTCGATCTTCAGCTCACACGAATAGCCATCAGGTGGCCGCCCGAGCTGACGCACCATTCGTTGCTCCCAGGCGTCGAGCTCCCTGCCTGCCTCGACATTGTCCAGTGAGAAAAGCGGGCGCCGATGCTGGACCGGTGCAAACAGGTCTCCGACCGGACCACCGATGCGCTGGGTCGGCGAGTCGGGCGTGATCAGGAGGGGATTCTCTTCTTCGAGCTTGACCAAATCCCGCAACAGCACGTCGTACTGGGAATCGGAGATCTCGGGCTCGTCGAGGACGTGGTAGCGATACCCGTGGTAACGAAGCTGCTGTCGCAACTCCTCGATTCGTTCTTCAACTTTCTGGGCGACACCGGACATTTAAAACCCCGATTTGGCGCGTAGGAACGACGCCAGGGAAGCAGAACTACGCGCCAAAACGGTGGGGTCGGGGCAGAATTGGTTCTGCTGATCCGGGCTAATCAGCAAGCGCCAGCGATCACACCGCTTCCCAGAACCTGATCCTGCCGGTAGAACGCGGCGGTTTGGCCGGGGGCGATTGCCTCTTGGGGCTGGTCAAAGATGAGCGAGCCACCTGTCCATGTCGCAAGCACCGCCTGACCGTGGGCCCGGTACTGCACTTCGACTATCTCCCCCGGCTCAACAGGCTCGTCTACCCACGTGACCTGGTCAAGATCGATGGTCTTGACCTCGAGGTGACGGCGATGACCGATCACCACGGTGGCGGTGGCGGGCTGGACGTCAACGACATAGCGCCGTTCGCCCAGAGCTACCCCGACCCCCCGGCGCTGGCCGATGGTGAACCCGGCGATCCCATCGTGTTCACCGACAACGTTGCCAGCCAGGTCGACGATATGCCCTCTCCGGTGGGCGTCCGGACTCCGACGATGGAGGAAGGCCTTGTAGCCATCCCGTCCCACGAAACAGATGTCCTGGCTGTCGGGCTTGGAGGCGGTGCGGAGACCGAGTTCGGTCGCGATGGCCCGGGTTTCGTCCTTGGTCAACTCCCCCACCGGCAGCTTCACTCTCGCCAGTTCCTTGTGGGTGAGCATCGAGAGGACATAGGACTGGTCCTTGCGCCGATCCATTCCTCGTCTTAGTTGGAAACGGCCGCCCTGTTGCGTCACCCGGGCGTAGTGACCCGTCACGAGAAGGTCGCAACCGAGTTCACCGGCCTGTTCGAGGAGGCGCGAGAACTTGACCGTGCGGTTGCATTCCACACATGGATTGGGGGTCCGGCCGCTCAGATAGTCGCCGACGAAATGGTCCACGACTCCCGAGTGAAAATGCGACGTGTAGTCGAAGACGTAATAGGGGAGGTCGAGTTGGGCCGCCACCCGGCGAGCGTCTTCGGCGTCGCCAACAGTGCAGCATCCCGCCGTCGGGGCCTCCCCGTTGGGACCCTGCCACAGCTTGAGAGTGACTCCGATGACGTCGTGGCCGTCGCCTTTCATTAGGGCCGCCGCCACCGAGGAGTCGACCCCGCCTGACATTGCTACCAGCACCCTCATGGTCGGCCTTCGAGCGCTTCCAGCACGGCCTCTGCGGCTTGCTCGGCTTCAGAAAGCTTGGAGGTCCATCCAAACGAGAACCGAAGTGAGCTCCGGGCCTCCTCCGGCGTAAGCCCCATTGCTTCGAGAACGTGAGACACCGTTGCCGCCCCCGATGCACAAGCCGAGCCGGCGGAGGCCGCCACGCCCAACCTATCGAGCAACACAAGCAAGGTTTCGTTGTTGATTCCATCAAAACGCAAATGGGAGTGCTGGGGAAGGGCGAGGTCCTCCGGCACGGTCCGCTCAGCTCGGTCGGAGAGTTTGGCCTCGAAGTGACTGCGGGCCTCGGCCGTGTCCGTGCGGAAACGATCGCGATCATCTGTCGCCAGTTCCATAGCCGTGGCCATCCCTACTGCCCCGGCCACATTGTGAGTTCCGCTTCGCCGACCCAACTCCTGACCACCGCCATGCATCAGAGGTTCGAGAACACAACCGCTTCGTACAAAGAGCAGACCCACACCCTGGGGGCCACCAAATTTGTGTGCTGACAGGGAGATAAGGTCGACAGCCCACTCATCGACATCGATCTTGAGCGCGGCAAACGCCTGCACGGCGTCCGTGTGGAACAGGACCCTTGGGTTCTCAGCTTTCACAGCTGCAACCAAAGGCGCCAGAGGTTGGATGGTTCCGGTCTCGTTGTTGGCCGCCATCACAGATACGACCTTGGTATCGCTCGCCACCGCGGCAGCGAGTTCCACAGGGTCAATCAATCCGTGAGGATCAACACCGACGATGCCGGTCGGACAACCAAAGCGCCTTAGGAAATCAGCCGTCTCGAGGACGGCTTCGTGCTCGGTCGCCGCCGTTACGACTCCGCCCCGGTTGCCTCCCGCCAATGCGACACCTTTGAGGGCCAGGTTGTCGGATTCTGTACCCCCTCCGGTGAAAACTATCTCCCGCGGCCGAGCCCCGATCAGGGCTGCCGCTTGCTCCCGGGCCTCTTCCAGGGCGTTCTTGGCTCGGCGGGACACACTGTGCACCCCCGAGGAGTTGCCAAAACGGTCGGCGAGAAAAGGGGCCATTGCCTCCGCCACCGCGGGCCGAACCGGGGTAGTGGCGGCGTGATCCAGGTAAAGCACGCCACAATTGTCGCATGGGAGTGACCGTTGCCATCCACATCCCCGCGTCGCTGGAAACGGTGTGGGAAGCCGTGGCAGATCTGGCTTCCCATGTTGAATGGATGGCAGATGCCAGACGTATCGACTTCCAAACGACGCAGCGGGCGGGGGTGGGAACTCGGATGAAGGTACTAACTCGGATCGGCCCGTTCACCGCCACCGACGTCATCGAAGTGACCGGGTGGGATCCCCTTCGTCGGATCGCAGTCAGGCATGAGGGCTTGTTTACCGGCGGAGGTGAGTTCCGTCTCGATGCTGTGGCCGGAGGAGTCCTATTCACCTGGAGTGAGCAGCTGACATTTCCGTCGAGTTTGGGTGGTCGGGTCGGCGCCTGGATGGCCAAACCAGTTCTCCAGTGGCTCTGGCGTCGCAACCTCAACCGACTCCGGCAACGACTAACCCTCGTTTAGACGGCATCGGGGTTGGCCTGTCATTAACTTTTCGACAATGACAGACACGAGACAGTCGCAGGGAACGGGCCTCGACTCGTTCTTCAAGCTAACGGAGAGAGGCACTTCGGTTGGCACCGAGGTGCGGGCCGGAGTCACCACCTTCTTGGTGATGGGTTACATCATCTTCGTCAACCCAAATATTCTGTCGGCGGCCGGGTTAGAGCCTGGGGCCGTGGCAGCAGGGACCGCCCTTGTGGCCGGTTTGTTGACGATTCTGATGGGGGTGGTCGCCAACTATCCCATCGCCATGGCCGCCGGGCTTGGCATCAACGCCGCCGTTGCCTTCGGCCTGGTTTTGGGGAGCGGGCTCACCCCGGCCGGTGCGATGGGTGTGATTGTTCTTGAGGGCCTAATCGTCCTTGCCTTGGTGCTGGTGGGCTTACGCGAGGCCATCATGAAGGCGGTACCGATATCCCAGAAGCGGGCCATCGGGGTAGGCATCGGGCTCTTCATCCTGTTCATCGGGTTTGAAAGCGGTGGGCTGATTGACCAGGGCGACGGCGTGATTGTCACTTTCCTCTTTCCCAATACCAAGCCCGCCCTCCTCACCCTGATCGGGCTATTGATCACGGTCACCCTCTACGCCCTCAAGGTGCGGGGAGCCCTGATCATCAGCATTCTGGCGACTGCGGTATTGGGTCTAATCATGGGCGTTACATCGTTCCCTGAAACGTTTACGGCCACGCCCAGCTTCGCCACTCTCGGCGAGTTCGACCTGGGCAACGTATTCGCTCAGCTCGGTGTTTTGACGGCGGCCTTAACCATTTTCAGTTTCATGCTGACCGACTTCTTCGACACCATCGGAACCGCTACCGGCGTGCTCGAGGAGGCTGGACTAACTGACGAGAAGGGCGAGATACCCGGCGTCGGACGTTTGCTGCTGGTCGACTCGGCCGGAGCGGCGCTAGGAGGCGTCGCAGGGATTAGCTCCAACACCAGCTATATCGAAAGCGCCGCCGGGGTGGCCGAAGGAGGGAGGACCGGCCTCACCTCTGTCGTGACCGGTGTCCTTTTCCTGCTGGCGATCTTCCTCTCCCCTTTGGCAGGCCTGATTCCAGCCGAAGCCACCGCACCAGTTCTGATCCTGGTCGGTTTCTTGATGGCCGGGCTGATCAAAGGGATCGACTTCGACGACTTCGAAGAGGGTTTCCCAGCGTTGCTAACCATCGTCCTGATGCCACTGACTTTCAGCATCACCGTCGGCATCGGCGCCGGCTTCGTGATGTACACCATCATCAAGATCATCAAAGGCAAGATGAGAGAGGTCCACCCCTTGATGTGGGTGATCGCGATCGCCTTTCTCATCTACTTCGCCCAGGCCTACCTCGGGCGGGTGATCACGGCTTAGGGGAGATCAGCGTCCGGTAAATCGGGCCTGGCGCTTCTCGACAAAGGCGGCCACGCCTTCTTTGGCGTCGTCGGTCCAGAAGGTCTTGTTGAACTCGTCGGCCTCGATGGCGAGGGCGTCTGTGATGGGCCGGCCCCATCCCCGGTTTAGAGCTCGTTTGGCCGCAGTGAATGCAGGAGTAGGGCCCTCTGCCCATGTGGCGGCATCGGTCATCGCCATATCCAACAACCCTCCGCTCGGTGCGACCTTGTCGGCGAGTCCGATCGTAAGGGCCTCCTCGGCTCCGACGAACCTGCCGCTGTAGACGATATCGCGGGCCTTTTGGTGACCCACCAGCCGCTGTAACCGTTGAGTTCCACCGGCGCCCGGGATCAAACCGAGCTTGATCTCAGGTTGACCCACCAACGCATCCTCCGCCAGATAACGAAAGTCTGCTCCCATCGATAGCTCCAAGCCTCCGCCCAGCGCGTAACCGTGGATGGCAGCGATGACCGGTTTGGCCAGGTCTTCAAGGGCGGTGATCGCCTCTGAGAGTGACGATGCCAGACGCTCTTCCCGCCCAGAGGCATAGGCCTCGCGAAAGCCCTTGATGTCGGCGCCCGCCGCAAAATGGGGCTGACCGGTGACGACCACCGCGCGGACCGCGGGGTCAGCTGCCCGCGAGAAGGCCACGAGGAGGTCGTGGGACAGCTCCTCCGAGAGAGCATTTACGGGAGGACGATTGAGGCGGACAAGCGCAACCGCTCCGTCCACCGAGTATTCGACAAGATCAGCCATGAGCCGACACTAACCAAGGGTGCGCCGGCTCACCGCCGGGAGATCGGCTAGCTCCGGCTGGCGCGTCGGTGGTGGGCGACAGACCCGGATGCGGGCGTCGACCACCTTTACCCCGCTCCCGGGCGTAAGCACCTTCACCGGGTTCAGGTCCATTTCAACTATCTCGGGCATAGCCCCGACCAGCGCCGAAACCCGCAATATCGCCTCTTCGAGCGCGCTCACATCACCTTCAGGAAGGTTTCGATAACCGAGGAGCAGCCGCGAGGTACGAAGCGACAGGATCATCGAGCGGGCATCCTGATCGGTGAGCGGATGCAGCCGAAGGGCGACGTCGCCCAAGAGTTCGACGAGGACGCCTCCCATTCCGAATACGAGCAGAGGCCCAAACGTGGGGTCTTCGGTCATCCCGACCAGCACCTCATGGCCCCCGAGCACCATCTCTTGGATCAAAACCCCCTGCGGGTCCGGAACTACCTGCCAGACCCGGTGAAAGGCCTCGGCCACGGCCTCGTCGCCGTTGACTCCCAGCACCACCCCGCCAACGTCGGACTTGTGGAGAGCGGAGGGAGCGATCACCTTGATGGCGAGAGGTCCACCGATGGACCGGGCCGCGGCCAAAGCCTCTTCCACCGTGACCACCCGGTGGCTCTGTGGCAGCCGCAGACCGGCAGCAGCAAGGATGATCTCTACCTCTTCCGGTTCGAGCCATCCGCCTTCGTCCCCCAACCTCTCGAGCGCCGCCTCCGTCACACTGCGCGCACCGTTAACCGCGAGATCGGCGAACTCCCGTTCTACCCCCGGATCGCGGGATCTCCACTCCGAATAGCGAACGGCCCGGGACAGGGCGAGAGCCGCGGCTTCAGGGAACCGATAAGTGGGGATCGTCTTCCGGCCCGATCGGAGCAAGGGCACCCCTTCTTGCATGAACACTGCCACCACCGGTGCGGGACCGGTGTAGTTGTCAACCACATCTCTGACAGCGGCCGCCACCAACGGACCGCCCTCGGGCGAGGTCGGCACATAGATCAGCATCACCGCATCCACCTCTTCAGACTCAAGCAGCGCTTCCAGACACGCCTTGTATGCGCCCGGCCCACCAGAGGCGATGGTGTCCACCGGGTTGTGGGTGGAGGCTTCGACTGGCAACACCTCCTTCAGTCTCTGCTGGGTCGCCTCACTCAATTCGGGAATGGTGAGCAACCCTGCTTCGAGGGCGTCAGCGGCAAGGATGCCGGGGCCACCGGCGTTGGTCAGTACTCCGACCCGGCTGCCACGCGGGAGTGGCTGGTTGGCCAGGAGCGAGGCCACGGCGAATTGCTCTTCGATCGTGTCGGTCCGGATGACACCGGCCTGGGTGAAGAGGGCGTCCACTGCAACGTCTGATGAGGCAAGGGCTCCCGTATGACTTAAAGCGGCTTTGCTCCCCGAGGCGCTGCGGCCCGATTTGACGGCGATGATGGGTTTGCGCATCCCGATCCGGCGGGCAATCCGGCTGAATTTGCGGGGATTCCCGAACGACTCCAGATAAAGGAGAATGACGTCAGTAGCGGGATCCTCCTCCCAAGCCAATAACAGATCGTTGCCCGATACGTCGGCCTTGTTACCGACCGAAACGAATTGGCTGATCCCGGTGCCAGTCTGTTGTGCGTATTCGAGGATCGCAATCCCCAGGGCTCCGGACTGGCTCGACATGGCCACGTTGCCGGTCGGTGGCCGTGCTCCCGCGAAAGTGCCGATCAGATTGACTGCAGCCGCGGTGTTGATGACGCCCATGCAGTTCGGGCCGACCATTCTCATCCCCGAGGTCCTGACCAGGTCGAGGAGGTCGATCTCCCGGTCCTTTCCATCGACGCCGATTTCCGAGAACCCGGCCGAGATGACGCAGATTCCCCGCACCTTCTTGTGGGCACACTCGGCCACCACTCCTTGGACCGCCTGGGCTGGCACCACGATGAAGGCCAGATCGATCGGATCGGGGATGTCGAGGACGCTTGAGTATGCCCGGACCGAATTGACCACTGCAGCCTTGGGATTGACCGGAAACAAAGGACCGGTGAATCCTCCGGCGAGCAAGTTGGCGAAGAGCCGAGCTCCGATCGAACCGGGCGTGGTCGAGGCCCCGATCACGGCGATCGACCGCGGGAAGAAAATTGGAAGAAGCGAGGCTGCCACTGCCCGCCGTTCGCGAGACTCCTCGGACTCCCTTGCGCCCAGCGTGTGTTCAACCGGAAAGTCGACCGTGAAGACGTTGTCCTCCAATGTTCGGGACAATGTGTAACCCGAGTTCCGGAACACTCTCATCATCTGCACGTTCTCGGCCATCACAAACGCCCGGAAACCGGTGATCCCGCGACGGCGGGCATGCACCGTCAGCAAGGACAACAACTCAGAGCCGATGCCGCGCCCTTGATATGTGTCAGCCACCGCAAATGCCACTTCGGCGATATGGGGTTCTTCGGGAAGGCTGTCGTATCTGCCCACAGCGACTATCTCCCCTTCATCGACGGCCACCAATGCCATCCGCCGGGTGTAGTCCACCATCGAGAAGTAGACCGCCTCGTCCCGCTCGAGCGCTTCTTTGACCCGGAAGAATCGGAAATAGCGGCTTTGGGGACCAAGTCGCTGAAAAAACCGAATCAAACCGTCGGCGTCATCAGCGCGAATCGGTCTGATCTGGACGATGTCGCCATCACGCAGCACTGCATCGACCTCGTATTCGGAGGGGTAAGTGCTCATGCCCGTTCCTGGTCGAGATCACTCACGGCCTGTCGACGGGCAGAAGCCGCTGCCCTCGCTTCGGGCTCGCCGAGAGGATGATCGCTGTAACGGGCAATCGCATAGAGGTCCGTCAATGACCCGATCGCCGGGGACCCGGCAGCCTCCAGGCGAGCTCCGAACTCGTATGGGGTCTCGTAGGGCCACAACGTGACCTGCCGTGCCTCAGCTGTCCGCAGGAAGGAACGAAACTCGGCAGCGATGCGGCGGCGGAAGGGGTCGGCCGGTTGCCATGGCTCGGGTCGAGAGCGGCGATAGATCGCACCAGCCAAACCGCCCCCGCGCCGGCGCCGGCGCCGCCACCATCGAATGATTGCCGCGGGAACTGCCGAGATCGCGTCGATGAGCTCCAACACGATTCGCACCATCTTTCTCCACACTGAAGTGCTTCGCCCCAGCGGCCAGCTTCCCCGGCGACGTGTGAAAACGATGTAAACGCCCAGGAACACCAGACCAAACGCCACTAACAAAACGAAGTCGAGCCACTCTCCCGGGGGCGATGCTGCGCTTCCAGGCACAGGCACGAACTCGCTTGGCTCGCCAGCAGAAGGAGGAACTTGATTGGGGGAAGTCTGACTGGGAGCGCCACCCGTCAACCTGGTCACCAGCGACGTCAATCCTGCCGAGATCCAGGTAGTCGCTGAGTGCAAGGCGGAGAGAGCCGGACGGCCCAAACCGATAGCCATTGCCGCTCCCAAAGCTGCGACCACCAACAGAGTCGTCCGCGCCAGACCCCACCTGTTCCCGATGTCCGCATCGATCACGGCACGGTCCCGCCCCCACCGGACCAGGCGTAACCGTCTCTCAACCATCGAAAGGGCAGTCAGCCCGATAAGCCAATAACAAAGGAACGAGACCACGAACCCCCCCGCCATCGGGCGAGACTGTACAGGGGGCACGAGCCCGCCATGCCCGGCCACGACAGCAAAGGATTGGGCGACACCAACCCATAGAAACCGCCTCCGGAGGCGTTCGGGGGCGGAGCTAACGCTTTCGATCGAGTCGGCCGGATCTACCACCGCTTCGAGGTCTGAAACTGTGATTTGGGTCAAGAGCCAGCTCACGAGCGTCGCCCCCAACCCTACGAAAAGGGTCACCGGCTCGGCGTCTGCCATCACAGCGACCCCTCCTACCGGGATCGCCATGACGGCGATCGCCTCGCCGGTTGCCATCAGTCTGCCTCTCCCACGATCCAGACGCCTGAAAACTTCCACTACGAGGACGGCAGCCGCCATCGATCCGGCCAGGTAGGCCGAGGGGGCCGGCAAGGCCACCCCCAGAGTCCATCCAACAGACCCTGTCAGCAGAACAAGAGTGAAGAGAATCCCGGGCGTCACAGCCCCACCCCGACCAGCGAGCGATCGTCAACGATCTCCCAAACCCTGATGCCCGCCAGCTCTGGTTTCTCGCCGTCGACGACGACAACGATGGGCCGCCATCCACGTCGCCGGAGGATGTGGACCCTTTCGATCACATCGGTTGCCAGCCGCCTCGTTATGAGTATGAGCGTCGAACCGTATGGCAAGCCCACCGGCTCGAGGAGCCGCGCAGGTGGAATCTCATGAGCACCGGCCACCGCCAAGACTTCCAGCATTGCCATCAGGTGGATGTCGTCGGAGGCAGGGTCAATGTGAACCGCTCCCGACCGGAGGCCGGCAGCCAGCCGCTCTCTCGTGACTATGTGGTGAAGGATCGAGGCCGCGGCCGTTACCGCCAGCTCAATGGGGCGTGATCGGGTGCCCATTCCTTCACGGGAGAGGTCGAGTAAAACCATCGTCTCGCGGGCGAACCCATACTGGAGGCGAGTGACCAGCAACGACCCCTGATGAGCCGAGGCGGTCCAATGGATGCGACGAGCCGAGTCGCTGGATTGATAGGGCCGGACCCCGACGATCCGCGTTGGGTCCTCGTGTAGCGGCAGAGGCGTCCGCAGCTCCGGGAACGGAGATATCGCCGGCAGACCCAACTGATGAAGGGGAACGATGCGCGGGTACACGATGACACCCGGACCGGTAGATACACTGCGTTGGGCGGGTCTCCAACCAAAGACATCACCACTGACCATGGTCGAAGGCCCCAGGCGGTAAGCGCCCCGCTTCCTCCCAACGATTTGATATTCGGCCCGACGGCTTTCACCACTGGCCAGGCTGGTTACCCAACGCAAGGGCTCGGTTGCGAGATCGAAGGGGACCAAATCAGTGATCGACAACCATGTCACCGGCAGCCTTCCGGTGTTGTTGACCACGACCACAACCCGCCCGCTCTCGCCCAGGAACAAGCGACTGGGAGCCCTTCTCTCCAGCTCCACCCAGTCGAGGCCAGCCTGCGGAATCCGGGAGGCGTAGGCGGCGAGCAGAATAAGCAGGGCAGCGACGCCTGCCATGGCGTTGACCGCGTAGACGATTGCCATGGCCGCAAGGAAGACGCCAATACGTCGCGGGGTCACGGCTCGGCGCCCACCGGAAGAGCACCCAAGAGCTCGTCGATCACCTCGGCAGCTCGAATGCCCCGGAGCCTGCTCTGGGCCGACAGAACCAGCCGATGCGAGAGAACGGGTCCGGCGATGCCCTTGACATCATCGGGGAGAACGAAGTCCCGCCCTCGCATCGCCGCCACGGCACGTGATGCCGCAGCCAGGAATAGGCTGGCCCGAGGGCTGGCGCCCAACTCCAGAGAGGGATGGTCCCGGGTGGCAGCGACCAGCGACACCAAATAACGGCTGACATCGACACTGAGCAGTGTCTGTGAGGCGGTCAAACACATTTCCGCCCAATTGACCGCTTCAGCCACGGCTACAAGGGACTCGACGGGATGATCCAGTCCCTGCCGCTCAACCAAGGTCTGTTCCTCGGAGGCTGTCGGATATCCCATCGCCACCGATAGCAAGAAGCGGTCGAGTTGGGCCTCCGGGAGCGGAAACGTACCTTCGAACTCGACCGGATTCTGGGTGGCCAGCACCAAGAAGACCTCGGGCAGTCGCCGGGTGTCCCCGTCCACGGTCACCTGCCGTTCTGCCATCGCCTCCAAAAGCGCTGCTTGGGTCCTTGGGGTGGCGCGGTTGATCTCGTCTGCCAACAAGACGCTGGTGAACACGGGACCCGGTTCGAATCGGAACTCGGCGGTTCGGGGATCGAATACCCGTACACCCGTAACGTCGTTTGGCAACAGGTCGGGGGTACATTGCAGCCGCCGGAAGGCAACTCCAAGTGAAGCCGCAAAACTCCGGGCGAGCATGGTCTTGCCTGTGCCAGGGACGTCGTCGATCAGAACGTGGCCCCGGCACAATGCCGCCACAACCAGCAGCTCGATCTGCCGACGCTTGCCCAGGATGACGTTTTCGACGTTGGTGATCACCGCCTCGGCGGCCTGGCGCACAGTGGACATTGCCGAGACTATGCCAGAGATTTGACCTGATAGAGCGACCGGGCTTCCGGCAAGCCCGGGAGCGAAATATATCCAAGACTCCTGAATCTGACCCCGCTGCCTTTGATCGCCTCCCTCACTTCGGCCGACGTCACGATCTGGCCGCCTCGGGCGACCGCGCACAACCGGGCAGTGGTATGCACCGCCACGCCGATGTAACCGTTCCCACGACGAGTTGGGCGCCCGTGGTGAATCCCGATGCGGACCCTCACTGACAGACCCAGGGGCCAGGTTCTGATTTTGAGCTCGTCTTGAATGCCAGAGGCTGCCCTGACCGCGCCGGCGGTATCCACAAACACAGCGAAGAACTCGTCCGCCCGGGAGTCCACCTCATGGCCCTGATATCGCACCACGCTCTCCCGAACCAGGGTCCGGACCTCGTCGAGAAGGTCTCCGTACTCCTCCCCGAGACGGTGGACCAGACTCGTTGACCCTTCGATATCGGTCATCATCAAAGTCAGGTAGCCGCTTGGGAGATTCGTTCCATCGAGGCTTTGGCGCTGACCGATCTGACGTTCCGACCGAAGTTGTCCCGTGATGAAGCCAACCGGCACAATTCCGAATTTCTTGGCGGCATTTAGCAAACGCTTGCGCGCTTTCTCACGGGCAACGTCGGTTTCGAACGCAACCTGATTGAACCGGGCGAGAGCGTTCTTGACGTGGGCAGCATCGTTGATGGGAAGCCGCCGGATCCCCTTCGAGTCCACATATGCAAAAGAGGAGTCGGGAAGTCGCGCCCGCTTGCCGGCTTCAAGCTTGGGCATTGTCCAACGATAGACCGAGCCGCTGTTCGGGCTGATATGGAAAGATGTCGATCATCTCTCCGGCCGCCACCCGCTCTTGGACCTGGCGCCACCAGGTTGCTGTCAGCAGATCGCCGTGATGCTCGAGATAGGCCTCGCGCAGCTCACCGTCAATACCCAGGAACCGGGCAAACTCCTCAGGAAAGACGTCATCGGGCCCAACTGCGAACCATGGTTCAGCGGCCATCTCCTCCTCCGGACTCTCGGCCCGCGGCAAATCACGAAATACGCACCGATCGATGGTCGTCAGCTCGTCGTAGTCGTAAAAGACAACTCGACCATTGCGGGTGACGCCGAAGTTCTTCAGCAACAGATCGCCGGGGAAGATTCCCGAAGCCGCCAGCTCCTTGATGGCCGAGCCGTAGTCGATGATGGCGGATCGGGCCAGGTCGGGATCTGCATCACGCAGATAGATGTCGAGAGGGATCACCCTACGCTCGAGATATGCATGTCGGATCACGACTTCATCGCCGCCGCTCAAGACGGTCCGGCCACACTCTCCTTGCAGCATTTCCAGAAGCCCCGGGTTGAACCTGTTGAGGTCGAATTTCAAGTGCTCGAATTCCTGGGCATCGATGAGGCGGCCGGCCCGATCACCCTGAAACACCAACCGATAGCGTTCTCTCACGTCATCAGGGGTCGCCCTCTTGGGCGCCGGGAATCGGTCTTTGATCACCTTGGTGACGATGTCGAACCCCGGAAGCGTGAAGACCGACATCACCAGACCTGGAGTGCCCCGGGCGAAGTCAAAACTCTCGCCGGAGGAAATCAGGTGAGCGAGCAACTCGCGATAGAGCACGGTCTTTCCGTGTTTGTGCTGCCCAATGGCGATGTATAGCTCCGACAAGCGTTTGCGAGGCATGAGGGTGCGAAGAAACCTGACGAGGTCGTAGGGCCGCTCGACATCTACATGGAAGTAGGAGCGGGCAAACGAGAACAGGATCGATACCTGATTCTCGGTGAGGAGCACCGCATCGAGGAACATCCCATCCTTGTGGTGGAGGATGGCCAGGACCAGGGGGAGGACATGGGAACCGCTGTACACCCGCCCCACCACGTAGGCGGCCTTGCCGCGATAGAAGACGGCATCGACCATCTCGGCCCGCTCGATCACCCGTAGTGCACCGATACGCCGCAGGTGCTCACCAATGCGGGCGGCGGCCCGTGAAACGTCGAGATCGATGGATCGGAACTGTCCGCTGAAGCCGGTGTAGTTCACGATCGTGCGGACCAGATCGGCGTTGCTCGCCGGATCGGCATACGCTCGATATAGAGGCTTGTCTGCCTCCGTTGGCGGGGTATCGAAGTCGGTATCGACGAACTCCATCACAGGATTGACCCCGACCGTCGTAAAGGTCTTGCGGGTTACGGAGTTGAAGAACGTCTCGGCGAGCTCGAAGTAGCTGCGGTCCTGGATGAGGCTCGAGTAGACCGCCTTCATGGCCGCCCACACCGGCTTCTCGGCGGCTCTCTCCCCCATCAACCGGGAGACATCTTCGGCCGCTCGGGCTGCGGCCATGCCATATAGATCGAGCCTCTGGCGAGCATCGGCGGCAATACCCCGCCAGTCCCGCTCCTCGAAGCGAATCCGGGCCCGGCGAGTGACGATCCGAAATCGACCATCGAAAGAGGCGTAGGCGTCAGCGATGGTCTGAGCGCCCAGGCTGGCCAGCCGCGAGTCGGACAGGATCGGTGCGGTCATTGCGTGCCCGGGGTGGGATTTGAACCCACACGCCCTTTCGGGCAAAGCATTTTAAGTGCCTTGTGTCTGCCGTTTCACCACCCGGGCGCTAAAGAAAGGCTAACGACCCCATCGAGCAGATCGTGATTGGAGACTGTCACTCGCTCTGCGCCCAAGGCAGCCATTGCCGCCTCGGCTATCACGGCGCCAGCCAGGATGACCGGGGCCCGGGCGGGGTCGAACCCGGGCAAAGCCGCCGTCTGTTCTATGGTCAGAGTGGCCAAGCTGTCGACCAGAACAGCGACCTCTCCCACGGTCAGTGAGGTCAGATGGACCTCTTGATCTGCGAGGTGGATCCCCGCCAGGCTCGTCCAGGTTCCTGCCACCCCGACCACACTCCCGACGATCGGGGTAATGCCTGCGAAGCTCTCCCGCACCAATCCTTTGGCTGCCGCCAACTCCTCGACGGAAGGGGGACGGTTGCCGAGGAGCCTCTCGGTGAGCCGGACCGAGCCCATCTCAACGGACCGGCCGCCATCAACTGTGACGAACTCGGTCGACCCCCCGCCAATGTCGACGACGACGTGCGGGGGTGCAAGCGGCAAACCGAGCGTTGCGCCGTTGAACGCGAGGCTGGCCTCCTCGTCGCCGGAAATCAGTTCGGGCCTGACTCCCAAAGCGATCTCGGCGATGTCAAAGAACGCCTCCCGGTTGGCAGCATCCCGCGAGGCCGACGTCGCCACCGCCCGCCGGCGCTCCACCTCCAGGTCCTTCATCCGCCCACCGAACTCCGCCAAAGCGAGCAGGGTCCGATCGATACCCTCCGCCGACAACACGCCAGTGGCATCGACCCCGGCACCCAGCCCGGTCACCCGCTGCCACCGACCCAACTCAACGATCCCGTCTTCGATCTTTTGAACGATCAGCAACCGCATGGAGTTGGTACCGATGTCGACCGCCGCCAACCTCATCTCGGTTCTCGCCAATCGGGGTTGGGGACACCGTCGACAACGCATGGGATCGTGCAATCGAGAGGTTCGACCAATGGGGACACCAACGCCCCGACCGGGTTGAGGTTGCCGGCAGCATGATCGGCGTGGTGGGCATGAAGGCACTTCACTCCCCGGGCCGCTCCGGCGACGCCCCCGGTGGGCCGGTGAACGGCCCCGCTCGGCACCAGCTCGTCACGGTCGCGGCGGTAACGCTCGTGGGCCTCCTCAAGAGCCGCCGCGAATTCTGGATCGCTGTCGACTCGGGCCTCCATCTCCTGGATGGCACCGGCCGACTCCAACCTGGCGACTCGCCTCACCGCCAGCGGACACGTCAACCAGAACCTGGTCGGGAAGGGAGTGCCATCATCGAGCAGTGGCGGCACCGTCACCACTACCGGCAGGCCCAGCGGACATCGAGCCACTACATCGGAACGGGCCCGCAAGGGTCGTCCGATTTGGGCGGCAATGACGTCAGTATCAACCGCCAACGAGATCGGCGCCGGTGAAGAAGTTCCAGATCGCCTGATACCAGGGAACCGCAGGTGGCACCTCCACGGTGAGGGGCGCCGGGTCCGTCGTGCTGGTCGGGTCCTCGGCCGGTTCCAGCACCACATAGGCAATGTCTCCGGGCATGACATAACCGAGTTCTTCGCGGGCGAGTCGCTCGATCTCCTGGGGCGTGTTGAGAGCCGCCACCTCTGCGTCCAGTATTCGATTCTCGGATGTGATCGCCGCCAACTCGACCGCGGCCGCTTCGACGCGCCTCTGCTGATCGATGATCTGGCGGAACGGGATCACCGCCGTCACCAGAGCGACACCGAGCACGAGCAGTGCGAGCGTGGCAGTCCAAATGGCCGGTTTGGAAAGGCGAGTCATCGAAACCTCCTGAAGGTGTCCCAACCTCCGTAGCGCGCCTCTCCCGCCAGCGACTCTTCGATGCGGAGCAATTGGTTGTACTTGCCAGTCCGCTCTCCCCGGGCAGGCGCTCCCGCTTTCATCTGGCCAGCATTGGTGCCCACCGCCAGATGGGAAATGAACGCATCCTCGGTTTCGCCAGAGCGATGGCTGATCATGCGGCCAAAACCCGCCCTGGCAGCTATCTCCATCGTGCGGATCGTCTCTGAGAGCGAACCGATCTGGTTCACCTTGATCAGGATTGCGTTGGCGGCTCCGTTGGCGATGCCCTGGCGAAGCAAGTCCTCATTGGTGACGAAGAGGTCGTCGCCGACGAGTTGCAACCTCGACCCCAGCTGCTTGGTCAGCAGGTGCCATCCATCCCAGTCGGCTTCGGCCATTCCATCCTCGATCGACACCAGCGGGAAATCGTCGACGAGACCGGCCAGGTAATCGACCATTTCGGCGGACGTGAGTTCGCTCCCCTCCAGGTGATAGCGCCCACTCGAGAACAGCTCGGTGGCGGCGACATCAAGGGCGAGGGCGATTTCATCGCCCAATCGATAACCCGCCACCTCCACAGCCTCGCCCAACAAGTCCAGGGCGGCCCGGTTAGTGGCGAGATTGGGGGCAAACCCGCCTTCGTCCCCGACGTTGGTGGCCAGACCGCGTCCAGCCAAGACCTTCTTGAGTGCGTGATAGCACTCGACCCCTGCCCGCAATGCTTCGCGGTAGGTATCGAATCCGCCCGGAACGAGCATGAACTCCTGGATGTCGACAGAGTTGGAAGCGTGAGCTCCACCGTTGAGGACATTGAGGCACGGCACCGGCAGCAGCCGGGACCAGGGGCCCCCCAGATAGCGATAAAGCGGAAGGCCCATCGCCCCAGCTGCCGCCCGAGCGACTGCGAGTGACACTGCCAGGATGGCGTTGGCCCCCAAGCGAGACTTGTCAGCCGATGCATCCAGGTCGAGCATTGTCTGGTCGATCGTGTCTTGCTGGACCGCGTCCATGCCCATCAGCGCATCAGCGATCACACTGTTCACGTTGTTAATCGCAGTGCCGACCCCCCTGCCACCGAACCGATCGCCCCCATCCCGCAACTCCACGGCCTCCCCCGAACCTGTGGACGCACCCGATGGGACCGCCGCTCTACCAAATCCGCCCCCGCCGAGGTGCACCTCAGCCTCAACGGTGGGGTTGCCCCGAGAATCGAGGATCTCGCGGGCGTGAATGCGGGCGATTGTGGTGGTCACGGGCGACTCAACCTAGCGGGAGTCACTCATCTGACTTGACCTTTTCCCACCGCTGGTCCAGCTCCGAGGCAGTCAGCGATTGCAAGGGTCCCATAACCTCCATGGCGCGAAACCGCTTGATGAAACGACCAATGGTTCCCCTGAGCGCTACCTCGGGATCCACCGCCAGATGGCGGGAGAGATTGACCACGGTGAACAGGAGGTCTCCGATCTCGTCCTCTACCCGATCGCCGAGAGCCTGCTCGAGTTCGCCAATTTCTTCGCGCAGTTTGTCGATGACACCTGTTACCTCGGGCCAATCGAAGCCCACCTCGGCAGCTCGACGCTGCAGTTTGGCGGCCCGCTCCAGGCCAGGCATCCCAATCGGCACGCCATCGAGCACCGAAGCCGCCGCCGTCGGCTTCTCGGCTCGCTTGATCTGTTCCCAATTGGCCTTTACCTCCTCAGCCGTGTCCGCCTCTACGGTCCCAAACACATGAGGGTGACGCCGTACCAGCTTCTGGCGGAGGTTTTCGGCCACATCTTCGATGTCAAAGGCGCCCTCCTGGCGAGCGATAGCAGCGTGGAAGAGGATCTGAAGCAGTACGTCGCCGAGTTCGTCTTCGACCGCCCCGTATTGGGTCCCGTCACCATTGGCCGCGATTGCCTCGATGAGCTCGTAACACTCTTCGACCAGGTTCTTGACCAGGCTGTCGTGGGTCTGGCGCCGATCCCAGGGACACTCATGACGTAGCCGCCACATGGTCTGCACCACTCCTACCAATCCGCCCGGTTGGGCATCAATGAACAACGAAGTGCGCAAACCCGCCAGAGCGGGATCGATTTCTTCGAGAGCTCCCTCCACCAGCCGTTGCTCGTCTCCTCCGACATCGACCACGACGGTTGCTCGGGTTTGTTCTGGCATGATGCGCTGCAGAGCGGCCAGGGCGTCCGCTAAAACGACAGGCTGATCAAGGTGGGCGATCACGGTCGGTGAGTCGATCACCAGGGGAGATGGCAGCTCGTGACCGTTGAGGAGGCGAAGGCCGCGATCGAGGGGGTCGTATCCGATGGCCGCAAGGAGTGCATCGAGGAACGACTCCCCTGGTATTACCCGGCACTCGATTCCAGCGGCGGCGGCCGCATCCCTGACATGCCTTACCGCGAACTCACCAACAAGAGGACTGCCGGGGACCGCGTAAACCGTGGGAGCCTGTTGGGCACTAGCCAGAACGCGCTTGCTGATCGCCTCGTAAACGTCATCGAATGTTTGGATCGACAGATAGAGGTCATCGCATGTAGTCACCGGACGATGCCTCGCCAACTCAGCAGCCGCTGGGTGTTGGAGGGTGCGAACGATGACCACATTGACGTCGTCCAGAAGAAGCTGTTGTGTGGTCGGCTCAACCCGGTTCCAGGCGCCGGGACCAAGTCCGGCCACAGTGAGGCTGGCGTTCAAGTCGTGGGAGGGACAACCTTCGGAACTGGCGCCGCCTCCCAGGTCCCGTATTCAGCGTTGACCACCACCTCGGCATCCTGCAATGTTTCGAGCAGCCAGCCATCCACCAGCTGGTTGATGCGATCGCCAGTTATGCGATCCTTGAGTTCAGCCAGCGTGGGCTCGTCACGTTCTCTTACCAAGAGTACGTGCCATCCGAACTCCGACTCGACGGGGTTGGTCACCACTCCCAGCCGGGTTGCGGCCGCCGCTTGCGCAAATTCGGGCACGTAGTTACTGAGAGGAGCGCAGCCGAGGTCACCACCCGTGGCTGCGGTCCCGTCGGTACCGAGTTCCATCGCAACTGTGGCGAAGTCTTCACCGCCATCGATACGCGCCTTGGCGGCAACGGCCTCTTCCTCGGTGGCTACCAGGATGTGGCTGACACATGCATTGACAAGCCCGAGTCCTTCAGCGGTGCGCAGGAGTTCCGCATCGGCGTCGGACCCGGGCAGCACATCGGGTCGAAAGTGCTCGATCAGCTTGTCGCGGATCACCTGTTGGTTCGCTATAACCCGGAACTGGCTTTCGGTGATGCCTTGGTTCTGGAGAAACTCGGCGAGGGTAATTCCCTGGGCGACGCTGATCAGTTCGGTCAGTTGGACGATTTTGGCGTCAATCTCGGCAGCGGTGGGCTCGATTGCCAGCTCGGCCCTTGCCACTTCGATAATCACCTGATCGATGATGGCCCCGGTGAGATCAGTGGCAAAGGCCTCCTTGTCGATGGTGCCCTCGCCCTCACCTGTGTCTATCCGCATGGCCTGGACCTCTGCCACCGTGATATCGGTGCCATTGACCGTGGCGGCAACTTGGCCGCCAGCCCCGCCGCCACAGGCAGCCAGGGCAAGGGCAATCGCCAGCAGGGAAAGGGTTTTTCGCAAGCTCGGCATGCTAATTCGGCCACATATCTACAAGGAATGCGCGCAAATCGTTGACCAAGTCTCGCGGCGCAGGCACAAACAGCACGTCGTTTCGAAGCACCGCTTTAGGGGCCAGCCGTTGCAGACGCACCTCCTGGCTGGTGCTGAGGTCGACCGGTGACATGCGCACCTCTGACTTGAGGGTGACCAGTTCATTGAGCCCAACCCGCAGAGCCTCGACCCGTAGACGGGCAATGTCCAATAGCGCCGTGGCGGCGGGCGGCAGGGAACCAAAACGGTCGGTCCACTCGGCACCGACATCGTCAACCGCAGCCTGATCGGCGGCCATGGCCAGACGCCGGTAGGCCTCGAGCCGGAGGCTCTGCTCAGGCACGTACGCGTCGGGAAGGTGAGCATCGATCGGCAGCTCGATCCGGACTTCTCTTACTTCACTGGGGGCGAGCTGCGTGCCTTCCAATCGTGAAACCGCTTCGGCCACCAGTTCGGCATAGAGATCGAAGCCAACCGCCGCGATGTGGCCCGATTGGACCTCGCCCAGGATCGAACCGGCCCCCCGGATCTCCAGATCCCGCAAGGCCAGATGGAATCCGGAACCGAGGTCGGTCGCTTCCCCGATGGCCTCGAGGCGACGATATGCCTCCTCGGTCATGGTCCGGTCGGAAGGATGGAACAGGTAGGCGTAGGCACGCTGGCTCGACCGCCCTACCCGACCGCGCAGCTGATATAGCTGGGCGAGCCCGAGGAGATCTGCCCGCTCGACGATCAAGGTGTTGACCTGGGGGAGGTCGAGACCCGACTCGATGATGGTGGTGGCTACCATCACGTCGTACTCGCGATTCCAGAAGTCGAGCATCACCTGCTCGAGCTGGCCCTCCGACAGCTGACCATGCGCGACCACAAAGCGAGCGTCGGGAACGAGGCTCCGCAGGCGCGCCACCGCTTCGTCGATCGAAGCGACCCGGTTGTGCACGTAGAAGACCTGTCCGTCCCTGAGCAGCTCGCGCCGGATCGCGGCCGAGACTGACTGGGTGTCATAGACCCCGACATAGGTCAGGATCGGATGACGGTCCTCGGGAGCGGTGCGAATATGGCTGACCTGGCGGATGCCGGTGAGCGCCATCTCCAGCGTCCGGGGTATCGGAGTGGCCGTGAGAGTGAGAACATCGACTCCCACCTTTAGCTGCTTCAGCTGATCCTTGGCCGTCACTCCGAAGCGTTGCTCCTCGTCGACCACCACCAGCCCTAAGTTCTTCCAGCGAACGTCTTCGGACAAAAGCCGGTGAGTCCCAATGACGATGTCCACTGCGCCGGTAGTGACGCCTTCGATCACCGTTTGCTGCTGGCGAGGGGTGAGGAACCGGGATAGAACCTCTACCCGGATTGGATAGGGCTCGAGTCGCTCACTGAAGGTCTGGTGGTGCTGCTGGGCTAAGAGCGTCGTGGGTACCAGCACCGCTACCTGCTTGCCGGCGCCGGCGGCCTTGAACGCCGCCCTCAACGCCACCTCCGTCTTCCCATATCCGACGTCTCCGAAGATCAGTCGATCCATGGGTAGCGAGGCTTCCATGTCCTCTTTCACATCCGCGATGGCAGAAAGCTGGTCGGGGGTCTCCTCGTATGGAAAGGCCGCCTCCACCTCGCTCTGCCAGGGACTGTCGGCTCCGAATGCGAAGCCGCGGGCACGGGCCCGGGCCCGATGAAGCCGGACCACCTGCTCGGCCACCGCCGCCACCGCCTTGCGGACCCGTTCTTTGGTCTCTCCCCAATCCTTCCCACCCATCCGCGAGACCCGCGGCGCTTCTCCCCCGGTGTACTTGCGAACGGCCGCCAACTGATCGGTGGGCACGTAGAGCCGATCCTCGGAGGCGTAGCCGATTATCAGATAGTCCCGCTCGACCCCGGTCATGGTGATTGAAACCAGACCTTCGAAGCGACCGATCCCGTGGCGATGGTGAACCACGTAGTCTCCCAGACCCAGGTCGGCATAGTTGAGACCACTTTCGTCCCGCCGGCGACTGGGACTTCGATGCGCCCGTCGACGACCCGCCACTTCCTGTTCGCCGACCACCGCTAGCCCGAGACCCGGGGCCACAAAACCACGGTGGATCCCAACGCTGCTGATCCTGGGCGAGACGCCCTCCTCACCGAGAAGGCGACCCACGCGATTGGCGGCATGATCCCCGTCCATCGCGACAACAACCTCGATCTTTTGCGATTGCAGCCGGCTGATCGCCCGGGCTACAGCTGCCGGATCCCCGGGAGTGGCGTCGAAGCCGGTTATTTCCAACACAGAGTCGTCGGGCGAAGAAGCCATAGTCGGCATCTCCAGGTGAGGTCCGAGACTGGTGTCGAGATCGAGATGGAGGGCGGGATGTTCGCCGGCATCGGGAGCGCCGCTCCCCCACGTCGAGGCCAAAGCGGCAGCCAGCTCCTGCTCCTCCTTCAACAGTTCGCGGGCTCGGTCGCGGCTGCGGCCCGGTTCCACCAGTACCAACAGCGACTCTGCTGCTTCGTCCAGGAGGTTGGTCGGCGAAGCGAGCCATGGCAACCACGACTCCATCCCGGAGAACATTTGGCCCTCGGCCAGCCGATCCCAGGTCGACGCCGCCCAGGGATCGCTTGCCAGGAGCTGGCGCGCTTTTTCTCTCACTCCCCGGTCGGGTCGGAACTCCCTCGCTGGATAAGCCGCGGCTGCCTCGATCTCAAGTAGCGACCGCTGGCTCGACACAGAAAACGATCGGAGATCCTCCACCGTGTCGCCAAACAGGTCGATGCGGACTGCCTCGTCCGCCTGAGCCGGGAAGACGTCGAGAATGCCTCCCCGAACCGCGAACTCGCCTCGCGACTCGACCCGATCCGTCCGCTCGTATCCGAGATCGGCCAGGGTCTGGGCCAATTCGGGCAATGCCACCTCGTCACCACGGTGGATCACCACCGGATAGGGGAATGAGGGGCTCAGTCGCTGGATCGCCGCCCGTACCGGGGCCACCAGAACCCGCCCGGGTTGGGGATCACCAAGGAGGTGGCGGCCCTGGGCCCGGCGAGCCATGGTCCCCAGGTTGGGTGATATGTGCTCGAACGGCAGGGTTTCCCAGGCGGGGATGAGGTGGGCATCGGTGAAGAGGCGCAGGTCATCGACCAACTCCTCGGCTTCGTGCTCCGATGGCATCAGCGCCAGGACCTGACGATCACGGGCCAGGCCAGCCAGCGCAAAGGCACGGGCGCCGGCTCCGACGACCCAACGACGCGAGGGAAAAGGGTGGCCGAGCCATCGGTCCAATGAGGACGAAAGCGGAGGGGGCATCTGGCTCACGATCGAGTCACCCCCGGTGAAATCGTACGTACTCCATGGAACGCGGCGGCCCCGGCCATCCGTAGGTCGTAGGTAACCAGCGCCTCGAGTTCGTCACCGAGGCTTAGAGCGCTCGAGATGTGCAATGCATCAAGTGTGCGGAGGATGCCGGGATCCAGTTCGGAAGCCCTGTCGAATACCTCAGGACTCAGAGAAAGGATGGTTAATACCTCCAGACGAGCCCGGATCTCGGCAAGGGCGGCCTTCGAATGGCGACGGGCGCTTCGGATCGCTTCGGTCCGCATCAGGTCGGATGAAACCAGGTTGCCGTCGTTCTTCTCTGCGAACCGACGCATCGCCGTCGAGTGGGTTTCTCTGGCGACCAGTTTCAGGAACGCCGAGGCATCTACATAGAACGCCACGTCCTCACCGCTCCGTGGCGCGAGCCTCACTCAACAGATCCCCCAGGGTCGGACCCTCGGTCGGAATCGGTGGACCCAGGTCTGCTACTCGCCTCCTGGCAGGTCGAGCCATACCGGATTGGATGAGCGCCGCCAATCTCCCTTTCGCCAAAGGGACGATCTGAGCAACGGCGCGCCCGCGATCGGTCACATCGACCGTTTCGCCAGCAGCCGCCCGCGCAATGACGGCCGATGCGTTCTGCTGGAGCGCCCTAATCCCTACCTGTTCTGCCATGTGCGTCATTGTAGCACATGGTGGAATTGGCGCCCATCTGGTCTGATCCAGACGACCGGTCCGTTGGGGCTGCCTTCGATCTTCCACCCCTGCTCGTGCAATATCCGATGGTGGAACTGGCACAGTGAGATCAGATTGTCCAGGTCGGTCCGTCCCCCGTTCGACCAGTAGTGGATGTGGTGGCCATGGACCCATCGTCGACGATGACAGCCGGGGAACCGGCAGCCTTGATCTCGCATTCTCAAGCTGCGAGACATCCACGCAGGGATCGTTCGCCTCGCCCGACCGATCCCGACGATCGTTCCGAGACCGTTCTCGGCCACGACCTCGACCCTTCCGTCACAGCAGAGGCGCCGTACGGTCTCGATGGATAGACCCGGACCGTTTTCGACCTCACCCGAGCCGATGCCGCTGACCAAAGCCTCTGAGGAGACATGGACCACTACGGTCGCCCGATCCGGATCGGAGTCGGACCCGAGGCTTTGTGAAGCCAGTTGGACGAGAGCATCGGACGCACGGGTGCCAAAGTCCTCGTAGACGCCGGTTAGTGGATCCTTTCCCATCTGATCGACCAGGCGGTTGATGGCCGCCTCAAAGAGCGCTCCCTGCTCCTCGGGCAGGCATCCCCGGTATCGGAGCAGACGATTGTCGGTGTCCCAGCGCATCCGCAGGAACCGCTGACGATGCGCCTCGTTGCTCTCAGCAGCGGTGATCTCCCGCCGCCGACGGGCCATCACCTCGAGACGGGAGGCTGAATGTTTGGCAGCCTCGGTGGCCCAATTCTCATCGGTCTCTCGGTCAGCCAGACGACATACAAATTTCACCTGGTCGAACGACAACCGGCCTTCGGCGAATTCTGCCCGCACCGCCGGCAGATCTTCCAATCCCTGGGCAACCTCCATCCAGTCTTTGGCAGTTCTTGGACTCAGGCCGTATTGGAAGGTCAGCCAGGCCCCCATCGAGGCGGCACCATCCGCTGCCCAGAGCTCCTGGCGGTCGTATTCGACAATGAGGCGAGCAGATTGGCCAGGCTGGTGTTGCTGGCAGCCTGCCAGGCATCCATCTCATCGGTGAGATCAGCCGGCGTCCGGGTGGGCTCTTTTTCGATTGTCAGGACCAATCCGACACCTTGCTCGACGGAATGGGGAAGTGATCTTCAAGGTACAAGGGGGGTGTGACAAAAATCACTGGTCGGCCAGAAACGGCCCCAACGGGCGAGGTTTTTTCTGGCGCTTCTTGGCCTGAACTCGCCGAATGCGTTTCCATACCATGTCGGCTGCTCTATCAAGCGTGACTTCCTCAACCTTCGTTCTCAGTACACGGATACAAATCGGCTCCCTTGCGGCAAGCAGGAGACTCCCCCACTGTGCGATGCCCCTGAACGCCACCAACGCGAACTCATCGACTTTGAAATGACGGCCGACTGGGTCGACTCAGATCACGGCCTCAGACTGTTCACAACACAGCAGAATCATGTCGTGATTGGAAGTGACCACGACCTGGTGGGTGGCTTTTGCGTGGGAAAGGACCTCATCATCGGGCGCGCCCCTCGGCGGAGCACCGTCCTCGACGTTGCCCACATGGCTCGTGTTGTAGCCCAGCTCACGGAGAGCTCTTGCCACGTTCGGCGAAACCACCTCGTCGAAGAGCAACCGAATTCTTGGTCGAGCGCGACGGACCGTGGTGATACCTCAGGCGGCCTGTTCGAATTCCAAGGCAGCGTTGACCTGGCCGAGGTCAAGCCCAAAGTCAGCCGCTAGATCCTCGGGGTCCTCGTTAGCTGCGACGAGAGCAGCCAGGGTCTCTGTTGGAATTCGTGTCCCATCGATGCAGGGTGCACCCGCCTGGACGCCGGGATTGACCCAAACGCCCTGCATCGGCCTCCAAATCGCAGCAAGACCGTCGCGTCCGTATTGCAGTGGGCTCAGATACTCTTTGATGGCCTCCTTGAAAGGCAGCTGACCCCTTTTGCCGACGTCGACCCAATCGCCGAGTTCACTAAACACGGCGGCGCCAGCCGTGGCTAGCGCCTTGTGTGCGTACGGATATGCCGTTTTGAGATGAGTCCCCAAGTACTCCGCTCCCGATCGAATCTCGCTTTTGGCGACATTCTTCTTAAGCAGCTCCGATACGACCCACAGGCTGATCACGTCCAAAAAGACATACACCGGCATGGTCTCCACGAGGTGCAGCGGCGCCTGACCGCTTGTCCACCTTTGGATCGTCTCCGGGTCTCTGCCCACAAGTCGAGCGACCTCAACAACGTCATAGATGCCGCGGCCTAGGAAAGATGGACCCTTCTTTGTCTGCTTTGACGTAGCGATGATCACCTCCTGAACCTATCAAGGGCCAGGTACACATTTTGTCACGATCGGTCGAGGGGCCGCGCGCGCCGCTCACTCCGAACGCAGTACCGGGCTGACCAAAGCCACCAAGGCAGCGGCGGGAACGAGATGCATCAGGCCCTGCGATACCCGATCGATCGTCGGGCTGTCCAGCGTGAGAAGTGCCAACAGGCTCAGGAACGCCACCAGGACCACAACACTGCTAAAGACTGTCCTGGCCTTGGCGGTTGACCTATTGAGAATCACCGCGAAGACCACGGTCACCAGCGCCGGGAGGGCGGTAAACACCAGCACCGGGGGCAATGTCATATCGTTTAACTCGGTTGACCCCATCTGGGCTGGAACCCGCAACGTCACCCCCAGCGCAACGAAGGCATAGAAGAGCACCACATTGAGGGCAACCGCGGTTCCAACTGCGATCAGACCTCTATACCAAATGGACGGCCGATCTTCCATCGAACACCTCCGAGAGTCGCAAAGACCCTGGACCGGGCCAATGAAACGGCAGGCTACCTAAGTCAGTCGATCCAGGTTCGGGGGGCGGTGGGATCCTCGGGCTGCTCGAGAAATCCCGCCAGGGCTGCACCCAGGAATCGGAAAGTCCACTCCTCTGCCAGAGGCCCCGTCTCGCAGAAGATGATCGGAACCGACGGGTAGCGAACCTGGATCCGGGCAAGAAGATCGGCCAGGGTCCCTCCAGCCACAAACTTGTGCCTGAAGATCGACGAGTACTTGTCCTCCACAACCACCGCAACCCTTGGATACGTGGCGAGGTCGGCCATCTGAAAGGCCAGACCACCGTCGGACAGCCCTTTGGCCAGATCCTGGAGACTCTTTCGCTCGATTAACTCCACCACTTCCCCCTCATGGACGACTCCGTAGTCGCCGACGGGGAGCGCACCTCGACTGGTTCGGGTGTGCTGCTGGGCGAACCGATAGGGATAACACTCACGGGTGTCGATCGTGATCTCCAGATCCGTCAGCCAGGATGCTCGCCGACCCGGGATGCGAACCGCCGGCTGGGACGCCTGTGTGGTTCGGGCGGTTTGCCAAAAGATCGCCTCACGCCCCCCTTTGAGCCGGGTGAAGATGAACTGGCTCCGATTCTCCTTGCCGCGCGCAAGGACCAGGTCGATCGCCACCCCCCGACGCGTGCAGCTCTTCACCTCCACCTCTTGGACGATCTCGAGCTCGTCAGACCAGAAGTCCCCCGGCCCGATGGCAGTAGACCTGGCGGTTCGGGGCCACGTGTCCCGCGCCCTCAACACCAATCCGGTGGGTTCGACCGGCAGTCGCAGCAGGAAAGGGAGGGTCGAGTCAGGGTCCGGATTGCGAGCGATCAAAAAAGGATTTGCATAAAGCGCACGATATCTTTCATGATACGTTAGTATCGCCACCTGATGCGTACCTCTCCACCACCGCTGATTCCCATCCTGCGGAGCAGGATTCAGGCAGAACTTTTGGCGATTGTCCTCGGAGACCCCACCACTGAATGGTCGCTCACCGAACTCGCTCATGCGGTGAGTTCGTCAGCCGCCACGATAGGTCGAGAGGTGGAGAGAGCCGCTCAAGCCGGCCTCGTCAAGCTGAAAGAAGTGGGTCGCTCCAAACTGGTATCGGCAGAGACGTCAAGTGAGTACTTCGAGCCTCTGGCACGGCTCCTCCTATTGAGCTTCGGTCCGAAGCAACGATTGTCTGACCAGCTTTCCGGGATGCCTGGTGTTGAAGAGGCCTTTCTGATTGGCTCCTGGGCGGAGAGGTACCTCGACAACGAAGGACCGGCACCCAAAGATGTTGATGTGCTTGTAATAGGCAGTCCGAATCGATCCGACGTTTACGCGGCCATCGAGCCGCTCGAGTCAGAGCTGGGACGTCCGATCCAGGTGACTTTCCGAACCCGAGAACAGTGGGAAGACACCTCCGACTCCTTCATCGCCACTGTTCGGTCACGAGCAATGGTGCCTTTGGTCGATGTAGGCGGCAACTCGTGACTAGTCGGAACCGTGGCGCCGACGTTATCCGTGCCCTTCTCAAGGAGGGAAACCTCGACCAGGTGGTCCCGTCGCTGGAGCTGGCCAACAGGCTGTTGAGCGAAGCCCAGGCCAATCTCGCCTCGGCGGACACCGTAAGGGCAATGGACCCGGGCGGCGCCATCCAGCTCGCATACGACGCCGCTCGCAAAGCGGCTACAAGTCTTCTTGCCGTCCAAGGCTTGAGACCCACCACGGCCGGAGGCCATGTGGCGGTGCAACGTGCGGTCTACGCCCAGTTCGTTGAGCCCTTCGGCCGATTTGGCCGCATGCGTCGCCGACGCCACCTGCAGGAGTACCCGACCGCTGACGCACCAACGGCAACTGAAGAAGATGCCACTGAGATGATCAACTTCGCTCGCGAGGCTATCGATACGGCCCGCCGCATTCTTGCTTCGGGCACGCTGAGGCCTTGGACGTGAACTGAGCAAGATCAAGTTCGGTGGTCATCGGACCGCGGTTAGGGACTGACAGTTGCTACGAGGTGGGCTCGGATTGGGGGTGGCCCGGTGGTGGGCCTCCATCCGATCAAGCGTCGCCGATGGATCGGGGACTTGGGATCAATGCGGTGTCCGAGCTCGTGGATGGCGATGTGATGGTGGAACCAACAAAGGGTTATCAGGTTTGAGGGGTCGTGGTTGCCGCCGTGGGCGCGGGGATGAATGTGGTGGATTTGGAGCCGATAGCGGCTGCAGCATCCTTCGATCGAACATTGGCCTTGATCACGGTGGAGGACCCAAGCCCGGGTGGCCGGTGGGATGGCATCGGTGAGATGGGAGACGGCAATAGGACCCTTCTCCCCGTCGGTCCAGATGACCCGGATCTTGCCATCGCAGAGGATCTCGGAGAGGGTGTTGGGGCCAACCCGCAGCCCCGAAGAGAGGGTGACTCCCGCCTCCCCGAAACTCGGGGCGGCCAAGTTGGCGTCAATGAATACTTCGGTCACCGTTACCGCTCGACCTTCCTTGCCCGGTTCCGAACTCCCCGTCAGGCTGTCGGCGCAGATCGAGGAGAGGGCATCGGCCATACCTTGCCCCTGAGACTGGTCAGGGATCGATGGAAACTCACCTGCCCGCTGTCGCAGTGCCTTTTCGACTGTCTGACCGTCGACACCGTGGAGCTGTCCCCAGACTTTGAACATCGACTCGTCCAGCGAGGGTTGAATCACCAGGTAGCGGGACTCAAACGCGGACTGCTCGTCGGAGGATGTGACTTCCCGCCTTTGTTCGACGAGGCCCCACAGCCGACCCAACGAATAGTTGTCAGCAGCCTCCAACAACACGTCTGAGGGGACATCGCAGTGGGAGAGTTTGACCAGATGCGAAGCTCGGTCCAATCCGAAGCGGCCGATCCGCAGCTGTTCGAGGATCCAAGAGTCGTCACTCTTTGCCAGTGTCCAGAGCCGGTGCGCTCCTTGAGGCGACATGTCGAGGTGGGCCGATATCCAATCCTGCATTCCCCGGTCACCGTCGGCTAGATCGACTTGAAAACGGTCCAACTCGGAGAGGATTTCAGCCTGTTCGGCCCGGGCCGAGCTGATGGACTCTTCCAGCTCTAAGAGCCTCGATTCGAGGCGGTCGACCTTGCCGTTCCACTCCCAGTCCATATCGTACATCTGTTCGATAGTATGAACCAGGCCAGGGACAGAAACAACCCCCTTGTCGTCCCCAAAGAAGAAAATTTCGCCCCAACTCCCACCTGCCAAGCTAGACCCCCATGACCCATCCCCTTGTTGATCAACTCCGCTTCACCCGGTCCGAGTTCAAGCGCGGGCTGCGCAAGGTCTCCGAGAATGACGGCTTCAAGAGAATCGATCCGATGAACTCGATCTCGTGGATGGTCGGGCATTTGGCCTGGCAGGAGGAGCGGTACTGGCTACGGCGTGCGCAGGGAGTAATCCTCATCCCCCGACTGCACGAGGAACTCGCCTACGGGAAGCCGGCCACAACCCCGTCCATCGGCGAGATGTGGGAAGCATGGGACGAGGTCACCAAGGCAGCTGATCCCTGGCTCGACTCCCTCAATGGTGAAAGCATGGCCGCGCCTCTAGCCGAGGGTTTCTCGAGCGTTGGCACCTTCATGCTCCGCACCATCTATCACTACTGGTACCACTTGGGTGAGGGTCTGGCGGTGAGGCAACAACTCGGCCATGAGGGCCTGCCCGACTTCGTCGGCGACATCGATGGCAAGGCTCCGTGGCGATCATGACCAAGGTCGCCGGCTTCCACAAACTGCGGGAATGATCTGGAAGGTCCAGACGACGACCTCCCGCATCGCGGCTTAGGCACTAGCGGACTGATTACGCTGGCCCAGTGGATCGAGGTGGGGAACCGGACCTTTTATCGCTGGTAGCCGTCGCTGGAATGGCCGTGCCCGTCGACGCTGCGGCAGCCGCATTGAGCGCCACCCCCCAACAGATCATTTCGATCGGAACCAGCCTCGTCAACGCCGGCCAGTTGCAAGAGACTCCGGCCGGCTATCAACTAGCGACCGGGGTCACCCCCGAAGTAACCCCGACAGTTGCGACTTACCTGGCGGGTCATCTCGCCGATGCCATGGCCGCAGCCCAGGCCGACCCCCGCCAGATCGGCCGGCTTCTGGTGGCGGCCGGCCGGTACGCCGGGGCATGGCGGGTGCTATCCGAGGCGGCCCTCGATGAATCTTCCAGGTATAGCGACTCCGAGCAGATAGATCTGTTGCAGACTGCCTTCGGCGCTCTCGCCGAGGCGAAGCTCGATGGTGGCGAATCTGAGGGGCGGCTTCGTTTGCGTTTGGCCCGTCTGTACCGCAATCGCGGTCAGACCGCAGCCGCCCGCACCTCGTTGGAAATTGCGATCCCTCGACTCTCCGGCGAGGACCTGGTTGATGCTCTCGGATTTGCTGCCGCGGTGGAGGACGACCTCCAACACCCCCAGGAGGCCGAAAGATGGGTTTCATTGGCGGAGCTGGCCGCCACCCGGGCCAATTCTCCCGCCAAGCTCGGTTCGCTGTTGACTTTTCACGGACGGGAACTCTCCAGGCTCGGGTTCGCCGAGGAGGCGACCGCCACCGTTGCCAAGGGGCAAGCGCTGCTCGAAATACACGGCACCGAGACCCAGCGTTTCTATGGGCGGCTCAACCAGGCGTGGATCGATCTCGATCAGGGCCAGATGCGCAGCGCCGAGATTGGCTTTGCTCGGTTGCGAGAAGAAGCGGCAACCAAAGAGGGCGAGGCGTCTCAGGCAGACAAAGAGGCGTATTGGGCAAGGGCACTGTTCGGCATAGGTCGCCCCGTCGAGGCGCTGGAAGCCATCGAACGGGCCCAAGAATTGGCGGCCAAGGTCGGGGCCTTTGCTCCGGTGTTCATCTCGCACCTGGCTGCTGCCGAAGGCGGGCTTCTGTTCGAACAGTGGGAAGTTGCCCTTGAGGCCTCCGACCGAGCATTGGAAACAGCCTTGTCGTCGCTTCCTTCATGGGAAAACGTGTGTCGCTACCTGCGGGCGCGAGCTCTTGCCGGCAGGGGCTCGGTTGAGGAAGCCAGAGCAGAGGTGGAAGCCGCCCTGGCGGCCACCCCCACAGGGAGCAACGGACTGAGATGGAGACTGCGACTCGAGGAACTCCAGCTAGAGCTCTCCGACACCTGGCCTCAGTCCCGAGCCGAAGATCTGACCGACCTCCTTCTCCAAAGCCGCTGGCTGGGTGCCGCCGCCGATCTGATGACGGTGCGAGCGAAACGAGAGGAGAGCTCCGACCTGGGGGCCGAGGCCGCCGCCCTGGCGATGCAGCTCGGCAATCCGGTCCAAGCGGCGAAGGCCATCACCGCCAGCAAGCTTTGGCAGGATTCGATCGCCCGCCCGGTCGCATCTGCCATGCGGTCGGTGGTTGGTCACCTGCCTGAGGACTGGTCGCTGACCTTCCTTGACAACCCCCCCGCCCAGACTGCCCTCACCACCGAGACCGAAGTGGGTGAAGAGGAAGTAGCGCTTCTACGGGAGCGAATCGATCAGGCGCTTTCTGCGGCCGGACTGTCCGGCGAGATGGTGCTCAGCCCTGCCCAACGCCGGTCAGCTGGTCTGGTTCGAAGGCGCCCGATTCGTCGGCGGCGAGGGCCCCTGGCTTTGGCAGGCACCGCCGCGGCGATGGCAGTCATAGCAGTGGGAGCGGCTCTGGCAGTGGTGAATCTCACCACTGAGCCGACTACAACCACACGGGCCACGACGACCACCACCACAGTGCTTGCGATAGAAGACACCCCAATCGCACCTCCGGAAAACCGTATCGCCGGAACCGCCATATTCCGCGGAGACACGGGTAGATCCGGCATAGGCAGTGGCGGGTTCCGTGATTTGCAGGGGTTCTACTGGAGAGACACTCCAGGAGGAGACTTTACGACCTCCGGTGCCGCCTTTGGGCCGTGGGTGTTTCTGACCACCGACGAAAACGTGATCTATGGATTGGAACAGAACGGTGGCCGGCACAATCTCACCATCACTACCGACGCCAGAGTTACCGGGGCGCTGGCTATCGCGAGGTCAACCTCAAGTGAGGATGACGCCTCTTTGGTTTTCGCCACTGCCGACGGCGTTGTGCATTCCTACAACGCCCTTCGCAACGCCCCTGAAAGGTGGTTCTATTCGACCGATGCCAGCGTGGTGGCGCCAATACTCGCAGAAGATGACAAGGTAATCGTGGCCTCCACTGACGGTTATCTTCAGGCTCTCTCGTTGGCGGGCGACCCAGTTTGGCGGTATCCCCTTGAGGAGTCGGCCGGGGAGTTCCGCACTGCCACCGCGTATCACGACGGCATCGTCTACGCCGTCAGTCGCGAAGGAGCCCTACACCTGGTGCGCATCGCCACCGGCGAGGCGGTCTGTGCAAGCCCAATAGGGCTAATCGGCAGAGTGGAGACCCATCCGGTCATTTCGAACGGGGTCGTTTACGTCGGCCTGGAGTCGGGCTCGTTCCACGCCTTCGCAGCAGGGGAGTGCTTTGGCCTGGCCGCCGCCGGTTACAAGAGCATGTACCCCAGCGACGTACCCGTGCGGCTGAGTCCTGCAGTGACGGCCGACACGATGTACATGCTCGAGAACCGTCGGTTGCTAGCACTCCCGCTTGATGCTTCCTCTTCAGGTGACTTTGCATGGGTGCCCTATGACGCCCTCGCCGACATCACCACTCCACCTGTTTTCGCGGACGGCGTGGTCTACCTGGGTGATCAGAGCGGCGTTGTTCACGCCATCGATGCTGCCACGGGGACGGGATTGTGGTCATTCGACACCGGCTCGGGGATCCGAGGAGAGCCGATAGTGGTACCAGGGGCCGTTTTCGTAACCACCTCCGCAGGAGAGGTCATCGCTATCGCCGGCGAATAGAAGATGAGGCGGATCCAGGTCGGATGGGTAGCTATTTGACGAGGGGTCCCTGCCGGGCCGCCCACTCGATCAGCCGGCGCAAGGTGTCATCCGCAGGGGTGTATTGGATCCCCAGTTCGCGGTGTGCCCGACCGCCGTCGTAGCGGTGTCCGTGTCGCAACGTTCTAACCATCTCGGGACAGATCGGCGCCTTGCGCCCAGCGACTTGAAAAGGTACTGAGACCAGAGCCGCGGCTGCCATAACGATCGGACCAGGCAGATAGCGGGTCCGCAGGGGCCGTCCCACCACCTCTCCGAGCAGAGCAAACGCCTCCCGCATCGTGAGCGAGAAAGAGTTGAGAATGTAACGGCGACCCTTGACGCCACGTTCCGCGGCGAGGAGGTGCCCGCGAGCACAGTCGTCGATGTCGACGATCGACAGCCTCGTATCCACCAGGAAGGGAAGGCGGTCGTTGACAGCGTCGAGGATGAGCTTTCCTGTACCGCTCGCCCGGCCCGGACCCTGCACCGAGGACGGGTTAAGGATCACAAAGTCAAGATCGCTCCCCTCCGCCATGACCACCTGTTCAGCCAGATATTTAGATCGCTCGTAGTTGGAATTGAAAGAGCCTCGATGAACGGTGTCCTCGGTGCCGACCGAGCCCCGCGGCTCACCGATCGTCGCCGCCGAAGAGGTGTAGACGAGGCGACGGACACCCGCCGCCCGGCAGGCCCGGACCATGTTGCGGGTTCCGTCAACGTTGACGGCCATCATCTTGCTCGGATCAGAATCACACATTCGATTGACACCGGCGACATGAAAAATCAGGTCGGCACCCGTACATGCCGCCAGCAGCGACGCGTAGTCGAGAATGTCCCCCTTCACCGGTTCCACTCCAGGTGGCAACGCTCGCCCGGGTCGGACCAGGGCCCTGAGATCGTGACCCGCATCGATCAGATGCCGCATTACCGCGCCACCTACTACGCCTGTGGCGCCGGTGACGAGGGTCGTCACGCCGGCGACTTGGCCCTGGTGTTGGCAACGATTTTCGAAAAGGCCCCGAAATAGCCCCAGGCCGAGGCGATGGTGACGATCACGGCGATCCACATGACCCATTGATCGAGGTACAAGGGTCCCCACGGCTCGGGGAGGCGCATATATGCGAGGCCGATGGCAACATATTGGGCGGTGGCCTTGATCTTCCCCCAGGTCGAGGGCTTCACGATCCCCCCGCCGATCGCCACCAACCCTCGTAGGCCCATGACCAGGAACTCTCTCATCATGATGACCAGCGCCGCCCAGATCGAGACCCGTCCGATCGAGGTGAGGGCGAGCAAAGCGCCGGTTACCAGCAACTTGTCCGCCGTGGTGTCGAGAAACGCACCCAGAACCGACTCGACGTGCCAGCGGCGTGCAAGGTAACCGTCAAGGAAATCGGTGAGAGCAGCAACCGCAAAGAGGGCGGCGGCCCATCCCAATGCATGTTGGAACTGTTCTTGGGAACGGGTGAGGGCCATGATGATCGGGACTACCAACACCCGGCCCATGGCCAGCCAGTCTGGGAACGAGATGGGAAAAGCTCCTTGGCTAACCGGGGC
>Ga0326597_10001359_pt1 | contig 39962 bp, 56 predicted proteins | sample RVTome_12_FD_203789 | JGI IMG/M metagenome (GOLD analysis project Ga0326597, IMG submission 203789) | Soil microbial communities from uranium-contaminated site in the Upper Colorado River Basin, Wyoming, United States - RVT100D185 | ecosystem: Environmental > Terrestrial > Soil > Contaminated >... | reverse complement strand
CAACTCACCGACATTTACAACCAACCCATAAAAGGTGTAGATAACCTAACTTCAAGTATCAAATCCGCCAAACAAAGTGGTCAGTCTTTTGATGAGTGGGTGAAGGGGCAAGGAGAGACATTGTCTCAAGGAAGATTAATAAATCTAAAAAATAAAGTTGAAACTCCTGGTATTGGCGAAACATCTCCTAATCCCCTTAAGGGTACTTTTGAATTACAGAAGATGAAGGTAAAAGATATTTCTTTCGGTGGGCAAACTGGTAGCACAGAATCAATCGCAAGTGCAAAAAGAGCAATTCAAGAAGGAAAGGAGTTGCCACCAATTACCATAAATCCAAAAGGACAATTCGCCTTGAATGAGGTTATGGATGGGAATCATCGTCTTACTGCGTATAAACAAGCAGGTATTGATGAAATTGATGTTTTGGTGAAAGTTTCAGACGATGGAAGTGCGATAATACAACCAACCAATCTCAAAACCCGCTCCCAATTAAGAGCAGAGTGGGATGGGGTGGGGAAACCAAAAATAAGGCAAATGAGAACATCTGCCGAGATACCTTCGTTAGAAGAGTCGGCTAGAAGGTCTGGTGTGAGTATTCCACGAGATGCCACAGGTCAAACAACTCTACCAAAAGGTAGCCAACCACCACTAGTACCAGTAAAAAAGCAACCTGCGCTAAAATCTGTTTCCAAGAAAAATGTTGATACATATTCTAAAAGTGTATCACAAACAAAGGATATTGTAAATACAGACTTAGGAGTGCCAAGAGTAGATAGAGATTTAATCCCTCAAATAAGAAAAGAAGGGGCAGACTTCGTTGCTTCATATAAAAACCCCGCAGGAGACACTAAATATGCCATTCGTGATACTGGCGTGTTCGCACCTAAAGCAGTCGGAGAATTGAAAAAAGACATTAAAGGAGGACTACTTGGTGGTCAATCTTATAATTTAAGAGATGCTTTCTTTGAAGCCGACAATATAACCCTACGAGGAGCGAAAGATAAAGGGTTTGGAGTTCTGGCTAAGACTTGGGAACAAACTACTGAAACTTTGGCTCAAAAAGGTGAGTTTGTTTCTAGTAAGGTTAATAGTCTGACAAAAATCGCAGAAAGAAACGGAGTCAAAATAAACAAAGCAAACGGAAAACTTTTAATGGACGCCCTAGAGGGAAAGAAAGTTCCTGCTAACATTTCTAAAATGGCAGAAGAGGTCAGGGTGGTTCTTGATGGGCTAAGAAAAGAAGCCAATGTTGTCAGAAAAGCATTAGGTAAATCAGAGATAGGATACATTGAAGATTATGCCCCACACCTTCAGGAAACTGGTTTTTGGTCTAAACTATGGGCTGACAAACGAACTACAATCTCAGATGCTTTTGATTACATTATTCCAAACGCCAAGAAAAATCCCCACGCTTTGCCAAGAAAAGGCGGAATGGGCAACCTAGAAACAGACTTTTTCAAACTCTACGACTCATACCTAGAAGCTATCTCTAGTGATATTTACATAACCAAAACCATTGAGCAGCTAAAAGCAGTCAATCAGGTGGTCAAAGCCAACGGGCTGAATAAATTAAGTAAGGTTATTGAAGACACTATAAGAAGTGGATTTGTAGGAAAGCCCGGAGTTTTAGACAAAATGGTGGGCTTGGATGTTGGAACAAAAAGAAGAATGATCGTTGCCGGTATAAACCAGGCACGAAACATCTCAGCCCTTGCTGGAAACCTAGTATGGACATTTGTTTTTCAGCCCGCTTCTTTTTTGGGAATGACATTTCCTAGGGTTGGGGGGATTACTCATGGACTTCAAAATATGGTGGGTGGAGCTGTTGATTTCGCTCTTAATCCAAAAGCCATCAATCAACTTTCATCTTTTAGACTTAAAACAGGAACTGCCTCTTTAGGGACAACGCTTGCAGGTGATGTAGATAGAACAGCACGAAGGGTTGCTAAGACCAAGATTGATTCTTTTAATTCCTTTGCAACATACTTGTCAGACCAAATGGAATACTGGCTTTCAGGAGTATCAGGTGCAGCTGGAATGAGAGAAGCTAAACGTCTCGGACTTAAATCAGCCGACCAAAAGACTTTCGCAAACTATGTAATTGAAGGCACACAATCAGCTTATAACAAAGAAGCTAGACCTAGAATGCTCCAAAATCTATCTGTAAGAGCAGTTGCCCCATTTCAGACATTCGCTTTTGAATTATATCGTTTTTCAAGAACCCTGATTGGTCAAGGCGGAGGACTGCCTTTAGAAAAAAGCCAACGCCTAAATCAAATAATCGCACTTATTGTTGGAACGTATGTTTACAACGAATACTCTGAAAAAATGACGGGAAGAAAACTAATTCCATCTTTACCCGTTGTTGGTTCTACTGTAAATAAACTTGTTGGTAAAGGGCTAGTTGCTACAGGATTGAGAGAACAAGGATATGAGGGTGGAGACAGATCTCCTGTTGCACCTTTGGCTGATTTTGAAAACATATTAAACGCAGGTAAAGACTATATTGAATTAGGAAAGACCGATAAACTAAGAAAAGAATTAACTAAATGGGGAATGGGATTTTCAGGAATAGGTGGGGCAGCTACTGTTAATCGCTTTGTAGACGGAATGATAGCTAATGCTAAAGGATTTGTGGAAACAAGAGGTGGGGATATTGCCTTTCCTGTGGAGGGAATTGACAAAGTATTAGCACCCATTGTCGGACCATACAGCACCCGAGCAGGTATTGAATACTCTGAAAGTTTTGACCCTAATTCTGCGGAGGCTAAAGCAGACCGCAAGAACGAAAAAAGAATCCTTCCACTTTACAATTTAGCTCAAGAACATATCGCTGAAGGTGAAGAAGATAAAGCCCAAGCTATTGTAGACGCTCTGTCAGATGAGGATTACGAGACCTACAAAAAGATAAAAGCTGATGATAAGAAAAAAGAAGCACTAGAATTACAAAAACAAATGTTTCCTGTTGTGAAGTCAAACCAAAAACTTCTTGATGAGGGAAAAAAGGACGAAGCTCAAGCTGTGGTAGACGCACTTTCTGACGAAGAATACAAAGCATACCAAAAAGTTAAGAAATCTCTAAAGGAAACTAAGAAAGTTGAAGACGCTTATGGCCGAAGCAAACTAGGCATAGCTTCCGACTATGTCAAAGCATTTACCAAAGACCCAGCCAACGCCTTTAGGGCATTATTTACCAAGGAGAAACTAGGACTTGTAGAAGGAAACCTTGTAGAACTGCAGAGGTTTTATGGTGTAGATTTTAGAGATGAAGGTGGCTCGCAAGAATATAAAAGAACCCTAATGGCTTCCGAAGGTATTCCTTGGAGCGAGGCAAGCAAGTGGAAATTAGAACATATCACCCCTGTCAAAGCAGGCGGAAGTTCGGCTGACAAAAACTTGATGCTAGTAGATAACACAATGCACGACTTTTTCACTCCTGTAGATATTGCAGTAGGAAATGCGGTTAGAAGCGGTATAATAACTAGAAAGAAAGCCGAGGGCTTAATGACTGACTTTAAAGTAAACAAAGTATTAACAGCCGAAGAGGTATTAAGACAATTATGAAAAACCTGAACGACATCCACAAAACCCCAGAACAACTACAAGCTAGTGCTACCGATAAAACAACGGAGGCAGTGAATGTTGCCCATGAAACCCTTAAACGAATAGAGCAAAAAGAATTTCCTACTAAAATGAAGGTGGAATTGGAAGGGGCGGAACTTTTAACTATAAAAGGAGAAGTGGGCGAAAAAGGGGAAATTGGTTTAACTGGTGAAAGAGGAGAGATTGGTCCTCAAGGTCTTAGGGGCCCGACTGGAGAAAAGGGAGTAAAGGGTGATCGTGGGGAAGTTGGTTCTATTGGTCCTGTTGGTCCCGTTGGTCTTAAAGGTAAAGACGGTAAAGACGGCTCACCGGACACAGGCGAACAAATTATAGAAAAAATCTCACCAATCAAAAACGCTCTTGATTTCACTATACTTAAAAATGTCCCTGACTTCCTTACTTCAAGAGAGCTGGGTCAAGGTGGAACAGGAGGCGGAGGTGGTCCGACTATCCTCTTCCAAGATGACGGCACTACCATAACTCAAAGCCCCATAACTAAATTAAATGTAACGGGTTCAGGAGGTTCTATAACTTACTCTGGAAATGGAGTAGCTACGCTTGATTTAACAGGAGGTGGGGGAGGTGCGGGCCATACAATCCAAGAAGAGGGGTCTGATTTAACGGCCAGAACTTATCTTAACTTTATAGGGGAGACAATTACAGCGGCTGATGATGCTGGTAATGATGCTACAACTGTTACAGTAGACGACGATCTTTCAAATTATGACAATACTACATCATTATTTTTTGATACAGCGGGTGAAGGTCTTGACTCTGCAAGTACCACTGTAAGTCTTGATGTAAGTGGTTTATCTGCAGATACGATTGCGTCTGCAGACCTTTTAGTATTCTATGATGATAGTGGAACTCATCATAATGTTATTTCATACGAAGATTTTGTAAATTCCCTTGGTATTCCTTCATCAACTGAAACACGTATTGTTTCCGGTTGTCAACTTATTTATGATACTGGACTTACATTCATTGTTACGTCTGGTACATATCTTATTCAAGGAGTTCTGTATTCAAGCGCACAACAAAGTATCACTCTTGATGACGCTGATGTGACAAATGACCGTATTGACGCAATTACTCTTGATACATCAGGAACAGTTGGGAAAGTAACCGGTACACCGGCGGCAAATCCATCAAAACCATCAGTAGACCCTACGCTTTTTGTTGAAGTGGGATTTGTTCTTGTTCCGGCTGGTGCAACTTCTCTTCAAGAAACGACAGAAGATGTTTACTTGGAAAATGCAGGACAATCAACAGAATGGGACGGTACAGATGGTTCTGGGGGTGATGTTGATTTTGCCGCTACAGCAGACCCTCGTACTGGTACATTTCATGTGGATGCAGATTTAACCAGTGCTGATTACTTTGAATTTGAAGGTGCAAGTGCAATAGATACATCTCAATATAGTGCTCTTACTTTTTTCATGAAACTTACAGAATGGACTGGAAACAGATTACTTTTTGCTAGGTTTTATAATCAAGGAGTACAGAAAGGTACTTTTGTTTTAGTAAATTCTTCTGTTGGTCTTGATGTTAATGATTTTTCAAACTATCAAGGTGTCTCAATTCCGGTATTTGAGATGAATATCCCACCCGGCGAAACAATAGATCAGGTTAGATTTACTTGTGAGGGTACCTCAGGAAGTCCAAGTAGTAATATCCATTTTTATGTTGACGATATGCAATTTAGATCTGGTGCAATTGTAATTACAACATCATCAAATGTAAATTCTCTTGATGAAGCATATGACGGTGGTATTGGTTCTGGTGGCGGTGGCCGTACCATAACCGCAGACTCAGGAGCGGTAGAGATAACGGTACCCGATGACTCAAATAACGTAGGACTTCAAATAAACCAAAACGACTCAACGAATAACCCTGCAACCTTAGGATTAACAAATGCTGGCACTGGCGCGCATATAATATCAACCGGAACTAATGAAGATTTAATTCTTTCTCCTAATGGTACTGGTGTTATTGTTATAGGGACTGGCTCAGCCTCTGGGACATTAGAATCCAACGGCAACCAAGACCTCATCCTCCAAACAGGCAACGCTACCACAGGAACAATCACCATTACAGACGGGGCGGATGGGGACATTAACATTGCACCAAACGGAACAGGGGAAGTTCAAGCAGGTGGAAATAGGGTTCTTGATATAACAGATGCATATATAAAAGCAATCACAATAGAAGACCCGACAGATTCAGAAGACCTAACTATGTTCTTCACAGATTACGCTATTACAGTTACTCAAATGAACGCAGTCCTTCTTGGAAGTTCTACGCCTTCTGTGACTTGGACAATCAGGCACGGAACAGACAGAAGTGCTACCGGTGCGGAGGTAGTAACATCAGGAACAACCACAACCTCTACAACAACAGGCAGTGAAGTAACATCGTTTAATGATGCAACTATTCCTGCAAGTAGTTGGGTTTGGGTGGAAACCACAGCTCAAAGTGGAACATTGGATGAAATAAATATTACTATTAAATTTACACGAGATTAAAATGGCTTGGTATAATAACAATTGGCAATATAGAGTAAAGGTAACGATTGATAACACAAAGGTACCGGGCGACCTAGACAACTATACTGCCTATGTAGATCTCTCTCTTCTACCATCAAGCTTCTTTTCCACAGTAAAGTCAGACGGTGGAGATATTAGAATAACCACCAGTGACGGTACTACTGAAGTACCTACCTACGTCAATGCCATAGATACCGGAGCAGAGACCGGCTACCTCTTCTTCAGGTACCCCGGTACTCTATCTAGCACGGTAGATACTGACATATACATATACTATGGCAATAGTGGCGCATCAACCCCTGCAGTAACTGCTACTTATGGACGGAATAACACATTTCAAAATTTCATGGGCTTTTGGGACCTTGAACAAGATCCCTCAGGTAGTGCTCCTCAGTTTACCAATCTGAATGGGACTGGGAATGATCTGACTGCTCAAGGAACATGGGATGGGTCTGAGGTTGGTTCTGGCCCTATTGGACAATACATTGAAACCGGAGTAAGCACAGAACACTGGGTTTCTGGTGGTGCTGGCATGATGACGGTAACGGTTGGCTTTAATGTTCGTCTATCATACGGTGGATGGGTTTACAGTCAAAATAGTTCATTGTGTCTAACAAAAATAGGCTCCAATCAATTAGGAGGAAGAGTCAGGGCAATTGCGGGTGGTACTGGATCGGTTGATGTGAACGCGCTCAGTAATAACGGAGGGACATTACAATTAAATAATGATACAGGGGATTTTTCTGCCGGAACAGCTTGGCGATATCTGGCTAATGTTCATCAGCCAACTTCCAATCTTTTTGAATCTTACGGAGATGGTGTTTTAATTGAAAGTGATTCAGTATCTACCTCTGGAGATTGGAAAACTTATCAAATGCTGCTTGGGAGAATAAGAACAACCGATACCACACTGTTTACAGACGGACAGAGATTTAGTCTTGCTTGGGCAAGGTGGAGCGCGAATTCAGACGGTAACTACTATGACGATCTTCACGAAGCAGAATACGCCAACCAGAATAACCCTGATACTTTCTACACTATTGGAAGTGAAGAAAATGTACCAGTTATAAGTAGGCGAGTATTTAATATAAGCTAGTATGGAAAACTTTTTTACACCAAATAATATAATGTTCGTTCTCGGAATCCTTGGAGTAATATTTGGTGTATACAAATATTTCCGCAACCCACAAATAGACTCTGATAAAAGAGATGCTTTGCTTGCACAGCAAGTACAATGGCAAATAGAGGGTAATGAAAGAAAGTTTCAAGAAATTCAAACAAGTATTAAAGACGCTTTTAATTTAGCTCAGAATCACACGCACAGCGTTGATGTTAAGGTTGACAAACTAGCTGAAGATGTGAAAGGATTAAGTACAGAAATTACAAAATTATCAACTATCATATCCGAGAGGATTCCAAAGCGATGAACTGGGAAATTATTATAACATCTTTAATAACTGCAACACCACCGACAATTATGGCTTTGTTAGCTTGGCGTGAAAGTAAAAAAATACATACTTCAGTTAACAGTCGCATGACTGAATTATTATCAGTAACAAAGTCAGAGGCGCATTCTGCTGGTCGAGATGAAATGCGGGAGGAAAACATTACTAATAAAAAATAATATATGGAACAAAATCCAACAAAAATCAAAGAAGTAGAGAAGTTAAATTTATTCCCAGGAGCATTAGATGATGACCGTTCGCAGGAGGAAAAGGACAAAGATTATAAGGCTGAAGAAGTAGTGAGTTTTGGGCCTGTAGATTGGAAACAAAAGAACTTTGAGGATATTCATACTTTCCCCGTAAGAAACCAAGACGGTTCAAGTTCCTGTGTTATGGCAACTTCTGCCTTAATGCTCGGTATTATAAATTATCTTGAAGAAGGCAAGTATATAGAGTTTTCTTTCAAAGACGGATATGACAGGCGTTCTAATAAGCCACAAGGTGGTATGATAGGCGTAGATGCTCTTAACATACTTAGGGACTATGGACTTACTTTAAATGATCTCATTCCTTCTGATAATCAGTCTGAGAGTGAGATTAGTAGTGATATAAACCGTAAAGAGTCAGATATCCAAGTTGCTAAAACTTTCAGGATAAAAAATTTCGTGCAACTTCCATTTGACATTGAAAAAATAGCATGGACTATTGAAAACGGAAGAAAAAACGGCGTAGGTAAACCCATAATGACTTGGTATCGTTTCCCTAGAAATGAATGGAATGCACAACCCGTAGTAAGTAACTCAAATACAGATATTGTTCATCACAGTGTAACAGCAATAGACTATGGAATAATGAACGGAAAGAAAGGACTCTTCACACAAGACTCTTGGGGACTACACAGCTCCACAGTAAACGGACTTCGGTTTATCTCAGAAGACTATTTAAAAGCCAGAATGACTTTCTGTGCGGATGTAGAAGACTTATTTAATAACTGGAGAGATACACAAGAGCCAGAACCAAACAAGCCACCAATGCTTATAACAAAAACTCTAAGATACGGAATGAATGACCCACAAGTAGTCAATCTACAAGATCTCCTGAAGTATTTTGGGTTCTATTCTTTAACTTCGGCTTCCACTGGATTTTTTGGACCTGTTACAAGAAAAGCGGTTCAAGATTTTCAGCGGTCAAAAGGAGTAACAGTTGATGGAATCGTCGGCCCCATCACAAGAAGTTTATTAGTATAAAAATTATTATGAATTTAAGCAAAAGAATAAAATCAGGGTTAATTACTTTGGTTTCTGTATTAAGCGTAGTATTAGTTAGTCCAGAATGGGTAAGTTTTACAGAATTTGCTAATGATGGATTAGTAGAAATGGGTATACCGCTTGCTATAATTGGTCTTGCTGGAGTAGTTATTTCTGAAATATGGAAGCATATATTGAATTGGTATATGATAAATAAGTTAGAAAAGACAAGTTCCGCTGGTTCGCTAACAGATTATAAGATAGATCTATATTAAATATGATCATAGAATTTATAATTCTTGCAGTTGTAGTTTGGGCAGTGCTTGAATATCTTGCACCAAAACTTCCTTCACCTATTGGAACAGTAGTCACCATTATTGTTGTTCTTGTGGCAATATTTTGGCTACTTAATCTTATTACAGGTTTTCCTTTATAATTTCAGCATGGTATAATATATATATGCTAGTTTGAAGATAAAAGTTAACAAACTCAATAAAAGAACTGTAAATCTTTAAAATAACTGGCATTATAAAACGAACTATTATGGGATTATAATTTAATTTGTTTGTTACTTCCAAAAGTAATAGAAAAGGGGTTAAATTTAACAAATAGTTGGTTTTAACTAATCCATTTAATGGGTTAGTGAGAGAATTATAAATTTTATGTTTTCTCATTAGCTCATTTTAATTTCTTGTGAGCCGAGTCTTAGGATTCGGACGGGTGTGACTTAAGCTAAGCCCTTTAGGGTTTGGCTCACAGGAAATTCAATAACGATAGAAAGGCAAGCCAATGAGTTTTGGCATATAATGAAAAAATTAAGAACAATAGTGTTAGTAATCATATTAACCTTAGCTTTCCTAGCACTATTTATACCGAGTTCAAGTGCGTACTATTTTGCGCCGAACATACCAACCGTAAAGCATTATGCCTATTACGAGATTGTTGACGTATGGGGTCACGAAGAAGTAAAACCTTTCTTTGAAATTATCCGTAGAGAGAGTGAATGGAATCCAAAAGCTCAGAATCCTGAATCCACGGCTTTCGGGATAGGGCAATTTTTAATAGGTACGTGGAAATTAGTTGGTCATGAAAAGACAGAAAATCCCTACAAACAAATAGATGCCATGATAGAATATGTTTTAATAGTTTATGGTACACCAACAGAAGCACTTATAAAACATAACAAAGTTGGGCATTATTAAATGTTCTATGAAAATTAAATACGGGTGCTAAATAAATCTATGAAGAAGACGACTATAAATTGGCGATTAAAGGAGCAGCCAACATCAGAATCGCTCCGAGACTTAGTAAAAGATAATTTATTAAGCAAAGAAGAAGCAAGACAGATATTATTTAGTGAAATTGAAAAAGACGGTAGAGATAAAAAAAGTCTAGAAGAAGAGATTAAATTTCTCAGAACGCTAGTTCAGAAGTTATCAGAATCAAAACAAGATACTGTAAAAACTATTCGTATTATTGAGGATAAATGGAGTTCAAATCCTTGGTTCAAACCATATCAGGTTTGGTGTGCTGAAGATATAATATACAACAGTGGAGGAACATACAATACTGGTACTGGTGATGTAATATATACTATAGAAAATTCAGACCTCTCTGTGGCATTAAATCCATCTAGTTTTACCAGCATAAACACATTTTAGAAGTTAATTATTATAGCGCCCGTATTTAGTTTTCATAACAAAAAAGGATGGTATTAGTTTTGTTTTATGATAAACTAGAAGCATGAATAAGGTTTGTGGAAAATGTAAAATTAAAGAACGTTTACCATACCATAATTATTTTTGTAGGGATTGTAAAAATGAGTACAATAGACTTTGGTATAAAAAAAATCCTGAATATAACAAAAAATATAAAAAAAATCCTGAATATCGCAAAAAAATATCACAACGATGGAAAGAAACTGGAGGATATGAAAAATTTGAAAAATATAAAAATACAAAAGATGATGGTTTATTTAAGGTGTGGCTTAGTTTAAGGGGAAGATGTAAATATCCAAGTCATAATCGTTACGAGTATTATGGTGGTAGAGGAATTAAATGTCTTTGGGATGGCTATCAAGATTTTAAGGAAGATATGTGTAAAAGTTTTTTGAAACATTTAAAAAAATTTGGTTGGAAAAACACAACAATAGATAGAGTTGATGTGAACGGTCATTATTGTAAAGAAAATTGTCGCTGGGCTACTTGGTCTCAACAGATGAAAAATAGAAGAAAATTTAGGAGAAAACCTAATAAAGTTGTATAATGTAGAAGAACCAAAACTATATGCCATGTTCATTACCAGAATCGCATTTTGTGAAGAGTGTGCCAAACATGGCAGACCCTCACACACAGACACAGTAGTCCTTTTCGGGTCAAGAAGGGACGGTTTTTTCACTAAAGACGTAGATGTAGATGTTCTCATTGAGCATCATCGTCTCGGTTTCGTACCGCACATTATCCAGTTTTATCAAAACAGAGAAGACAAAGTAGAGTACGAATCAATTTGTGCAATCATCGGATGTGGCGTAGATGTACGTCCAAATCCAGAAACCGCAGAACATGAAATCATCTTCCTCCGGAGAACGGAAAGAAAAACCGTACCAATTAAAGATTGGAATGCTCTCGTGGCTCTAAAAAAGACGGGATATGAGGTCTGTTAAGAAACGCTGCTGACAAGGAGGCGTTACCTATGGAGTTGGTATTTCGGTACTGACTCCATTTTTGTGATATAATTAAATTTATGACATCAACTAATAAGAAAAAACTTGACCGTATTTTTAGTAAATACATACGCAAGAGAGATACTAAAAAAGGATATGGTAAATGTGTAACTTGCCGAGTAATAAAACCATATGAAGATTTAGATTGTGGACACTACATCTCCCGGCAACACCTTGCCACTCGTTGGGATGAGTATAACTGTGCCATTCAATGCCGAAAATGCAATAGATTTATGGGAGGTGAACAAGACGAGTTCGCAGTTTATTTAATGGATAAATACGGAAAAGATATAATCCACGAACTTAATAAAAGTAAGTGGACACCTATAAAACTGGACGATTTATGGGCTATGGGTCAGATCCAATACTTTAAAGATAAGATTGAAGATTTATAAATAGTTTCCATGGCTTAATAGAAAATAATGAACATGTGTGGAAAACTCCTTTGACGAGGATCAGAGTGTGATATAATAGGTGAATGATCACCAGTAAGATATTTGAATATTGTTTCCGCACCCGCATCGCTGGTGGTCAATCACTTGCGGTTGCGGACAGAGTATTTAAGTAAACGCCTTTTCGGGCGTTTTTTTGTGTTTTTACAAAAGACAAGAAACCTGCGTGTAGGGACTTGGCAGTAAAACAGTTCCTAATGGGATGATTGAGTTGAGTCCTCAATCTGAAACATAAAGGATTTGATTAGACATTCGTGCGAAAGCTGGGATAAATGGTGTCCGACTTCCACCCAGCCATCCAACGAATGCCGAATCAAGTTCGGTATATCGGAGAGCAAAAAGGATACAGTATCACATTCACTCAAGGCACGATACTATATTAGTGGTAGCTACTCAAGGTATACAATCCTTGTCTGTCAAATTATTAGCAATGCCTCTCTTTTTTTGGTAAGTCGGGCGTTATAAAAATATGAAGTATTATACTGATGGTTTTAATATAATATCTAATCCAAGCGAATATGGAGGAGGATATACAATAACAGATGAAAACGGTACATTGATAAGCCGTGAAGTAATCAGAAAAAAAGGTTTCACGAATAACGAGGGAGAAATTCTTGGAATTCTAAAAGCACTAGATCTGGCGAAAGAAGGCGACACTGTTTCCACCGATTCAATGTGTTGCTTAACCTGGGCAAACAAAGGAAAATCAAAAGCCAGACCCGACTTATATGAAATCCTGCAGAAGTGCAAAACTCTCTTAAAAGGGAAAAATATAAATCTTATGTGGGAGGGAAGAAATTTTAACCTCGCTGGACTGCTCAATGAAAAAGATGAAACAAAATGGGAAGCGAGCATAACCCAAGAAGAATTCAATGGAGAATATTTAACAGAAACAAAACAAATGCTATGGAAAAATCTATGAAACTCTCTGAACTTCTAAAAAACTACAAAAAAGAAAAAACTGAAATAAAATCTGAAAGAGCAGATTTGATAAAACAGTTTACTGAAATCCTAGACAGCGACCGGATCAAAAACAAATACAAACCTTTAGGAGCAAAATACTACGCAATTAAAATGAGCCATCTATCAACCCAAGACCTTTATTGGTTTTTGTCATATTGCAAGGATGCGAAGAACTTCTCAAGCACTTGGTGGTTTTCTTTGAGAATATGAAACACGGACAACGAACACAATCAAAACTGGCGATAAAGAAAATGATACAATTCCGCAAGGAGGGTATGTCTTTCCCTGAAATAGCTAAAATATTCGGTATAGACCATTCATCGGTTGTTTATCACTGGCAGAGATATACAGGTATAGGCAAAACCGGAAGTAAAAATCCAAAGCTCAAGCCGAAGAGTGAATACAAGAAGCGAGCAGTGGACACTACACTTCATTGTCCCGTATGTGATCTTCTGTGGACATCAAAGTATTCATGCGAGTATTGCCATGATTCAAAAAAACGAAATGAGTTATCCACATAGTGGTTTATAAATACGCTTGACAAACGCTAACACATAGAATATATTTATAACGTAGCAGGTATGGGTGAGTACGGACGTTTCGGTCCCGACTGGAGCTATCCCGAAAACCCGGCTGGGCTACATTATAAACCTTACGTTTTCTATTCGGTTTATCTACTCGTAAGGGAGGTAAGCCGAATAGAAAAAAACATTATTATGGACTACGAAGCATTAGACAATCATCATAAAGAGGAATGGCAAAATGCCACAGAAGAAAAAGAAGATAAATTTTATAACAATCCAATAGCTAAAAGAATTAAGATGAAATTCAAAAAAGTTATGTTAGCACAAGAATTAAAGATATTTCTAAAGCACTTAACTTTAGTTGGATATGCTAATGGTCGGTTAGCTTGGGATGGAACATTAAAAGATTGGGAAAATGTCAATGATGACATTGAAAAATACTATGAGAGAAATTAAATTTAGAGCGTGGGATAAAGAAAAAGGGATATTTTTGAAAGACGACAGCTTTCTTATATCTCCTCAATATGGCGGTGTAATACCGTGGCTTGATAATAATAGCACTGGATTTGCACTTAAAGATATAGAAATTATGCAATACACCGGACTCAAGGACAAGAACAGCAAAGAGATATACGAGGGGGATATAGTAAAAGGTATCTATGAAGTGGTTCAATCAAACGGAGAACTAGGGGGAGACTTAAAAATGTGTGGGCAAGTGTTCTATGACCACAGTTGTTTTTCTTTAGAGTGTGTTCAGTCAATGTGCGACAAAGACAGATACGGAATGGTTAATTACTTTAATTTTATTTCAGATGACGGAGAAATTTTCAGTGAAAAGGAAATCATCGGAAACATTTATGAGAATAAAGAATTACTACTATGAATCCAGATAAAAAAATGTTTATAGCGGGAATAGTGTTTATTATCTTATTTTTCGTGGCGATACTATGAACCCCGAAACAGCAACAATAGTAAATGAAGAATTTGCCTATGATTTCACGGGAAACAAACACGACTACTATATCAAGGTAAATGATGAGTGGAAGAAGGGGACAGGTGTAACGACTATCCTTTCTGAGACTCTACCCAAACCCCTAACATGGTGGGCGGCGGGAATGGCACTGGAAAATCTCGGCTGGAGAAACAAAAAACAAGCGTCCAAAGAGGAACTATGGAAGTACGCCGGAGAAGCAAGAGAATATATATCGGAACTCTCCAACGAAGACTATGCAGACCTTTTACAGGAGTGTTACGCCCGACATAATACTTTCAAGAACGAACGTGCTAAAGAGGGAACAGACACCCATAAAGAGCTAGAGCTGTGGTTACAGTCATGTATTGACCAAAAAACGCTCTTGAAGCCAGTTTTGAGCGAATTAGAGCCAATCTATAACTGGGCTGTAGAGAACGAAGTAACTTTTCTGGCGACCGAGATACCATTGTACGATAAAGACTTATTTGTCTGTGGTACTGCCGACATCTTGTTTGAGATAGACGGTAAGAAATACATTGGAGACTTAAAGACCGGAAAGGGAATTTATCTATCGTACAAAATACAACTATCAGCGTATTCAAAAATGATTAAAGAGGATATATATGGCTTCACAATTCTTAGATTAAACAAAGATTTTGAAGAATACACGTTAAGAGGAGAAGCCCTCAAAGAACTTGGTCAAGTTTTTGAAAACTTAGTTTATCAGTATAGAATACAAAAAAAATATGGAGACAATTAGACTCACGAGAATTAGCAGAAGCGATAAAACATCAAAAGCGGGTAAGCCGTATGTATCTTTAGGGATACAGTGTGACAAGTACGGCGATCAGTGGATCAACGGCTTCGGCGGACAGGAAAACGCCGACTGGAAAGAGGGCGACGAAGTAGAAGTAACGATAGAGAAAAAGACTTTTAATGGAAAAGAATATCTAAACTTCACAACCCCAAAGAAAGCTGATAAAATTCAAGAAGAATTAACTAAAATCAGACACGCATTATTTGATATTAAAAACATGCTTCTTAACCTTCAGCCAAACAAATACCCAACGGCAGAAAGCGAAGGAATAGATGGAGAAGTACCTTTCTAATGAATAAAATCACCGAAAAAATAACACAGCAAGCACTAGGGTTACTAGCGAAAGCAAGGGATTATAAGACGATACCCGAAGCAAGCACCGCTTTTATGGAAGCGGAAAACTTTATAGGGTGCATGGCTTATTTAACAGGTGAAGTGTCAAACCTGGAACAGTTATACCGAATACAGATAGTACAAGGTTTAGATGACGGAAAATCAAACGCTGAAAGCGAAGCAAGAGCAAAAGCAAGCGACCAATACAAAGAATGGCAGAAAATCAAAAACTTATATGAACTTTTAGGAGAACAGATAAAAATTATTAAAAAGTTTCAAGGTAGGTTAGATGATGAATATGAGTCTTCGTAAAGAGATATTATCAAATTTTAGAGTTAAGTATCTAAGAGGAGAAAACGGATACATAAACGGCGGTGCGATAGAAAGATTTGCACTAGAAAGAGGGTACAAAGCTAGCAATGCCTCAAGACGCCTCCGAGAAATGACAGAAGACGGAGAGTTAGAGGTAGATTATTTAGGAAAAAAGAAAACAGCGTCTTACAGGTATATCCCGACAAGACATGAACAATTAAGTCTAAGAATGAAACATGTTATCTAAAGAACAAGAACAAAAAGCAATACAGTCAGCAATAGAATCAGGCGAGATAGATTTTGGAATTGGTAAGGTGAAATTCAGTAAACGAGTATCAAATCTCCCTAACATTGCGACAGGAAAAACAGAAAAAAGAGTCTCAATCACCAGCTTTTGGAAGTCAAAAAAAAGATTATTAGATAAGTTAAAATAATATGAAAACAAAAATACAAAAAATAAGAGAATTATTGGACGAGTTGGAAAGCGAACTAGTAAAGAGCGAACCAACGACTCTCACAGTAGACTTTCCCGAACTCACCGCCAAAGAGATAATGGAACAATGCGACAACAAAGTTGCAGGCGGAAAACTCCTCTATAACATTGACTGGTATAAAGATGAGGACTTCTTCACCACAGAAAAAACCCGTAAAGGAAAGAGAACCATTGACCTTGAACTTTTACACAAAGGAAAATCGTGGAATAAATGTAACGTCTTAAAAGGCGACAAAGAAATGCTGAACTTCCCTGAGGTCGTATATTTACTTGCTAACTACCAAGAGTTTAGAGACTTGCTGACAAGTTATAAGTATACTTGGACGTCTTCCCGTGATTCTTCCGGTTTGCTGTTGTTTGTCGGTTTCTTTGTCGAGGGGGGCGCGAATGTGAATAGGTGGTATCCGAGGGTTCGGGACGACGTCGCTCTGGGTGTGTGCTTTTCTCGCAGTGAATAATGAATAATCACCCTAGACCAGTCGAACTGGGGAAGTAAATAGAGAATAAAGATGATAAAAGGACAAGGAGGAAAAATAGCAGGAGGCAATCCCTCAAGAGGTAGAATGGAAAACGACTTTTATGCTACTCACCCCGATAGTACAAAAGCACTTTTAGAAGTAGAGGAGATTATATACCCAGCCTTAGAGCCAGCCTGTGGTGAGGGGCATATAAGTAAATTATTGGACAGAGAGCATACATATTCAACAGATTTAATAGATAGAGGTTTTGGGTCTGGTGGTATAGACTTTTTAGAACATAATTATCTGAAGAATTACAATACAGTCATTACAAATCCTCCATTTAATCTGTTTCAAGAATTTCTTGAGAAAGCGTTAAAAGTATCTGATAGAAAAGTAATAATGTTCGGGAAATTACAAGCACTTGAAGGACAGAAACGAGCGACATTCTTACAGACCACGCCCCTAAAAACTGTTTATGTCTTCAAGAAACGGCAACAACCAATGAGAAACGGCAAAGAAAATGATGAGATTACAGGCAAGAAGATGAGTAGCACTATGGCGTTCGCTTGGTTCGTATGGGAAAAGGACTATGTCGGAAGTCCTATTATTAAATGGCTTTAACCCCCACCGTCACTGGGGAAGTAAGAAATAAATAGATATATGAAACAAGAAGTAAAAAAATGTGATATTGAGGCGGCGACCCACCATGAGGAGGAGGTGATAGCAAGCGAAGAAATAACCAAAATGGTAGAGCAAGCTCACAAGAAAGAAATAGTGGTAAGAGAAGAGTGGTTTGAGTGTGCAAGTTGTAACAAGAAAATGGAAACAGCTAATTCAGATGGCTCGGCTTCAGCTTTTGATATTTTTGGAATTAGTGACACAAATAAAGCACTTTATTGTAATAACAAAGAGTGTGATAAATTCGGCTATTAACTTTAGCAGGCTGGAATACGATTGCACCCAAATACCGCACACCAGAGAAACTTGTAGAGCTTGCCCTCTCCCAACATGAGGAGGAGGTAGTAGATAAGATACTCACTGAATTTACGTGGTACAAAAATGACGAGGGAGTACAAGAAATAGAGCAAGGAAAGAGCTATATATCAGTTGAAGAATTACAAAACCTAACCAATAAATAATATGCTATGTTACAAAGACAAAACATTCTGTGCAAGTGACGTAAAGAACCATACCTGCAGTAGAGAATTAACAGAAGAAGATAAAAAGCGAGCACAAAAACTAGGTCTATGTATAGCTTGGGGAAAGTTTTGTGAAATTAAAAACTAACTAACCTTATATTATGACTAAGGAGATATGAAAATAATCTACAAAACAAAAAAGTTCGTTATGCCAACTTGTCCAAAATGTAAAAATATCTTAGGAGGAAATGGTAGTAAAATCTTACCCTATTATTGTGAATGTGGGGAGTGGAAGCCAAAAGACGCTTATGATTTTAAGGGAGAATATGAAATTCTTAACCAATAAAAACCATGACTAAAACAATCTGGAAAACAATAAAAATAGGAGACAAACAAAAAGCACTAAAAGAGTTGAAAAAACACTACGTATCAGACTACGCACAGGAGATGATAAAGAAAATTGAATTTTCAACAGAAGAAAAGGAGGTAGAACTGGTAAAAATTACACTAAGTGATTGGTTTGACTATAATCCAACCACAAAAGAGATATATGACCGAGCAGAACAAGAAGGATTAGAATTATGTCCTGCTGAGATAGGGGTATATCTTAGGAATGAGTATACTGACCAACCCATAGTAGAATGGCTAACAATTGGAATGCAACCTATTTCGACTGGCGGCGAGCCGAGGCTTTTCTATCTGGACACCGATGGCGACGATTTGGGACTGCGCGACTTTTGGGGCTATCCCGGCCTTCAGTGGTTTGCCAACCTTCGCTTTGTCTTTTCTCTCCGCAAGTCCTCTGAACTCGGTAACTCTGAACTTTCAGACACCTTACCCTTAGAACTTATTATCAATGGTGTAACTTATATACAAAAATGACCAAAACACAAATAGAGAAGAAGAAAGATTTTAGAACAAAGCTCCAAGAGGAATTAGGCTATGTTAGCGTATTATTTATGTCGCAAGGGGATACAAGGGCGGGCGACATCATTATGCCGACAGGGGAACTCCAAGAGGTGGCAGATAGAATTGAGCTGTATGTCTTCCAAGAATTACGCCAACATGAGGAGGAGGTGAGGGAGGAGATAGAAAAGGTAATTGCAAAAATATACCGAGAAACTCCAATGACAAACCGACAGGTTATTCTAAAAGCATTACAAACCCTAACCAAAAACCATGACTAAAAAGAAAACAATTTATAGAGGCGGTTGTCTAAGTTGTCCTGGTAATGAGGATATTCTAGATATGAATGAAGTTTTATATCAAGGATTTGGTGGTTATCATGTTAAAAGAAATGGGAAGATATTTTATATAGGTGATTCTAATTTAGAATGGGAAAAATACAAAACACTAAAAGATATTGAAAAATCCGCCAAGAAAGACCCAAAAGCAAAATGGCAAGTAATACTAGATAATCCACTACGAGGTGCAATTTGGGAAAGAAACAAAAATGGCGAATGGTTATTAAAAGAAACTAATTTGGGGTTTGCTTAGAGAAAAACACTATGACTAAAGGACTAAAAGCAGAGTGGGATGGGGTGAGGGAAATAATAGAGAAAGAAAAACAGAAAATAAGAGAAGAAGAATTACGCCAACATGAGGAGGAGGTGAGGGAGGAGATAGAGGGGATGAAGAAAAAGATATATTCAAATGTTATAACGAAGACTTCTTTAGAAGAAATGACCAGAATAACTGGCTACAACCAAGCGATAGACGATGTTTTACAAACCCTAACCAATAAAAACCATGACTAAAGAACTAATGTGCCCATATAATGTAGAGTGTGAGTGTGGAGAAAAGGCGAGTGCTCTTACTTTATATTTACTAGACTACTATAAGCGACAAAACATTATTAATAATGGAAATTGTAAGTTATTCAAAAGACATCATTATAAAAACCATGAATAAAAACATAAAAACATGCAACTGTGACTCAAATGGAAAGTGTGAGGAGTGTAAGCCGAAGACGTGGTGCGAGAATTGTGGGGCAGATTTACCATTAGGGCACAAATTAAGGGAAGATTAAAGAAATATAAGTTTACAAGATAGCTATAATTGGATATAATATAAAGATATTATCATTAAACTAAAAAATATATGCACAGGCGAAAACCCATAAATTAACAGATAATTATAAAAACAAAAAATGAATCAATTTACCAACGAAGACTTAAACAATATAAAAGCGTTAATTTTAAAAGCCCCCATTACAGGAAACGAAAGCGTAACAGTAGCCATACTTCTACAGAAAATCCAAACTTTAATGATATCCACAAAAGAAGAAATCAAACCTGAAGCTACTACTCACCCTAAGACCAAAGAAAAACCTACACCAAAAAAATGATTATTTTAGGCATAATTATAGGACTTCTATTAGCTATTATAGTGTTTTTAGCCATTAAGAGATACGAGGTTCCGATTGAGAGGACGCTAAAGCAAGCTGAAAATAGTATTCGGCAAAAAGGGGAAATATATATTCTAGACGAGGATCGGGAAGATTTAGAAGCATATGTAAATCAACTCCCAACTGAATAATTATAAGTAATTTTTAATAAACATGCACCAAGACAGGATTATATTAGAAGATGAGAAGTTTTTAGAAGTTGTAGACAGGGGGATAGATATTATAGCCAACCCTGTTAAAAAGACTTTAGGTCCAAGTGGACGGAATTTCTTTTACACTAATCAATATAATATTCCGCTCGTTACCAATGACGGCGTAACCGTAGCTCGTCAGATTTTTACAGAAGATGAAACCGAACAAGCTATAGTAGACGCAGTAAAACAAACCGCTATGAGGACGAATATGTATGCCGGAGACGCCTCTACAACCTTCATAACCCTGGTCCAGTCTATTTGGAAAGAGGGCAGAAAGTCAGATAAACACCCTCTAGCCAAGCAAGAAGAGATAGCAGAACATGCTAAAACTGTTCTCGGAGAGCTAAAATCTTCCGCCCAACCAGTAAAAACTCCTGAAGATATTAAAAAAGTAGCCACTATCTCGGCTCAAAGCGAAGAAATCGGATATTTAATAGCCGAAGCTACTGAAAAAGTAGGCAAAGAAGGCAAAATAGACGTACAAGAAAGTGAAATAAATGGTGTTAGGGTAGAATATGCCCCTGGATTAGAGATAGACGAAGGGTATGTTGCAGAGTTTATGATGAATAACGAACGAGGCGAAGCAGTCTTGAACGAACCTTACGTCCTCCTCGTGGATTCTAAAGTAGATAATATAAAAACCATTCTCCCTGTGGTTCAGAACCTAGCCGACAATGGAATTACCGAAGTGCTTTTGGTTTGTGATGGACTAGCTGGTAACACTCTCTCAACTATCGCCCGAAACAAAATGGCTAAATACAACGAAGGCAAGAACGTAATGGAAATCTTTGCAGTCAAATTCCCCACAGTTAAGAAGCAAGAGTTCATAGAAGACATAGCTCTTGTAACACAAGGTAAAGTATTCGGACTCTCTACAGGAATATTCCCCGATCAAGCTCCAGTATGCAATCAGAGAAATCCACAAGGACAACCTTTAGATCCTAACTATTTACAAGAAAGCAAAAAGTTTATTGAAGAACACTTTGGCAGATGTGAAAAGGTAGTAATCACTCAAAAGAGAACTACTTTCATAGGCGGTAAAGGCGACATAGATTCCAAAATTGAAACATTAAAGAACCAAAGAGACAATTCAGAAGTCAAAGAGCATTATGATGCCAGAATAGCTAGACTTCAGGGTAAAACAGCTGTAATCAAGGTAGGCGCACCCACCCAACAAGACCTATCCTACCTAAAAGACAAAATAGAGGACGCTATTTACGCCACCAAGGGAGCAATAGAGGAAGGTTCAGTCAAAGGCGGAGGTGTGGCTCTTAAAATGATTGCCTTAGATTTACCAGACGGAATACTAAAGGAAGCTCTTCAAGCTCCTTACAATCAAATACAAGAAAACGCAGGCGGACAATTAAAGATTGAACCCCATGTAATAGACAGTGTCAAAAGCACTCGCTATGCCGTAGAAAATGCCTGTAATTTAGTAGGGTCACTCTTAACAGCAACTGGCTCAAGCGTAGCAAAACGCATAGAGCCGAAAAACTAATATGGGAAAACCACTAGGAAACAATATACGCATAGAAATCACAAAGTCTAATTTTTCAGCAATGGAACAAGTAGATGAAAAAGAAGCCCGAACAGAAAAAGCAATAGTCTTGGAAATCGGAGACGAAGTAACAAAAGTAAATGTAGGCGACACTATTCTTTTCAAGTCTTACAATATAGACGAAATAGACATTGACAGCGAAAAATACGTTATAATACCAGAAGAAGATATACGCTATTTATGCAACACATCCACAACTTCAGAAAAATAACGGAGACACCGGACGGCATAAGAGAAATATGCGTAGAGTGCAAACACCAAAACTCTTACAAGAAAGACAAAACAGGGAGAATAGATAATCGGAAGTATTTAAAAGAACACCAGAGAGACACCGCCCAACCTGGAGGAAGAACCGGAAAGATATTCCGAAAATACTATGGAGAACCACCTAAAGATTTAATGTACAAATAAATGGCTAAGTTAACAAAAAAACAAAAAGGGTTCGTAAAGGATTACATTAAAACTGAAAATGGAACTCAAGCTGTTATGAATAATTATGATGTAAAAGATAATATCGTAGCAAAAAGCATAGCGAGTGAAAACCTTACTAAACCTTACATAAAAGAAGCAATACAATCCATAGCAGATAGAATACCAGATGAGCTTTTAGAGAAAACACATTTAGAAGGACTTGAAGCGGGAAAACATATTTACAAAAATAATAATGAAACAGGAGAGATAGATGACTTAGGAGTAGAGCCAGACTTCGCAGTCCGCCATAAATATCTTGATAGTGCTTACAAACTAAAAGGAAGCTACGCCCCAGACAAAAACATAAATATCAATATGAATGTAAAGAACATTGACCCTACTGATCCTAAAGTATTAGAAGCTCTTAAAACAATAAACAAACAAAGAGCAAATGAACAGTAATAAAAGAGTCGCTTGGAATAAAGGAATATCGCACTCGGATGCAACGAAAGCTAAGATTTCTAAAAGTAAAAAGGGAACAAAAGTTTGGAATAAAGGTAAAAAATTTAGTGAGGAGAGTAAGTTAAAAATGAGTATTGCTCAAAAAGGAAAAAAACGGTCTTTAGAGGCTAGAAAGAAGCAATCTGACTCAATGAAAAGGGCATTTAAAGAAGGTAGAATAAAATGTCCTTTACGCACAGGTTCTGCTAACCCTAATTGGAAAGGTGGTATTACTGTAATCAAACGAGGAATCAGACATTCTAGAGAATATCTTTTATGGAAAAAGGCAGTTTTAGAAAGAGATAACTATACTTGTATTTGGTGTAGTTCTAAAGAAAATTTACACGTAGACCACATTAAAAGGTTCTCTGATTATCCTGAATTACGCTTCGTAATAGATAATGGTAGAGTGTTATGTTTTCTTTGCCATAAAACAACTTCTACTTGGGGTAGAAAAATAAAATGATAGACGAATTTATTTTGTCAGATGTCAGTATTCTTGATTGGGTAAAAGCCAACAGAATAGTTACATCCGCAGGCAAGCCAATGTATTTTAATGGAGATAGAAAGTTCCTAGCCGAACCTTTTACAGATTTATCTCCTATGCAATGCTGGATGAAAGGAGCGCAGGTAGGAGCAAGTGAATCTATCATTGTAAAAGTTCTAAGAGTAATCCAAATGTTTGCAATAAGTTCTATCTACACATTTCCCACAGGAGACCTTATGCAAAAGTTTGTGCAAGGTAAAGTAAATCCTATCATAGACGCTAACCCAGCATTCAAGAGTACAACAGACAAGACAGACAATCTTTACATGAAAAGAATAGGGAAGTCTAATTGTATTTTTAGTGGAGCCGAGAAAGAATCACAAGCTATTGCATTTTCCTCCGACTTAAATATTCACGATGAAATAGATACCAGTAACCAGAAAATAATCAAGCAGTTTAAATCAAGACTTCAAGCCAGTAAAGTAAAATGGGAATGGTTATTCTCTCACCCTTCATTACCCGAAGTAGGCATTCACCAAGCATGGCAAAAGTCAGACCAAAAGCATTGGTTTATCACTTGCGACAACGGACACGAAGAATACATGAATTACCCAGAAAGCATAGATTTTGAGAAATCTTGCTTTATTTGCAAAAAGTGTGGCGTAGAATTGACCAACACGCAACGAGAAACAGGCAGGTGGGTATCTAAGTATCAAATATCAGATACTAGACCCTATTCTGGTTTTTGGATTCCATTATTTATTGCTTCATGGGTTACAGCTAAAGAAATAATAACCGCAAGTAAAGGCGACCAATATACTTTTTATACTCGTGTACTAGGACTTCCTTACACTCAAGGTGGCGACAAAGTAAACATTCAAGACATTCTCAAAAATTGTATTCCTGATGTGAACGACCAAGAAGGTAGAATAGTTATTGGAGTAGATACCGGACTTCCAATCTGGTATGTGATAGGAAATCGGCAAGGATTATTTTATAATGGAAACTGTAAAGATTACGAGCCGTTGAAAGTATTGATGAAACGATACCCGACCGCTATAATGGTAATAGATCAAGGAGGAGACTTAATCGGTTCAAGAAAAATGCGAGAGCAATTCCCTGGTAGAGTATTCTTGTGCCACTATCAAAGAGACCGAAAAACTTTACAACTTGTAAGGTGGGGTGCGAATGATGAAACAGGTAATGTAACCGTAGACCGTAACCGCATGATACAAATGGTGATAGATGAATTTAGAGACAAGCGTATTCCATTAAACGGAAGCGAAGATGATTGGTATGATGTAGCTTTACACTTTTCTCATATTTACCGAACCACAGAAGAAAACGCTTTGGGTGTGCCAGAGAGCAAATGGGAAAGATTTGATGACGATCATTTCGTACATGCACTTTGCTATTGGCGTACAGGTATGTCAAGATTCGGAACAGGTGGGGCTAAGATATTTATGGAGGACAGTGTAGCAATGAAAGAAAGCCCAGAATTGATGCCGGACCAGACAATTCCAGCCATTGACCCAAAGAAACTCTTTAATTTCTCATATCCAAAAAAAGAAAATGACTGGCGAGATACAGAATAAAACAACAACTATATTTCTCACTCCAATTGACGCAGAGCTTTTTATCAAATTTCAAAAACACCACGAACTATTTGAACTCTTATTAGAGAACGGAGTCTTTGAGAATAAGAATGCTAACATAATGTTAAACTTTGATGCAGACGGAAACATCGGAAGCATAGAGCGACACGACTTTTTATATTCTGCAAGGCATAAAAAGTTATAAACGCTCTAATATTGATTTGCATTTTATTTTTTGTTTTGTTTGTGATATAATAAACATGTTAGTATAATTTAGTTTTTAGAAGTCTAACCTCTAACACAGAGCAGGCAAGTTCCCGCAAGGGCTTGCCTTTTTATATTTATGGCATCAGATTTACTACAAGGATATCTGTCACTTAGTCAAGACACCAACAAAACAAAAACTGGTGCTTCTTATGAGACCGAGGAAGGCACTATTGGTGAACTCACTCCTGAACTAGAACTCTCAATGTCTGATGAAGAACTATTAGAACTCTCCAAAGATTGGAAAGCTCAATGGACACCTTTTGAAAAAGAACTCGCCAAGAGCCAAGACGACAATGAGAAGTATTGGTTAGGCAAACAATACGAAGGTACAAGCAAGGCGACAGATGGTCATGCTCTTGTAGATAACTTAATTTTTGAATCCCTAGAAACCTTTTTACCTATCGCTACTCGCCCTAAAGCTGATCCTGTGGTGAACGCTGACGAAACTCCGGAAGGACAAACACTGGCTAATAAAGTTAGAAAGATGCTTACATTTTGGGCGGATCACCAAGTATATAACCTAAAACTCAAACAAGTAGCTCGTTATTGGTCCCTTTACAAGCTCGGAGTGATGAAAATTGGTTGGTCTAACAAAGCAAACGATATAACTTGTGTTGCTATACGTCCCCAGAAGCTCATCCTAGACCCTGATGCAAGCATAGAATCAGCAGAATACACTGGGGAGTATATAGGCGAATATCGTAAAGAATCGGCTAGAAACCTGATAGCTCGTTTCCCGAAAGCCGAGAAATACATAACTGACCAATGTAAAGGCAAGCTAGGAACTAAAATGCAATACATAGAATGGTGGACTGATGACTATGTATTTTGGACTATGGACTATGAAGTTTTGGCTAAAGCCAAGAATCCTCATTGGAACTATGAGACCGAGAGTGAACAGACCAATGAATTTGGAAGTGTAGAGAAGCAAAAGGTGGAAGGCAAAAACCACTTCAGCTTCCCCAAGAAACCCTACGCTATGCTTTCAGTCTTCTCTCTAGGACTTAGGCCTTATGATGATACGAACTTAATACAGCAAAACCTTCCTTTACAAGACTTAATTAATAAGAGACTAAGGCAAATAGATAAGAACGCAGACAAGACTAATGGAGGGCTAGCTGTGTCTGGAGATTCGTTCTCTAAAGAACAAGCGGCCGGAGTAGGCAAAGCCGTGGAGAAAGGTGGAACTATATTCGTGCCTAACGGAGATGTGAATAGAGCTGTGGCGCGTTTACAAGCCCCACCGTTAGCTAATTTTGTTTATGAAAGCCTGCTGGACTACCGAAATGAACTGAGAAATATCTTTGGAGTAAGAGGCTCAAGTGCTCAAGGAACGATCCAAGACAAGACCGTTAGGGGTAAACTCCAGATAAAAGGCCAAGATAGCGATAGAATAGGAGGAGGAATTTCAACCTTTTTAGAGCAATTTTCTGACCACGTATATAATTATGTAGTCCAAATGATGTATGTCTACTATGACGAGGAACATGTTGCTACGCTCATGGGACAAAACAAAGCAATGGAGGCCATAAAGCTCAAGAACTCTGATTTAAATATAAAACTCCTAGTCTCGGTAAAAGACGGCTCAATGATACCCAAAGACGCTATGAGCCAACGAGAAGAAGTGGTAACTCTATGGGAAATGGGAGCCATAGACCCGATAACTTTCTTTGAAAAACTAGATTTCCCCGATCCTAAAAAAACAGCCGAACAGCTAACAGCTTGGAAGATAGACCCACTTATTCTATTCCCAGAATTAGCTCAACAGCTAGGCGGACCACCACCAGATCCAGAGCAAGAAGCTAAAGCCCAGAGTATCCAGCAAAAAGCACAACTAGAACAAATGAAAGGACAAGGAGATTTACAAGCTCAAGCCCAAAAAGCCGAGATTGACCAGACTAAGGGGGTAGAGGAGATATTAAACATGAAAGAAAAACACGACTTAGAGATGGAGAAGTTGAAATTATCAATTAAGCAGGCGGAGGCGAAAGCAAAGGTCGATTTAGAAAATAAAAAGAAACAAAAAAATGGCAATGAATAAATTACAACAGGTTAGGATACCTAGTCCAAGATTAAGGCAAAAAGAGGCGTTACAGAATCTAGCCCCAAACGCCAAGGCACTTGAACATGCAAATAAAAACGCTGCGTTTAATAGAGGTGTTGCCGGTAAAGCACTAAAACCAGATGTAACAGCGCGACCAGTATTACCGTCTCAAGCAAAGAGACCCACATCTCAACCAGAGCAACGTGTGCAAGCAATGAATAGAGTGAAAAGTAGAGGAGGTTATTAACTAAATAAGTCCGTTTCCTTGTAGTGGACGTAAAATAAAACCCGAGATAATTATGGAGGAAGAAAATTTATTAGCGGATATTCCACGCGAAGGAGAGGAATTAGACCTTGATTCAGTTGAAAAGGAATTACAGGAGGAAACCGAAGAGGAGAATCCTGCGGAGTCGCTACCCGAAAAATTAGATCTACCAGATGAGGACAACTTGGCAATTCAAAAGCGAAATAGTGCTTTTGAAGAAATGCGTACAGCTAGGGAAGAAGCTGAAAGAAAGGCAACCGAACTAGAGGAACGACTTTCAGCTCTGGAAAAAGAAGACTCATTGGAAAAGTCCGAATTCGTTCAGTCTTTAGTGGGCGAAAATGAGGACGTAGAGAAAGTATGGGCTAAAGAAAAGCAAAGTTTGAAAGAGCAATTAAAGCAAGAGTTAGTACAAGAGCAAGAACAAGCCCAAGAACAAGAGCAGAAAGAAAAGGAGCATTGGATTAACTGGACAAATGAAAGACTTTCTGAGGTAGAGCAAGAGTTCAAAGTAGATTTCTCTAAAGACGAAAGTAAAAAGAATGAATTGTCTAAAGTAATGCTGGAATATTCTCCAACAGACGAGCAAGGCAATCTTGACTATCGCAAGGGTTACCGGATACTCCAAGACTTAGGTAAAGCTAAAGAAGCGGAAACAACCCAAAAAACCCAAGTGAAAAAGAATATTGCAGATGCAACTGTTTCAAAGGAAACATCAGTAAAAGAGAACAAAGACTTCTACACTTCCTCTGATTTGAGGAAAGGATGGAGGTAAATTATAAACTTAACAAAGAATTATTATGTCTTTTGCAAAAGGTTATATTCCGTGGAATAAGGGTAAAACATCTTGGAACAAGGGTGTTAAATGTCCTTGGGCAGGGAAAAATGGCTTTAAGAAAGGGCATCAAACTTGGAATAAGGGAATCCCAATGAATGAAAAATCTAAATTAAAGATGATAAATTCCAAAAAAGGAAAACCTTTATCTCAAGCGCATAAAGACAAAATCGGGCAAGCCGCTAAAATCTTTATGCGAGGAAATAAGAATACTTTAGGTAAAAGTTGGAAGATTTCCGAGGAAGCCCATGCAAGAGGTAATAAGAGTTGGTTTAAGAAAGGTCAGTTAGCTAAAGAAAAACATCATAAGTGGATTCCAAACAGAGATGAATTAGTTAAAAGCGACAAGAAACATCTTGACGGAAGATACCGAGAATGGATGTTAGCAGTAAAGAAAATAGATAACTGGAAATGTAAAATTAACAACCGTGATTGCAACGGAAAATTGGAATCACATCATATTCTTAATTGGAAAGATTACCCCGAATTAAGATATGATATTAACAATGGCATCACCTTATGCCACGCTCATCACCCCAGGGGTAGGGAACGAGAAGCGGAATTGTCGCCATACTTACAACAGTTGGTGGCTGAAAGGCACTAAATTGGCATTTGGAAATCGCATAACTACGACAACCCAAGATAAAATCATGGCGAGCGTGGTAGACACATTTCTTTTAAGTAATGTGTTCGCAACAAGACAAATGGGTGCAGCCAAGAGATATTCAGGCGAGAAAATGAAATTTCCCATCAAGGTAAGTGGCAACACTACCGGGACTTCATTTGCTGGCTTTGATACTTTCTCAACAGCGGCAACCGACAACCGACAGAACTTGGAGTTTAGTCCTAAGTTCTATCAAATTACAGTAGCTTTGCCCCTAGACGAACTATGGGTAAACAACGGAAGTGAAAAGGTTATTGACCTAATGGGAGTAGAAGTAATGTCTTCGGCTCACGATATGGCTGATGCAATCGGTACTATTTTCATGGCTGATGGTACAGGAAATGGCTCAAAGGATTTCCTAGGTCTTTCCGCTATCGTGGACGATGGTGGTGCAGTAGCAACCTACGGAGGACTATCTCGTTCAACTTACACGACCATTCAAGGCACAGACACAGCTTCAGGTGGAACTCTAACTTTGGCTAAAATGGATACTCTTTACAATGCAGTGACTTCAGGCGCACAACGTCCTACTTGTGGATTTACTCCAGAAGCAGTCTTTTCATTGTACGGGCAACTCCTACAGCCACAAGAAAGAATCAACAAGGATGTGTCTATGATCAAGACACGAGGCAATTATGGAAAGGCAGGAACAGGTTTTACAGGTGGAACAGGTTTTACAGGCCTATTCTTCAAAGGATTTCCTATCCTTGGAGATGAGAAAGTAACAGCAGGGGAATTGTACTTCATTAACGAAGATTACCTTGACTTTTACGCTCTTCCAGCCGAAAAGGCATCGCAAGCAGGTTTAGCTTCACCAATTAAATACAAGTCCGTAGATATTCAGGGTAACGATTACTCTGAAATGATGGGTCTTGGATTCTGTTGGTCTGACTGGATTAAGCCAACAAACTCCGCTTCAGTAGTATCACACATCTACCTAGGAGGAGAATTGATTGGCAACAACCCACGCAGAAACGGAGTATTGGACGGTATAACTTCAGTTTAGTCGCCTGATGTTTATTATTATTAACATAAAAACATTATGGCTAGAAAATTAGAAGAATATCTACCGCCAATAAGAGAAGACGGTATCAACACCGATAAGGATGTTACCCTAGGTGGAACTCTTGCGGTTGCAGGTGCAGTTACTGCTACAGGTGGATTAGTAGGTGACCTAACTCCTGCAACGACAGCGGCTGAACACGGTGCAGGTGCAATTGGCACAGCAGCAGCTCCAGCAACCAAAAGATGGACAGAAGCTGGTGTGATTATCACCCGAATTACGATTGACTTAACTGGGCTGGACTCTTCGGGAACCGAGAACGATGTAATCGGATTGGACGGTGGTGGTGCAGCATATCTAGGTAGAAATGTTGTTGCAACTAACGGTCAAATCTTTCGTGTTGAGATGTCTTGTATAGAAGTACCTCTCACCGGAGACGCCGATGTTATCTTAGTAGCTGGCTCCGCAGCCGATGAAGCGTTTGACGACACAGTTGCTAACACCATAGCTGTGTGTGACGGCACTGGCGACTGGGCACTTGGCGAAACCATAGTCAACGATGTCCCAGGGATTACAGCGAACTACTACTATTACCTGACTCAAGGAGCAACTGACGACGGTACCTACACTGCTGGACAGTTCGTAATAACTACTTACGGTCACGCACTACTAACGTAAAATTATCAACTTAACTTAACGAATTATTATTATGGCAAGAACTTCATTATCAAGCGCTCCTCTTATCTTTGGACAAGAAGTCTTCACCAGTTCATCTGTTCAGCTTCAGGACATAGGTTGCTATGCAGAAACTGCTGACGGACGAGGTTGGAGATACTCCAAAGTAGGAGCAGTAGACACAGTCGCTGGAAAGGTATATCAGGGTAAAGCCCTTGACGCTACCAACGACCAGCCTTCAGGCGGTATTGCCGTAGAGGCAGCCGCTGTTGGGGCTACTGAGGTCACAATTACTGATACACTCACTTACACTCTTAACGAGTTTGCAGGAGGGTATCTATCAGTCGCAGTGACTCCAGGACAGGGATACACTTACAAGATTAAAGGCAACACTGCAGCTTCATCTGCAGTAGCGACCTTCACTCTTGAAGACCCTATCGTTGTAGCACTGACGACATCCTCAAAAGTCATCGTAGTTCAGAATACTTACAACGGCATTGTTATTGAACCAGGCACACCAACAGCGGCTATCGCAGGTGTCCCTAACACAATAATCGCCGATGGAGAGTATGGTTGGACACAGACTTGGGGACCGTGTGCAGTTTTGTTTACAGGAACAGGTGCAGCAGGTAAAGCAGTCGGTTCACTTTCGGGTGGAACTTCTGGTTCTGCTGCTCCGGCTATTGCGGCAACCAACATTCTTGGTTACCACATGGCAACAGGAATTACGGCTGAATATGCAATGATTCACCTTGTAATTAGGTAAGAGTTTGTTACTCTCCACTTCCTCCTTATGGGGGGAATGGGAGGCTCGCAAGCCTCAATTATAATAAGAACGAGGTCTAGGTTTCCTCACAAAAAACCCGTAATTATGAGAGAAGTAAAAAGTGTAGTGTTTAAGAACTTCACAGACGAAGAGTTTGTATGTTCTTGGGATGGTGTCCCCTATCGTTTCGCACCAGGCAAGGAGATGTATGTAGAAGATTGGAAGGCTTGGCACTTTGCTAAGCATTTAGTAGACCGAGTAATGCACAAGGCGGGAATGATAACCTCCAATATGATGGAGCGAGAGAAATTCCTACATCAAGCCCTACCAGAAGCACAAAAAATCACTACCGAAGAAGCGTTGGACAAAAACGCAAGAGCAGAAGTAAAGGAAAAGGAGATTGAAATCAAGAAAGAAATAAAGGAAAAGAAATCTTCCAAAGTAGTCGTTGAGGAAGAATTTGCTGAACTTAAGAAGAAGCCATTAAAAGCTAAGAAAAAATAAAATGGCAGTACAACAAATTGATGATAATCGCAGGACAATAACCTCTAATGAATCGTTTGTTTTGGAATCCACTTGGACATTCGTTGAAGCTGAAACTGGAGATGTGGCTACACACACTCTGTTCACTGTAACAGGAAATGTGTTGGTCAGCGTCTTTGGAATTTGCGATACGAATATCGCAGGTGCTGGAACCATGGAAGTGGGGGTAGCGGGAAACACTGCTGGACTGATAGCTCAAATTGCCGATGCAACAGACTTAGATGACGGTGATATATGGGTAGACGCAACACCTGGTGTAGGAGTAGAAGCATTACCAACTGTAAAAGTCTTAAATGACGGAGCAGATATTATTCTAACGATTGGGACAACGGATTTAACCGCAGGAGTTGTGGACTTCTATTGTCTCTGGAGACCATTGTCCAGTGGGGCAAATATAACTGTAACTGAACCAGCTTAATGAAATTATTTTCCAAAGAACAAGTGAATAAAGTAAAAAAAGACCAGACCAGAGAATTGGTCTTAAAGAACCAACGCTTGGCTAAATCTTTGAGGAAAATACTCTCTTTACAGAAAGACATAGAATTTGACGCAGACAAAGCCCGAAAGGTAAAAAACTACCAAGTATGGTGCGAGGACTTACAGACTAAAATGAGCAAAGAACTCGCCAACTTGGTAGCCTACAAGAAACTAGTAGAGGAGAAGAAAGAAGAGTTCTACAACCTCGTAGCTCGTAAAGACGCACTAGAGGACAAAATAATTGACTTAAAAGAAGAATTAGAGAAGTTACAACTTCAGGTTGAGCTTAAAAAACAAATCTTAAAGAAACAATATGCTTAGTTATAGCGAAAGGCGGTCACTTTTTGGAGACTTATCAAACAATTCGTCTTCAGATAATCTCAGCCTCGCAGATAAACTCACAAATATAGAGGAAAAAAGGATATTAAGCTCTCGTAATTGGCCGTTTTTGGAGAAACAATTTACGACAGAAACCGACAGCTCAAATCAATTCGTAGTGCTTCCCCAGTATGTAGACAGAGTGTTCACAGTAACCGTAACAGTAGACGATCGGGTTTATTCCCCTAAAGAATGTCCGTCAAGAGCTGTATGGGATAGATTAAATGAGACTTCAGTAAGCTCGGATATTCCTGAATGGTGGTTTGTATATGACGGCAAAGTAGGATTATATCCCGAACCTGCAACGTCAAGCAATACTATAACCATAAACGGTAAACGTCTAGCTAAAGACCTGACTATCGCTGACTACACTACAGGAGGAGTGGTAACTACAGTATTAGACTCTGCCACAGTAACCGGCACAGGCACAACTTGGGCTACATCTATGGCTGGTAGGTGGCTACGCATTACAGAGAGTGACACAGATGACAAAGGGGACGGATTTTGGTATGAGATACTATCCGTAGCTTCAACCACCTCCTTGACGCTTGTACGCCCTTACAAAGGCACAGCAATAACAGGAGGCAACGCCGCCTATACCATATCTCAATGTTCTCTCTTACCAGAACAATATCAAGACTTACCTATCTACGGAGCTTTAAGAACTTACTACACTTCTGTCCAACCCGACAACGCTAAAGCTCAACTTTACGGAGGAATGTATTCCCAGATGGAGCAGAGCCTTATAGAAAGCTACGCCAGCAAAAGTGAGAGCATGGTAATTGATAGTGGAGACGATTATCAGCAAAGTAATCCAAATTTGTTCATACAACTTTAGAATGGCAATACGAACCTTAAAAATCAATAGTATCCTAGCAGGGGCGAGTCCATCCCGTTACTTCGGTGCGGAAGGAACTTTTGACCAATCCCTAGCCATAGATCCAGATTTCCCTATTGTCGGTTCGGCTATTAGAACTTCGGGCTTCGCAGTGCCTGTCGGTATGGCTGACTTTTCAGGGGCTAATTTAACTTCACGGGCAGTATCTATCATCACTAATCCTAAAAATACCCTTACTTATGTGGTAACTTCTAACGGACGGCTAATTTCATATGATAACGCTTTAGATAACGAAACCCTAATCGGCACAGTAACAGGCGGTGTAGCTTCTTCTGGGGTTTACTACAACAATTATATTTACATATTCACTCCGACAGATGTTTCAAGATATGGACCACTCAATAACTCTCCTTCTCTGGTAGACAGCGTATGGACAGGAGCAACACTAGGAAGTCAAACTGCCCTTACGAACACAACCTATCCTACTTTTAATAGCGTATCTATCCCTAACCATGTAGGACACGTTCACGGAGATAATTCTTTATACTTTACAGACTTCATCAACGGACAAGGACAAATACACAGAATAAACACCAAAAAAGGAACTGACGAGGGAGACACCAACGGCACAACAGTCCCATCGGCTTATTCTGTCCTGGATCTGCCCTTTGGCTTTTATCCTACCGATATAGAAGCTCTAGGCACGCTTATAGTGGTTCTAGGCAATTATTCAAGCGATGGCACAGTGCATCAAGGCAAATCAGCTTTTGTAATATGGAATCCTACTAATACAGTCAGTTTTTCCGAAGGCCCGATATTCCTAGCTGATCCTCTAGCCACGGCTCTCCTTAATGTAAACGGAGTAATCTATATCTGGTCTGGCAACGGACAGAACGGCTTTAGACTTTCAAGATATGTAGGTGGTGACAGCGTACAAGACATAGCCCTTTTTGAAGAAGGCTTCCCGCCTTTTTCACAAGCGGTAGACGCTGTCGGAAACAAGGTAATCTGGGGCGGAACTACTACTACTCCGGCTACCTCAGCATGTGTTTGGAGCTGGGGGTCAAAGGACAATAGGATGCCTACAGGAATCCACAATATTGCTAAGACTACAAGTGCCGGAGCAACGCCAGCAGTATCAGCTCTTAAAGTTGTCCAGCAGTCATCAAATATACAACCAAAAACTATTGTGGCATGGAATGACGCTGATAATCGTGGTATAGATGAGTGGAGTGCAACAGGAACACTTGGTTCATATCTTCGCTGGACGATGAATATCGGACAGAAATTTAATATATTAAAAATGCGTATTCCTTTTGGCGGTGCGGTGGCGGCAAATACCACAATAACTCCTAAAGTATGGTTTGACGACCTTTCTAGTAGCAAAACTTTAACCGCAATAAATAATACAAACTTTCCAGGAAGCAGACACGTCATTTACAAAACTCCAGAACTGAAAGACTACATCGGCAGAAATAACTGCACTTTAGAGTTTGCATGGACATCAACAAATCCTTTACCAATAGCGTTTCCTATTGAAATAGTCGTTGAAACGCATTCTGATGAGGAGGATAAATAATATGGAAAATGAAGAATTAAAACTCTATAAAATCCCATCTACAGACACAAGTCTACCCGACACAGTAGATAATCCTGCAACTGTTTCCGCTAAAGAAGCCTCGCCTGTTAATTTGTCAGGGCTGTCAGAACAACAAGTCCGAGACATTGTGGGGCAGAATATAAGCACAGGACTGAAGGAAGACCAAGTAAGGGAAATAGCTATGTCAATTCTAAAAAGCTATGACCCAATGACTGAAGCTAAAGTCCGAGTGATTGTGAATGGTATGCAGAAATTCTTAACTGGCGAGAACATAATGATGACCGGCATACAGAAAAGCCAAAACTTTGTTGCAGGAGAGGCGGGCTGGCAGATAGATGCTGAGGGCAATTCGGAGTTTGGCAATGGTATATTTAGAGGTTCTATCACAGCTACAGAGGGAACTATTATAGGCTCTTTGGTGATAGGTTCAGATGGACATATCCGTTCAGGGCAGACAGACTATGATACAGGAACGGGTTGGTGGATAGGAAATGATGGAGGGACACCGAAATTTTCCATTGGAGATTCTGTGGGGAATAAACTTACTTGGGACGGCGAGAGTCTCAACTTTTTGGGAAAAACTCAAAGTTTAGTCAATTTAATAATTAGTTCTTCTCCAGTCGGTGAAAACTGGGCTAGTGTTTTCACAGATAGAACGGATTTATGGTTTTCTATTAAAGGAGGAGGCATAATTAAAATCTTTAATGAAGTATCAGGTGATATTGAAGAATACGATTCTATTAATGACTGGGCGGATATGGATAATGCGAGGATTGGTGTTTTATTAAATGGATTTCTCTATTTACTTTTGATAGACACAGGAACGACTCCTGATGAATATAGAGTATTCCGCTATGATATAACTAATTTATCTGCAGGAGGAACGCAGATGTCTTTCTCTGGCACCGCCCCTGATTTGACTACCGATTTAACTCTTTCCATGACTTCTGATGGAACTAATTTTTATATTAGTTTTGATGGGGGAAATTCTGCTGATGCATTTGATATTGCTAAATATACCTTATCAGGAACAACATTTACGTATGATTCCACAATTACTTGCGGTTCAGCTAATGCTGGTTTTAATGCGTCAGGTGGCGGATACATGGTTTTATCAAATGGGAAGATTTATTCTTATGATTCTACTAATAGAAAATTACATACCTACGACACAGATGGAACCCAGTTATCTGTTGAAGAAGATAATACCTACCCTGACTGGGCTAATAAGATGCTAAACATAAAAGACAGTATTTATATTCTTTCTCTCGGCTCCGAAACAAGAGGATATATGTTTAGAAGATTAATTTAGGAAACCCATAAAAACAATTAACAATTTATAATATAATTATAGAATATGGCAACACAATACATAGAAGGTTTATCGTCTAATGATTTTATTCAACAGAGAATACTTCCTCTTGCCCAACAACAAGGACTGACAGAAGCACAGGTTCTTAAGCAATATGCAGACGCTAGTGGATATTCTGATATTCCAACCAAAGAGGGTTCACAGATAGCTAATATCTGGGGAAGAGGATTTTTAACCTCAAAATCACTGGCTGACATTCAGAGAATGTTAGGTGGTGGACAAGTTACTCCAAGTGACTTGACGTTGGATGAGTTGGCAACAACAGAAAAAGAATTAGGGATTACGTCAGAACCCAGAGAGGGTCCTTTACAAACCAAAACTCTTGCAGATGGCACTAGGGTGATTATTGGCAGTGCATCCGATCCTGACTCACCTAACTACCGCACATCGCAGGATTTTAATCAAGCGGTTGGCTCTACCGCTCAAACAACTCCAGCTTCTTTAGGAGGACAAACACAATCTCCTATAGGAAATCAACTAGGAGCATTACAAAACAATAACACCTCAAGCAATGTAGGTAATTCTAATAATCTAGCCAGCCAGTATCAAGCACTATTAGGACTCTCTCCCGAAGAACAAGCCGCCCAGAAAGCTATCCAAGACCAGCAAAACGCTTTTCGCACAGGTACACAGAACATAGGCGAACAACCCATAGGAATGCAATTCATCTCAGGGCAACAAGCAGACTTAGAAAAGAGAAATGTGAACTTACAAATTCCACTTCAGCAACAACTAGCGAACGCCCAACAGAAACGCCAAGCGAGCTTAGACGCAGTTAGATTCCAGTTAGACAGAAGTGATAAGGAAACCGCTAGACAAGATTCACTCAAAGCTCAACAACTGGATGAAAATTATAGGCGCGATGTTTTAAAAGCTGATACAAGTACACCTGCAAGCACTACAACTACTCCTAAAATACTTGGCAACTCTACTACGGGATATTATACCTACAACCAAGAGACAGGAGAAACCACCTCAATAAATCAACCGGGCGGAACTTCTAGTCCAACAAGCACAACTTCTATCCAAACAGATACTCCAAGCACCTCAACTATGAGCAAAGACCAAATCAAAGCTCTCCAAACTCAGCTCAACGCTCAAGGAGCCAACCTAAAAGTAGACGGAATAATGGGACCATTGACTAAAGCGGCTATGGAGAAATACGGATCAGTAGGAGGTTCATACGAAGGTTCGCCGGGGGCTTCTTACGAACAATGGTATCCTCAATATCTAAAAACTTCCGAAGGACAAGCATTGGCTAAGAAATTCGGGGGGGATAATATAGGACTAGCGAAAGAGCTAAGGAGTATTTATGAAGACCAAAATAAAGGAGCTTTGCAGACCAAAAATTTCACTACCTCAACTGGACAACAAATAAATGTCGCCTCTACAAGCGGTATAAAACAACTCGCTGAAATGGGATATTCCGCAGGAGAGATAAAAGCATTTTTAACTAGTAAAGAAGGAGGGGGAATGACGGTCACTACAGCAGACCAATTATTAAAAGATGCTGGACTTTTAAGTTCTAGTACAAGTAGTAGAACATATTAAATGGCATTAGCACCCTTAAAAGATTTCTTAAAACCACAAAAACCGCCTTTGTCGGAGTTTTTGAAGCCGTCTAACCCTAGAGGTTATATTAGAACTAAATTGGAAGATACATTTCTAAAACCCAGTAATATAGTTGGTGGTGCAAAAATAGTAGGTGAAGCATTGGGTGGAGCTTTGACAGACTACTCTCAAAAGCAAGCAGAAAGACGCTCAACACAAACCTTTGGCGAACAAGCATTTACTGAACTTGTAAAACAACCCGCCAAGATACTTGGAAAAACAGCAGGATTTATTGGAGGGGCGTTATCTGAAACAGGTAAAACAATACAAGAATTTGTTTTAACTTATGGAAAAGCCGCACTAGGTAAAGATTTAGGTCAAGCTAGTTTAGAAGCCCAAGCAACTATTAGAGGAACACAAGGACAACAAGAGTTAGAAAAGAAATTATTTGGCTTTAATCCAAAATCTTATGCAGACTATCAAGAGTCAATAAGCGAGTATTTAGAAAAACAACCGGACGCTACTCCAGCAGAAAAGAAATATCTACCTTTTGCGGCGGTTGTAGCTATGTTTGCGGCTGACCTTACTCCTTTTGGAAGAGGTAGAAAACTAGGTTCTAATGCGGTCAAAGAACTTATAGCAGCTCAAACAGACGACCTTGCTAAAACTAGAATGATTAAATACGGCTTACCTGAAGAACTAGCAGAACGAGCCGCTAAAAATGTAGCCAGAGCTAAAACTGCTGAAGGAGTAGAAACCGCTATTAAGGGCGAGGCGGCTTTCTTAATGAAGCAAGCTGAAAAGAAACCTTTACAACAGTTCCTTAAGCCCACAGAAGCCCCCACAACGCCCAAAACTGCCCCAGAAACAGCGATTGCACCTAAAACAGAACTATCTACCTCCATCTCCAAAGCCAAAGCCTCTGGTCAGTCTTTAGTAGAAGAAGCTAGGAAGTATAAGAGTGCGGAGGAGTTTGCCGATTCTATAATAATTGGGAAAAGAGACCCAATCGTAAACGGTAAAACTCTAGGTAAAGACTTTAGTGAATTAAAACCCCTAGTTTCATATAGAAAAACATCTGACTTTCTTGGATATGGTGAATATAAATTTAATGAGGGAGTTTTGAAAGGGAAAATAGGTGCTGGACAAGAGTTAATAGAGGGAAAAGTAAGCCATTGGAAAGAAAGAATTTCTAAAGGAGAGCGACCTATTGTTATTGTAGAAGATAAACCTTATGTATCAAAAATTACAGACAACCTTCAAGGCGGGAGACAGTATGATGCGATTCTTGAAAGTCGTGTAAGACAAGGACATAGCAGATTGGAAGCATATAAACAACTTGGAATTAAAGAGGTTCCAGTAGTATATAAATCCCAACTCACCGACATTTACAACCAACCCATAAAAGGTGTAGATAACCTAACTTCAAGTATCAAATCCGCCAAACAAAGTGGTCAGTCTTTTGATGAGTGGGTGAAGGGGCAAGGAGAGACATTGTCTC
>Ga0326597_10001358_pt1 | contig 39995 bp, 36 predicted proteins | sample RVTome_12_FD_203789 | JGI IMG/M metagenome (GOLD analysis project Ga0326597, IMG submission 203789) | Soil microbial communities from uranium-contaminated site in the Upper Colorado River Basin, Wyoming, United States - RVT100D185 | ecosystem: Environmental > Terrestrial > Soil > Contaminated >... | reverse complement strand
GACCCCAGTAGACGAATGCAGAGATGGAATGGATAACGACGGAGATGGTTTCATTGATTTGGCTGATTGTAGCTGTAGTGACAGTTGTGACGGTACAGAAAGCCCGGTAGACCAATGCCGGGATGGAATTGACAATGACGGCGATGGGTTCATTGACTTGGCCGACAGCAATTGTTCGGATAGCTGTGATTTGAGCGAATTTGAGCTTTGCACTTATAGACCTTGCGATGTTGACGGAAATGGTAACTGGACCCTGACAGACATTGTTGGGTTGGTGGGTATGGTTTTTAAGGGTGCGGTAAAACCTACCCCTCTGTGTCGAGCAGATTGCAATGCCTCTGGTGGTAATCCTAATCTTACAGACATTGTATACTTAGTTGGCAAGGTTTTCAAGGGTGGACCTAATCCTGTCCCAATAGGGGTGTGCTGTAAGCCCTAATATATGTTGCAACCAATTTTTGAGAAGGAGTTGAGTTATGATGAATCGAATTAAATTTTTTCTCACATTCCTGCTTTTAGGAATCGGTATCTCATTATTTTTTAGCAACCCAGCCCAAGCCCAGTGGAATTTTATCCGGGGGGATGCCAACGGCAACGGTCAAATTGATCCCGACGACTTCACAACAATTTTTGAGATAATCGTAAGAGATAGCGTTCCCGGCTGTGCAGATGCGGCTGACGTCAATGACGATGGACATGTAACCCCTGCTGATCTTGACTACTTAAATAACTACATCTTTAATCATGGCAGCCCCCCGCCTCCACCACCGTTTCCCAATTGCGGCTGCGACCCCACCCCGGACACTCTCTCCTGCACTTTCACCAAATGCGCCATGTCAACTTTCACACGCGGAGATGTGGATTGCAACGGTGTTGTTGATTCACAGGATTCGGTTTTCTTGGACAATTTCTTATCAGGAGGAACTGCACCTTTTTGCTTAGATGCGGCCGATGTCAATGATGATGGAATCGTGACTTCTGCAGATTTAAGCTATTTGTCGGCTTACTTGAACTCCGCTGGACCACAACCGCCAGCCCCATTTCCAGCACCCTGTATTGACCCCACTTGCGACACGCTTTCCTGTGACAGCACCTGTTATCCTTTAGAATGCGCTGACGGGATTGATAATGATGGAGACGGATTCACCGACTATCTTTCCGACTGTGGCTGCAGCCAGCCCTGTGATGAATTTGAAGCTCCCAATCCGGTCACTCAATGTAATGACGGGATAGACAACGATGGAGACGGCTTTATTGACCTGGCTGACTGCGGTTGTGTCAACAGCTGCGATACTTTGGAGCAGGCCGCCAGCGCCCAATGTGACGACGGAATTGATAACGACGGAGATGGACTAATTGATTATCCGGCTGACTGCGGCTGCGCCAGCGATTGTGATAACACGGAAGGAACTAATCCAACCACTGTCTGTAACGACGGCCTGGACAATGACGGTGACGGACTGATTGACCTGGCGGCTGACTGCGGCTGTGAAAATCTCTGCGACTCAACCGAAAGCCCCAACCCCACCAGAGAATGCAACGACGGAATCGACAACGACGGAGACGGGCTGGTTGACCTGGCTGATACTAATTGTACTAATCTGTGTGATAGACTGGAGGCGTTCTGTCTTACTCTGGCTGGTGATGTCAACGGGGACCAGAAATATTCCTTGCCGGACATAATTGCTTTGGTCAACATTGTCTTCAAAGGTGCTCCACAGCCAGACCCGCCCTGTCGCGGCGACGCCAACAACAGCAACCAGCTCTCCTTGGCGGATATTATTTATCTGGTGAATCATGTCTTTAAAGGGGGACCCAAGCCGTTGGATGATTCAGACGGTATCTGCTGTCAGAATTAGGTTTGGATTTAAACAACTGCACTCATCCTCCAGCACCCTCCATCAAAACTAGGGCTTTTCATTTTTCTTTTAAATAAAAAGTGCTGTTTCTCTAGCTTTTCCCCAATCTATCAATATTTTATTCAAATTGACAAATACATATTCGAGTATAACTTTCTGAGGATAAAATATGTCCAGAATCTTAGGCATCGACTGGGGTGAAAAAAGAATCGGTTTAGCCCTATCTGACCCTTTAGGTATTATTGCCACTGGATTATCTACGGTGGAGAAAAAACCGGGTTTCGACCTAATCAGCTACATAAAACAGCTGATTTCCGAGCAGGAGATAGCAAAGATTATCTTAGGTTTTCCGAAAAATATGGATGGGAGCGTGGGTCCCAAGGGAGAGGAAGTTTTGGCTTTCAAGGAAAGTTTAGAAAAAGCGCTGGAGATACCCGTAATCCTATGGGATGAGCGGTTGACCACGGTTTCAGCCCAGAGGAGCCTGCGGGAGGCGGAAGTGAAAATGAGAAAAGGGAAAAAAGTCTTAGACAAAATAGCAGCCGTGTTAATATTGCAGAATTATTTAGACCATGCTTACTATAAAAAAACTGAAGAATAAAATCAAAAACTTCTGGCACTGGATAATTTTTTTCATTTCAGCCGTAGCCGTATTATTCAGCTCCTTTCTTCTTTTATTTTACAAAATAATCGATTGGCTGACTGAACTCTTCTCACGCTTTAAGCAGAGAAAAATCCTCTGGAGTCTGGCAGCGGCCGGAGTCCTGCTTTTATTTTCCCTTTTTTACTTCAGAGTGATAGCCTTACCAAGCGGGGAATCAAAACCGGTGGCGGTTATTATTAATCACGGTGATTCGGTGCAGAAAATAGCCCTGCAGCTGAAAGAAGCCGGGATAATCTCTAATTCTAATTTTTTTATTTTATTATGCAAGGTATTCGGCTGGGACCGGGGAATTCACGCAGGAAGGTACGATTTTGCGGATAATTACAGCATCTTCAGAGTTTTAAGAAAATTGACCCAGGGCGGGGCTACCGCCATCAACGTGGTGATTCCGGAGGGTTCTACTTTAAAACAGATCGCGGGAATTCTGCAGAAAGAGATTAATCTGGATTCCAACTTGTTTGTGCAGATTGCCACTAGCCAAAATTTTGTGGACAGTTTGAAAATCCCCGGCAAAACCCTGGAGGGGTTTTTATTTCCCAATACCTACAATTTTTACTGGCAGCAGGATATAAAATCTGTGATTTATCGGATGCTGGAGGAATTCAGAAAAATAGTTTTTGACAGTTTGAAATTTGTGGAAACCCCTCAATTCTCTTTGAAAAGACTGGTGACTCTGGCTTCTCTGATTGAAAAAGAATCCAAAAGGCCGGATGAGCTGCCTTTAATTTCAGCAGTCTTTTACAACCGTCTTAAAATCGATATGCCTCTGCAATGCGACCCGACCGTTAGCTATGGCTTGGAGCTTAATCGTCCGGTAAAACCGGCTGACTTGCAGGTAAAACATCCTTATAATACTTATATTTACTATGGCTTACCTCCCGGGCCGATTTGCAATCCCGGAACCTTATCTTTGAGAGCGGTATTGACCCCGGCTCCGGTGACTTATTTATACTTTGTAGCTAAACGGGATGGATATCATATCTTTTCCAATACTTTGGATGAGCATAACCAGGCCATTTACAATATGATAAAAGAGCGAAAAGCCGGCTTGAATTAAAAATCTGTTAATAACAAGTTAATACGCCACAGTTAGAATTTCAGGTCCAACTTCTTCTCTCTACAAAAGAACGGGATGGTCAACAATAGTCGATAACGGTCTAATGTTGACCATTATTGACTATGGTCAATATAGTTTACCCATTAAATTAACTTGACAATTCTTAGTTGGAAGTGTATAGTGCCTTAGAGTCTGTTTATTTGTTGCTGCGGGTTGGCGCTTTTTTCGTATTATTGCTGTATTCAAAATATCCAGCCAAATCATATCGCGGGGTGGAGCAGTCTGGTAGCTCGTCGGGCTCATAACCCGAAGGTCGTTGGTTCAAATCCAACCCCCGCTACTTTTATTTCGCCACCAATATTTTAGGGGATAATAATTATCGAAGTTTCTTCGAAGGTTTAGTTTTCTCTCCTTAAAATCGTCCCTCTTTGTTTTCTAAACAACTTGCTCCCAAAACAAAAATATAAAGTTAGGCAGATGAGATTTCGATAACTTATATATGAAAAGATTACGTTCATTTATAGCTTATGCAGTTCTGGCTTTGGCCGTGTTAGCACTGGCTGGCTGTGCCTCAGCCCAGGTCAGCTCCCAGAAGACTAAACCGTATCAGCAAATCGGCTTAGCTTCATTTTACGCTCACAAGTTTCATGGCCGGGCTACTGCCAGCGGCGAAATCTACGACATGTACCAATTTACTGCCGCTCACCCTAGTTTACCCTTTGGTACCCTGGTCAGGGTCACCAATCTGAAGAACAAAAGAAATGTGGTTCTCAAGGTAAACGACCGCGGGCCCGTAACCAAAAAGAGAATCATCGATGTCTCCTACAAAGCTGCGCAAGAGTTGGATTTTGTTCGGGAAGGACTGGTGAAGGTTCGGCTTGAGATAGTTAAAAGAAACTGATTGACTACACCCCTCTTTTCCTGTTTATTAGCTGGGTCAGTTATTTGGTGCATTATGAAATTTTTTGTAAGTAAAAAACGGTTAGCTGTATTTTTTATCTTAGCCACTTTTCTTTCCCAAGCAAATCTCTCCGCAAATGAGGTATCCTGGGCCTCATCTTCTCAGCTGGTGCAATTTGTTTGGTCCGGAGCAGTCACCCCTACGTCGGTGGTAATTAAAGCCAAGCTGATACCGGATAGCTCCGTAGCCAGAATCGTGTTTAGTGAGCAGCCGGATTTAAGCAATCCTTTTTACAGTGAGTTTGGCACCGCCATAACTTCTGACCAGTTTTTGAGATTTGAGATTGACAGCTTGACCTCCAATATCCAGTATTATTATGCGGTTGAGGTCAACAATACAATTGACTCTTCTGTCACCGGCCGCTTCCACACTTTTCCCCTGGATTCAGGTTCATATACTTTTGCCCTGGGCTCCTGCGCGCAGACTGGCTCAAATAATGTAGTTTTTCAAACTATCGTAAATCAAAACCCGCTTTTCTTTTTTCATTTGGGGGATTTCCATTATCAAAATATTGGAGTCAATGACCAAAACCTCTTCAGGCAGGCCTTTGAGACCGTTTTAGCTTCCCCTAATCAGTCAGCTTTATATCGCCAAATTCCTATGGCCTATACCTGGGACGACCATGATTTCGGGCCCAATAATTCTGATTCGACCTCACCCAGCCGGACCGCATCCCGCCTGACTTATCAGGAGTATGTGCCTCATTATCCCTTAGCTTTCGGTTCCGGGAACATTTCAATAAATTATAGCTTTGCAGTGGGTCGGGTGATGTTTATTGTCTGCGACTCCCGCTCTGCACGTAGTCCTTTTTCTGCAGCAGATAACAGCGCTAAAACTATGCTGGGAATTGCTCAAAAAGACTGGTTTAAGCAAGAACTTTTGGAAGCCAAGTCCTCTTATCCTTTAATTGTGTGGGTGAACTCTTTACCCTGGATAGGAGTGACAGGTGATGACGGCTGGTATCTTTACACCAACGAGAGACGGGAAATAGCTGATTTCTTGAAAAATTATGACATCAAAAGTTTGTGTATGATTTCCGGTGACGCCCACATGCTGGCTATTGATGACGGAACCAATAGCGACTACGCCACCGGCGGTGGAGCCGGATTTCCGGTCTTTCATGCCGCTTCTTTGGACCAAACTCCATCGCTTAAAGGAGGACCGTACAGTGAGGGAGCTTTCCCGGGAAGAGGGCAGTTTGGATTGATGACTGTGACTGACCAGGGAGATAGCTTGGTTATTCAGTGGAGCGGCAGAGATTCGATTAATCAAGAGCTTGTCAGCTATTCTTTTTCGGTGCAAACCTGTGTGGCTAAATCCGGGGATGCCAATGCTGACAAAAACATAAATTTAAGCGATATCGTCTCCCTCGTGAATCATGTTTTCAAGCCCCAAAGTTGTGCTAATCAGCCATCTTTGTGTTGGATTTCAAATCTATACTGCCGGGGAGATGTAACCGGGGATAATCTGGTGAATCTTTCCGATATTGTTTATCTGGTTAATTTCGTCTTCAGAGGTGCTGCCCATCCGGTCAAAACCGGGGTCTGTTGCTTGCCTTAGATATTTATGTAAAAATTCTTCTATTTTTCTCTTGACTTTTTGAATGGTATAGCCGTATTTATACGTGCGTGACTGAAACCCTCCAACCATGAGGTTAGTAGGCCACGTTAGACTATAATGCAAGCCCCCTGTTTGGGGGCTTTGTATTTTAGGGCCAAAAAACAATACCTTGCGGCTGTTTGCCACTGGCGACTTTCAACAAAATGGAGTCTAAAGCATCAAAGAGACTGTCATCAAAAGGTGCTAGCGGAATTAATTTCCTGAGAAGAGCATAAGCTATCAGGTCTACCAGCTGGTGAAAATACGAATGCTTAGAATCTTTTGAAAACGGGTCTTCGATTATATTCAAGAGCTTATGTTGAAGGACTTCGCTCGGATTAAATTTGCTTTGAACGGGGCTGTAAATTCTCATTTTTCTAATAAGATCTTGCACAAAACGTTCATGCCCGCTATCGGGAAGGACCATTCCCATAGTTTTTTGAGGCTGTCTCTTTAAGAAAGTCTGAAATCGTTGAAGCAAAAATCTCCAAGCCTTCTCTCTCGGATCTACATTTTTCATTCGTTTTTTTGTTATTGTTTCTTTTCTAATGCAGATATTTATAATTTTCAAATTTTTCATCTTTGCCTGAAGATTCATAAGATTTAAATATGCATTATATCTTTCATTTCTGTCATATCTCAGTCCCCACCATGCACCATTTCCCTTGTAGAAATAGCGTCCTTTCAATTCTGAATGCATTTTTATGCCGTACGTGGTCTTCATTTTTCTTCGATAATCTTTAATTTTCTCAAAATAATGTAACCAATCTAAATCAGTTATCAGCATAGCTGATAATATAAAGTATTTTGTCGGGCTATTTATTAATCCTGGGTCTCCTGACTCATCCACATACATTAGATACATATGATTTAGCTATTTATTAGTTCCATAAATGACCGCGCAATCCATAAAGAAACAATACAAATAAAAAAAGTCCAGTCAGGAGACTGGACATTACCCGAATCGATAATTATTTAACTTTTCTTACTTTTAATATAATTCAATAACCCACCCGCCAGAATAATCTCCCGATTTCTTTCGGTCAGATTGATCTTTAGCTTAATCCTATTTCCGTTAACTTCAGCCAAAATTGTATCTTTATTTTTGACCTGTTCCGGCACATTGCGGAGAACTATCCGGCCACCCTGCTGTATGGTTTCATAATCTTGAGGATTGGCAAATTCCAAAGGCAAAATCCCGAAGTTAATCAAATTTCCCTTATGAATTCTGGCAAAAGATTTGGCTAAAACCGCTTTGATGCCAAGATACATGGGGGCGATGGCAGCATGTTCTCTGGAAGAACCCTGACCGTAATTTTCGCCAGCCACAATGAAGCCGCCCTGTTTTTCTTTGACTCTTTTGACAAAATTTGGGTCAACGTAGGCAAACACATATTCGCTGATAGCCGGAATATTGCTTCTAAGGGGCAAAACTCTAGCTCCGGCCGGCAAAATTTCATCGGTGCTGATATTGTCTTTTAATTTGATTATTATTTCTCCTTCCAGAACCTCCTGTAAAGGTTCTTTAATTGGCAACGGCTTTATATTGGGACCCCGCACGATTTCCACTTTATCCGGGTCCTTGGCCGGTGGCAGAAAATGTGAATCATCAATGTAAAAATTTGTGGGCATTTTAATTTTAGGTGGCTTGCCTAACTTTCTGGGGTCGGTTATGACACCTTTCAAAGCCGTGGCGGCGGCTACTTCCGGGCTGGTCAGATAAACCTGGTCATCCGCCGTCCCGCTTCTACCCGGAAAATTCCGGTTAAAAGTCCGGACTGACTTTCCCCCTGAAGGTGGTGCCATCCCCATCCCGATGCAGGGACCGCAAGCCACTTCTAGTCCTCTGGCACCGGATTTAATCATTTCAGCTAAAGCTCCGTTTTGAGTCACCATCACCAAAACCTGCCTGCTGCCGGGAGAAATAGTCAGCTGTAATCCGGGAGAGATTTTTTTATTTTTCACAATCTCGGCTATGGTCATCAGATCAGCATAAGAAGAGTTCACCGAACTGCCTACGGCCACCTGCCGGACCGGAGTTCCTTCGATTTCACGGACCGGGACAACATTATCCGGACTGTGGGGTTTGGCTATCAAAGGTTCCAATTTGGATAAATCTATTTCTATATAACCGTCATACTTGGTATCTTTGTCCGCTACAAGCGTTTTGAAATCTTTTTCTCTTTTCTGGGCTTTCATAAATTTTTGGGCTTGCTCATCGGCCGGGAAAACCGAAGTGGTCAAACCTAATTCTGCTCCCATATTGGCAATGGTGGAGCGCTGAGGGACAGTCAGGTTTTTCAAGCTCGGTCCTCCGAATTCAAAGATTTTTCCCAAGCCCCCGTTGACCGTGTATTTTCTTAAGAGTTCTAAAATTATGTCTTTGGCGGAGCACCAGGGCGCCAAGGCGCCTTTCAAATTCACCAGGTGAATCTCCGGCATTATCAGGTGAAACGGCTCACCGGCCATGGCTAAAGCTACCTCAAAACCACCGGTTCCGATGGCTATCATTCCCAAAGCACCTCCTTGGCAAGTATGGCTGTCGGAGCCTAACAATGTTTGTCCCGGTATATCGAATCTCTCTAAATGGGCCTGATGTGAAATTCCGTTGCCCGGTCGGGAGTAATACAGACCATACTTGGCCGCCATGGTCTGCAAAAATAGATGGTCATCGGCATTTTCATATCCGGTCTGCAGCGTATTGTGGTCGACGTATACCGTAGCTTTTTTGACTTTGACCTTCGGGACTCCTAAGGCCTCAAATTCCAGCATGGCCACGGTTCCGGTGGCATCCTGCATAAGGGTCTGGTCGATTTTGATGGCGATTTCCTGACCGGGAACTGTTTTCCCTTCCACCAAGTGGGCTTCTATGATTTTTTGAGCGATATTTTTTGGCATATTTTTTTTGTTTATTTTTTTAGAATCAAATCTAATACAAAAATACGTTTTTGTCTGGCAAAAATCAAGTCCGGTTCTGCCAAAATCTCGGCTTCAGTTGACTTCAGAGAATGAACCCGTATATTAAATAATAGTCAATCAACCGACTTTTAAATAATTTCAATCAAAGCCGAGGAGCAGTTTATGAAAGCCAAAAAACATTTAAAACAGATAGTTAAGGACTACAACCTACTGGACCAAAAGGGCAGAAAAGTAAAATTTTCCAGCTTGTTCGGGAAAAAAGAGGATCTGATTTTGATTCACAATATGGGAAAGGCCTGTACTTACTGCACCCTGTGGGCTGATGGTTTTAACGGGGTGGTGCCACATCTGGAAAACCGAGCAGGTTTTGCGGTAGTTTCTCCGGACCCGCCGCCGGTTCAAAAAAAGTTTTCTAACAGCCGGAACTGGAAATTCAAAATGTATTCCACCAAAGGCAGCACCTTTGCCAGAGATATGGGTTTTGAAACTGCCAAAGGAGACCCTCAACCCGGGGTTTCGGTATTCTACAAAAACAAGAGTGGAAAAATCGTTCGAGTAGCCCAAGATTATTTCGGACCAGGCGACCCTTATTGTTTAGTGTGGCCTCTGTTTGATTTACTGCCCGGCGGCCCCAAGGGTTGGCATCCGCAGTATAAATATCGTTGAGAGCTTGGCGGACTCTTGACAGCTTTTATTCTAACTTTATCTTCTCCCTATGCTTTTAGCCATTGATATCGGCAATTCCAATACGGTAATTGGTTGCTTCCAGGGAAAAAAGTTGAGCAATTTTTTCAGAATCAGCTCCCATCCTCATCAGACTCCGGACGAAGTTTATCTGATTTTAAAAAGTCTTTTTCCCGAAAAATCTTTCAAGCAAATTAAGGCCGGAATCATCTGCTCGGTGGTTCCTTCTTTGACCACCGCCTATCTGGAAATGTTCAACCGTAATTTGAAGATAAAACCGCTTCTGGTAAATTCAGATTTGCCATTGGGAATTAAAATTTTATACACCGACCCGGCTCAAGTGGGGGCTGACCGATTAGCCAATGCCGTAGCGGCTTGGAAGCTATATGGAGGACCGACCATTGTGGTGGATTTGGGAACCGCCACCACTTTTGATGTCATTTCAGCCAAGGGGGAATATGTAGGAGGTGCAATCTGTCCCGGAATTGAGACCTCCGCAGTGGATTTATTCAGAAGAGCGGCTCAATTATTTAAAGTGAAATTAGTGAAACCTAAAAAAGTTATTGGGAAAACTACCGAGGAATCTTTGCGCTCCGGGATTATCTTGGGCTCGGCCAGTCAGATTGACGGGATGGTGGAAAAAATTGAAAAAGAGCTGGGGAAAAAATGTAACGTGATAGCTACCGGCGGCCTGGCTCCTCTGGTTTTTGGCTTATCCAAAAAAACCCAGAAAATAAATTTGAGTCTCACCCTGGAGGGGTTGCGATTGATTTATGAAAAATGTAAAAAATTTTAAATGTTTCCTTCGAATCTCCTCTTGGGTTTAGTTTTCAGCCTGTGCTTGAGGCGATCCTTTCTTTAATTTCAAAACCTCAGCTTTCAATTCCTCAATTTGTTTCTGCTGTTCTTTGATGGCTTCGATGAGTAAAGCATCCACCCCAATCGGCTCCAGACGTTTGTAGCCATCCGGATCTGTTTTTATCCATTCCGGAATCACTTTTTCCACGTCCTGGGCTATCAAACCCCTAACCCGGCCAAACTGCGTATCCTTTTCAGCGTCTTTCCAGCGGAAGCTGACGCCTTGAAGTTGTTCCACCGTTTCCAGCGCTCCCTCTATCGGTTCAATATCCCTTTTCAACCGTAGGTCGGAGAGGTTCGACCAGACGCCGGTATTGTTTCCGGCGGTGCCGTTGACGTGCAGTTTGGCCACCGGTGAAGCCGTCCCAATGCCGACATCCCCCGCGTTGGTAAGGGTTAAGCGGGTTTGGAGGCCGGTGTTGAAATCAATTTTTCCACCCGACACGTTGTTGCCGATTCTCAAAGTGGCGGGGGCGGTTATGTGGCTATTGTCAAAAGCCAGAATGAATGCCCCGTTCGTTCCGGTGCCATCTTCGCTGTTGAAGTATATTCCCTGGGCCGACGAAGTTCCTGTGCTCTGATTGTCGATAGTCAACACCTGGTTTCCGTCGAGGTCTTCACGGACATGCAGCTTGCTGGAAGGTAGGGTAGTACCGATGCCGACATCGCCCGCACTGGTAATGCGCATCTGCTCCACTCCGTTTGTTGCAATGCCAATCACATCCGTGGTGGGACGATAGATTCCCATGTTCAAATCGCCCGCAAAGGTGAATGCCGGTGCGGCGACGCTCCCCGAGTTCGTCGAAATTTGGCCCGCAACCTGTAAGTGAGTAGAGGGGCTGGTTGTACCGATGCCGACATTACCTCCCGGCTCCAAAACCATCACATTAGAGCTGTTTATCTCACTATATAAATGCAATTTGGAGTCGCCGTTGCGCAAGCCGATGGCCCAGCGATTGTTGACGCTCTGGCTGGGGTCGCCGTTGGCTAAAATGTAGTTGCCGTAGCGGGTGGTGTCGGCTCTGCCGATGACCACATCCGTATTGCCGGAGCTTTCCAAAAGTAATTTGTAATTGTTCCCTTTGAGATGCAAAAGACCCAAAGGGGTGCTGGTCCCGATGCCGACCAGATCAGTGGCGGTGGTCAGACGAACCGCAACACCGTCATCGGTCCAGCCGCTGGCTACACCAGCTTGGTCAACGGCAGTGACAAGGGAGCCGTCCTCATTAATGGCGGTAATGAATTCACCGGCAGGAGCTGTGCCGGTTACCCGACGCTGAACCTGGGTTGCAACGATTTCAGATGTGCCCACCGAATTGTCGGCCAAATCATTGGCATCTACGCAACCGTTGCAGGTCAAATCCAAGGATAGAGTTGCCACACCGGCTGAATCGGAGCGTAGGGCTTGAAAGGAGTAAGGGGCAGAGTTAAGCTGGGTGCGGGGGGTGATTTCCGGATTTCCTGCCACCTGAATTCCCAACCATCTTAAAGAATTCTTAAATACTGAATCGGGTATAGAAATAGCTGAACCCAAAATATGAGTGAAAAGCCCGCCAGAAATTGCAATCAACTGTCCTTCCTGCCACAGGATATTCCCACCACTGGCCGCATCATAAATTCTGAAAGTGATGGAGTAGTTTCCATCCGGATAAGGAGATCCCAAAGAATCTTTGAGAATCCCCTGAAAGTTTATCTGCTTGGGGATATCAGCCCAAACAGACGAGCAGAAAATTAAAAATATCCCCCACCACAGAAAAGTTTTAAAGAATTTCATTTGAACCTCCTGTAGGTTAAAGTTTAATTATCAAAAAATTTTTGATTGGGAAAAAAAGTAATCCGCTTCATTAAATTTAAGCGCTCCTTTTCTGGAATAACCTATAATTTAAGAAGAGGAAGCCCAATGTCAATAACAAAAGATTTCTCTTGCCAAAATTTCCAAAACACCCTTTATTAAGTTGATTTTAAAGAGGGTATGGTCAACAATAGTCAATAATGATATAATTGTTGACCATTATTGACTATGGGAAAAATCGTTGCTTTTTGCAATCAAAAAGGTGGAGTAGGAAAAACCACCACCGTGGTCAATTTGGGAGCGGCTCTGGCTTTGGGGGAAAAAAAGGTTCTGATTATCGATTTGGATCCCCAGTCTAACTCCACTTCTGGTTTGGGGATTGATAAAAAAGCCCTGATTAAAACCGTTTATGATGTTTTGATTTCCGGAACACCCTTAAACGAAGTCATTCTGAAGACCGAAATGAATTTTCTTGACTTGGTCCCGGCCAACACTAACTTGGTAGGAGCGGAGGTGGAGCTGATCAGCTTTATGGAAAGGGAAAAACAGCTGTCCAAAGCCCTGCAGCCGGTGAAAGATGAGTACGATTTTATTTTTATCGATTCTCCTCCCTCTCTGGGGCTTTTGACCGTGAACGCCCTGGTGGCTGCTGACTCGGTGATTATACCGATTCAATGCGAATATTACGCCCTGGAGGGTGTGTCACAGCTGAACCAGACCATCGGGATGGTGCAAAAAGGTGTTAATACCAATTTGAAAATCGAAGGAGTTTTGCTGACCATGTATGATTCCCGTCTGAATTTATCCAGACAGGTACAGGAAGAAGCCAAAAGATTTTTCGGCAACGTGGTTTATGAAACCGTGATTAACAGAAACGTCAAGTTAGCCGAAGCTCCCAGTTTTGGAAAACCGATTGTGCTGTATGATATTTTATCCGCCGGAGCGGAAAATTATTTAAACTTAGCTAAGGAGATCTTAAATGGGCAGAGCCGCATTGGGGAAGGGGCTGGAAGCCCTGCTCCCGAAGAGCCCAGCGGACGCGCAGACGTCCAGTCTGACTCAAATTGAAATAAGCGCCATAAAGCCGACAACCCAGCAGGCCCGCAAGAGCTTTGACGAAGCCAAGCTGGATGAGCTGGCAAATTCAATTAAAGAAAAGGGGATTATCCAGCCCTTGGTGCTGAGAAAAAAAGCGGAAGGGTACGAAATCGTCGCCGGTGAAAGAAGATACCGGGCCGCTATGAAAGCAGGTTTGACTAAAGTGCCGGCGGTTATTTTGGAAAACGTCTCCGAGCAGGAGTTGTTGGAACTTTCTTTGATTGAAAATTTGCAAAGAGAGGATTTGAATCCGGTTGAGGAGGGTTTGGGCTACCGGACTCTGATGGGGCAGTTTAATCTGACCCAGGAGCAGATTTCCCAGAGAATCGGCAAAGACCGCTCGGTGATTGCCAACAAAATGCGGCTTTTGAATCTGGCTCCCTCGGTAAAAGTTTTCTTGGCGGATGATAAAATCAACGAAGGGCATGCCCGGGTTCTGCTATCTGTTGCTGATGAAACCAGACAAGCCGAATTAGCCAGCCGGATTGTAAGTTTGGGTTTGTCGGTCAGACAGCTGGAGGATTTAATTTCCAAAAAACCGAAAGCCAAGATTACCTTCAAAAAAGGAAAAGAGATTTCTCCCCAGATCGAAAGGGTGGAAAAAGTCTTGCGGGAATTTTTTGGCACCAAGGTCAGAATCGTGCAGACCAGAAACAAAAGAAGGATTGAGGTCAGTTTCTACAATGATGAGGATTTGAATCGAATCCTGGACCTGATTAAGGTTTTTCCCTGAGTGAGACAAAAAATTTATTCAGGTTGTTTGACTTCGCTCACCACCTTTCCCTCTCCTCTTAGTGAGGGGTTAGTTTATGTCATCCTGAACGAAGTGAAGGATCCCGTAGTTAAAAAGTATATAAAAAGAGAGATTCTTCGCTAAGCTCAGAATGACAAAAAGGATTTCTAACCGTTCCGTCAGGAGCTACTCCTGACGGCTATTACCTGCTATTAATTCAAACATAACTTTAGCCCAATCCGTTTTGACTAAAAGCTCTTTTTTTATTACCTTTTATGGTGAGCGTAGCCGAACCATAAAGCTTGAATTCACCCTATTCGGAGGAGAAATGGTAGAAGCCCAGAAAGAAGATATTGCCGCAGTCGAGAAGTTAAATTTAGCCCGCAATAAAATCAAATCAGAAATCCAGAAGGTCATCATCGGCCAGGACCAGGTTATAGATGAGCTTTTGATTGCTTTGCTTTCCAACGGACACTGTCTTTTAATCGGAGTCCCGGGTCTGGCTAAAACTTTGCTGATTTCAACTCTGTCCAAAATTTTAGATTTAAAATTTTCCCGCATTCAGTTCACTCCGGATTTGATGCCTTCTGATATCACCGGAACTGAAATCATCGAAGAAGACACCTCCTCTGGTAAACGGGCTTTTCGTTTTGTCAAAGGACCGATTTTTGCCAATATAATTTTAGCCGATGAGATAAATAGAACTCCCCCCAAAACCCAGGCCGCTTTGTTACAAGCTATGCAGGAGCATGAAGTGACCGCGGCCGGTGTGACCTATAAATTGGATGAGCCATTTTTTGTTTTAGCTACACAGAATCCGATTGAGCAGGAGGGAACTTATCCTCTGCCGGAGGCGCAATTGGACCGGTTTATGTTCAATATTCATATTGATTATCCTTCTCTGGAAGAGGAAAATCAGATTGTGAAAACTACCACTTCGGCTTACAGCTGGAACTTGGAAAAAGTGATGGGGGCAGATGAAATTATCAGGTTGCAAAAATTGGCCCGCAAAGTCCCGGTCTCCGACCATGTGATTAATTATGCGGTGAAGATTGCCAGAGCTACCCGACCGCAGAATAATCATCTGCCTTATATCAAAAACTGGGTCTCCTGGGGAGCCGGTCCCAGAGCCAGTCAGTATATGATTTTGGGAGCCAAGACCAAATCGATTTTAGACGGGAGGTTCACTCCGGCGATTGAAGATGTGAAAAATGTGGCTAAGCCGGTATTAAGGCACAGGATTGTGACTTCTTTTAATGCGGAAGCGGATGGGGTGGGGACAGAGGAGATTATAGAGAAGTTGCTGGTGGATGTGAAAGAGGAGTGAAAAATTGGCAGCCCAGGAAAATTTTATCCACTGGAACATGTTAATTTACACAAGGTAGCAAACTTTGGAGTTTGAACTACGAAATTGCATATATCCTCTTTTCAAAGCCAAGCAAAAGGGCGGTGATGTAGAGGATTTAAGATTTTTAGGCACATGTTTCTTTGTGCAAATTGATAAATGGGTTGTAATGATAACAGCCAAGCACAACCTTAATACTCCTTTAATTTCAGATGAGATTTTAGCGGTTTCAGAGAGGGTTGGAGATTCACCAAATATGGTAGGAATAGAGGGGATATTTGCAAATGCGAAAGGAGATATTTCATTTCTCCATGTTGAGACGGATTCTCTCGCAAACTTCAAAAGACCCTTGCATCCTCTCAAAGTATTGGATAAAAAACTTAAGATGGGACATGAAGTATCCACATTTGGCTTTCCATTTACGCAAACAATTCAGGAGAATACGACAGAACCAAAAACTATTATAGAAAACAATCTATTTCTCAAGGGATATATAAATAGTATAGTCGAGAAGGAATTTATTTCGGACCTTGCAAGAGATGCTTTTGAAATTAATTATTATCTGTCATTTTTTGTTCCAGAAGGCATGAGTGGAGCACCACTTCTTGCCAGATACAACGATGAAATTTTCGCAGCAGGGATAGTTTACGGGAATCATGAGGTACAATATCAGATTAGTTCTTGGGAAGAAACACAAAGTTCAGGAGTAACAGAGAAGCACGTAAACTATAGACAATATGAATTTGGGATTTCTTCTACATTTTTGCCCTTTGAAGACATCAAGAGCACCTTAACTGACATTGAAAAGAGAGTAAAAATCAAATGACCGACTATCGTAAATTTCTCCGTCCCGACATCGTCTAAAATAAAACCCAAAAGGAGGTTGTTATGAAAAGAGTGATATTAAAGGTTGATATGTATACTAAAATTGTTCTGACCGCTATTGCATTCCTGTTGTTAATTTCAATTCTGCAATCCCCTAACCATATATTGACGGCCCAAAGCTCTCAACAGCCGCTGGAAATAAATATTGCGGAAGTGGCGGGCTTACCGGTCAGTAACATAGGCGGGATACCGGTCGAAATTTCCAACGTGTTTCTGACTACTATGGAACCGGCTTCCTATGAGGAAAAGTCGCGAACTATAAAATTAGCGACCGAACGGATGAAAGAAAAGGGAAACGAGCAGAAATATCTGGCCGAAGCAAAACTAATTAGCATGCAAGGGTTGGCGGATACCACCACCACCAGGCTTCTCATCGAGTTGCACCAGAAATATTACGGCGAAAAAAGATGACGCTTATCCTTGGCTCCTCTAATGAATCGAAAGTTGGACCAAAATAAATGACCGACTATAAAAAATACCTCCGCCCCGACATCGTCTCCCGCCTCTCCGGCTTGGAAATCAAAGCCCGCTTAGTCGTGGAAGGTTTCATCGCCGGTTTGCACCGCTCCCCCTATCACGGCTTTTCAGTCGAATTTGCCGAACACCGGCAGTACATGCCCGGCGACCCCATCCGAAATATAGATTGGAAAGTTTACTCCCGCACCGACCGCTTTTTTGTCAAAGAATTCGAAGAAGAGACCAATCTCAAGGCCTATTTACTTCTGGATATCTCCGGCTCTATGGGATATCATTCCAATGGAATTTCCAAGCTGGAATACGGCTCTTATCTTTGCGCCGCCTTGTCTTATTTGATGCTCCAGCAAAGGGACTCGGTGGGTCTGGTCACCTTTGACCGGAAGATTCAAAAATATATTCCCCCGAAATCTGCAGCTACGCATCTGCATGTCCTCTTATCTCAACTGGACAAAATTCAGCCCTCGCAGACCACCAATGTCTCCTCGGCTCTGCACGAAATGGCTGAAAGAATCAAAAGAAGGGGCTTGATTATATTAATCTCCGACCTGTTCGATTATCCGGAGAAGATTATGTCCGGTCTAAAACATTTTCGCCACCGAAAGCATGAAGTGATTGTGTTTCATATTTTAGACCCACGGGAAAGAGATTTTTCTTTTCCGCAAGAGGCGATTTTTAAAGATATAGAAACCCAGGAGGAGATTTTGACTTCCCCCTGGCAGATTCAAAAGGATTATCAGGCAAGATTGCAGGAATGGATTGAAAAATATCGGTTGGAATCCCGGGAGAGCTTGATTGATTATGTTTTGCTGGATACTTCGGTGCCGTTTGATGAGGCTTTGTTTGCTTATTTGAGCAAGAGACAGAGATTGTTTTAATTCAATTATAAATGAAAAAGGAATACTGACCTCTCCCCAGCCCTCTCCTCAGAGGAGAGGGAGATTATGTTCCCTCTCCTTTAAGGGGAGGTTTATCTCGAGTGAAATCGAGAGGGTTAGGGTGGGGTTTACCCCGAGCGAAGTCGAGGGGTCAGTTAAAAAGGAGCTTTTATGCCATTTATTAAAACCATAAACGTCAATGATGCCACCAGCTTATTAAAAGAAGAATATGACAAAGCCCAGAAAAGAGCCGGCAAAGTTTTCAATGTAGTCAAGCTTTCCAGCTTAGACCCTCATATTGTGAAAATATCTATGGATTTTTATGTAAATTTGATGCACCGACCATCCTCACTTGAGAGGGTCACCAAAGAGATGATTGCGGTGGTGGTTTCCCAACTCAACCGCTGTTTCTACTGAATCGAGGCTCACGGAGAGGATCTCCGTTCGGCGTTGAAGAAATCTGGAAAGACGGATTTTGACAAATTGGTAGAGCAGATTAAAAAAGATTTCAAAAAAGCTGACTTGCATGAAAAATCTAAAGCGGTTCTGGAATATGCGGAGAAGCTGACTTTGAGGCCTTCGGAGATGGTGGAGGAGGATGTGGAGAAATTGAGAAAATTGGGCTGGTCGGATAATCAGATTCTGGAAGTGGTGCATATTGTGGGGTATTTTAATTATATTAATCGGGTGGTGGATGGTTTGGGATGTGAGTTGGAAGAGGAGATGAAGAGAAAAGAAAAATTTAATATTTAATTATAAATGCAATACACTAACGAGCAGGTTGAAAAAATCAAAGAAATTTCTCTTTACGTAACAGAAGTTAAGGAATTGCTGGATGATACCTTAAGCAAAAATTGGTCATCAGTCGAGGAAGATTTGGTTTCGGATTATAAAAAGCAAATTGATGAATTTAACAAATCAGTCCCTGGTGTTTTGAATACAGTTAATATAAATGAACTTTTCTCGCAAAGATATAATTGTTTTTCCACTCAAACCTTCTTAATGAGAGTAAAAAGAGATTTCGCAACATTAAAAACAAAGCTAAATGTAGCACAGGCATCGCCAATTATGGTGACCAAAGATTTTTCTTTTGTTACAAACAACAAATTAAAAATTATTATTGAAAGAGACTATAACTACCTTAATAAATGTTTGGTAACCGAAGCCTGGAAACCAGTAATTATTTTAGCTGGTGGACTTGTTGAAGCTTTGCTATTAGATAAACTATTAACGGACGAAACCAAAGCAAAATCATCTCACAAGGCACCAAAAGAAAATGATTTGAAAAAATGGGACCTAGATAAGTTGATTGATGTGGCAGTTGATTTGGAAATCATCAATCTAGGAGTAGAAAAGTTTTCAGATGCAGTTAGGCACTACCGTAACCTTGTTCATCCAGGAAGAGAACTATCTTCAGGATTAAAAATAGAACCGCAAGAAGCAAAAATTGCTGTTGAGATTTTAGAAATACTTATTAGAGATTTAGGAAAATAATACTATGCTCCTCGGTTCTCATATGTCAATCGCTGGCGGAGTTTATAACTCCCTGATATCAGGCAAGGAACTCGGCTGCACCACCATTCAAATTTTCACTAAATCCAACAACCAATGGAAAGCTCGACCTTTGGCCGCTTCTGAAATCTCCGAATTCAGAGCCAAACAAAAAGAGTACCAGATCTCACCTGTGGTAGCCCACGATTCCTATTTAATCAATGTGGCCTCACCGGATAAAGCTCTGCAGAAAAAATCTATGGATGCCTTGCTGATTGAACTCCAGAGATGCGAAGCTCTGGGAATATCTCATTTAGTAATGCATCCCGGCTCCCATGTCGGCACCGGAGAAAAAGAGGGACTCAAAAGAATTGCCCAAGCCATAAACTGGCTGCATTCTGAAACCAAAGATTTTACAACCCAAATCGCTTTGGAAACCACCGCCGGTCAGGGAACAAACTTAGGTTATCGCTTCGAACAGATTGCTGAAATTATGGATTTAACCGAACAGAAGAAGCGCCTGGCAGTCTGTCTGGATACCTGCCATATTTTTGCGGCTGGATATGATATTAGAACTGAAGCAGGGCGTGAAAAAACTGTAGCCGAATTTGATAAAATCATCGGTTTGGAAAAATTGAAGGTGATACATTTTAACGATTCAATCAAAGATTTCGGCTCCAGAGTGGACCGGCATGAGCATATCGGGAAAGGGAAGATTGGGTTGGAGGGTTTTAGATTTTTTATGAATGATAAGCGTTTTGAGAATATTCCCAAAATTTTAGAGACCCCCAAAGACGAGGAAGGGAAATGGGATAGGATGAATTTGGCGACCTTGAGGAAGCTGGTGAAAAATTAGAGTCTAAGTTGTCATCCTGAACGAAGTGAAGGATCCTCTAATTTTAAAGCGAGATTCTTCGCTACGCTCAGAATGACGCATAGCATTCTCCAGTGTAAAACAACATAAAATCTTCCTTGACTAACGTATATTTACCAAAGCAGCGGAGCTTATCTCCGCTTTGTCATTTATTATAAATAAAGGAAAAGGAGAAAGCTTGAAAAAGATTTTATTCTACCTATTCTTAACCCTAATTTTTGCTTTTAACATTTCTTTGGCAGAAAAAGTCCTTTATGTCAACCTCCAAATCAAAGCTTATTTATCCTCCCAGCCCGATAAATTAGAGATTTTAGAAGACCGGACCATCCGCTTGATCGATGATTTGGAAACCTCCGCTTTCTTAGCCAACTTCACCCTGACTTTAAAACCCCATATTTCGGATAACTCCACCGCCCAAATAAGACTCGACTGGTACGGACTCCCCCCGGACTTGGAAAAAGGATACAAAGAAATTCCCTTAGAATTTGAAAAAACTGCACCCTTGGTAGAAATCGGAGAAATAAAAGGCAAAGGAGAATTATACTTCAAAATATTCTTAAAAGGGAATAAAGTGGCTGAAGAAAGCTTGGACTGCACTGAAAATCCTGTTGACACCACTTTATGGAAGACCGACCAAAGCATCCATTTTTATTTCACTTATATGCAGAATTCTTTAGCCGATTATTTCTGGAACTCCAACAAGTCCTATCTGGAAAACGAGTGGAACCGTTACCGGGAATTCATAGGTTTCGATCAGGCCGGTAAGCTGAATTATTTTTACTGCTCCTGTCCCATCCATCAGGTGGTCTGGGATTCCGGCTCCTCCTATGCTCTTATTCCTGCCAAAAACAGCATTTACGGTATCTATAATCAGAACCACAAGGATATCTCTCACCCCGGCTTGAGTATCTTTTTGTATTATTATTACTGGGGTTATGCCCCCAAATTTATAGCGGAGGGGGCCGCAGGATATTACACCCTCAATCATTTCCTGGCCGGAAAACTTAAGAAAAAAAAGAAGCTCTATCCTCTGAAATCTTTAATCTGGGCTAAAGATTACAACCGGAAAAACCGGGAAATCGCCTACTGGCAGTCCGCTTCCTTTGTCAGATATATAATTGAGACTTATGGCGCACTCAAGTTTAAGGAGTTTTATCAGGAGGTGCACGAATTCAATTATGAAACCGTCCTCCAAAAGCATTACAATAAATCTCTGGCTGAAATTGAATCCGACTGGCTCAAGTTCATCGAATTTTATCGGCCTTACAAACATGATTTGGTCTATTTCGCCAAGCAGTCCACTGGCTTCCGGGAATACCAGAAGGCCCTGGAGCTGTACTTAGACCTGTTTAAGATTTATCCTTCCAGCCCGGAGGTTGTGCCCTCCCTGGGGAACGCTTACTATCTGGCGGGAAATTACCGGGAAGCCCAAAAAACTTACCAAAGATGGAGCCAGATGGATACCACCCAAGCGGAGAGGTTTTTCGTTCTGGGAAATTTAAGTTGGCTGGCTGGAGATATCCCAAATGCCAAGTCTGCTTACCTGAAGGCCTGTCTGAAGGATACGGTCTTCGCCATTAACTATGTCAATTTGGGGAACCTTTACTGGACTTTGGGCCAGAAAGATTCAGCCCTGTATTACTTTGAATTAGCGGAAACCAAAAAACTGGATCCGTCCCAGGCTCTCGAGCTTTTTGTAGCACAGATTAAGAGGTATACAGAAGCCAAAGACAGTGTTAAAGTTGATGAGAATTTCCAGCGAGCCAAAAATGCGGCCGGGAAGCTGATTCAGACCAACCCGGAGGAGCCCTGGGCTTATTTGAAACTGGGAGAAGCTTATCTTGGTGTCGGTGAGCACAATACCGCCCTGCTTGATTCGGCTGAAATCTATCTTAAGCATGCTGAATTTTTGGAAGACCGTCCTTATTATTACGGGCAGATTTTGCTTAATCTGGGGAAAACCTATCTGGCAAAAATGCAGGCGGATTCTGCTAAAGCTATTTTGCAACAGGTTATAAAACTTCCCTCCGGGTATCAGGAGAAAAAGGAAGCCAAACAGCTTCTGGCGAAAATTAAATAGAGCCTGTTCAGTTAGCCCATGCTAAATTTTCTCAACTCTATAATTCTGGTTGGCTTAATCGCCGGTTTGATTCCCCTTTTGATTCATCTTTTTACCCGAAGAAAACTGAAAAAAATCGAATTTTCCTCTTTATGGTTTTTGAAAGTTTTGGAGAAAACCAAGCTCAAACAGGTCAAGCTGCACAATCTGCTTCTGCTGATTATCCGGACTCTGATTATTCTTCTGGTGGTTCTGGCATTCGCCCGTCCGGCTATTAAGGGAACTTTAGTGCAGGGGAAGCTCTCGGCCAAAATTTTGGGAGGAGATTTTTCCTCGGCCGGCGCAAGCTCGGTGGTTTTGATTCTGGATGATTCCTATGCTATGGGTTTTGAGACCAAAGCCGGCAGCTTATTCGAGCAAGCTAGAAAGAAGGCACAGGAGATTTTGAGTTTTCTCTCTGACAAAGATGAAGCCGCCTTAATTTTTCTATCTTCTCCGGCCGAGACTGTGAGTTTCTCTATTGATTTTAAGGAGTTGTCAGAGAAAGTGGAAAAAGCCCAAGTTTCTTATTTGAAATCTAACTTTTTTTCGGCTTTTAATCAGGCGGTCAGATTATTGAACAGCTCCAAAAACTTGAACAAAGAAATTTATCTGATTACCAACAAAACTCCGGTGGGGCTTGATAAATTGAAACAGATAAATTCACAGTTCTCTTTTTACTTGATAGATTTGAGCAGTCCTGATTTTCAAAATCTGGCGCTGGACTCCATTTCTTTCGGAAATCAGTTAATTGAGCTGAATAAACCCTTTGAAGTGGAAGCCGAGATTGTCAACTATACCAAAAAACAGGTGGAGAATCTGTTGGTGGGATTTTATCTGGACGGCAAAAAAGTGGCCCAGACCGACATCGATATCAAAGCCGCTGAAAAAAAGAAAGTCAAATTTACTTATACGGTGCAGAAAACCGGTTTTCACTCCGGGTATGTGGAGATTGCCGAAGATGACTTGCTGGCGGATAATTACAGGTTTTTTAACTTTAAGATTCCGGAGCAGATTAAAATTCTGTTGGTGGGGCAAAAGCCGGAGGATTATTTTTTCCTGAATTTGGCGTTAAAACCACAGGAAAACTTAAATCGGAATCTGAAACTTAAAACTATCACCAAAGGGCTTCTGCAGCAGGAGGATTTTTCGGATTATGATTTAGTGGTTTTGGCGAATGTGGAGAATTTCTCTGACATGGTGTTGACTAATTTGCAGAGATATCTGGAGACCGGGGGTGGTCTGTGGTTTATTTTGGGGGAAAACTGCGAGTTGAATTTTTACCGGGATAAAGTTGCCAAAAAATTTCTGGACCTGAATTTAAAAGCACAAATTGGGGACATCCGCAATAAGGAGTCTTTCTTTTCTTTGAAGTCGTTTGACCTGACTCACCCGATTTTTGCGGTGTACCGGCAGGCGGAGAAGGAAAAACTGCCGGAGATTAAATTTTATTCTATTTTTGATTCCCAGGCCGGCCATGAGGCCAGAGTTCTGGCTCACTTCTCCAATAATTCTCCGGCTGTGGTGGAAAGAAAATATGGAGCCGGCAAAGCTCTGCTATTTTTATCCGGTTTGGACCCGGAGTTCGGGGATTTGGTGGCGCATTCGTTTTTTGTGCCGTTCGTGAATCGGTCGGTGCAGTATCTGGCTCTGGATCTGGCTAAGCAGAATGAATTTTTTACCGTTGGAGAAGAGATTTCCAGAGATTTGGCGGAGATTCCGAGCGGGAGTGTGATTAAGTTAAGATATCCGAATGAGACCGAGGAAGGGGTGAAACCGATTTTTGCCGGGACCAAGGCCTTCGTGAAAATTAAAAACTCCTATTTGCCCGGGATTTATCGGATTACGGCAGGGGAGTCCGCCTCTGGCGGATTGGATGAAGCGGCTTTTAATATTGACCCGGCCGAGTCGAAGCCGGAGAAAATTGATTTTGATATGGTGCGGAAAGGTTTTACTGCGGAGAAGGGGAATTTGGTTGCAGTTTCGGTGGATGAGGATTTGAGGCAGGTGATTTCCCGGATGAGGTACGGGCGGGAGCTTTGGAAAGAAATTCTTTATGTGGTATTGTTTTTGCTGGCGCTGGAGATGATTTTGGGGAGGACTAGACCAGCTGAAAAATCAGATTTAAAATTGGAAACCTAAAGTCGAGGTCAGGAGACCTCGACCTACCCTAAATCTACTTGCGGGTAGGTTTGGGTCTCCCGACCCAAACAATAATTCCCCCTTGACAAAATCCCGTTTCTTGCTATATTTACAGCGTTTTCATGGGGGAGAGGTCAAAAAATGGTGAGCGAAGTCGAACCACAACCATACAAGAAGGAGCTTTAGAAATGCAGCACCGAAGCATTTTATTTTTATTTTTTACCCTTGTTTTATCCCTCCAATTCGCCTGCGACAGCAAAACCCCCTTCCAGCCCACAAAAGTCCCAGTCACAATCACCCTCTCGATTGAACCTGCCAGCTTTTGGAACCAGATAACCACCGAATTAGGGACCAAAGCCCAACTTCCGCCTCCGAGATTCGCCCGGGCCTATGCCCTGGTGCAGGTCCCCATCTACGACGCCCTTTTGATAGCCGAAAATCGGGGAGATGATGAGGGGGATGATGACGATGACGACATCCTGGCTGTTGCATTCAAAGACGTAACGACTCAATCAATGTCGGCTCAAAGCGGTGATTCTGAAAATAATCTCGGCATTCCAGCCCACCGGGGCTTCTCCCGGATTGCCATTGCCGCCGGAGCCGCTTCTGTAGTTTTAAATTATCTCTTCCCGGCTGATGCGGAGCGAATCCAGGAAGCCATCCAAACCCAGCTGGCTCTGGAGGAAGAAAGCAGTGCCAAAAAAATTAGAAGAAGCTTTAACTTAGGCACCAGAATCGGTTATTTAGCCGTGCTTCACGGCCAAAATGACGGCTCGGATGCGGTCTTTACCGGCACCATGCCGACCGGTGATTGCATCTGGACCGGCACCAATCCGGTTCTGCCGATGTGCGGAACCTGGAAAACCTGGATTATCACGGATGGAGCGGAGTTTCAGCCCGCACCCCCTTATCCCTGCGGCTCGGAAGCAGATTTGCAGGATTTAGAGGAAGTGTATCAGGCCTCATTCAATCGAACCGCAGAACAGATTGATGCGGTTCATAAATGGGCGGACTTACCACCACCTACGGTCTGGAACGGGTATCTGATTTCGAGAGTGGCGACATATAACTTAAGCATACTGGAGTCAGCCAGAGCTTATGCCTTTGCTAATATCGCCATGTACGACGCCTTTGTCTGCTGCTGGAATACCAAATACCAATACTGGACCGCCCGGCCTTTCCAGAGATTGCCGGAGGACTTTACCACTGTAATTACCACCCCCAACTTCCCCAGCTACAGTTCCGGACACTCGACCATCTCCGCCTCGGTAGCAGAGGTCTTGGGAGAAATATTCCCCAGCGAATTGGAGTATTTCAGAGCCGAAGCTTTAGAAGCTGCTGATTCCCGGCTGTGGGGAGGAATTCATTACCGACAGGATAACGAGCAGGGTCTGGTGGTGGGTAAAAAAATCGGCGAAAAAGTGGTGGACTTCATACAGCATCACCGACGTATCCCGGTGCCGGTTTTGGCCGGGAATTAAAACCTATTAGCCGAAAAAATAGAGCACCTATCAGTCTCTGGTAGGTGCTTTTTTTATTCTTTATTTCCAAGTAATTATACAAAAACTCATTTAATCGAAATTTGCTCTTGACTGTCTGCTTTGTTGATATATCATATGTGTATAAAGAGGTTTTCCCCATGAAGCAGATAGACCTAAAATGTGAGGTTTGCGGTGAGGGTGGGAGCAGTGTCTTTTGTGCTTTGGCTGGCTCGCATTTGGCTAAATTCGAGCAGGAGAAAACCGAGCATAAATATGAACCGGGGCAAGTTATCTTCTATGAGGGAAGCCCCAGCTACGCGGTTCACTACATCTGCTCTGGTCGAGTCAAACTTTATAAAATCGGTCCCAAGGGAGAGGAACTGATTGTCAAACTTATAGGACCGGGAGAGATAACCGGTTATCGCTCTCTTTTAGCCGGTGAACCATGCGCCGCCACCGCCCAAGCCGTGGAATCTACAACCATCTGCACCATTTCTAAACAGACCTTCGTCGAACTTTTGAAACAGTCGCCGGACTTGGCTCTAAGACTTTTGTCAAAATTGGCTAAGGATTTACGAGAAGCAGAAGAGCAGGCCATCAGTCTGGCTCAGGAATCGGTCAGGCAACGGACTGCTCATTTATTGTTATTCTTGATGCATGGTAGCCCGGAAAAAGCCCAGCCGGATGGACCGGTAAAAATACCCCTCAAGCGCAAAGATATGGCGCAAATGATCGGGACCAGCCCGGAAAGCTTATCTCGCACATTACATGAACTGGCCCAAAAAGGAATCTTGCGCTTAACCCGCTCGGAAATTTATATCCAGAATTTAGCTGCCCTCCAAAGAATTGCCCCCAGTCTGACTTGATTAGAATCAAGTTTCGACTTGACCTTCGTCATTGACCAAATCACCTCTATTTTCGATTTTAGTGCAGGCGCGTAAGCCAGAGTTGGAATGAAAATGTTTCGACTAAAGCTCACCAAAAAGGAGGTGAAGTAAAATGACAACTATCAGAGAAACCATAATAACCCCGGAAAGAAGAGTGGCCATGGAAAAGATCGGAAAATCCTGCCGCTGCAACGAGATTGAGACAACCGGGTTTTGGGTGAACAATTTCACCGGTGAAGGGTTAAGAATCACAGAGGACAGCCTGAAGTCTGACCATTCACCAGTCTTCGGTTATATTTCCAACCAGGACTTATTCACATTGGTCAGCACCGACCCTTATGCTCCCATAGGGAAGTTGAGAAGGGATGCGGCTGACCTGGACTTACCGGTCCGGTTCTGAGAAGGAGGAATAATTGTTACAAATTCAAAACCATTCCTTCCGGCTTGCACGCCTAAAATTTAAAAAGCACCGGATCCTGGAAAAAGAAAGGAGGGAAAAATTGAAAAAGCAAATCAAAATAGCCGGACCAGTGACTGTGATGATTGCTCTGCTGCTTATAGGCGGCTGTACCCAAAAGCAGCCGGTTTCATCTTCTCCTGACTCTTTCATTCTTTCAATCCAACCGCCAGACCAAGCCATTGACGTGCCGGTTACCGCTTCCATCCAAGTAGTTTTTGCTTTTCCAATGGATACGGCTTCGGTGGCGGCTAATTTTTGTTTGGTGGGTGGAGAAAAAATGTATGAAGTAATGGATTCCTTACAGCATTCCAGAATGGATTATCGGCATATGCTGGAATGGATGCATCGGTTCTCCGGGTCAGGTCATTTCCAGTGGAATTCATACCGGGACAGTTGTGTATTCCTGCCGGATTCAATGCTGCAGCATCATTGTCAGTATATGATTTATATGGGTAGGGAAATGCAAAGCCGGTACCAGGAGAGGATGGGCGAGCACGGAGAAATGATGGGTAAGGACTTCATAACTCATTTTACAACTCAGTAAAACCAATTTTCGAAGGAGGAAAAAAATGTTAGTAAAAGAAATCATGACTCGTGAAGTAGAGTTGGTCGAGCCCAGCCTTAGCCTCAAGGAGGCCGCGGGTAAGATGAAAAATAAAAACATCGGGGCGCTCCCGGTGGGAGAAAATGAGCGCTTGGTGGGGATGCTGACTGACCGGGATATTGCCATCCGAGGGGTGGCGAACGGAATGGATGCCAATCAGACCAAAGTGCGGGACTGTATGACCTCCGAGATAAACTACTGTTACGAAGACCAGACCTTGGAGGAAGCCGGAAAGTTGATGATGGTCAAAAAAATCCGCCGCTTACCGGTTCTGAACAAAAATAAAAAACTGGTGGGGATCTGTTCTCTGGATGATGTAGCAGCCAGAAGCGAAAATTCAAAGCTGGCCGGGGAGGTTTTGAAAGAACTTTCTGTAAAAGGGAGCAGACCCCTGCTGGCTGTTTAATCTTAACTCGAAGAAAGGAGGCAGCAAAATGACAATCGTCAGATGGAACCCTTTTCAGGGACTGATGGATGTCCGAAATCTGGACCGGCTGGTGGATGAGTTTTTGGCTCACCCGCTGGCAGAGACCAACGGAGGTTATTGGTATCCAGCCCTTGATATCAGCGAGGACGAGAATAATATCTTGGCCACGGTGGAGGTTCCCGGAATGGACAAAGAGAATGTCAAAATCAGATTGCAGGAGAATATCCTGACTGTCAGCGGTGAAAAGAAAAAGGAGACGGAACAAAAGGGAATCAACTATCACCGGATGGAGAGAAGTTACGGTGCTTTCAGCCGTTCGGTGACTTTACCAACCCCGGTCCAGGGTGAGAAGGTCAAGGCCTTATATAAAGATGGTCTTTTGAAAATCACCCTTCCCAAAACCGAGAAATCCAAAGCCAAGGAAATCTCTATCGCCATTGAGGGAAAATGAAATCATAGCTTGCTTCTTCACCATATCTTCTTATTGCTTACCCCCCTTATCCAGAATAAGGGGGGATTTTATTTCTGCACAGATTCAGAGACAGCCACAAACTTCTGGCCGTTTAAATTCTAGATGCACTTGATTAAAATCAAGTTTCGACTTGACCACCGTCATTGGAGATTTATTCTGCCTCATTTAACATGGGAGCAAAGAAAAGGAGGCAGTCATGAGAAGTGCTGAAAGAATACTAAAAGAGGGGGGAATGTTAGGGGTTGTTTTAATGCTTCTTTTCATCTGGGATGTCGGCCAGGTCAAAGGACAAATGCTTTTAGACCCCTCGAGTCTCACCAAGTACATAGATCCTCTTCCATTTCCCGCTGTGGTGGCACCTCTGGGAATGATGGGAGAAGAAATCTATTACGAGGTGACTATGTCGGAGTTCCAGCAGCAATTGCACAGTGAACTCCCACCCACAACAGTTTGGGGGTATAACGGTACTTATCCGGGGCCCACTTTCGAAGCCAAGAGGAATTATCCGGTGGCGGTAAAGTGGATAAACGACCTGCCTTACGACCATCTCTTTACCATTGACACTGATATTCACGGTGCTGAATATCCCAATCCGGCGGTGCGAGCAGTAGTGCATCTGCACGGTGGTGACACGAAAGCGGAAAGTGATGGTTTGCCCGAGGCCTGGTACACAACCGGCAACTACGCGATTTTCCACTACCCCAACCGTCAGTTGCCGACCACTCTTTGGTACCACGACCATGCTTTGGGAATCACCCGTCTGAATGTGGCGGCTGGTTTGGCAGGTTTTTATCTTCTGCGGGATGACTGGGAAGCTTCTCTTAATCTCCCCAGCGAGGGCTATGAGATTCCCATTGTCATTCAGGAGCGCACCTTCTATGAGGATGGGGAGTTCTTTTATCCTTATCCCTGGGAGCCGGAATTTTTCGGTGACGTGGCAGTGGTCAACGGAAAGGTCTGGCCTTATTTGGAAGTGGAGCCCAGGAAGTACCGTTTCAGATTTTTGAACGGCTCCAATGCCAGGTTTTACAATCTAAAACTGTTTGAATCAGACAGTCTGGGGAACTTAAATTACATGCTGGGAGACCCAATTCCGGGACCAGCTTTTTATCAGATTGGCTCTGACGGCGGATTTTTGGCTTCTCCGGTGACACTGAATGATCCCTACGACCCATATTCCCCCCGACTTTTATTCGGCCCCGGTGAAAGATTCGATGTCGTAATCGATTTTGCAGCATACGCTGGTAAATACTTCTTGCTTCACAACAATGCCAAAGCCCCTTTTAAAGGTTTGGACTCGCCCGTGGAAGATGAAGCTCCTTTGGCTGAGATTATGCTCTTCAAGGTAAAGAATATACCGGTTGTAGACAATAGCTCTATACCTATGAGTCTGACCAACCTCGCTCGCCTCTCTGAGGGCTCGGCTATAAAATCAAGAGACCTGACCTTAGAAGAACTTTTGGACGAAGATGGAGAACCAATCGCCGCTTTGCTTAACGGAATGATGTGGGATGATTCCATTACTGAAAAACCGGTTCTCAACACTACCGAAATTTGGAGGATAATCAATCTGACTGAAGATGTTCACCCTATTCATCTGCACCTGGTTCAGTTCAATATATTAGACCGCCAGCAGTTTGACGTAGAGGCCTATATGATGGACGATACTCTCATCTTCACTGGTCCTCCGGTTTCTCCTGACCCAAATGAAATGGGCTGGAAAGATACTTTCAGGGCTCATCCCGGGCAGATATCCCGCATCATAGCTCGTTTTAACCGAGCCGGTATCTACGTCTGGCATTGCCATATTTTAGAGCACGAAGACAACGAGATGATGCGACCCTATGAAGTGGTCTATCCACCCAAGGGGAAGAAAAAATACTATGCTGGGATATATGATGATATAGTATATGATCAACCCATGGAAACTGGATTGGATGAAAATGAAGCCACGGTTTCATCCGTTCTAACTTTGTCCAGCTATCCCAATCCCTTTAATATGAACACCCAGATCTCCTACAGCTTACCGGAAGCTTCTCATGTCAATTTAGCGGTGTACAATGTAGCGGGTCAGAAAGTGAAAATCTTGGTGAATGCTTTTGAAGCAGCTGGATATAAAACAGTAACCTGGAACGGCACCAACCAGTCCGGCCAGAATGTGGCTAGTGGTTTGTATTTCCTGCGGCTGGAGACTGCCTCCGGTACTGCAGTGAAGAGGGCAACCTTGCTTAAATAAATCCTTCGGAGGTGAAGCATAGAGTTGCCCCTTCAGCAGCAAAGCCCCAGTAACCTGGGGCTTTCTTTTTATCAGCTTTTTTTATTTTACACATTTTTCCCGTAATTTTTTGGTCTTCAAAAGCTTTTCTTTTTGCCTTTCGGAAGTCTTCTTATCTAAAGGATAATCCAAAATCTCCTCACAGATTTTCAGGCAGATTTTTTTATGCCCTAAATTATAGTGACAGTTGGCTTTGAGAAAATTGACTTCGATAAAATTATAATAATTATCTTTTTGAGTCTGCAGGAGTTTTTCTTCCAATTCATCCAGAGCCAGAAGACAATTTTTCCAGTCATATTTTTCATAATAGATAAAGGCCTTGGCCCACACAGGCACCTTGGATTCCGGGTATTTTTCCTGCAAAGTCAAAGCCAGCCCCAAAGCTTCCGGATAATTTTTTTCCCGGTAATAAATCCACATCAATCCCAGCTTAGCCGGTTCTTGAAAAAAGACCGCCTGCTCCGAAGCCAGTTGTAACTGCTGGATTCCTTTCTGTCTGTGGTCTCCGATGAAAGGTAGCCAGTTGATAAATTTGGTAGCCACCGATTTCCAGTAATGATAAGAACCCAAACCGAAATAGGCTTCCCAAAATGTGGAGTCCTGCTTAACTGCTTTTTCCAAAGCCCCCTTGGCTTTTTTGGCTGATTTGAAGCCGGAAAACCAGCCCCCTTTCCGGGCCTGAAAGTAGCCCAGAGAGCCGTAGGCATTGCCTAAGAAGAGCAACTCCCATTTATCCGCAGTCTTATTTTCTTCTTTGGGCTTGGTCAATTCAATCACTTTCTTTAAATTCTGGAGAAACTCCTTTTCATATAAATCAGATTCCAAATCCTTCATGCGGGCTTGATAGACCATAGCCAGATAGAAATATCCGGCCGGGCTTTCCGGCTCCATTTCTATCAGGGATTGAAATTTTTCCCGGGCTTCGGCATACTTTTCATTGAAGGTCAAGCTCTGCCCTTCTAAAATTAAATCCTGGTAATCCAGGATGGAAGCGTAAGTCAGCGGGGCAAAACCAAAGCCACACAGACAAAGGGATAAAAGCAGGTATCTCTTAAATTTCGGAACTTTCCTCATTTAGCAGAAAGTTCGGTTTCGATTTTTTTCTTCAACTCCCGGGCTTTTTCCAAAAAAAGTCTGGCGTAGTCGTTATTTTCAACTTCCTTCTGGTTGGCCAGAATGAAACCTATCTGCTCAAAAGCCCTGGGAACTAGATTTTGCTGGTCATAAATTAACGCTAAATGATAGCGGGCTTCCGCTTCCGCGGCTATATCGTAGTAAAGAGAATTTTTGCAGATGGAAATCAATTCCTGATAAGTTTTCTCGGCCTCTTCCCATTTCTCCAAGCCGATATAAGCCAGTCCCACAAACCATCTGCTGTAGGGATCTTGGGGATTAATTTTTTTGACCGAGTCGGCCCAGATTAAAACGTTAGCATAATCTTTTTCTTCGGCATAAATTCTAACCAGGGCGTACTTGGCTTCGTCTCTGGCAAATTTTCCTTTGCTGACAGCCACTTTGGTATATTCAATCCCTTTTTCCCTCTGGTCTCCGAAAAAAGGCAGCCACCACAGGATTTTGGACTTGGCCGATCTCCAGTAATGATAGGCTCCCAGGGCGAAATAGACGTCGTAGAGGGTGGAATCCAGCTCCAAGGCCTTTTCCATAAATTTCTTGCCTTTGCCTCCGTCCCAGAAAGCACCCCACCAATTCCCCCTGAAAGAGCGGTAGATTCCCCGGTAACCGTAAGCGGCACCGGCATAGAAAAAATCCAGGGTTGATGGATTGGAATTTTTTAATTTGGCATCCGCTCTCTGGATAGCGGTTTCTATATTTTGCTCAAATTGGTCTTTGTACTTTTCGTTGCGGTAGCTGTCGATTAAGGTCTGGTAAGCGGCGGCGGTGAAAACATAGCCGGCCGGCTCATCCGGATAAAGATTTTTTATCTCCTGCAAGACTTCCAGGGCTTCCAGAAACTGGCCTTGATGTGCCAAACCGACTCCTTTCAAAGCCAGGGAATCGATTACAGAATAATTTACCGCAGAATTACCGCCCTGGACATTGACAGCCGTGAGAAGAATAAAAAACAGGGAAATTAGCTTTTTCATTTAGAGTCATTCACAAATTTTGCTGCAATTAAATCGATTGGGAAGATAAAATCAAGCCCTGTTGATTCCCTCTCCTTTTAGGGGAGGGTTAGGGAGGGGTTAGTGATTTCAGTATTTCCCCCAATACTTTTTGAATTTCTCGGCGGTTTTATCAATCAACAGCTTCTGATTTTCCTTTTGAATTTTTTGGTATATTTTCATACTCGACTTATAATCTTTCATTAATTCTTTGGCAAATTTTCCCGACTTAATTTCTGAAAAGATTTTCTGCATTTTATCCCTCAATCGTGCATCGATGATTCTTTTACCGGTAATTCCCGCACCATATCCGGCCAGAACCGATATTTCGTCATACATTCCCTTGATACCTTTTTCTTTGAGCAGTTTCACAATCAAATCCAGCTGGTACAGACACTCCATATAAGCATTTTCCGGAGGCAGCCCATTTTTCACCAGGGTTTCAAATCCGGCTTTGATTAACTCGGACAGACCGCCGCACAAGACCACCTGTTCCCCGAAAATATCCCCCAGGGCTTCATCTTTAAAGCTGGTCTGCATTACAAAAGCTTGGGTGCATCCGATTCCTTTGGCATAAGCCAGCCCGATTTCTTGGGCTTTTTTGGAATAATTTTGCCCGACGGCTAAAAAGGCCGGAATCCCCTGATTTTGTGAGAAGAGCTCTCGCATTATTTTTCCCGGTCCGGCCGGGGCCACTAATATCACATCTACATATTTAGGTGGCTGGATTAATTTGAAATGAATGGAAAACCCGGCCGCAAAAAGCAAGGACTGGCCGGCTTTGAGATTTTTGGCAATCGATTTATTAAATATGTCGGAATGCAGATGGTCCGGGGCTAAAAAAGAGATGACATCTGCTTTAAGCGGAATTTGTTCCGGCAGGTAAACTTTGAAGCCATCTTTTTGGGCGGCTCTTCTGGATTTACTTTTCGAAGGCAGACCGATTATTACCTCAAGCCCCGAGTCGGCTAAATTTAGGGCTTGGGCCTGACCCTGGTTTCCGTAACCCAAAATCCCTATGGTTTTATTCCGCAGGAAATTTAAATCTGCCTCCCTGTCCCGGTAGATTTTCACGCTTTCGCCCAATTTAATAAAACCAAAGGCCTATGACCCCAACCAGAGACTTAAATTACGGATTAAGATGGAAACGAATGGCTAAACCATGGTGTCCCTCGTTTCTCTCGGGATGCCGTCCCTGCGGGATACCCGAAGGCAAAACCGGAGGGTGTAGGCGTAACCAAACGTAGAGAAGCTGGGACCTGAAAATTACCAGCGCGGTTTTCTGTCCCGGAATCCCCCTTTTTTGCCGTATCCCCCCCGGCCACCGCCACCACCACCGCCACCTTCTCTTTTCTTGGGGGGACGGGCTTCATCCACGTTCATGGTGCGACCCTGCAGGTCCGTGCCGTTCAGGGCTTCCTTTGCCGCCTGAGCCGATTCAGGAGAATCCATCTCCACGAAACCGAATCCCTTGCCGGCTATCAGCGTGACCGACACCACCTGTCCGTGAGCCGAAAAAATTTCTTTCAGCTCTTCTTCGGTGACCTGGTAGTTTAAATTTCCAACGTACAGCTTGTTTATAGCCATTACTCCTCCTTTGTGCTTTCTAAGCCATTAAATGTGATTGTATCAGTTGCGAGCGAGTCCTTTGAGGATTTATTCATATCTTAAAGCTTCAATCGGGTCTAAGCCGGAAGCTTTCCGGGCCGGGTATAAACCGAAAAAGATACCCACCAGAGCCGAGAAAAAGAAGGCAATCAAAATCGAAGAAGGCGCAATCAGAGTATTCCAGTTAGCGGCTTTGGATAAGATGACCGACCCTAACACCCCTAATAAAATTCCCAACATCCCTCCTAATACGGACAAAACCAGAGCTTCTATTAAAAATTGAGACAAAATATCCCTTCTTCTGGCGCCGATAGCCATCCGGATTCCGATTTCCCGGGTTCTCTCGGTGACCGAGACCAGCATGATGTTCATGATTCCGATTCCCCCCACAAGTAAAGAAACTAAGGCAATCCCGGCCAAAAGTAAAGAAAAAGTGCGGGAGGTCTCTTCCCGGGTGGCTAAAATATCCAATTGAGTTCTAACATTAAAATCATTCTCCATGTGACTCTGCAGCTTATGCCTTTTCCGCAGGAGTTTTTCAATTTCCAAGGCGGCCTGGTCAATATGTAGCTCGGATTTGGCCTGGATATTGATATTGGAGAGGAAATCTATCCCCAAAAGTCTTTTTTGAGCGGTGGTAAGAGGGATAAAGACCTGGTCGTCCTGATTGAACATAGCCATCTGCCCTTTGGGCTCTAAAATTCCTTTGACCGTAAAATTGATCCCGTTGATTTTGATGGTTTTCCCTAGGGCCGGCTGGTCGCCGAATAGATTTTCATAAACTGTGAACCCTAATATACAAATTCTTTCTTTCTGAAGCAAGTCTTTTTCTGTAAAAAATGAACCCTCACGTAGAGAGACGTTTCGCACGGCCTGGTATTCCGGGAGTGTACCCACCACCTGGCTGTTCCAGTTTTTGTTCTGGTATTTGAGCTGTCCGAAACGGAAGGTCTCCGGAACCACGGCTGCCACCGCCGGACATCTTTCCTGGATGGCTTTGGCATCGGCGTTAGAAAGCAGGGTGGAAGAACCGGATTGGAGCCGCACAAAACCGGAACGGGCCGCACCGGGTCTGACAAAAATAAGATTTGACCCCAGAGACTGGATGGAACGCTGGACCGCTTCACCGGCTCCTTTTCCCAAAGCAATCACGGTTATGACCGCCCCGGTTCCGATTATTATCCCCAGCATGGTCAAAGCCGAGCGCATCTTATTGGATTTGAGGGAACTGAAGGAGACCCGGACGGATTCTAACAACTGAAAATTGGCTTTCATTCAGGTTGGAAAATTTGAGGGATTATTTCTTCTGCAGTCCGGGCATGCTGGACCATCTTTTCATTCTTTCTTTCATCCTTTCTCTGTCCTGCATCATCTGGCTGACCGTCACCGCTAATACCTCATCCCCCTCTTGAAGACCGGATTCTATCACGGTGAAATCCAAATCGGAAGCTCCGGTTTTGACTGGAACCGGTTTAAGCTTCTCTTTTTCTAACAGCAAGACAAATTTTTCCGGGGAGCTTTCCTCTTTATTGGTCTTTTTAACCATAAATTGTCCCGATTTATCGGGATTATTGTTGTTGCGATTTTTGGCCCAGGCCTGCTCCGATTCCGAACTTCCTTTTTCGGGATTGTTAAACATAGCCGCTAACTGGACCGCTTCCTGTTCGGTTTTGACCGCTTCGATGGGGACCAAAAGCACATCTTTTAAATCCTGGGCTATGATTTCAACGGTCACGTTCATCCCGGCTTTGAGCAGAGATCGGGAGTTATTGACCTGGCTGGTGACCTGAAAGACCGTGATATTCTGGTCCACCTGTCCTAATGGAGCAATTCTCAAAACTTTCCCGATGAATCTTTCTTCCGGAAAAGCATCCGCGATGACCACCACTTTCTGGTTGAAGTCCACTTTTCCGATGTCGGTTTCATCCACATCCGCTTTGACGTAAACCGAATTTAGGTCGGCTAAAGTGGCAATCAGGGTTCCGCCGGAGACATTCGAAATTCCGGAGGAGATGACCTGGCCCTCCTCCACGTATTTTTGCAGAACAATTCCATCCATGGGGGACTCTAAAATCGTGTCATCTAATCTTTCTTTGGCAGAAGACAAGGCCGCCTCGGAGCGGACCAACTGGGATTTGGCAGTCTCTAATCCTAATTTGGAAGTTTCAAACTCTTGTTCTGAAATCAGCTGTTTATTATAAAGCCCCGACTGCCGGTTGAACTCTTTTTCTTTCTGGTCATAGGTGACTTTGGCCACCTGCATGTCCGCTTTGGCCTGTTCATAGTCATTTAAGGCGGTGGTTTGCTCCAATTTGGCGATTACCTGACCTTTTTTGACTCTGTCACCATCTTCAACATTTAATTCTTTAATCTCACCGGAGGCTTTGGACCTTATTTCCAAAGTTCTAACTGGCTCAATTTTGCCGGTGGCGCTGATGATGATAGATAAATCCCCTTTTTTGACTGTGGCAGTTGAAGTTTGGGTGGATTGGTCTTTTTGAGGGGTTTTACCTTTCTTCAAAAAGGGATACCCCACAACTAAAATAAGTACCACTAAACCGATTATAATGAGCCATTTTTTCTTCATAGAAGCTCCTTTTATGGTGAGCATGTCGAACCATGAGCTCTTGTAAAAGATAATACGTCCTAAACCTAAAGGCAGTTGTATCCTTAGACAATTTATTCGGACGAAAGTTTAGATTTGATTATATATTTTGCGCTGTCATTCTGAGTCCGCCGAAGGCGGACGAAGAATCCCCAAAAAATTTCTCTCTAAATTCCCTCTCCTTTAAGGGGAGGTTTATCCCGACTGCAATCGAGGCAGCAAGGGAGGGATTAGTTCAAAGGGTGGAGACAAGCTCCACCCCTACGCGACTGTCATCCTGAACGCAGTGAAGGATCTCGTAGTTTTAAAATGCGAGATTCTTCGCTTTCGCTCAGAATGACAGATAGGCAGCGTTTCTACAAACAGCATTCTTTACTTTTTATGGGTGCAGGACCGGATTTGAAAATGAAATTTATCAGATATACAATATCTGGCAGTAAAATATTTCCATCTGCGTTAGCATCTCCGGCACAGAAGGGGTCTGGTTTAGCTGTTCCTCTAAAGAGATAGTTGATTTTAAAAATTATATCTGCCAAGTCAACATCTAAATCCCCGTCGGCATCCCCTGCTTTGGCAAGACAGTTATACTCCATATACTTGATAGTGGTGTAATCAATAGAAGTAAAACCCCAGGTATAACCAGTCACATATACATTTCCTGTGCCATCCACTTCCAAAGCAGTGGCTTCGTCCCAGTCATTTGCCGGTCCGTTGTATTTTCTAGCCCACAGCGTATCTCCATTGGGCGTATACTTGATTGTGACGTAATCGGGGTAAATCCCGTCACCGCCACCATAACCAGTCACATACACATTCCCAGCTTCATCCACTGCCAAAGCCCTGACTTCGTCGTCACCATTCCCCGACCCATTGTAGCGCCTGACCCATACTGTGTCTCCATTAGAAGCATACTTTATTGTGGCGTAATCAGTACCCGTGCCACTTCCATCGCTCAATCCGGTCACGTACAGATTGCCGCTGTCATCTACTACCAAAGCAGAAGCGTAATCATCACCATTCCCCTGTCCATTGTAGTTTCTAACCCACATGGTATCTCCGTTAGGAGCATACTTAATGGTGGCATAATCACTGAGGAAGTAAGGATAAACAAAGTTTGAAATCTCACCGGTCACATACACATTTCCGCTATTATCCACTGCCAATGCCTTAGCAACGTCCCAGCTATTTTCCGGCCCATTGTATCTTCTAACCCACAAAGTATCTCCATCTTGGGTATACTTAACGGTAACATAGTCGTAACCTCCAGTTCCAGTTACATACACATTCCCCAAATCATCAAGAGCCAGGTCGACGCCCGCGTAGACACTGAACCAAAGAGAGTCTCCGCTATGCGAATACTTAATTGTTCCACTCGAACCGGTCACATATACATTCCCACTGTCATCCACTGCCAAAGCGGTAGCTCGGTCTGTGGAATTCCCTGGTCCAGCGTATCTTCTGACCCATAAACTGTCTCCCTTGGGAGCATATTTGATGGTGACATAATCTCCCTCATCACATGGCAAGTCATTACAATTAATATCACTTGAGCCAGTCACATATACATTCCCACTATCATCCACTACTATCGCGCTAGCTTGGTCGTAATCCTTCCATTCAGTCCCAGGTCCATCGTATCGTCTGACCCACAAAGTATTTCCGTTGGAATCATACTTGATTGTGGCATAATCGATATCTTGAATATTGTGGTCAGGATCACTATCGCTGTACCCAGTTACATACACATTCCCGCCGTCATCCACTGCCAAAGCAGTAGCTTGATGCAAGCCATTTCCCGGTCCGTTATACCTTCTTACCCAGGCCGTATCCACTTGAGCTAAGCTAGGGACACAGGAATAGATTAGTGATAATAAAAAGATATATCTTTTGATTCTCATTTTTTGCTCCCTAGACCTTTTAGACAGTATAAATCTACCCAAAAATCAGAAAAATGTCAATGACTGAGTGAGTTCGAATGTTAATTACAGGTCCCAAAAATTCACAATTTCAAATACGGCACCGCCTTCAGATTATACTCCGACCTTTCACCTTTAGCCAATCTAAAATCCCCCACCGCCGCAATCATCGCCGCATTGTCGGTACACAAAAGGGGAGAAGGGTAAAAAATCTCCATACCCAAGCCGGAAGCCCTCTCTTTCATTTTTTCTCTCAACCGTGAATTACAGGCTACTCCTCCGGCCATAGCGATGGTCTTACAATTTTTCTCATCCGCCGCTTTGATAGATTTTTCCACCAACACCTCCACCGCCGCTTCCTGAAACGAAGCGCAGATATCCGCCAGATGTTTTTGTTTCTCCGATTCAGACAACTTCTGCACATACAAAACCACCGCCGTCTTCAGCCCGGAAAAAGAGAAATTAAAATTATCTTCTCCGCCGGAGGCGGATCTGCCTTTGGCAGGCTTTAACATCCCTCTGGGGAATTTGACAAAATTTCTGTCTCCGGTTTGAGCGGTTTTATCCAAAAGTGGTCCACCCGGATAACCTAAATTCAGCAAACTGGCAACCTTGTCAAACGCCTCACCGGCCGCATCATCTAAAGTCTGTCCTAAAAGTTCATATTGTCCTTTATCTTTGACATAAACCAAAAGCGTATGCCCGCCGGAAATAATCAAACAGATA
>Ga0326597_10001357_pt1 | contig 40043 bp, 31 predicted proteins | sample RVTome_12_FD_203789 | JGI IMG/M metagenome (GOLD analysis project Ga0326597, IMG submission 203789) | Soil microbial communities from uranium-contaminated site in the Upper Colorado River Basin, Wyoming, United States - RVT100D185 | ecosystem: Environmental > Terrestrial > Soil > Contaminated >... | reverse complement strand
ACTTCACCAGCGTCTACGAGAGCAATCCTGTTTCCCTCTACCTGCTGAACCCGCTGGCGACCGCGATCCTCGAGACGAATGCCGACCGCCCATGGACTGCTCCCGTGGAGCCGGGAATCGGTAGCGGCTGGACCACGATGTCGGGAGCCGCAAGCTTCTCCACCGCGGCCCAGGAGATGTCTGAGGACCTGCTGCCACTGACGTCGCGGTGCTCGATGATCGACGGCGTTTTGTCGTTTCCCCCGGATGCCGGCGAGATCGTCACCTTCGTCTTCGAAGACCCCGACGGTATCGACGAACGCCTCCATCTCGGCATCGACCGAGGCCGGGCGTTCTCGAGGTCCGACTTCGTCCTGTACGAGGAGATTCCATTGGGCGATGCCGGGGTTGGCGAGAAGACGTTCCGACTTGTGATCGGCAGCAGGTCGGCGGCCCTTGTGATGGATGGCCGGATCGTCGCCGCGCTCCGGCTGCCCAGCCAGGACATGGTGTCGGTTCGCGCCCACACCGATCCCATCACACTCGACATGCGGGTTGGTCAACCCCCGCCCGGGAGCGGTTGCTGACCGGCGGCGGAACAACGCTGGGCACGCGCCCGGGAACCGGCTACTAGTCGAGGGAAGCCGCCACGGCAAGAGTGACGAGGCCGGCGATGAGCATCACGATGCCGAAGACGAAGAGCCACGACCATGCCGCCTGGGCTCGGACCGCATCGTCGGTGGCCGACGCCGCCTCCGGCGCCCTCATCGACACGAGCAACCTCCATCCAAGTGCGCCGAGGACGGCTCCTTGCAGGAGGAGCCCGAGTGTCCCGAATCCGTCCACGAGCAGGTTGTACCGGAACGCGGTATCGGCCGCACTGGAGAGCCAGTGCCCGATCGCGGCTCCCGACACCCCGTCGTGGGGAGCCAGAGGATCGGTGATCGTCGCGAGAACCATCGCACCGATCGAAACCGTCCCGGCAGCCGACACCCACCACGGCCGGCGGCGCAGGGCGGCGAAGAGCGGCATGGCAAGGAATGGCATTGCTGGCGTGGCGAAGCGGGGACCCGGCGACCATCCCCCGGTGGGTCCTGCGGCCTCGTCGACCCACATCGAAGGAACCAGGGACAACCCAGCAACCACCGAGACGAGTAACCAGCGCTCGGATCGCGGCAGGGACACATCCCGCAACACGAAGAACCCGGCGCTTGCGGCGAGGACGACCGGTGTCATCACGAACATCCCTCGCTCGCCGACGAGACTCACCACGATGTCGGACGGGTCTGGCCAGGACGCCCCGATACCGGAGAAGCCTTCCTGCAGAGCAAACGCGTACCGGTACGGTGTGTGGAGTGGGTTGCCGAAGGCAGCCGCATGGTAGGCGAGGAGCGCCACAGCCACCGGCACGGCTCCCGCGACGAAGAAGAGGGCCAGCGGCCGACTCCTCACGGCCACGTACACGAGTAGAGCTAGAGCCACGATCCCCATCGGATACTCCACCGCGACGGCCACTGAGGCCACGAGCCCGGCAACGGCGATCCTTCGCGGGCTCTCGCTGCGAGCGAGCAGATAGGCGCTGAAACCGAGAAGCGCCGCCATCTCATGACCGAAGAACACGGTGCCGAAGGGCAGCAGCATGGTGCCGGCGACGATCATCGTGGCTGTCCACACCCCGAGACGCCTACTGCGATCCATCAGGGTTGCCGCGATCAGCCCCGCGAGGATGGCAGCCGGGATCGACGACATGGTGAGCTTTGCCACGAACTTGATCTCGTCCGGGGTCTCCAGAAGATCGAGGTCCGTCAGAGCGGTGACCGCCGCGTAAACCGGTGCGAAGAGGACCGATGTGCCGGGCGCCTTGTCCGAGTAGTAACGCCCGTCGCGAATGGCGAAGTCCACGCCGAGAATCGGCTGGTACGGGGTTATCTCGACCGTTCCGCGTTCGACGAGCGATGCCGCCAGCGCAAGGCGCGGCGGCTCGTTTCCACCGCCACGGCCCCCTAGTGGAGCTGTGAAGGCGAGGACGACCAATGCCAGAAGCAGCTCGGTGCGCCGCCGTCGCCAAATGTCACGGACCATCGATCTGGAGCGTAGAGAACGAGCCGGGCACCCCGAGACCTCCGTCGGGCCACAAAGCCGGGATGGGGCTCTCGGGCTAGCGAGTCGAGGGCGCCCCGCTGGCCACCCCTCGCCAAGGGCCGATTAGGCGATCTGAACCAAACGCGTTCTTGCCAATTGCCAATTGCGAAATGCGGGGCCGAGCGCAACGAGGCCCCTCTAAATCCCCAGCTCGGCCTTGAGCTCCTCGAGCTTGGCGTCGGCCTGGGTCATCGAAATCGCCTCGCGCAGCTCGAGTTCGGCGCCCTCAGGGGTGGCCTCGCGCAGCTCGGCCTTGGCCATGGCCTCGGCCTTGCGCTGCTCGATCTTGTCCTCGACCCTTTCCAGGCTCACGCTGTCGTCGCTGACCGAGGACGAGATCGCCTCGACGGCCTTGTTGACCGACTCCTGCATCTTCGCCTGCTGCAGCGAACCCACCATCTCCATCCGCTTGGCAGCGAGCTCCTGGAGGCGCATGGCGTTCTGCTGGACCGCCTTCTTGGCGTCGTCGGCCTGTCCGACCGAGGTCTCGTACTGCTGCTTGAGCGAGGCCAGGTTGTTCTCGGAGGCCTGCAGCCTCATGGCGAGGCCCTGGGCAGCCCTCGTCCACTTGTCGGCGGCGGCGGCATCGCCCTTCTCCCCGGAGTCTTTGGCACGCATTAGGGCCTGCTTGGCGAGCTCACGCGCCTCGCCGACATCTTCGGCCGCCCGCTCGATCTTGCTCTCGAGCTGCACGCGATGCGCCACGACCTTCGCCGCCTGATTGCGCAGCTCCTGGTCGCGCTTCCTGGCTTCCTGGATCGCTTGCTCGATCTCGATCTCAGGATCCATGGCCGCTTCGGTCTTCACCCGGAACAGCGTCTTGATGTAGCCCCACAACCGCTTGAACATGAAACCTCTCTCTGCCGTTGCCGACATGAAGTCTAGAGGTCGCAAGTGGGTGCCCATCGACCAGTAGTGGGTCAGTCTGAACAAACCGACCCACAACCCACGATCCCAGGAACCTAGCGACCGAGGGCTTTGTCGATTGCGGAGGTCGCGAACAAGTAGGCGATCGCGTACCCAATCAACGCGAAGTAGAGGAGCGGGGGACGCTGGCGGTAGATCGCGAGTCCAACCGAACCCACCAGCGAAACCAGACCGACTATCGCTGCATATTCCAAGGCCTGATAGACCTCGGTCTCGCAGGTCGCCGACTCACATGAGTTGACGGTCATCGCTGCGAAACCACCGTATCCAAAGAAGACCATGCTCGTCGCCATGACGAGCAGCACCGGTAGCGCCCATGCCCAGCCTTTCATTCCCCGATCACCTCCAGCACCCCGGCGTTCCAACCTCTGGCGGCAGAAGTCCGCGGGCGGAGGTTGAGTCTCCCTCTCCGAACCGATACTGCCACAAACCCGCGGACGGCGCCGGGGTGGATCATTCTGAAACTGACTCACTACCCATCGACCAGCAACCTACAGACAGCAGGGAGCACGCAGCCTGCCGGCGGCGGTACGCCGGAGGCGGTAGGCGGACGCACCGACTGCCCCCTCCGGCCTCGCTGCGCTCGGCCACCTACCACACGGAGCGCCGAGCGCAGCGAGGCACCATGGAGGTCGCTCGCCGAGGCCGAACAGGACTCGGCGAAGACCGACCGTCGGCTGAAGGCCGACAGAGCCACCCCCGCTTCGCTGGGGAGGACGCCGTTCACCCCCGAAGGCGGATACACAGAGGGCTGGAGGCGGAAGCCAGAAGGAGGCAGGAGGACGTGAGGCAGGAGGACGAGAGGCCAGAGCCTGGAGGACGAGAGGCAGCGGGCAGCTTCTCGGCTACCGCTTGCGGCGGCGCTTGCTGGACCCGCCCCGGGCCCGGCCGCCGCTCGGAGCCGAGGGGCTGCTGCTCCCGCTCGAAGCCGTCGTGCCGCTCCGACGGGAGGCCGTCGTGCCGCTCCGCCGGGAGGCCGTGGTCCGCGACCCGCCCCAGTCGTACGAAGCCGCCTGTCCGGCGCCGCCGGCGAGGATGCTGAAGGCGTCGAGCCAGTCGAGACCGCCTCCCCCGTGCGACCGTGGCGCCATCGGAGCCGGTACCCGGCGCCCCTCCACATCGATCATCCGCGGCGTCGGCTGGGCCCCGCGTCGCAGCTTCTCAGCGTCCTCGGTGCAGACCCGGACCGTCTTCTTGCCGGCCGCCGTCGTGATCTCGGCGGTCTCAGTGGCGTCGGGGTGGGTGGGATCGAAGAAGCACTGGTACCGCTGCTCTCTTGGCGGCTTCGGCGGCGGCTCCTTACCCGCGGCGATGGCCGCGGCCGCGTCGAGCTGCCAGCGGGCCTCGTCGATGCGGTCGGACAGGTCGGCGAGGGCGCGCAGGTCGGTGGCGCCACCGAAGGCCTCCTCGGCCTCGGTGTAGGTGGCGCTCGCCTGGCGCAGATAGGTGTCGTCCTGCGAGGTGTCGGAGGCTGACACGTGATCGGTGATCTCGAGGAGGATGTTGGCCATGGCGTCGAGTTGCGTGCGGATCTCGCCGCGCGCCTCGGCGACCTGCTTCGACTTCGAGGCCTCGCCCGATTTCTTCCCCCTGCGGATCGCCAGCCACACCAGCAGAAGGAGTCCGCCGATGATCACGATCATGACGATGAGCCCGATGCTGGAGCCTCCTCCTGACGACTCCTCCACCGCGGTGAGGCTGTCGACGACGGCGACAACGTACGACTCGTCGTCTTCGAAGACATCGTCGGCATGGGCGATGGCCGCGAAGATGTCGTCGCCGCCGACCTCGGTACTCGCCATGCCCGCGGTCTCCGAGACAACGAGGACGGTCCCCGTACCCAGGCGGTTCAATAGCGAGTCGGCAAAGGTGGTGGGACCACCCGTCGGGTCTCGCTCCAGCACCACGACATAGAATTCGAAGCCGGCGTTGCGCGCCCGAGACACCGACGCGGAGAGTCGCGACACGTCACGATCGAGGGCGGGCTCGACATAGACGCCAAAGTTCTCCAGTTCCGCAGCGATGGTGTCGGCATCCTGGGCGAAGGCCACGCCCGCGGGAAGCAGGGCGAACCCGAGAGTCACGATGGCGAGAATGCGCTTCATGGCGAGGAAGCGTAAACGACCGGGCGGCAGCGGCTCACTGCCCTTCGTCGACAGGCCGTGAAAACGCCGGAGCACTCACGGCACCTCAGCGCCTGCTGAAGAGCGCTCTGATGAAGAACCACAGGTTCGCCGGGCGCTCGGCGATGCGACGCGTCAGGTACGGGTACCAGGCATCGCCGTAGGGGATGTAGATCCGGAGCGGATGCCCTCCTTCGACGAGTGACCGCTCCAACGACTGGCGGATCCCGAACAGCATCTGGATCTCCCACGGGGCATCGCGATCGGCGGCGACACCGATGGCGAAGGAGATGCGTTCGTGGTCGTGGCTGGCTATTGCCGGCTTGGCATCGGGCTGTTCCATGAGCGCCCGGCACAGCCGATCAAAGGCGGCATCGACCTCTTTGCGGGCCCGAAAGGCGATCTCCTCTGGCTCGTCGTAAGCGCCCTTGCACAGGCGGATGTGCCCGCCCAGCGGGGCTATTCGCCGAAGGTCATCGGGCGTGCGCCGGAGGCACGCCTGGAGGGCCACCCCGAGATTGCCGTGTTCCTTCTGGGATAGCTCGTACATGTCGAGGGTCACCGAAGTGTGGGCGCTCTCCTCCATGTCGATGGTCACCGTGAGGGACAGCTCGGCGGCGCGATTGGCGAGAGCCTCGAGCGACTGCGCGCAGAGGTCGTCGTCGAGTCCCAGCCCGAGCTGGGTGAGCTTGATCGAGATGTTGGCGTCGAGGCCCTCGGCCGCGATCCGATCCAGGCATGCCAGGTAGTCGTCGCGCGCCGCCTCGGCGGTGCGCCGATCGGTGACATGCTCGCCGAGATGGTCCAGCGACACCGTCAAGCCGGCCTCGTTGCACCGTCGTGCCGCCACCACGGCCTCATCCAGCGTCTCGCCTGCCACGAAGCGCAGGGCCACGCGGCGGCCCACCCGGGTCTCGGTGAACAGCCACCGCACCCATCGCCAGCGGGTGATAGCGAGCACCACCTTGACGATGAGAGCCTTCACGACGGGCTGCCCCGTGCGGCCGACTCTCCCATCTCACGCGATCTTTGAGCCGCTGCTCGCACAGCATCCTCGACGATCGCCCGGAAACCGCGCTCTTCGAGGACATGGATGGCGGCGGCGGTGGTGCCGCCGGGACTGGTGACCTGGGCGCGCAGCCGGGCCGGACTGGCGTCGGACGCGGCGAGGAGCATTCCGGCGCCCCGCAGGGTCTGGGCAACGAGCTGCTCAACAGCGTGCCAGGGGATGCCCTCCCGAATCGCCGACTCGGTGAGAGCCTCCGCCAAGAGAAAGACATACGCCGGGCCGGTCCCCGAGACTGCGGTGACCGCATCGAGCACCCCCTCGTCGAGCACCAGCGTGCGGCCCACCGCCTCGAGGACCGTCTGCGCCCGACTCACGGCATCGTCACCGGCCCCGGAACCGGCGGCCATCACGGTCATGCCCTCCGCGATCTGAGCCGGCGTGTTGGGCATGGCGCGAATCACCGCCGCCCCGGGGAAAGCCCGCTCGAATACGGCGATCGGGACGCCGGCGGCGAGGGTGAGCAGGACCTGATCATCGGAGATGCGCCCGGTGAGTTGCGCGAGAAGCCCGGGCACGTCCGCGGGTTTGACCGCGACCACCACGACATCGCGGCCACTCGCGACGGTCGCCGGGTCGAGAAGGCAGGGAACTCCGGTCGACTCCTCGACCTCGCGGCAGCGCTCGGGGCGCCGCCCGGCGAGCGCGAGATCTTCCGGAGTCCATCCGGCAGCCAGCAGGCCAAGGGCGAGAGCCTCCCCGATGGCCCCGGCACCGAGAATGGCGACGGTTGGTCGTGTGCCCATCGGCCGGAAGTGTACGGCCATGCGCCGAGCTGCTACCTCGGACGGCCGTCACAACCCATTGACGAGTTCCGCACCGCCACGGGGCTCGGCGACCACTTCGCCGAGAGACTTTCGACGCAAGTCGGGTACCTCGCAGTCGTCGGCGGGATATCCCACTGGGAACAGAGCGAAAGCGCGCTCGTTCTCGGGGCGTTGCAACACCTGGCTCAGGAACACCATCGGGCTGGGGGTGTGCGGCAGCGTGGCGAGACCGGCGTTGTGAACGGCGGTGATAAAGAGGCCCGCGGCGATCCCCACGCTCTCCTTTACATAGAAGTTCTTGCGCCTGGAACCGTCCGGGTTCACCCCGTACCGCTCCTCGAACAGCACCACGAGCCACGGAGCGATCTCCAGGTAGGGCTTGCGCTCGTCGGTGCCCAGGGGCTCGAGCGCCTCGAGCCAATCCGGTGGGAGACGCCCTCCCCGGTAGTTTTCTCGCTCCTCCGCCTCGGCGGCGTCGCGGATCGCAGCCTTGGTGGCAGCATCACCCACGATCACGAATCGCCAGGGCTGGCGGTGAGCCCCGGATGGGGCGGTCGACGCCGTCCGGATGAGGTCGTCGACCACCGATCGCGGCACCGGATCGGGGCTGAACATCCGCACGCTGCGGCGAGCGTCCATCTGCTCGTAGAACGCCCTGGCGCGAGCCTGCGTCTCCTCGATCGGGATGCGAGGCGGTCGATGCGGAATGAACGCCGGTCTCGGCATGCCCGGGCCACGATAGGTCGACCGCGTCTGCTGGACTATGAGGAGTGGCAGACCTCTCCGACAGTATCCCGCTGCTCGCCCTCCTGGTGGGGCTGGTGATCCTGGCGATGTTCCTGGCGGCCGCCGAGGCCGCCCTGCTCCGCGTATCCCCGGTGCGGGCCCGGGTGCGTGCCGAGGGGGGCGACCACCGCTCGGCACGGGTGGCCGCGCTCGTCGAGGACCTCCCCCGGGTCCTCAACGCCGTCCTCCTCGTGGTCCTGCTCACCCAGATCGGGGCAGCAACGGTCGCCGGCTACATCGCCGAGCGGCATTTTGGCAACCTCGGCGTCACGCTCGCCTCGGTCGGGCTGACGATGGTGATGTTCGTGTACACCGAGGCGATCCCCAAGACCATCGCCGTGCGCCGGCCACTCTTCGTCGCCCGCATCGTCGCCCTGCCCGTAGGACTGCTGACGAGGGCGATCCGCCCGGTCGTCGGGGTCCTCATCTGGTTCGCCGACCTCCAGGCGCCCGGCCGCGGCGTTATGGCCACTGCCGCCGTGAGCGAAGCAGAGCTACGCCGGATGGCGGCCGAGGCGGAGAGAGCCGGGGAAATCGACCCGTCGGACTTCGAGCTGATCGAACGGGCGTTTCGCTTGGGAGATGCCTCGGTCGCCGAGGCGCTCGTCCCCCGTACCGATGTCGTGGCGGTGTCTCAGGATGAGTCGATCGACACGGCCCTCGACCTCGCGCTCTCGTCGGGGCATCGACGCCTCCCCGTGTACGAAGCAAACCTCGACGAGGTCACGGGGATGGTCCGGCTTCGCGACCTCGCTGCTGCCGTGGCCGAAGGCGCAACCGGAACGGTGGCGTCCTGGCAACGAACAGCGCTGATCGTGCCAGAGACGAGACGACTCATCGACGTGCTGCGCGACATGCAGAACGAGGGCAACACGCTCGCGGTCGTGATCGACGAGCATGGAGGCACCACCGGGATCGTCACGGTCGAGGATCTCCTCGAGGAGTTCGTCGGTGAGATCGCCGACGGCGAAGGGTCCACCCCCGACATTTGGGCAATCGGCCCGGGCCGCTGGATGGTGCGGGGCTCCACCGACATCGATGAGCTGGAAGACATCGTCGGACTCGAGTTCGAGCGGGGCGAGTTCCACACGGTGGCTGGACTGATCCTCGACGCCACCGGCCGGATTCCTCGCCCCGGCGAGGCCATCGAGATCGGCCGCCTCCGCTTCCGGATCGCAGAGGCCACCCGGCGGCGGGTACGCCTCGTCGAGGTGCGAACGCTGCCCGAGTGACAGCGGCGACCTGCTGGACACACCCGTAGAGGGTCAGCGAATCTGTAAATCTCGAGGAACGCCGACCCGATGAGAGACTCGTGCTGGTTTGCATCAACTGTGTCCGCCCGGTGGTGTTTGGCGATCGCGGCTGGGAGCATCGCGACGGCACCTCCACCTGCCCGCGAGCAGCCGTAGCCTGGCCCCCTGCCGTGGACGACGAGGACGATGCCGACGACGGAGCCGAGACCGCTGCTTAGGGGGCTGACTCCTCCCGCGTGTGCCGCCGCGAGTCGTAGGGGACGAATCCAGCCCACTGGTATGTCAGCAGCCCCCGCGGATGCTCCAGGTTGGTCGACCGCACCCAGACCCGATCGGGCTCGTCGTCCCACGCGGCGTCTACTGCCGACGCCAGGAGGTGCTTACCGAGGCCTCGTCCGATGAAATCCGGTACGAGCCCAAAGTGGCGCAGCTCGACTTCTCCCTCCCGTCGGCGATCCAGCTCGAACGACCCGGCGGGAACACCCCCCATGTACAGCACGAAGATCTCGACCAGCTCGTGGGTGATCACCGCGAGCAGCTCGGCATCGTCCATTGCGGACCTCGCAGTCCACCCCCATCGCGAGCCGATGGCGTCGTACAGGTACCGATAGAAGCCGGTCGTGGGCTCTTCGAGGTGCAGGAGCATTCCCGACCGGTTGGGCCGGGTGACGGCAAGCGACGGTCGCGATCGCATCTCCAAGAACGTGGTAATGACCTCGGTCTGGGGCAATTACGGCCTCCCTCCAGCGCAGTCTTGCCGAGCGAAAGGGGTTCTGCCAGGGATGGGATCCCCCGCGGGATCGACAGCAGCGGTCAGCCGGCAACACCGATCCGGACGAGAACCGGGCGGTGGGTCGAGCCGAAGGCGGGTCCGGTGCGCCTATCCGCCGACCCCAGGCCGCGGGTGTGGAGCACGTGGTCGATCGGGATCATCAGAAAGCCCCATCCCTCGGGCCAGGTCGGCTGGAGCCCCCGACCCCGAAGGGTGTCGACGAGGCCGCCCCCCAACCGAAGCGCGCTGTAGGCGTGGGACCAGGGGGTGGCGTTGAGGTCGCCGACCACCACGACCTCGCCTGGCCTCATGGAGACCCACCCGGCCGCCCGTATCAGCAGTTCGTTGCGGGCCCGGGACCTCGCCACGCTCGTCGGCGACAGCGGATGAAGGCCGAGCAGGGTGATCCGCTCTGGCCCCAGATCGATCTCGATCACCGCCACCTCCCCACCGAGCTCCACTTCCAACAAGCGGGGCCGAAGATCTGGCCGGGCGAGCACCGTCACGCCGGCGAGGCGCGTGCGAGGGACGCTGGCGACGATCTGCAGTGGAAGGTTCGCGGCGCGAAAGGCGTCCTCCCACTCGAACGACGACTCGAAGACGAACACCACATCGGGCTGCTCCGACCCTATGAATTCGGCGACCGCCCCGCGGTTCGGGTTGGAGATGCCGCCGTTGAAGGTCATCACCTGGATGGTCGGCGACCCCTCGGCGATGGCCGGCGGCGCGTCAAGCTGGTGGGGAGCGAGTGAAAGTAGCCCTACGACCCCCAGCGCCAGCGTTGGCCACCCGGGACGCCAGGCTCGCCCCGCCAGCGCCACCGCGCCGCAGGCGACGAGCACGACCGACACCTGCGGCCTGAAGTTCGCCACCAGATCGAATACCCAGAACAGCGAACCCAGAAACGACAGGAGGAAGATCCCCCCGATCGCGGCTCCGGCCCAGCCGACGCCGAGACCGACGGCGTGGAGCACCAGGCGAACCCTTCCCGGGCGGCCGGTGGTCAGACCGCTCCAATGCGAGCGGCGAGCTTTCGATAGAAGGCGACCGCAGCAGAGGCGTCGGCTATCCGGACCCGCTCCGCGGTGCCGTGGATCCGCGACATGTCGTCGAGAGTGACCCGGAAGGGCGTGAATCGATAGACGTCGTCGGCGATCGGGCAGAAGAACCGCGAGTCGGTGGCCCCGAGCAGAATCCATGGAGCCACCGTCACGCCCGGGAACACCTCGTCGATCGTCCGGCTGAGCGCGGTGAACCCTGTCGACCCGGTCGACGACATCGGCGGCGGGTCCGAAGCGACGCCGCCGAAGCCGTGATGCGAGAAGGCAACGCCGTCGCCGACGACCCTTCGGACATGATCGAGGACTCCAGCAACGGTGTCACCGGGGAGGATCCGGAAGTTGATCACCGCCCTGGCCTCCTGCGGGAGCACATTGGCCTTCACCCCGCCTGAGACCATCGTCGCCGCCGCCGTGGTTCTGATCAGCGATGACGTCATCGGCGACGCGGAGAGACGGCGCTCGACCAGTCCGCCGAATCTCCCGGGGTTGCGGAGCAACGCGCCACGAGGCCCGCGCATCACCGAGGCGAGAGCCCGCAGCAACGGTCGTTGCACATCGAGACGAGCGGGCATCGGGTTGTCCTCGATGCTCTTGATCGCCGCCGCCACCAGGCCCACAGCGGTGTGGCGCGGCGGCATGGAGCTGTGCCCACCTTCGGCCCGGGCCGAGATCTCCACGTCGAGCGACGCCTTCTCCCCGATCCCGACGAGCGCGATGTCGGAGGTGACTCCCGGCAGCAGCTCCTCGCCGATCGCCCCGCCCTCGTCGAGCACGAGCGAGAACCGGACGCCCCGCGACGAAAGAAGATCGGCCGCAGCGGCGGCACCCGAGCCTCCCGACTCCTCATCGTGCCCGAGGAAGACATAGATCGACGGCACGGGTGCGAATCCGTCTCTGATCAGGCCCTCCACGGCGCCGAGCAGCGCGATCAGCGGTCCCTTGTCATCGAGGGCCCCCCTACCCCAGAGATACCGCTCGTCGCGATGACCCGAGAACGGGTGATGCGGCCAGCCGTCCTCGGTGCCTGGCTCCACCAGAACCACGTCCTGGTGTGCCATCAACAAGAACGGAGGGGCATCAGGATCGGACCCCGGCCAGCGGAAGAGCAGGGAGTGCCCGGCCACCACCTCCCTGTCCAGATGGCGATGGAACAGTGGGAACGCCCCCTCCAGGAAGTCTCGGAAGCGATCGAAGGTCTCGACGTCGTAATCGCCCCCGGTGGAGACCGTGGGGATGTGGATCGCGGCGGCGAGCGTCTCCAGGAACGCCTCACCGGCGGCATCCGGTGGCATGATCGGCCGTAGCGACGGCTCGTCAGGTGCCCGTGACCACCGCCGGCGGAGCGCCGAAGCAGCAGCCGCGCCGATACCGGCGCCCGCGATCAATCGCACCTTCTTGCGCGAGGTCATGGAGTCAGGCTACCGGCCGCCATCTTGGTCTCCGGAGGCGACAGCGTCATCCTCCTATCGTCGCACCGTGCAATGGCTAGATCGCGCAGCCGAGCTCGCCACAGCGCGGACCCCTCCCGCCAAGCGGCCGTTCAATCTGGGATGGGGTGACGAGGAGGTGATCGCCCACTACCTGGCCAACGCGGTCACGGTTCCCGCGGTGCGTTCCATCGACCTCTCGATCCGGCCGGTCCGGCGCGGCGGAGAGGTCGTCATCCGCGACGTCTCGTTCACCAGCCCCCACGACCTGCTCCCCGAGGAGACGCGGGTCGTGCGGGCACGCTGGGTTACGACCCACCCCGAGCCAGACCGGGTTGTGATCCTTCACGCCCCCTGGAACGACGAGACCTATTCGACCCGGATGCGATTCGCCCGCGATCTGCTCCCGCGTGGCATCGCCTCGATCCTCCCCCAAAACCCGCTGTACGGCGACCGGAGTCGGCGCGAGCGCTCCGGGTCGCCGGTTCCCTTCGTGAGTGACTTCTGCCTGCTCGGAAGGGGCGCAGTCCTGGAGGGGCGGGCGCTGGCACGGCACCTGCACGAGGCGGGACACCATGTCGGCGTCTCCAGATTCAGCATGGGTGGGAACATCGCCGGCTTCGTGGGACACTCGTCGACTTCCCGGTGGCGATTGCCCCCCTGGCCGCTTCCTAGCCGGCCGGCCCCCCGTTCATGAGCGGCTTAATGCGCACCACTCTCTCCTGGGGAGCGCTGGGCGGCGAGACGACGGAGACCCGGGAGCGTCTCTCGGAGGTGGTGCATGCCGGCTCGATCCTCAACCATCCCCCGGCGCCGCACACCCGATGGGCGGGGCTGGTCGCCGGCACCCGCGACGGCTTCGTGCCCTCGGCGGCGGTGCACGCAGTGCACCGCCATTGGCCCGGCTCCGAGCTGGAGTGGGTGAATGCCGGTCACGCCAGCCTCCTCCTCAGATTTCGGTCGCGTCTGGTCGACGGCATCGTCCGGGCGTTCGATCGGGTGCAAGCCGAAGGCTGAGGTCACCGAGCCGGCCGAGCGGCGAGGTCCGCCACCACGAACGCCAGCCCGCTGAGGCCGGGCGGGCGAGAGCAGCGTGTCGTTGGGCACAGCAGCAACAGATCCTGAGCAAGTGCCGGCCAGCGCGCCCCGCAGGAGCAGGCAGCCGGCAAGCCACCGACGCTCACCCGAGGTCACCGGGCACATGCCACCGAGGCACCGCGGTGGTGCCCCAGCCGACCGATAGGCTCGGGTGCGTGGTGAAGAACGAGACGACCGTCGAGGCCGCAGGCCGAGAGATCCGGGTTTCGAGCCCGACCAAGGTCCTGTTCCCCCGGCATGGATGGACCAAGCTCGACCTGGTCCACCACTACCTCCGTTGCGCGGAAGGGGCCGTGCGCGCGGTGTCTCACCGACCCACCTCTCTCAAACGATGGCCGGCCGGCGTCACAGAGGATTTCTTCTTCACCAAACGGGCCCCGTCGACGATCACCCACTCCCACCCCGTGCGGTTCCCCTCGGCACGACCGGGGGTTATGCCCTATGTCGTCGACGTCGCCGACATCGTCGAACAGGTGCAACTCGGGGTGATCGATCTCAATCCATGGAACGCGCGGATCGACGATCTCGACCATCCCGACGAGCTGCGCCTCGATCTCGACCCGACCGAAGGATTCGACTTCGAGCATTGCCGGGAGGTGGCACACGCGGTCCACGATCTGCTCGAGGAGAAGGGCCTGGTCGGGTGGCCCAAGACTTCGGGATCGCGCGGCATCCATGTGTACGTCCGACTCCGGCCCGAGTGGGATTTCTTCCAGGTCCGAAGGGCGGCGCTGGCCCTAGGACGGGAACTGGAGCGGAGGATGGACCTCGTGACCACCGAGTGGTGGAAGGAGGAGCGTTCGGGCGTCTTCATCGACTACAACCAGAACGCTCGCGACAAGACGATCGCCGCGGCGTACTCGGTCCGCCAGACCGGTCTGGTCTCGACACCATTCTCCTGGGACGAACTCGATGAGATCGACCCGGCCGCGATGACGCTCGACGCCTTTCCCGACCGTTGGTCGTCCCGGGGCGATCTCACCGAGGGGATCGACGATTCGGCCGGCGATCTGGCCATGGTCCTTGCGATGGTTGCCGCAGACGAGGAGAAGGGGCTGGGGGACGCACCCTGGCCGCCCCACTATCCGAAGATGCCGGGCGAACCGCCGCGCGTCCAGCCCAGCAAGCGCAAGATGAAGGAGTAGAAGAGGCGCAATTCGCAATTCGCAATTCGACAGACGCCCCAACTCTGAGAGACGCGACTGGTCGGCTCTTGCGGGAAGCGGGAGACGGGAAGCGGGAGACGGGAAGCGCTACCCGTCGCCACCGGATCTCTTGCTAATCGCCAATCACCACTCGCCACCCCCGGCCTTACCCACAGGGGTCGACGCGGGGGTTTACCCTCCGAGTCCGTGATCGATCTCCTCCCCACCTCCCTGCCGGACGTCGTCCTCGTTCGCCCGAAGCACCACGAGGACGCTCGCGGCTTCTTCTCCGAGACTTTCCGCGCCGAATGGTTCCCCGGGCTCACCTTCGTCCAGGACAACCATTCGTACTCGAGGCTGCGCCACACCATCCGCGGTCTCCATTACCAGAGACCTCCGCTGGCTCAGGCAAAGCTGCTCCGGGTGATCAGCGGCCGTATCCGCGACATCGCCGTGGACCTGCGGCGCGACTCCCCGACATTCCTTCAGCATGTCGCCATCGAGCTGGCGGCGTCGAGCGGTGAGCAGTTGCTGGTACCCACGGGTTTCGCCCACGGCTTCGTGACGCTCGAGGCCGAAACGGTTGTCCTCTACAAGACCACCACCTACTACTCCGAGGAACACGACTGCGGCATCGCTTGGGACGACCCGTTGCTCGCGATCGACTGGGGCGGGATCGACGACCCGATCGTCTCCGACCGCGACTCCGCCCACCCTCCGTTCGACCCGGGCGAGTCGCCCTTCACGATTGGGGCCACACGATGAGCAAGAAATACCTCGTGACGGGGGGCGCCGGGTTCATCGGCTCGAACTTCATCCGCCAGGTGCTCGCCGAGGAGCCCGGCGCGCAAGTGACGAATCTCGACCTGCTCACGTACTCGGGTGTCCAGGCGACGGTGGACGAGCTGGATGTCGACCCCCGGCACAGCTTCGTCAAAGGGGACGTTGGCAACCCGGACACCGTGGAGCCTCTCGTGGCCGAAGCCAATGTGATCGTCCACTTCGCCGCCGAGACCCATGTCGACCGCTCGATCACGGGACCCGGGCCGTTCCTGGAGACGAACGTGGTTGGAACCGGCATCCTCATCGACGCTGCACGCAAGCATGGCGTGGAACGGTTCATCCACGTCTCGACCGACGAGGTCTATGGGTCGTTGCCCAACGGCAGCGCCGCCGAGGATCGTCGGCTCGACCCGTCGTCGCCCTACGCAGCGTCGAAGGCGGCGGCCGATCTTCTAGTTGGGGCCTACCGGACGACCTACGGGTATTTGCCGATCGTCACCCGCTGCACCAATAACTTCGGCCCGTACCAGTTTCCCGAGAAGGTCATCCCGCTGTTCGTGACAAATCTGCTCGACGGCAAGAAGGTGCCGCTCTACGGCGACGGGCGCAACGAACGCGATTGGCTCCATGTGAGCGACCATTGCCGGGCGATCCGCCTGCTCGTCGACGAGGGCGTTCCCGGCGAGATCTACAACGTCGGCGCCGACAATCACCTCACGAACCTGGAACTCACCCGGCGGATACTCGAGGCGCTCGGCGCGGACGAGTCGATGGTCGAGCGGGTCCCCGACCGTCCGGGACACGACCTGCGGTACGCCGTGGACTCGTCGAAGATCCGACGGCTCGGGTGGGGGCCGGATCGGGACTTCGAAGGGCGGCTGGCCGAGACGATCGAGTGGTACCGGTCCCGCCGCGACTGGTGGGAACCGCTCCGGGAACCGCAATGAAGGGTGTCGTGCTGGCCGGAGGCAGGGGCTCACGCCTGCGCCCCATCACTTACTCGATGGCGAAACAATTGGTCCCCGTGGCCAACAAACCGGTAATCCGGTATGGCCTCGAGGATCTCGTCGACGCCGGCGTCATCGATATCGGGATCGTGATCTCCCCCCACACAGGAAATGAGATCCGGGCCGTGGTGGAGACCCTGGCGGAGGAAATCGGGTTCACCCCGACCTTCATCGTCCAGGACGAGCCACTCGGGCTGGCACACGCCCTCCTCGTGGCGCTCCCGTTCGTCGACGGGGAGGACTGCCTCATGTACCTCGGCGACAACCTGGTCAAGGGCGGCGTCGCCGACGTCGCCCGCGACTTCGCTGAGAACGATCCCAACTGCCAGATCATGCTCTCGTCCGTGCCCAACCCGTCGGCGTTCGGGGTCGCCGACGTAGCGCCTGATGGGTCGGTGCGGCGGCTCGTGGAGAAGCCCTCGGTCCCTCCGTCGGATCTGGCTCTGGTGGGCGTCTACCTGTTCGACGCAACCATCGCCGAGGCGGTACGCGCCATCGAGCCCTCCGCTCGCGGCGAACTCGAGATCACCGACGCCATCCAGTACCTGATCGACACCGGCAGGACGGTCCGTCACTCGGTGGTCAGCGGATGGTGGAAGGACACCGGCACCAAGGAGGACCTTCTCGCCGCCCAGCATCTCGTCATCGCCGAGTTGAGCCGAAACATCGAGGGAGAGGTGATCGACTCCGAGGTGCAGGGAGCCATTCATGTCGGCGCCAACTCGCGCGTCGCCGACTCCGAGATCGTCGGTCCGGTGGTGATCGGGGAAGGGGTCACAGTGACCCGATCGCGGATCGGACCGGAGACCTCGATCGGCGACGAGTGCGTGATCACCGACTCCACGATCGAACGGTCGATCGTGATGGGCGGATCCAGGGTCGCCGGATGGTGGCTCCGCGCGTCGATAATCGGCCGGGGCACGACCCTCAGGAGTACGGCGCCTCAGGCGTTCGCCGAGATGATGCTCGGCGAGCATTCGGAGATCACCGAATCGTGATGCTGCTCACCGGTGCCACCGGCCGGCTGGGAACCTGCTTCAAGGCCCTGCTCGCGGACCCCCACAGCCCGTCCCGATCGCAGTTCGACCTGGGCCTGCCCGACACGCTCGAGCTGTTTCTCGGCGACATGCGTCCCGACGGGATCATCAACTGCGCGAGCTACACCGCCGTCGACTTGGCCGAGGCCGAGCCGGAGGTGGCCCACAGAGTCAACGCCACTGCCGTGGGCGTCATGGCGTCGTACGCCGCCACCGCCGGCATCCCGTTTGTCACCTTTTCGACCGATTACGTTTTCGACGGCGAAGCAACGAGGCCGTATGTGGAGTCGGACCGGACGGCGCCAATCAACGTGTATGGAGAGTCGAAGGCAGGGGGCGAGCGAGCCGCCTTGAGGGCATATCCCGGCGCCCTCGTCGTGCGCACCTCGTGGCTGATGTCGGCGACCCATCCCAGCTTCGCCACGCAGATCGTCGAACGCGCCGTGGCGGGGCCGGTGCCGGTGGTGGTAGACGAGATCGGGTCGCCGACCTTTGCCGCAGATCTGGCGGTCGCCACCCTCGCCGCCCTCGACGCCGGAGTCTCGGGCCTCCTTCATCTGGCGAACACCGGAGCGGCATCCCGGTACGACCTGGCCCGCGCCGCCTGTGCCGCCGCCGGGCTCGACCCCGCGATGGTGCAACCAGTCCCGGCCGCCGAGTACCCGCGGCGAGCGAAGCGTCCCCGCTACTCCGCCCTGGCGTCCGAGCGTCTCGAGCGGTTCGGCCTGACGCCGCTGCGTGGATGGAGGGAGACACTGGCCGATGTCCTAGCCGCCTGGCCGATTCGGTAGCCGCCCGCAGCTACCGGCGCAGCGCCGCCGCTGAGAGACCCAGGAACGCCACCGCCTCACCGGTTAGAAAGCCAATGGCGACCCGGAGCGACGGTTCGCCCCGGCTCACGATGACTGCCAGAGCGGCAGCACCGAGAGCACTCAGCCAGACCAACGCCATTCGCCCGGTTGCACCGCGGCCCACCAATACCTGCGTGGTGACGAGCCCGAAGATCCCCACGGTCACCGCGGCGGCGGCGAGCCCGGTAAGCCACGGCTCGGGGCGGAAGTCGGCCCCGTAGAGCCACTCGACCACCGCCGGGCCGACCAGGGTAGCCACCGCGCCAGTGGCCAGGGCGAGAACGGTGCCGATGCCCAGGAGCCGGCGTACCCAGCGGTCGAGGGCGCGGACGTCGCCTGCCGCGGCGAGAGTGGTGGCGGTCGGCAGGATTCGCGCCAACAGGTTGTATGAAGCGCTCATGGGCCCGCGAAACAGGGTGGTCGTCACAAAGAACACGCTGATCGCCGCGGCCGACGCCTCGAGGGCGCCCACCACGAGCGGTCCGGCGGCAAGCACGGTCTGCGATGCCGCGGTCGAGATCAAGAACCCGATCATGAATCGACGATCGGTTGCGCCGCCCTCCTGGCGCTCGACGCGCGGGGGCCGCGATGCTCGCCGCCACGGCCGCAGCAGGACGACTACTAGGGGCGATACCGCCAACGCCCACGACATCGCCACCGGCCCGAGTCCCGCCACGGCGACGATCACGGCTCCGGTCACCTTCGCCAATGCGTCGAGCGACACGAGGACCCCGTAGGCGAAGAAGCGGCGGCTGCCCGCGAAATGGCCGCGGGCGATCGCCAGCAAACCGTGCCCGATAAACATCCCCACCGCGACCGGGACATACGCCAGATCGCCGTCCAGGAGGCGGTCGGCGGCGACAAGGGCGAATCCGGCGCCAAGCAGGGCGGCACCGCCGATCACAGACGCGACAAGCCTCCCCACGGGAGACCGGCTGTGTCCCGAGAGCACCAGAGCGCGGATCACGAACTGCTCAACGGGCAAGAGGAAGATGGTGACGCCGAGGAACAGCAGCGTCCACATGACCGACACCGGTGCGAAACCCTCGGCCCCCAGCGACCTGCCTCCGACCACCTGGAACACGATGGCGCCGGCTGCGCTGACCAGGGTCCCCACGAACATCATCGACGTTCCCGCCCGATAGGAAGCTGCAGTCTCCTCGGGCGGAACGAATCCGATCACGGGCGGGACGATACCCAGCGGGAATCGCCGGGGCTCTTGGAGAAGCGGAGTGGCTCGCCCCGGGATCGGGTACCGGCTCGCCACCGTCTTAGGCCTGATGGAGCCAGCGAGATATGACCCCTCACGATGGAGGGCGCGATCCGGCGATCGAACGGCGCACCCGACCGGGCCCGCGTGCCAGCGCCCACCAAAAGCCGCAGCCGTATCCGACTTGCATCAGCCCTGCTGCGACGACCACGGGGGGCGCCAGGGTGCCCGCGGGCAGTGACGCCGCCAGCAGTACGAGGAGCCAGGCGCCGCCGAGCACCGCCAGAGGCCACCAGGTACCGACTGCGGTGAGGAGCCCGGTCGCCACCAGGCCGAGGACGAGAGCGGCAGGTGCCAGCGGGCGCCAGGAGGGGAAGCGGCGGTTGGCCCACAGGAGCTCGGCCTTGGCCTGCCCGTAGCGGAAGTGCTGGCGGAGCAACCCTCCAGGGGTGGCGCGCGGCCGGTACCGGCTCGTGATCCCGGGGTCGAGGAGCACAGATCGCCCCGAGCGCCGCATCCGGTAGTAGAAATCGGCGTCCTCACCGGCGCCGGAGGGGAACGATCGGAGGCCTCCGAGTCGGAGAAACTCCTCTCTCCGCACCGCCCCCAGGTACACCGTGTCGACCTCCCCCGCGGAACCCGGCTTGTGGAACCTGGCGGGGCCAGTGGTGAACGGCGAGACCATCGCCGCCGTCACCGCTCGGCCGAAGCGAGTCGTCCCCTGGGGATGCAACGCCCCGCCCACCGCCCCGGCGGACGACGCCAGGAGCGCCGCCACCGATGCGCTCACGTAGTCGGGCGGGTAGAGGGTGTGGCCGTCGACCCGTACCAGGACCTCCGCGGTCGTGGCCGAGGCGGCGAGGTTGATTCCTGGCGATTGCCGTCGGAGCGGGTTGTCGATCACGGTGAGCGGAAGCTCCTCGGCCCACTCCTCCAGCCGTCGGCGAGTGCCGTCGGTCGAGCCGCCGTCGGCGACAACGATCTCCAGCGGCCCCCGATAGTCCTGCGCGGAGATGGATCGCAGGCACTCGTCGATCGACCCTGCCTCGTCGAGAACGGGGAGGACCAGGGCCACCGATGGTAGAGATTCCGGCACGCCCGTGACGATACCGGGGCAGGGTCAGCCTGGCCCGCACGGTGTCTAGCCGCGGTGGGGCGTGTGGTACCAGCCGGCCACCCAGCGACTGACGAGCTGGACCGGCAGCCACAGGAGGGCAAGCACGACCAGAACCGGGTAGCGCACGATCCACCGCGGCGCCACTCCGTCGCGGAACAGGAACGAGATGGGCAGGACGAATTGCAGCACGGCGATGCCCGCCCAGACCTCCCACGGCCACAGCAGGTCGGTGGTCGCCACCACGGCGACGACGGCAAGAAGAGCGGAAACCCCGGCGACCAGCGTCCGGCTCGGCTGGACGAGGCGGAGTGCGAGATCGGCCGGCCCCCACCGCCGCCGCCTGAGGGCGGCTCCGGCAAGGCGCATCGCATGGCGCCGAGCCGAGGCCCTTTTGCCTGCCGCCCAGCGAGCCCGCTGCCGGACGGCCACGCCGGCACCGAGCGGCTTCTCGTCGTGGACCCGGACGTCGTGGACCCAGTGGACTCGTACCCCTTCGAGCGTCAGCCGCGCTGTGAGGTCTTGATCCTCGACGAGCGACGCGCCGATCCCGCCGGCGGCTTCCAGGGCCGCGGCGGTGAGACACATCCCTGTCCCACCGAGGTCCACCGGCCACGCCAGGTTGTGGCGCGAGAGCTGCACCATCCGGTTGCTCGCCCAGTACGACAGCGCCGTGGCCATGGAGATCCACGACGCCCCGGGGTCGGTGGCATCGAGGTACACCTGGACGACCGCAGCTCCGGAATCCAGCTCGTCGGAGAGGCGGACGAGAATGTTCGGGGGCACGTGATTGTCGGCGTCGATCACCACCACCGCCTCATCGGGGCCGATCGGCCGCTGCTCGAGGAACCATGCGAGGGCGGCTCCCTTGCCGCCGGGTCCGTCGACGCGCTCGGCGACCTTGGCGCCCGCATCTCTCGCCACGACGGCCGTGCCATCCGAGCAGCGGTCGGCGATCACCCACACCTCATACAGGTTCGACGGGTACTCCCCCAGACGCACATCACTCACCGCCCGTCCCACGACTCGCTCCTCGTCGTGTGCGGGGATCAGCACGACAAAGCGGCGGCGGCGATCTCCGACCGGCGGCGGCTTGGGCGTCCGCCATCCGGCGAGTGCGGTGATCGTGGTGTATGCGACCAACGCGGCCAGCACTGATTGGAGGACGAATGCGACAGCTCGCAGCATCGCCGCTGGAGAGTACCCACCGGTTCGGCTTCACCCGGTCACAGACGGCTCAACGGCCCCGGAGCGTCGACTTCGAGCGAGAGCCCGGAGGGAGAAGGCGGGCCACAGCCACGGCGATCCAGAGAAGGCCGATCACGTACAGCCCAAAGGCGAATCTGAACTCCTCGGCGGGCGTGGTGACGGCGACGTTCGCCAGCTGGAACCCAAACAACGCGATACCGGGCCCAAGACCGTTGAGCCGACGCCGCCAGCCCATCCATGCCAAAACCGCCAACCCGCCCACGATGGCCAACCCCGGCCGCCAGGTGAGCCACAACCGGCCGGCGGGCTCGGCCCACCGAAAGACGGCCAGAGTCACCGCGTAGGCCCGATCCGAAATGGGTCGCCTGACGATGCCGAGGTCGTTGGGCGCGATCTCGAATGGGGGCCGGTGGAAGTACCCATCGTCCGGCTGCCAGGGGACGACCAGATACGAGGCGGCACACCACCTATGCCCGAGCACGGTGTCGAGATCGCGGAGATAGGTGTCGGCGACCAGCCGGCGGAATCGACCGGGGTCGGCAGCGATGACCTCCGCATCGAATTCCGGAGAGAACACGAGCGGTGTCGAATCGTGGCAGTCGTACCCGGTCCTCCACACATCCAGCGGAGCGATCGAAGCCAGGTAGTCGACCTCCGCCTCGTCGAAGTTCCCCGGTTCATGGCGGTACGAAGCAGCGACATCGGAGATGAACACGGTCGCCGGCTCAATCGATCCACGATCGACACCCATCAGCGGATAGAGCAACAGGGTCACCGCGACCACCACTGCTCCCGCTGCACCGGCTGCCGGGAACACCCCGCTCCGCTTCCTCCGCCGGAGCCAGACGAGAGTGGCGAGGAACGGGACGGTGGTGAGGAACCCGTTGTGACGCAGCAGCCAGACTGCCCCAACAGCCAGTCCTAGCCGGATTGGCGGCCAGCGCTGTTCCCAGCGCTCCGGCCGGGCGGCGAAACCCAGCGTCTCGCCAAACGCCCAAAGCAGGGCGATGGTGAAGGGCACGTCCTTCCAGATGGCGATGGTGGTCGCACTCACCGCCGGTAGGGCCGCGATCGCCACGACCAGGCCTCCCGCCCACCCGGGAGCGAGTCCCAGTTCGCTCAATCGACCGGCGAGGAATGCCAGCACCGCGGCGAGGAGCATCACCTGGATCAGGCTGATGGCTCCCGGGTGGTCCCACACCCGGGTGACGATCCACATCAGAATCGTGTGGATCGCCGGGTGCTGGTTGGAGAACTCGGACCGCTCCACCTGCCCGAGCTGATCGACGGTGTCGCTCGAGACGAACCCAGGGAACCACCCGAGCCACCACAGAAGGGGTGGAAACAGCGAGAGGGAGCCGAGGAGGACGGCCTGCCGCCTGGCGGTCTGCCGACGGAACCAGGTGAAGATCGCCGTCACGGGCAGAAAGCCTAGGACCCGCCCCCGGAAGGGCAGGCGCCCCCGCACCGGCCGACCGCACCGGGGGTACCGACGGCAGCCCCGCCTGCAACCGCCTTGTGCCATGAGAAGCCACGAGATTCCCCCCTCAAGGCCGCCACCCTTCATGACGATGGGTAGTCATTATGGCTACTCTGCGTGTGCGGGCCAGGATGGCCACCATCATCGCCCTCTTCGTCGCGCTGGCTTCGCTGGCGGGGGCCGAATCGGCGGACGCCGCAGGCGACCCCGCGGTCGATTCCCAGCAGCTCGTCTACGAGATCAATCTCGCTCGCTGGAACCCTGCCGCCTACATCGAGCGCTCCGGGAACACGTCGTTCCCCAACGGGACCCTGGCCCGCCCGCCGATGGCCCTCAACCCCGACCTCGCCGCGTCTGCCGCCTTCAAGGCGAACGAGATCGCCGACAACGGCTATTTCGCCCACCAGAGCGCGGTGACCGGCAAGTGGCCCAACGAGCTCGCCCGTGACCACGGATACCAGCTGCCCACCTGGTTCAGCGACGACACCAACAACATCGAGTCGCTCCACGGGGGCAGCCCAGACCCATTCGCCGTCCTCGGCAGCTTCGCCGGCTCGCCGAGCCACGCCAAGCACATCTTCGGAGGCGGAGGGTTCGCTGCGTACGACGAGGTCGGAGTCGGGCGTAGCTCCAACCTCAACTACTGGGCCGTGCACAGCGCGCAGGCCGGAGGCACCGATCAGGTATTCGTCACCGGCGTTGTCTACGACGACCTCGACGGCAACGGCCGCATGGACCTAGGTGAGGGGATCGGTGGGGTGGGCGTCACCGCCGGGACGGCCTCCACGGTCACGAATGCGGGCGGCGGCTATGCCCTGCATGTCACTCCCGGCACCATCACCGTCGTCGCGTCCGGCCTACCGTCTGCCACCGTGACCGTCGCTCAACACAACGTCGGCGTCGACTTCGTGGTGGGAGACGCCACGCCGATCGTCCGGGCCTACCAGCTGTGCCAGGGGCTCGAGCCGACGATCCTCGGCACGAACCGAGACGACGTGCTCCACGCCACCGAAGGGGTCGACGTGATCCACGGCCTGGGCGGCGACGACACCGTCGTTGGGCTGTCCGGCGACGACATCGCCTGCGGCGTCGGCGTCGGAGGCACCGAGGGCTCGACCGAAGCCCCCAGCGGGGGCGACACGGTGGTCACCGTCGCCGCCGATGGCCGCTGGTACCGGCGTGACTCGCTGGCTTCGAGCGCCCCGGTGCAAGTCTTCTACTACGGCAACCCCGGCGACGTCCCCTTCACCGGCGACTGGGACGGTGACGGCTTGAAGACACCCGGCCTGTTCCGCCAGTCCGACGGGTTCGCCTACCTGCGCAGGTCCAACACCCAGGGCAACGCCGACATCACGTTCTTCTTCGGCAACCCTGGTGATGTGCCGATCGTCGGCGACTACGACGGTGACGGCCGCGACACGCTCGCCATCTACCGGCCCTCGCAGGGACGGGTCTACATCATCAACAAACTCGGTATCGACGGTGGCGGGCTCGGGGCCGCCGACTTCTGGTTCGAACTCGGCAACCCCGGTGATCAGCCGTTCGTCGGCGACTTCGACGGCGACGGGATCGACACCATCGGGATGTACCGGCCCCCGACCGGCCAGGTGTTCCTCCTCAACTCGCTCGCTGGAGGCGCGGCCGACGTCACCTTCTCCTTCGGGAACGCGGGCGACGTGATGATCGCGGGTGACTGGGATGGAGATGGTGTCGACACGGTTGCCGCATATCGCCGGCAGTCGGGCACAATCCATTTCAAGCTCAGGCACGTCACCGGGCCCGCCGATTACTCCCTCACGGTCGGAAGCTACGCAGGAGCCGCAGGAGCATGATCCGAGTCGACGCACGACGGATGGTGATCGCCGTGGTCATGGTGGTGCTCGGCACCACCGGGACCTCGGTCGCGGAGGAGCCCGTCCCAGAGGCCGACGCCGGAGGTTCCTTCTACGGCGGCATCTACTCCTCCGAGTTCTGGGCGCAGGACGACCTCAACGATCTCAACGCCGCCGCCGGCGCCAAGGTCACGTTTGGCGGCACATTCCACTCGGTCCAGGAGAACACCGGACCACATGTCGCCGGTCAGTGGTCCAACACCCGGGTCATGCTGGACGAGGTGTGGAAGGCCCAGGCGACCCCCTTCGCCAACCTGACGATCCCTGCCACCGCGAGTTCGATCGCCGCCGGCACCTGGGACGCCAAGATCACCGAGTGGGCGGGACACGTCAAGGGGTACCTCGACCTCGGAGGTGGGCGCTCGCTCATAATCGCTCCCCTCCAGGAGATGAACGGCAACTGGACCTCGTACGGCTGCAACCCGACGAGCTTCCGTACCGCCTACAAGCGCATCGTCGACATCTTCCGCAACATGGGCCTCGGCGAGACCAAGGTCCGCTGGGCGTTCGCCCCCAACGGGTGGACCACCCCTGGTTGCGGGTCGATCGCCGACTACTACCCCGGTCACGACTACGTCGACTTGACGGCATTCTCGGCATACAACTTCGGCGCAGAGACGGGATCGCAATGCGTCGACGGCGCCTTTGGCTGGGAGACCCCCTATCAGGTACTGAACTCTCCGACCCAGGCACTGCGTTCGATAGCACCCACCAAGCCGATCATCGTGGCTCAGACCGCCGCTCCCCGATCAGGCTGCGGTGCCACCGCCCAGAACGGTGGGCAGGACCAGTGGGCACGCGACCTCTTCGCCTTCGTCCGCGACGACCCCAACCTCGTCGGCCTCGTCTGGTTCAACTTCGACAACACATCAACCGGCGAGACCGACTGGCGAGTGTGGACCGGTTCGAGCGCCACACAAGGATGGAAGGACGCCATGGCCGGCACCAGCCACGAGTGGCCCCTCTCGTGGTTCCAGGCGGGCCAGATCGTGATCGACGCACCGCCAGGTCCGTGTCCGAAGAACAAGACCTGTGACACGGTGGTGTTCGTGTCGCAGTATGGGGAGTGGTTCCGCCATAGCACGCTGGAGGCGGGTGACCCGGTGTCCTCGTTCGTCTTCGGCAACCCCGGTGACATCCCGTTCATGGGCGACTGGAACTGCAACGGCACCAAGACCCCCGGCCTCTACCGCCAATCCGACGGATTCGTCTACCTACGCAACACCAACACCCAGGGCAACGCCGACATCACCTTCTTCTTCGGCAACCCCGGCGACGTCCCCATCGTCGGCGACTTCAACAAGAACGACTGCGACACCGTCTCGATCTACCGGCCCTCACAGGGACGCTTCTTCATCATCAACCAGCTCGGACAGAACAACGGCGGGCTCGGCGCCGCCGACTACGACTTCTACTTCGGCAACCCCTACGACCAGCCCTTCGTCGGCGACTTCGACGGCGACGGGCAGGACACCATCGGCCTGTACCGGGTCTCCACCGGGTTCGCCTACTTCCGCAACTCGCTCGACACCGGCAACGCCCACTTCGCCTTCTTCTACGGCAACCCCGGCGACATCATCCTCGCCGCCGACTGGGACGGCGACGGCGACGACACCGTCGCCGTCTACCGGCCCTCCAACGGCAGGCTCTACGTCAACCTCAACAACGGCCCCGGAGCCGCCAACTACACCCTCTACGTAGGGCCGTACGCCGCCGCATCCCGAGCGTGAGCCACGGCCGGCAAGTCCAGCCGGCACCGTGCGGGACCGAACCCCGCCACAAGCCCCCGCGGAGGTACCCTGCCGCCGGTCCATGAAGCCCGTCATCAACCTCAGCCTCGTCCTCGGCCTCCTCGCTCTCACCTTGGCTTCGGGGTAACTCGGGAAGGGTCTCGGCGCGGTCCGAACTCGAGCGTCATCTACCCTTCCCAGGCCACGGAATCCAGCACCGGATCGGGATCCTCATGACGCCAAAGCTCTCTTCGTCGAAGGCCGACGGGCGACGGCTCTCATCGTGAGCGCCCGCCTCGCGAGCAACGACATCGCCCGTCACGTCGCATCGGTCAGGGAGGTCGTGATGGATGCTGTGCGATCGGTGGTCGACAGTGGATGGTTCGTCCTCGGTCCCCGCGTCCGCGAGTTCGAGAAGGACTTCGCAGAATTCGTCGGCGCCGGGGATTGCATCGGCGTCGGCAACGGGACCGACGCGATCGAACTAGCCCTGAGGGCGACGGGAGTCGCACCGGGATCCGAGGTGGTGACCGTCGCCAATGCCGGCGGTTATGCCAGCGCTGCGATCCGGTCGATCGGCGCCACCCCGGTGTATGTCGACGTCGACCCTGAGACACTTCTCGTGTCCCCGGAAGCGGTCCGAGGGACCCTGGGCGAGGCGACGGCGGCGATCGTCGTGACCCACCTCTACGGCCGCGTGGCTCCAGTGGACCAGATCGTCGGAATCGCCGGCGATCGCGCCGTCCCAGTCATCGAGGACTGCGCCCAGGCCCACGGCGCCACGGTCGGCGGCGCCCATGTAGGGACCGTCGGGACCCTCGGGTGTTTCAGCTTCTACCCCACCAAGAACCTCGGGGCCCTCGGGGATGCCGGGGCGATCGTGGGCGACGACCAGGATCTGATGGGACACGTCCGACGACTGCGCCAGTACGGCTGGTCGCAGAAGTACCACCGCACGGAGCCCGGCGGTCGGAACAGCCGCCTCGACGAGCTGCAGGCGGCGGTCCTGTCGGCCCTGCTCCCCAATCTGGACGAATGGAATCGCCGTCGCTGCGAGATTGGGCTGGCGTATCGGGACGGGATCTCGCACCCGGACATCCGTCACGTCCCGATCCGTGACGGGGACGTCGTCCACCTGGCGGTGGTTGAGACCGGCCGACGCCAATCGCTCGAGGCACACCTCGGAGGCCTCGGCATCGCCACTGACGTCCACTACCCGGCTCCCGATCACGCGGGGAGCGAAACCCGGCTGCCGGTCACCGAGACGGCCTGCGAGTCGGTCCTCACCCTGCCCTGCTTCCCGGAGATGATCGATGCCGAGATCGAGATGGTGATCGAGGGGGTCGGCTCATGGCGCCCGTGAGGCATTCCCTCGTCGTTCCCGTGTACCGCAACGAGGAGTCGATCCCCGCCTTGATCGAGGCGATCGAGGGCATCCAATCCGAACTCGCCTCCCCCCTCGAGGCGGTCTTCGTGGTCGACGGCAGCCCCGATCGCTCGTACCGGCTGCTTGCCGACCTCCTGCCCGGAGCGGCATTCCCCTCGCGCCTCGTGCTGCTGTCCCGTAACTTCGGGTCGTTCGCCGCGATCCGCACCGGGTTCGAGCAGGCCACGGGCTCCTACCTGGCGGTCATGGCAGCGGATCTCCAGGAGCCGGCCGAACTCATCCTCGAGTTCTTCAGGCGGCTCGAATCCGGGACCACGGACGTCGTCGTCGGGACGCGGACCGCGCGGGACGACGGGCCGTTCTCACGCGCCGCCTCCAGGGCCTTCTGGGCCCTGTACCGCCGCCTGGTGATGCCCGAGATCCCGCCGGGGGGCGTCGACGTGTTCGGATGCACCGACCGGATCGTGCAGCGGCTCGTGAGCCTGAAGGAGGCGCGATCCTCGCTGGTGGCGCAGCTCTACTGGATCGGGTTCCGCCGCGAGGAGGTGCCGTACGAGCGGGCCAAGCGCCACTCGGGGCGGTCCGGGTGGACGCTGCGCAAGAAGCTGAACTACTTCACCGACAGCGTCTACGCCTTCACCGATCTCCCCATTCGGCTCCTGACACTCAGCGGTCTGATCGGCCTCGCCGTGTCCGCGGTGGTCGGCTCGCTCACGCTCGCGGGGCGCCTCCTCGAATGGTTCACCGTGCCCGGATACGCCCCAACGGTGATCCTCCTGCTCTTTTTCGGAAGCCTCAACCTGTTCGGCCTGGGCCTGGTGGGCTCGTACGCTTGGCGAGCCTACGAGAACACCAAGCAGCGCCCGGAGGCGATCCCGATGCTGGTCGACCAATTCGAGGGACGATGATCTCCCTCCCCGAATCGGTCTTCGTCCACCCGAACGCGCTCTGCGAATCGGTCACCGTCGGGCCGGGGACACGGATCTGGGCGTTCGCTCATCTCCTCCCCGGTGCAGTGGTCGGCGCTGACTGCAACATCTGCGACGGAGTCTTCGTCGAGAACGACGTGAGGCTCGGTGACCGGGTGACCGTCAAGTCCGGGGTCCAGCTCTGGGACGGCGTTCGCCTCGAGGACGATGTGTTCGTCGGCCCCAACGCCACCTTCACGAACGACCCGTTCCCCCGCTCGAAGCAGTACCCGGAGGAGTTCGTGGAGACCTGGGTTCGCCGCGGGGCCTCGATCGGGGCGAACGCGACCATCCTGCCCGGCCTCACCATCGGCCCCGGGGCAATGGTGGGGGCGGCGGCGGTCGTCACCCGCTCCGTGCCGGCGAATGCGATCGTGGCCGGAAATCCGGCCCGCATCATCGGATACCAGACTTCCGGCGACGAACGCCCTGCAGCCGCCACCCCGGGCGACGGCCCTGCCGAGTCCGCCTCCATCGTGAGGGGGGTGGGAGTCGTCCGGCTGCCCAGACACTCCGACATCCGCGGCAGCGTCGCCGTGACCGAATTCGAGAGGGATCTCCCTTTCACGCCGCGCCGGGCGTTCATGGTCTTCGACGTCCCCAGTGCCGAGACCCGGGGCGAGCACGCTCATCGCCAGTGCCACCAGGTCCTCGTTTGCATCTCGGGCAGCTGCTCGGTGGCGGTGGACGACGGGGAAAGCCGGCAGGAGTTCGTCCTGGACGATCCGACCATCGCCCTCCACATCCCTCCCCTCGTTTGGAGCACCCAGTACCGCTATTCCGCCGGGTCCGTGCTGCTGGTGCTGGCGTCGCTCGAATATGACCCGGGCGACTACATCCGGGACTACGACGAGTTCCTCGGTCTCGTCACCAACGGGCAGGGTTGAGCCCGTCCGCCCACCCGGCGGCGGTGTTGCGCGACGGGATGGGTCGTCGGACCGTCACGACGGGTGACAATGCCTCGCGTGAGTGCCCACCCCTGAGGCCGACACGCAGTCATCACCTGCCTCTGCTCCTGGGATGCGGACTCTCGTCAGCGGCGCTGCCGACTCCACTATCCGTCCGCGACATCCCGCCCGCCTCTGCGCACCTTCTTGCGGGGCTGTTGTCGGCGGGACGCTCGGGTAGTCTGCAGGCGTGGACGACTCGACCGGCTGCAGCACCCGCACCCGAACGTCGACTCGCCCGGCTCTAGGCCCCCGCAACCTGATTCGGCGGAACCCAACCGGAAAATCGTGACGAGTCGGACCGCCGCCACCAATCGCAGTGTCGGACTCGCTCGGGGAGTGCTCGATCAGGTCGCGGGACACCAGGCCGTGATCGTTGGACTCATCGCTCTCGTCTTCCTCGTATACGGGTTCGAGTTGTTCAACTTCAACCTCACCATCGACGAGGAAGTCCACGCCTTCTCCTTGGACCCCACCATCTGGGTGTCCCAGCAAAGGTGGGGACTATACGTCCTCAACCGGGTCCTGATGCCGTACACCGTTGTCCCCGTCGTCCCTCTCGCGATTGGTCTCACCCTCCACTTTCTCGCCGTCCTGGTGCTCCTGAAAGCATGGAACGTGGTCGATGCATGGGAGCAATTCGTCGTGGGCGCGCTAGTGATCGCCACACCGACCATGGCCTACATCTACACGTTCAGCACCATCGCCTACGGGATAGGTGCGGGCCTGTTCCTGAGCGCTCTAAGCCTGGTCCTATTCCAGCGCGGCATCGGAATTCGCCGCTACTGGGCAGCAGTGCCGGCTGGTTTTGCGCTTGGGATCTACCAGCCGTTCGGGCTCGCTCTGGTCTGTGTATTCGTCGTGTACCTCATCCGGTCGGCCGCGAGTGAGGATGTCGACCGCGCGGAGGTGGCCCACATGGCGGGTGTGGGCTTGGTCGCAATCGCCATTCACCTGATGGCCACCGTCATCTTCATGGCTGCGCTCGCCGAAGCCGGGACCGAGTACGTGGATCAGTTCATCGATCTCGGACTGCTGTTCGAACAACCCTTGGAAGTCTTCAGGGGCATCGGATCGATTGCCGCGCGTGTCTACGGCGGAGGTGAAGCGGTGTTCGGGCACCGCGTCTGGGCTCTTCCGCTCCTATTGGCGGCCTACTTCGTCAGCTTCGCCTGGAGGGTGGCCAGCTCGGACCGAAGCCCGGCGACCCGCCTCCTCCTGCTGCTGCTGTTCCCGTTCGTGCTCGTGCTCCCGTTTCTTGGCGGCCTCTTCTCGGGAGGGTACGTGGCCCTCAGGTTTCTCGTGGCCGTCCCATTCGCTGTGGGCGGGGTCACGGCAATCGGGTGGTCCCCACACCGGAGCGCGCAGAGGATCCTCATCGTCCTGGCAGCCTTGGTGCTCCTGCAGTTCAGCGCCTCGGTGAACAGCCTGTTCGGCGCGTCCCATCTTGCGCTGGAACAGGATCGGGCGCTCGGCACCCGGGTGATCCACCAGATCGAGCTCGAGATGAGCGAAGCGCCGAGCAATCCCCGTTTCCTCGAGATTGTGGGCGTCCCAACTCGTACCTCGTCGGAGCTCGTCCCCCGCTCCGAGACGTTCGGAGCATCCTTCTTCGAGTGGGAGCAGGGAAACGTCTACCGGATCGTGTTCTTTCTGAGAACCCTTGGATTCGACGCTCTCAACGGCCTACCGGTTGCGGAGAGGGGAGCTCTTGTCGACATCGGGTCGATGATGCCTGTCTTTCCCGCACCGGGAAGTGTCGTCGTCGAGCGAGACGTCGTGATCGTCAAGTTTGGCCCGTACTCCCAGAAGCAGATCTCGGCCATCTGTGCAGCCAGCCCCGAAGCGGGAGTCTGCCCGTGAATGGCCGTCGCCGTTTTCCTTGGCTCGGGTCCAAATGAGGGATTCGATCCCGCCCCGAGATCGCAGCAGGTGACCTTCTCACCGAGATGTCGAGTGCCGGCCTCTTCACCCAGGACCCAGTGGTTGAAGACACGAACCCTCCCCGAGCGCTCCGCCACGAACGCCCTCGATGTCCCCGGGACGATGGCGGCAGCCACGGGCTCGTCGAGGCCGTCGAGCACCCGGGTCAGGCGGAGACTCACCTCGGTCGAACTTCGGAGGGCGGAGGTCGCGGGGCTCACCGTGACGATCGGCCTCGTGTTCGGGGCGGCCGAGCTCGCAGTCGGCCCCGTGGAGGTCGACCCGCCGCGGCAGGCGGGTGTGATCGCCATCACGACGAGCCAGCCGACCGAGAGGCCGGGAACCTTGGACCGCACCGACGCAAAATCTACGTGGTGTTCCATGCGGCGGGTCGTGCCCGATTCGAGCGGTCCTCTAATCTGCGTCCCGACCCATCCGAACGCCTACGCCTCGGATCCACCGAGCCATCGAGATCGGGACCAAGGGAAGCCATATGGGTAGAGAAGCCGACCAGTTCGACTCACGACTCCTGACGCCACCGGCCTTTTGGCTGCCCGAACGGTTCGTAACGTCGGCGTGGTTCACCCACGCGCCGTTTGCATTCTGGATTGTCGAGGCCCTCCGACCCCGTGTGCTCGTGGAGCTCGGTACCCATCACGGGTTCTCGTACCTGTGCTTCTGCCAGGCTGTGCAGCGTCTCGACACCGGCACGCGGTGTTACGCCATCGATCATTGGAGGGGAGATCCTCAGGCGGGCTTCTACGGCGAAGAGGTGCTCGAGCAACTGACCGTCTATCACGACGCACGGTACGGGTCGTTCTCCGAGCTGGTGGTCTCTCGGTTCGATGACGCCGCCCCGCACTTCGGCGATGGATCGATCGACCTGCTCCACATCGATGGCGCCCACGGACTCGCGGAGGTCAGGAACGACTTCGAACGGTGGCTCCCCAAGATCTCCGAGCGGGGTGTCGTCCTCATGCACGACATCAACGTCCACCGCGACGACTTCGGCGTTCACATCCTCTGGGAGGACTTGAAGGCCAGGTATCCGCACTTCGAGTTCGATCACGGCCATGGGCTGGGGGTGCTCGGCGTCGGAGAACGGGCATCGGACACCCTCGACGAGCTGTTCGAAACGACGGCGGACCATGAGCGAGCCCTCGAGGTGAGGCGTGCCTACTCCCGGCTCGGTGCCGCAATCGCCGACCGCGCCGCGCTGGAACTCGGGAAGCTGTCGGCCACCGAGGGTCCGGACCGACCGGCAACCGAGGTACTGCGACGGGATCTGGAGGCCTCACGGCGCCGACTGGCCAGGACGGAACGCGATCTCGAGGTGGCATCCAGTCTGCTGGCGAGCCTCCGGACGCGGGCCGCACAAGACCGATCGTCGGTCACCGCCCTGTCCGCCGAGATCGAAGCGACCCGGGCCCGGATCCATAGCCTCTCGGAGGAAGTTGCCGCGCTGCGGTCCTCCACCAGCTGGAAGGCGACCGCTCCGATGCGGCGGGTCATGACGGGGCTCCGAAAACTGCGGCGTCAGGCGAGGCGCGCCGGCAAGGTCTTGTGGTGGACCGTGACCCTGCAGCTTCCGGGGCGCCTGCGCGCCTACCGCCGTTATCGCAGCGGTGAGGTGGACCCGCCGTCGACGACGCAGAGCCGCGAAGCGGAGCGTTTCACGACGCGCGGGCCGCTGTACGAAGAGTTCTCGCCACCGCCGCCTGATCGGCGTCCGCTCGCCAAGCTCGTCGCCTTCTATCTGCCCCAGTTCCACGCAGTACCCGAGAACGACGAGTGGTGGAGCCCCGGGTTCACCGAATGGACCAACGTCATGCGGGGACGGCCCCGGTTCGCAGGCCACTACCAGCCGAGGACCCCGGGCGCGCTCGGGTTCTACGACCTCACCGACCCGAAGGTGATGCCCCGCCAGGTCGAGCTGGCCAGGGCGGGGGGGATCCACGCCTTCTGCTTCTACTACTACCGGTTCGCGGAGGGACCCATGCTGCGGGAGCCCCTCGAGCGGTTCCTCTCCGATCCGTCGCTCGACATTTCGTTCTGCATCATGTGGGCAAACGAGAACTGGACCCGCACTTGGGACGGGTACGACCGGGAGATCCTGCGAGCTTTCGCATATGACGCCGACATCGAGCGGGGATGGCTCGAGGATCTGATCCGCTGCTTCTCCGACGAGCGCCACGTCCGTATCGACGGCCGTCCGGTCGTTCTCGTGTATCGGCCCGCTCTCATCCCCGACGCGGCGAGTGTGTTCGACCGGTGGCGACGACACATCGAGAACGAGCTGGGGGTTGTCCCCCTGATCCTCAGTGCCCAGTACACGGAGATGGATCCCCGGGACTACGGGCTCGACGGTATCGTGGAGTTCCCACCCCACAAGCTCGGCGCCGGCCTCGCCGAGCGCCGCGGGGAGATCGAGGTGCTCGATCCGGACTACCGGGGGACGGTCCGCTCCTACGCCGAGCTCGTCGCCACAGCGCGATCCGAGCCGGTCCCGCCGTACCCGCTCGTGCGCACGGTCTCGCCCTTCTGGGACAACGACGCCCGACGCCCCAACTTGGGGTTCACGATCACCGGGTCGACGCCGCAGCTCTACGAACAATGGCTCGACGAGTCGATCGACTATGCCGTCGAGCATCCCATCGGGTCGGAGCCAGTCGTGTTCGTGAACGCCTGGAACGAATGGGCGGAGGGTGCCTATCTCGAGCCGGATATCCATTTCGGCTGGGCTTACCTCAATGCGACCTCGCGGGCCCTACACCGGCCGAGGGCCCTGAGACGGCGGCGCCGGGTGCTCCTCGTGGGCCACGACGCGGTGCCACACGGGTCGCAGCGGACGCTCCTCCACCTGGGACGAATGCTGACCCGCCGCTTCGGCATCGACGTCGAGTTCCTTCTCTTCGAGGGTGGCGCCCTTCTCGACGCCTACCGCGAGGTCGCCCCCGTCCAGGTGATCGCCCCCAGCGACGCCCGGTTCGCCGGCCACCTGTCAATGCTCCGCGCATCGGGACTTGGCCACGCCATCACCAATACCGTCGTCACCGGCGATGCTGTGCCCCCTCTGAAGGATGCCGGGTTCGAGGTGCTGTCTCTGGTCCACGAGATGGGGCGGTTCATCGCCGACCGCGGTTGGGTCCAGCCGGCCACCAGCCTGGCGGCCAGCGCCGACACCGTGGTGTTCCCGGCGCAGTTCGTGGCGGATCGATTCGCGTCCGTTTACACGGTCGAACCGGCGCGAACCCTGATCGCGCCTCAGGGCCTGTACCGGGACCCGGTGGACATCTCCGATCGAGCCGCGAAGCGCGCCTCGTTCCGGCGCGAGGTGGGGATCGCCGTCGATCGTCCCATCGTCCTCGGTGTCGGTCACGGCGACCTCCGTAAAGGCTTCGACCTCTTCGTCCGATCGGCGGCAGCCGCCCCCGACCTCGACTTCGTATGGCTCGGAGAGGTGGAGCCTGGACTCCGGAACTGGCTGGCCGCCGGTCCCGACGCGCCACCGAACCTCCATCTCGTCGACCACACCGAGGACGTCGACCCTGCCTATGCCGCCGCCGACGCGCTCTACCTCTCGTCACGCGACGACGCCTTCCCTTCCACGGTGCTAGAGGCAATGTCGGCCGGGTTGCCGATCGTCGGCTTCTCCCGGTCCACGGGAGCCGAGGATCTGATCGAGAGGGCGGGCCTGCTCGTCCCACGCTTCGACCTGAAGGCTGCCGTCGATGCCCTGAGAGAATCCTCTCGAGTCGCGGCTCCGGCAGTCGACCCGGCGGCTGCGTCCCGGCGACGCGAGATCGTGGAACGCGATTTCCGGTTCGACGACTACGCGTTCACGCTCCTGCGAGATCTCTTCCCCGAGGTCCAAGCCGTCTCGGTCGTCGTGCCCACGTACAACTACGGCCGGTACCTCGAGCAGCGGCTTCAGAGCATCTTCGATCAGACCCACCCCGTGTTCGAGGTGATCGTTCTCGACGATGGCTCAAGTGATGACACGGCGGCCGTCCTGGAGCGGATCACTCGCGACACCGACCGCGAGATTCGCGTCGTCACCTCCGCCACCAACTCGGGATCGGTGATGCGCCAGTGGAAGAAGGGCGTCGAGATGGCGCGCTCCGATCTGGTCTGGATCGCCGAGGCGGACGATGCCGCTCGGCCGACCTACCTAGAGCGCCTCACGGCCGAGTTCGACACCCAGGACCCGCCGGTCTTCGCATACTCGGACTCGGCCCAGATCGACGAGCACGGCGCTCATCTCGCCGACTCCTATCGCTACTACCTCGACGAAGGCACCGACGGCCTGTTCCGCTCGGACTTCCGCATGGACGGCCGCCAATTCCTCGAGAGCCTCCTGTCGGTGAGGAACATCGTGCTGAACGCCAGCTCGGTGCTCTTCCGCCGGGACACGATCCTCAAGGTCCTCTCCGAGCTATCCGAGGAGCTCGAGACGTTCCATTTCGCCGGCGACTGGCGCGCCTACGCCGCACTGTGCGAGCGCGGCGATGTCGCCTTCGTGGCCTCGCCGCTCAACATCAACAGACGGCATCAGACGAGCACCTCGCTGGGCACATCGGTCGACCACCACGTCGCCGAGATCGAGCGAATGCACAAATACCTGCGAGCCACGGTCGACGACGAGTCACTCGCCGATCGGCAGAAGCAGTACATCAGGACCGTGATCGATCACCTCCGGGGGTGACGTTAAGCGCGACCGCGGCCCGGGCAATCTCTCATCGGTCGACCGCCTGATTGGTAGCCGGTCAAACATGTGCATCCGGGGCGCCTCGGCTGAAGGCGTGCAATGCGCTCGCTCACGTCCTGAGGAATCGGCGCCATGGCCAAAATCGGCGCGCGTCCGCCGAGTCGGCATCGCGCAGATATCCGACAGCGGGGATGATGCGCTCGAAGGCGGCGATGGTCGGCGTGATGCATGCCCGGCGATCGGCATCGGTGAAAGCCGAAGTCGGGGCGCAGGTCGTCGCTTACGCCGAGCCGACACGCCGGGTACCAGGACAGGTAGTACCTCCCCGTCGAAGAGATGCACCCGGCGTCCCCGGGCGTGCCAGCTCGAGCGCGACACACACGCCCTGAACGCCCGCCCCGATGACGGCGACCAGGCGGCCCTCCGTCATCTCGGGGCAAGACTGTCATGGACGACGGAAGTCGCTCGCCACCACGAGCGAGGACAGCCGACTCCGCTCGGCCCTCGGCCAGTCATCCGGTGCCTTCGACCCTCAGGATCTTCACGGTGCCGAAGGAGAAGAGCTCCTCGACCTCGACACCGTCGTATCCCCGCACCCGGTCGATGTCGATGGGCGCCCCGAGGAGGGCACGTGTCGTGTGGTAGTAGTAGCGGTATCCCCTCGAGTTCAGGGTGCGCACGGCTTCGGCCGCCTCCTCCTCCGACTGGAGCGCCTCGAAGAGACGAAAATTCTCGTGCGTGTCCGGCGAGGCGAACGAGATGAAGTCCACGGCGACCTCCGCGGACGTGAAGACCGGGAGCCACATGCCGGCGTCGGCCGGGAAGACCGCGTGGCTGCGGATTCCGCTGCCTTGGATGGCGTTGTTGATGAAGCCCGGGTCCGCCCCGAGGTTGTCCCGGATCCATTGGAAGGCTATGGCGTCGTCGGTCGTGACCATGGCCTGCTCGCGGCTGGCACGGTGGAACTCCTCATGGGTGTCCCCGGTACGAATGCCCACCAGGGGCACCGCCACAGCCAACAGCAGGAGAGGCGTCGCCACGCCGAGGGCGCGGCGTGACCGGGCGGCCGCACGGCGTTTGAGGCCGCGGCTCTGGAGGTCGGCAGCCGGCCCGGGAGAATCCAGGGCGCCGACGACGGCCTGGATGGCCGCGGCGTACGCGATGGCGAACAGCGGGAGGAGCAGCAACGAGGCCGCCTCGCGACTGAGGTAGTTGAAGAGCGGGAGCGACAGCAACGGGACCAGCACCGGGGTGAGGAACCCCGCCGCGATGACGACAAAGGCGCCTGCTCGCACCATCCCGCGTCCCAACACCGCGACCACGACGAGAGCGGCCACGACCAGTGGAAGGTGATCCAATGCCGACCGATACGGTGCGTCGCGGACAGCCAGATATGCCTCCTCGATGGCTCCGCCGAGGCGATCCAGATACGCGCCGCGATAGTCGAACGTGGCGAGGGGGTCTGCGGACACGTCGACGTCCCAGAGGCCGAGAGACAGCCAGAGCCCGCCGACGACGGCAACGATCGCCACGGCCCATCCGAATGAGCGGATCAAAGCCAGGAGGTCCTGTCGCGGGGCGCGGCGGCGAGACCAGGCGGCGAGCAGGACTCCGAAACCGGTCAGCACCGACACGATCAGGAAGGTCCCGTGGTGGACGAAGAAGAGCACCAGCACGGTGCCCCCGAGGGCGAGGCCGCGAGCCCGGGTGGGGCGCTCGGCCATGAGGGCGAGAGAGACGAACACGAGAGGCAGGAGGACAAGAGCCAGCACGAAGGCGTTCTTTCCCTGTTCGAGGTAGAGCCGCTCGGGGTAGGGGCCGAGGAACATCAAGACGGCCAGGGCGATGGCGATCGTCCTCCGGCGGGTTATGACGTAGGCAGCAACGGACCATGTCACGACCGAGAGGGCGCTCGCCACATTGGTCGCGTAGTGAACGGTCAACGGTGCGGTCGATCCGGTGGCGTCGGCGAGGAACGCCGAGAAGATGTGAAGACCCGGGGCGTAGAAGTAGTCGATGGTGCGGGCATCGAGGATGCTCTGCGTCATCCAGGCGTGGGCATATGGGTCCCACAGGATGGGAGCGAGAATCCCGAACGTCGAGGCGACCCGGCTGAGCAGTGCCAGCCCGAAAACCAGGGAGATGGCTGTGAACGTCGCCGCGTCTGCCCGGGGGGGCTCCCAGACCGCCGCATCACCAACGAGATGCCGTGCGGCCACGACGATCGCCGCCGAGAGAACGAGCCACACGGGCGACAGCGGTACTCCGGCGATGCGGAGGATCCCACCGAGGACGATGACGGTCCCCACGTTCGCCAGGCCGATCACCGGCAGCGACACCCAGAGGTTCTGCCTCGTCACCCTGATGAAGGCGACCGCCGGATACGCAAAGACGAAGGCCAGGAGAAAGGGCCGCGGCGATGCGATGGCCAGGGCGGCGAGGACGACGAGCAGCGACACCGGCACCGGTCTCGGCCGGACGCGAAGGCCCGCGGCGGGGATCCGCGTCAAGCCATCCGATGGCGCACCCGGGGCCCGATCAATGAGCGTCACGACGACGCGGGAGCGATGCCGCCGGTACCGCACGCCCAGCAGAGAGGCGGCACCCAGGGGCGCGGCGGCGCCTGAGCCGGGGCGCTCAACGCCCGGCCGCCAGCAGACGGGTTTCTCTCTCCGATCACAGGACTCCTCGGGCGGGCATGGTACCGAAACAGTGGGTGCACTCTCGGGGTCGGGTGGTGGTCGAGGGTGGGCGGCGATCGCCCTTGGCCCATAGGATGCCCCCGGTGAGGGCGCCACACGTTGTTCCGCCGACCGAGACGGGTGGGGTACTCCACCTCCTCCCCGTGGACACCGCACGCGGCGGCCAGGTCTATGCACGGGCACTGGTCGACGCCCTCGACGCCCCCGCCGAACGCCATCGCATCCTGACACTGTTCGACGCTCCCCGATTCGTCCTCAGGGCGGATGTCGAGTTGGGCGTCCGCGACGGTCGTCTGCACCGGCTTGGGTTCGATCCCCGGGCGACGACACGCCTCTGCAGGGTGCTCCGCCGCCTCCAGCCCCGGGTCGTCGTGGGGCACGGCGCCGAAACGGTCAAGTACGCCGCATTCGCCGGGCTCGGTAACACACCACTGGTCTATTACATGGTTGGGTCGGCGGATCCCCGGTTGCACCGCCAGCCACGGCGCCTGCTCCACTCGCTGTACAGCCGTCGGGCGACGCGGATCGTGGCCGTCTCCTCAGACGTCG